>Ga0335069_10006570_pt1 | contig 16888 bp, 19 predicted proteins | sample Lox_Sample_11_FD_206714 | JGI IMG/M metagenome (GOLD analysis project Ga0335069, IMG submission 206714) | Soil microbial communities from Loxahatchee National Wildlife Refuge, Florida, United States - Lox_Sample_1.1 | ecosystem: Environmental > Terrestrial > Soil > Wetlands | place: USA...
CGTCGGCTCGCTCGCGAGCGGCGGCGCTCCGGCGGACGCGGAAGCGTGCGCGCTCACGCGGCGGCTCCCGTGTCGACATCGACCAAGGGCTCGAAGGCCAGTAGGTAATCCGCCGCCTTCGAGGCGAGGCTTGCGGCGCGGAAGATCGCGCGGTTGTCCTCGCGGAGGACCTCGAGCCAGGTGCCGAGGTAATCCGCGTGACGCACGGTCGGCACGATCCCGAGCGAGGCACAAACGAAGGCGCTCGCGATCTCCGCGATCAGCTCCTCCCGTGCGTAGTCGCCGGAGCCGAAGCCGGAGGAGAGATCGCGCGCGAGCCGCGAGGCGTGCCCGCTCCAGTGCCCGAGCTCGTGAAAGCAGGTGCGGTAATAGTTGATGGGCTCGAAGAAGGCCGCTTGCGGCGGGACCTGGATGTAGTCCGCCGAGGGCACATAAAAGGCCTCGTTTCCGCCGACCCGGAAATCCGCACGGGTCGCGGCGATCAAAGCTTCCGCCTGCGGGATCGCCTGACCCTCGCGTACCGGCAAAGGCGCGGGTGCCAAGCGCTCGGGCAGCCCTTCGCACTGCACCGCATTGAAAACGGTGAAGCGCTTCAGGAACGGCACCGCTTCGGGCTCGCTCCCCTCCTTCGCCGCGCGCTCGGCCTCGCCCTTGGGGATGTAGCGGTCGGCAAAAAAAACGGTCGTGCCGCGCTCGCCTTTGCGGACGTTGCCGCCGAGACTCAGCGCCTGCCGGAAGGTGAGCCAGCGCTGCGAGGCGAAACCCTTCTCGACGGCGGCGCTCCAGAGGATCAGCACATTGACCCCGGAATAGCGGCGGCCCGTCGCGGCATTGCCGGGCATACCCAGCGGGGTCTCGGTTTCTCGCCAGGGCTGAACCCACGGCACCCGCCCCGCCTCAAGCTCGCGGACGATCTTGTCCGTCACTTCCTGATAGAGGCTCCCCCGCTCGGCCTTTCCGCCGCTCCGCTGCCGAATGTCCTCGCGCATCGCCTGGCCCTCCGCTCCGAAAAAACCTCGCGCGCCTTTCCCGGAAGCGGGGTGGGCGGCGAGCTGCGACCGGAAAGGCCCGCCGCACGAGGCGGGCCGCACCCGATGGGCCGGAACGAAGTGGAGGACCCGGAGCGGAGCGGAGGGTTGCGGCCTGCCGCGGCGGGCCTAGAAGGGAGCGCCGCCCACCCCGCGCCACCGGGAAAGGCCAAAGAAGAAGTGCATCGCGCCCACGCGCGATGGCCGCTCGAGCCCTCCTGAGCTTGTCGAAGGAGGGCGATGCGCCAGGGATCGACGCCGAAGGCCGAGACCGCGCGAGCGGGCTCGGTCCACGAGAGCCCGGCGCGCACCGGAGGTGCGCGGGCGCCCGCGCTTACCGCAACAAGGCTAGATATCCCCGCTCCATCAGCGTGCGGCCTCGCCGCACCGCGCGCCGAATCCGGTCGCGGAGATGATCGCCGGGATCGCCCCAATCGGCCTCGACACGGCGAGGCCCCACGATCGCAATAGCGATCTCCCGCTGCGAGGCCCCGGCAAGCCACGCATCGAGCGCTCGCAACACGACGCGAAACCTCGAGGCGCGCGCGGCGGAGGGATAGAGCCGCGGCCGGAGCTCATGGGTTGCCGCGAGATCCATGAGACGGCGCAGGAGATCGAGCCGGCGCTCGATATCGCCGATCCCCACGACTGCATCGGCGAGAAGACGCACGCGAGCGAGAACGCTGGCACCCCGGACTAGCAGCTGCAGCCGGCAAGCGGATTCGGAGAACAGCACATGCTCGGTGCGACCGGCACCGGCGAGAATCACGGTACGGCATCGCAGCGCCAGAACATCCAACCCTTGCGCGCTGTCGCTGCTGTCGCCGCGGACGGGCAAGACCAGAGACGAGACCTCAGGACGCCAGAGCACGTCGGCGTCGAGGGCGCTGCGGCTCGGATCGGCGAAAGGTCAGCAGGCCCCACGCCGCGGCCTCCTTTGACGGAGCTGCCTGCGCAAGAACCCGAACATTGCCGCTGTCGTGCGTTGCAGCCGCAGCGCTCCCATGCTCGCGCCAGGCACGCGCGTATTTTGGATTGCGCCGCAGGAACTCCCAGGCCCACCCCTCCTCCGTGAGATCGCGCGTGTACTCGTAGCTCGCGGCGTCGCGCCAATCGGGCCGCGGACCCACGACAGCATCATCGGCCACGGGCGCGGCCCTCGACGTCTGCGCTGCGTCCGCAGACGAACGCCGAGGCTCCGCCGCGTGAGCTTAGATGGTGCCGCCGGGGTAATCGGGTCCGGAGAAATTCGCATCGATGCCGAGCGCGACCGATCCTAATGTGCATGCTCTGCCCCTCCCCTTCGCCCGATCTGACTAAAAGTAGAGGTCCCGTCGGTCTCATATACAGGATGTTGTAGAGCGTCCACGGGAATTGCGGGACATTCGTCTAAAATGCTGGGCATAGACAGGCACGAGGCAGGCGAAGCGAGAGCTTAGGGGCGACCTCGGGACTGCGCGAGAACCGAGCGCGCCAAGCGAAACCGGGCCGAGGGTGCCTACTTTCGGGGCTTTATTTCCTGACGGCGGAGCAGACTCGCGTAGCCGCTTTCGCTCATCCATCGCGCGCGTTTCAGGTGGCACGCGACCGCGCGCTCGGCCCGCTCGGGCTCGCGCGCGGGATCGATGCCGAGCACGATGCGCGCCATGTCCGCGGTCGAAGCACCGGCAGCGCTGGCATCGAGCAGACGCAGATAGTGGACGAGGTGGGCCCGATCGTACCCCGTGAGCGTCTCCGCCCAGGGAACGGTGTCGTCGATCTCGGCTTCAATCGAGCTCCGGCTCATCGCCTGGCTTGCTCCGGCTCGGCATTCCAAAAATTAAGCGCCACAAATGGCGCGGTAGCCCCTACTCCACTCCTGCAGCCACCGCCGCCTCGACGCTCTTGGTCTCACAGCTTCGCCGGGAACGCCAGCCGTCATTGCGGGTATTTGCTATGAATTGACAGGCTCCGCATCCAGCAGCTCCAACCAGCGTGCAACGGCGAGGAGGCCGAAACTACGTTACACACTATAGTTGATAAACTCAAAGTACGTATTCCGCTGACCTCTGCCCATGGACATGCGCAGACTGGTCGGGCGGAACCTGAAGCGGATCAGGGAGAGGAAGGGCCTCACCCAGGAGCAGCTCTCGGAGGTCTCGGGCTTCAGCCAGCAATACATCAGCGGGCTGGAGCGCGGCGGCCGCAATCCGACCGTCGTCACTCTCTACGAGCTCGCGCGTGCCCTCGGCGTCAGTCACCTGGAATTGCTTCGACCGGGGAAACGGGATCGAGCCTGAGCCACCAACGTGCGCGTGACCCTGCCGCGAGGGATCGGCATGAGAGCCGCAGATATCGGTGGCTGCAATACGAGCAGACCACCGTGATCGCATAGCGATAGAGGTGCTCTCGCTCGTGCCTCGGCGCGTATAAATCCTGGCGCGCGTCGTTGTCCGGTGTCCAGCGGAGGCCTTGGGAAGCCGAGGGGCAACCTCCGGCGTGGGTCGACGCTACCGAGGACGTCGCGCCCCAGAGAGAAAAGTGTATTTCTCAGAGAACATCTCTCTTTTGTTGCAGGCACGCATGCCTCGAGTTACTGTGCGACTTGTGCGCTAGCCGATGTCGTCGGTTGCGATCGACGCATCGGCGCAATAAGCCCGACCTCGATCAGGGCACGATCACAAGGGGGAAACGATGCGGAAGCATGTACTTGCGTTTCTGCTGGTCATTCTGCTCGGCGGGACCGCATGGGCCGCCGATTCGAAGCCTCAGATTTTTCCCGATCCAAATTTGACGCCGGGGGCTGTCGACCCCGATATCCAACCGATCGAAATCTGCAGCACATCGACCTCGGAGCGGCGCAGCGTGAGCACCTCGCTCAAGAAGCAGGTTTTCGCCGCCTACCACATCCCTTGGTCCGAGCACAGCAAATACGAAGTCGACCATTTCATTCCGTTGGCGCTCGGGGGCGTCAACAGCTGTCCCGAGAATCCCACCTGCAATCTCTGGCCGCAGCCCCGCCAGAAAAACTTCGCAGACATCGCACCGTGGGGAGCGGAGACGAAGGATCGGCTGGAGCTCAAACTTTACAGGATGATGTGCGCCGACGACGTGACGCTTCAGGAAGCTCAAGACGCGATCCGCAGCGATTGGACGAAGGCTTTCCAGAAATACATCGGGAACCCGCAGCGGTAATCCCTGGGCATCGAGGAGCGCAAGAGCGCGCCTCTGAACTCTGCATCGTGCCGGGAGCGACATCGCGCGAGAGAACCGAACCCAACACAGGAGGCAACACCGATGACGACGACCGAAGGTGCGGCAACCAGCAGCCCCGAGAAATCGCCGAGCGAGCTCAAGGGGGAATTCGACGACGAAGTGGAAGATGCGACGCTGATGCTCGACTACGCCGTCTCGCACGGCGTCCTCTCTTCCGATGGAAAGAAGCTGGATGACCTGCTGGTCGACGCGATCAAAGCGGCCCAGGATCTGGCTGAAGGCCACGAGCTGCCGAGTGCTGCGGACCGATCGAAGTTTCAGAAAGCGTATCGCGACCTCGCGCAGTTCTTGGCGCCGGTCACCGCCGAAACGCTCAAAGCAACCTCCAGCGAGCATGTCGTCAGATCGTGGCTGACGCCGCGACAAGCGAAACCGCTGGCCGTCCTCTGGTCGCGAAAGCTCGGTGCCTGGACCCTGCTGTTCGTCGTTGTCGCGCTCACCGGGAGCTTTCTCGAATATTCCTATGGGCCCGCACCGGACCGGGGCTTTCTCGCCCGCGGCGAACTGCCAACATTCGAACAGGCTGTACAGCTCGTGCTGTACCTCTTGGTGCCCTTCACCTATGGCGCGATCGGCGCCTGCCTCTACCTGCTGAAGGCTTGCCAATTCTATATCCACTCGCGGCAGTTCGATCCGCTCCGGATCTCCGAATACTACAACCGGATGATCCTCGGAGGCGTCAGCGGCGGTATGATCGTGCTGCTGGTCGAGCAGATTTCCACGGGCGCGTCCGATACGGGGGAGACGGCGACGAAGCTGAGCGCGGCCGCGCTGGGCTTCCTCGCGGGCTACAACAATGATCTGCTCTTCAGCGCGATCGAGAGAATTTCGAATGCGATTCTGCCGAAAGTCGGCATTGAGACTGTGCAACGAGAAAAGCGCCGCTGAGGCACACGCTCTCCCCGGCCGGGGTGGACGCCGGGCGAAGATGGGAGAGCTCCAGCTGCGGCGCTGTTGAGGCAACGCCGGCAGCGAAGTCGCGCATTGCGTGAGCTCGGAGGTCGCGCATGAAAAACATCGTTCTCTGCTGCGATGGAACTGCCAACGAGTTCAAGCGCGACCGGACGAATGTCGTCAAGCTTTACTACGCGCTCGCACTCGATGGACAGCAGGTCGGTTACTACCATCCTGGCGTCGGGACGATGGAGGCGGTGGGTGCACTGACATCCTGCGCGCGCCAAGCGACGAAGATTCTCGGACTCGCTTTCGGTTACGGTCTCGAGACCGACATCCGCGACGCTTACGTATTCCTGATGAATACCTTCGAGGAGGGCGACAGTATATTCCTGTTCGGATTCAGCCGCGGCGCTTACACCGTGCGCGCGCTTGCGGCGCTCCTGCACATGTATGGGCTCATTCCCCGCGGAAACGAGCCGCTCGTGCCCTACGCGATCCGAATGCTGACGGCGGCCCACCGCAGCCACGATATCAAGGCGGTGTTCGCGCTTGCCCGCGAATTCCGGGACACATTCTCGCCCCGTCCCTGCCGGCCCCATTTCGTCGGTGTTTGGGATACCGTGAGCTCGGTCGGATGGGTCGAGAATCCCCTGACGCTTCCCTACACCGCCAGTAATCCCGACATCGCAGTCGGGCGACATGCCGTCGCAATCGACGAGCGGCGCGCCTTCTTCCGTCAGAACCTCTGGCATCCGGAACCGCCATCGCCGGCGAACCCCGCGGGCGGTGGCCCGAAGGACGTGAAGCAAGTCTGGTTCGCAGGCGTCCACTGCGATGTCGGCGGCGGATATCCCGAAGGCGAGAGCGGTCTTTCGAAACTAGCTCTGGAATGGATGCTCGCGGAAGCGCACGCGAACGGCCTTCGGCTCGACAAGGCACGCACCGATCGTGTGCTGGGCCGGACCGGCGACGGTGCCCCGCCGGATGCCAATGCCAAGATGCACAATTCCATGACACTGCCGTGGTGGCCCGTCGAGTTCCTACCGAAGAAACATTACGATCCCCAGTTGGGACGCGACCGTCGTTGGCCGAACCTGTTTCGCCGTCGAGTGATCCCCCGGGGTGCACTCGTTCATGATTCCGTGAGGCTACGGAAAGACTACTCCCCGCGGGTGCCGGACGGAGCGACATTCGTTTCGACGCAACCTCTTCGCTTGGCCGGGTCCGCGTAGGTTATCGATGCCAGCGTCCACGGCAGAAAGTGTTTCGTCGTTGGGCAGGCGCCGCAGAATGGCTGGATGTGAATCGATTTCATGCCAAATCGAACCGTATCGAATCTGCAGGGCCGTGTGAGCTCGCAGGTGTGGGATATTCCATAGGCGAAAGGCGATCCCTGGGGACCGCGAGGCTGCGACTAATCCATTCAACTCCCGAGTACTGGCAGGAGGCGAGACGTGGCCACGAAGCAATTGATCGAGCAGATTCCCCAGGGAAAGCGGGCGGAGTTCGCTGAGAAGTTTCTGGAGCGATACCTCGAGCCCGCCTTCGGGACATCTAGCAAAGCCGAGATGGACCTTCTGGTTTTCTCGCTGCTGCACGAGGTCGGGGCCATCGCCATCACGAGATCCCAATACGAAATCGCGCGCGACCTCCGAATCACTCCAACGCGCGTGCGCTCGCTCAAAATACAGATGGAGTTGCGGGATACGACGCAGACCGAAGACTCGCTTCGCGCCCGGATCGTGGAGGCGCTGTCCCGCTTGAGATATGCAAAAGACGGGGATCTCATTCAATTCGGGATCGAGGATCCGCTCCTGCGCGAGGACATCGCTGCGCGCCTCAAAAAGCTGGGCGCGACCGCGGACTCGTCCTTCAACCGGGAACTCGTGCGTATTCAAATCGATGCATTCGTGGATTTTATGACGGACCTCATGCCCGAGGATCGACGAGAAGTCGTGAGAAGGGCCTTGATCAAAGCGGGCATGAAGGATACCAGCTTGGAAGGCCTGCTGATCGATGCCCTGAGGACGCTCGGCAAGAAAGCGGCGGGGGAGCTGGGGGACGAGATCGCGAAACAGGCGGCCGAGCTAGCGGGGCCCGCGATCAAGGACCTGCTGAGTTCTGCGGGAGGTATCGTAACAAGCACGTGGAAGCGCGTTTTCCAACTGGGCTCGGGCTCGTCTTCAGCCGCGGCCGGAAAGCCATCGGCGGCGTCCTGATCGATCGGTCCTTGCCAACTCAAAGGCGAGGTCCGCAAGGAGGCCGCCTCGCAACGGCCCTGGAGCGCTGTCGAGCGCGCCGGGCGGCAGGCCCGTTGGAGCGCGAAGCGCGGGACCGAGCGTGGCCACTCGCCCGCTCTCCTAATCCGTGAGGGAGGCTCTCGCGATACGTCACCGACTTCACACGACGGCTGCTATTCCCCGAGCGAGCCGGTGTCGTCAGTCTTGCGTGCGCTGGGGAACGCGTGGTCTCGTTATCCGTTGGAAGCTGAGACGGTAGAGCACCTTTCCCGAGCGGAGGTGCCGATGCTCCGATCCGACGCTTTACCGCGGTTCAATGCACGCGAGGCAGCAGCGTCAAAACGTGCAGCGGCTTATGTGCGGATGTCGACGGAGCTTCAAGTCTACTCGCCGAAAAACCAGATGGCCGCAATCCTCGCCTATCCGAGTGCGGAGTGCAGTCGTCTTGTGTTGTAGACCTCATCGATGAAGCGGGGAAGGTCTGCGGTGACGTCCTCGAAGGCTTCATAGGCCATCAGATAGACCGCTTCGACCTTCAGCGTCTTCATGAAACTCTCGGCCTTCGCATTGTCATACGGGTTTCCCCGCCGCCCCATCGAGCCAATCAGTCCATGCTCGGCGAGGAGTTTGTGATAGGCCTCCGCGGCGTACTGGGAGCCGCGATCGGAATGGTGGACACAGCCCCTCGGCGGCTGGCGCGAGCGGATCGCGGCCTTGAGCGCCGCCAGGGCGAGACGCGTGTCGATCGAGCGGCTGATTGCGTAGCCGACCACGCGGCGCGACCAGGCATCCAAGATCGCCGCCAGGTAGACGAAGCCGATCGTGATCGCGATGTAGGTGATGTCCGCCACCCAGAGCTGATTGGGGCCAGTGACCACCACGTCGGGAGCCAGGTGCGGGAAGATCGGCGCGTCGTGGTCGCTGTCGGTGGTGGCGACATACCGCTGGCGGCGCCTCGGTTGCAGATGGTGTTCGCGCATGAGGCGGCGGATCCTCTTCGAGTTCACGACAATGCCCTGGTGCCGGAGTTCGGCACCGACGCGCCGATAGCCATAGGCCTCGAACTCCTCGCAGACCGCCGCGATCCGGGTGATGATCTCGCCATCGCCGGTTTTCGTGACGGGTGCATCGTAGAACGTGGAGCGTGCCAGGCCCATCAGTCGGCATCCTTCGGAGAGGGAGAGACCGTGGGGCCGGCAATCACGGATGTAAGCGCGCTTCTCGGCCGCGGTGCGTTTCGCAAGGCCCCCTTTAAAAACTCGATCTCCAAAGCCTGGCGCCCCACCATGCGCTCGAGGGCGCCGATCTTGGCTTCGTATTCCTCAAGCAGATCGGCCGCCTGAGCGTCTTCGTCGAACGCCCCGGCCTCGAACTTCTTGACCCAGATCCGGATCAGGGTGCGCGAGATGTCGTGTCGCTTGGCAAGCGCATGCAGGGTCTCACCGGCGATGAACTCCTGCGCGACTTGGCGCTTGAACTCGATGCTGTGGCAGCGGTGCTTGGCCATGGCTCTCATCCTCTGAAAGCCCGGCAGCCCCGGTCAATCCCTCATGGCCAAATCGTCCACCCCGAGGGGCGCACTCCAACAGGGGGTCAACATTGCACGCCGAATCACAATCAGACGTCCAGGGAAGGGAGCGAGAAGTGACGCACCTCCGTTCCGTCACTGCCATCATCGGGCTAGCACGCCCGAACGCCGGTGTTCCTCCGCGATCATGCCAACCGCCGCATGCAGATAAGCGATCCGGGACGCCGATATGTCGTTCCAAACGAATCGCCGTGATGAAAATGCAATCGTCAACTGTTCTCCCATGACAGCACCCAATAGGGTCGCCTGGGATCGCCAGTGATCCGGACGACTTCAGTCCAAACGTCCGCGGATGAGGAGCGCGGGTCCGTGATCTCGAGGCGTATGGAGAACGCCAATCCCTGCAAGGATTCCGGCTGATTGAGATTACTCCCTCTGTCGGCGTTCGCACCCGGTACGTCATCGGCACCGCCCGTCCGTGCCGACAGAATCGCCTCCACCTGGTCTTGGTAAGCGCCGGGCAGCGCCAGGAGCGCTTCCCGGGGCGCTGTCCACGGGTTGATCGAGGAGCGCTGAGAGTAGATCGTGAGCGCCGGCCGGACGCGCTCGAAGAGATCGGGCGTCATGCCCATCACGAGCTTCAGTTCATCGACACTTTGAAATGGTCCGTTGCGGGGACCGTAGGGATAGCCGGCGGCGCGGTAGTCTTCGTCCTTCGCACCATTGAGGCGGTGTAGATCGCTGGGATCGCGCCAATCCAATATCTTATCGACGAGCTCGTCAGATGCCTGACCGTCAAATCCGGCGGAGATGAAGAGACTGACCAGAAGATCTCGATCTGCCGTGTTCAAATCGATCTTCCCGGCTTCGTCCTGAATCCAAACCCGGATCGAATGACTTTCGAATTCGAAATCGTAGGGAACCGCGTCGACGCGCCACCGCTTGGCGGGATCGGGATCCAGGAGCGATAGGATCGCACGATTAATTCCGGCTTCCGCGAGCGCCTGCGCCTCGGCGCGCTCTCCAACGTCGAGTGCTGCTCGTCGGGCGGAGCGCTCGAGCGAAAGGGTAGCAATGGCCACGAGCGAAAGGAGTGCGAGGCCCCAGAGAACCATGATAAGCGCCAAGCCGCGCTCGTTCAGGACGGCGAGAGATGATTTCCGTCGCATGTTACTGCGCCCGTTGGAATACCGCTCTTGTCGAGGGCATCTTGCGACGAATTTCTTCCGTTACCGACCGCGCTTTCTCGAGGCTTTCCACCACATGCGGCGTGATCAGGACCAGCAGTTCCGTCCGTTCGCCGGTATTGTCATCGGTACGGAAGAGAGCGCCCAGATACGGGATCCGCTGCAAGAAGGGGATGCCGTCGCGGGTTAGATTGTGGCTATCCTTGATTAATCCGCCGAGGGCTACGGTCTCGCCGTCCTGAACCACGACGCTGCTGGTAACCTTTCTCTGTTGGATGGTGGGGGAGTTCAAATCCGAACTTGTGGTTCGAGTGACCTCGCTCACTTCTTGAGTAATGGTCAGGGTCACCAATCCACCTTCGTTCACTCTCGGCGTCACCTTGAGGATGACGCCGGTGTCGCGAAACTCGATGGTGTTGACCACGGGCGCGCCAGGCGAGATCACACTCACCGCGGATTGCGTCGCGATGGGGACTTGATCGCCAACCTGCAATGTTGCGGTCCTGTTGTTCAGGACGAGGAGCTTTGGCGAGGACACGACGTTGACGTTGGTGACGCTCTCGAGCGCATCCAGAATGATCTGTATGTTGCTACCGGATGCGAAGGTGTAGGCGAACCCGGGCAGAGTTGGGGCGATCGCGGTGGTGTGCGTATTGGTCAGAACAATCTGATGGTTGCCGCTCTTCGCGAAATATTGGACACCGTAGCGCAGCTCATTGGTGAGCGTGACTTCCGCAATCGCTGCCTCCAAGAGCACCTGCAAGGGCACGATATCGAGCTTCTGCAATGCCGCCTCGATTACGGAATATTGCGTCGGGGTCGCGAGGATTAGGAGTGCGTTGTTTGCCTCGTCCGCGGTAATCCGAATCCCCGACATTCCACGTGCACTGACCCCGGAATCGCGTTCACCGCTCGATGGCGTCGAAACGCCGGCATCGGGAGACGTGTTGGGCTGACTGCCTGTCTGAACCGGAGTGGGTGCGGGTTGATCTGTGGCTCGCTGAATGGTCCCGCTGCTTGCAGTAGACGAAGTCGGTGTTTCCGTCGGAGCCGGTGCCGATTCCGGGTGATCCCCGCTCGGGGTCGGCCCCGGCCGAGCGGAACCGGAGCTTCCTCCCACGCCCAGGAGCTTAGTGAGGGAGCTCGCGAGGTTCGATGCTTGGCCGTTCTGAACGTAGTAGATGTAAATGCGTTGGTCGGCGCTCTCGGTGGCTTGGTCGAGCTCTGCGATCCACGTGCGAATCCTGTCGAGGTAGCCGGCCTGCGGCGAGACCGCCAAGATAGCATTCATGCGCTCGAGCGGGATGAGCCGTATCAATCCCGCAATCGGGCTTCTTCTGCCGCCCATGACTTCGTTGAGATCGGACATCATGGTCTTCGTATCGACCGCCTTCAGCGGATAGATCGCGAAGGACATTCCCGCCATCCAATCGACATCGAAGATTTCGATGTCGTCGCGGATGGCGCCGAGCTCTTCCTCGCTGCCGCCGAGGATTAGGAGATTGCGCGCACTGTCGACCTCGAGAATGGCACCTCTGGGCACAATCGGCTCGAGGACGCGTTGCATTTCCTGCGCGCCGACATAGCGCAGGGGAACGATCTCGACGGTGAAGCCCGGCGATTTCTGCGACACATCCGCGTCGATGCGAACCCTGCCCCCGCGGTGCGGCGCTTCGGCTCCCGGCACAACACGATAGAGACCGTTCTCGCTCAGGAGCGCCATGCCATTGAAGCGCAGCGCCTGCTCGAGGGCTGGGAGCACCTGGCTTCGCGTCAGCGGTTGGTTTGTCTGAATCGAAATCGTACCCTGAACCGCGTTGTCGATGATGTAATTGACCTTCAGATAATCGCCGAGGACAGCCTTAGCGACATCGCGAATATCGGCGTTGAGAAAATTCAGGGTGATGTCGCCCGCGGGGTTGACGGAGGCAATCCGCCGGACCCGCGATGGCATGCCGACGAAATTCCCGGTACCGCGCGCGACGGTGCCTGCGAGCTGCCCGCCGGTGATCTGCGTGTTCTGCCGGCCGGTTGCGGCGATCTCTGCCGAGCGCGGCATGGTCCGGGATGGCGGCAAGAGCGCCGTCGGAGAATTTGGTGGTGGTGTGGGCGCTTCCTCGGTCGGTGCTGACGCCTTGTCGCCATCCGTGCATGCCGAGAGGAGCAGACATCCTAATGTTAGTAGCGCTAATACGCGTGCCGATGCCATCGAATGCCCCCTCTTTCCTGTTTTTCCTTAGCTGGGCCGCCTCGGCGCGTTCTGACCTAGTTGAGGCGTGGGCACGATCACCGGACGCGTTACTGCCGGCGCGGGCCCCTGCTGGGTTGACGTTGCCGCGGGAAACGTGATCTCAGTCTCGACGCTTGCCACCCGCAAAACGATGCGGTCCGGCAGGATCAGAAAGACCGTCCACCCTCCGATCTCCTGGCCCTCCGCAAGCGTGGTCACTATTTGCGATCCCCCCGCTCGAACGACGGCATAACGGCCCTCAGCGCCGATCATGATGCCGACCAGCGTCAGATTGACCGGCGGTGGCGGCGCCGGGGGCGGCTGCGGTGGCGCTGGAGGTACCGCCGGAACGTTCGAGGGGATCGGCGGAGGCAACGGGCGGCGCGAAGGAATGAAGACCGGACGTGCCGCAATTTCCGAGAACGTCCCCAGAGGCGGCATGCTGAACTGTGGTGCCATCACGGCGGGCGGTGCTCCAGAAGATGGCGGTCCGTCGGGGATCAACACGGCTATCGGCGGGGTCATCGTAACCCAGATCAAGACCGCTGCCATCGCGAGGCAGAACAGGCTCAAGGCTAAAATGCGCGTGCTCCCTGGACGCTTCATGTCGCACCTGCGGATCGATAGCCAAAGACGTCCCAGCGGATGATCAGGATGGGCTTATTCGCGACGAGGGTCTGCGAGCGCGAGTCCTCAGGTGCGCGGATCTCCAGGTTATCGATAAATAGGTATGGAACATGCGCCTCTATCTCGTAGACGATCGACGGCAACGCCTCCAAGGATGTCGTGATATCGAACCGGACACCGATCTTCTCAACCGCACCCTCGCGCACCGGCACGAGGTCCTGTGTGCTGCGGACCTGTCCGCCTCTGCTCTCGATGATGCGCTTGATCTCCGCTTGCACCCCGGCGGCCGCAAGAGCGGGCGTATTTCCCGCGACCAAGCCCGACGAGCCACGACTGTGTGCTTCGATCTCCTTGAGTCGGCTATCCAGAGCCGGCCGCAACGCCGCGGTCTGCCGAAACGCGGCAATCATCTGGAGCGTGCGCGCCTCCGCCTCATCGCCATCGGCCCAGCTCTGCCAAATGGGATCGATGACAGCGAGCCAGAAGCACAGGGGAACCGCCGCCAGGATGCCCAGCGCCAGTACGCGGCCGAGTATCTTGTCACGCACGGTCACGGTAGCCCCTTGAAATCGAGCGATAGGTCGAACCGCTCGAGACCGTCTTGCGGCCCCTGTGTCAGCGGCGAGCGGAAGCGGGCATTCTCGAACAGGGGGGATTGCGCGAAGCGCGCTAGGAGACCCGACGCTTCCGGTGCGAAGCCGTGCAGCCTCACCTCACGCCCGTTGGTTTGTAGATCGAACAACCAGGCGCCATCAGGGAGGATCCGTGTGACCTCGTTGAGTACCGTCATCACGGATGACGATCGCTTCTGTTGCGGCAGGAAGCGTTGCGATTCGATGGCCGCATCCACCCTCTTCTGAAGTTGTTGGACCACTTGCGCTTGCGCCTTGGCAACTACGAGCTGCTGCGAGAGCGCCTCATCGTAGGTCTGTTGCCGATCGACGAGCGCTGCGACCACGCCCGCTACGAGCGCTACCGCAATCGCGGCCAGGCCAATCGACAGGCGAAACTCGCGGCGACCCCCGGGGATTTCCCGCAACGTCCGCAGAAGACCGGGTAACCTTATCGGCCCACCGGCGTCATCGAGCTCAACGGCGACGCCACGAAGGCCGCATTCCCGGGCAAGCACGAGCGCAGGGTCAATAATGGACCGCCTCACTGCAATGAGCTCGGCAACCAGCCCCTTGCTCTTGCCGTCACGCGATATGATTCGACAGTCGAAATACGCCTGGTCCAGACTCAGCGGCATTTGGCGATCGAACTCATGGGCAAACACTTGCTGCAATGACCCCGCAGCCGCTAACGGCAGCGGAACGCGGCGGCGCAGGACTTGATTTGCTCGGAGACGAATGATGGCCGCAACACAAGCACGTGACGTCTGTCGAACCGCGGCGGCAACTGCCCGCTGAGACTCCCGGCTCGGTTCGCCTTCGGAATCGATTTGACCGAGCTCAATCCTGGAGCCGCTGGTTTCGCGCGTGACGACGATCGCGCGATCCTCGATTTCGAAGAACATCCTTGAGCGCCGCAGGAGTGCGACTGCCGCGAGGCGGCGGGGCAACATGTCCTTTAGCTCGGCAATCCACCAACGCCATCCGGCGCGAGCAAACTCAGCCGCGCTGGAAAGGAGTTGCTGAGCATCGATGGCGCGCATTCAGCGGCCCCGGCACCGGCGAATGACGGGGTCGTAGAGGCAATTTGCATCGACGGTGAGACGGGGCGCGACGACGAGATCGGGCCAAGATCGCCGATCACCGTCGGAAAATTTGATCCGGATGCGCACCAGCTCGGGCAGGGTCGCGTGATCCGTCCAACTGTTGCGCCACGTCGGTGGATCAGCGGGCCGATCGCTCCCAAAATACTCGAACTCGGCATTGTCGAATCCGCCCAGCAGACGAACGTCCATCGCCGACGAGCTCGAATTCTCCCGCGCCAATTCAAACCGAGAGATCATCGAAAGGACCTTTTCATTTTCTCGACGGTCGGCGATCAGAGTGAAGCGACCCATGCCTCCGACTGAGAGCGCCGCGGGCGCGGGGGTAAGAAATCGAATGCCCTGGCTTGTGCCCTCGAAATCGATTTTCGCCTGCGCAGTGTCGGGGAGGAGCCGCGCGGGATATGCGGCCTCGAGGGCACGGCGAAGAAAGCTCTGTGCAATTCCGATTTGGTCCGTCGCAGAAACGTCCGCTTCACTTCGCTGCCAGCTTCGCGTGCCGAATCGTAAGCCTCCGAAGAGGAGCAGCGACAACATGGCGAGCAGGGTCAGCGCAATCAACAATTCAACAAGCGTGAAGCCCGAATTCTCCTTGGCTCCCCTTATCATCGCGGCCGCCCCCTGCGAGCGTTTGATCGCGTTCCCTAGAAACGTGCTGGCGTCGGTCATCTGCGGCCGGCGATCAGGTTTTTTTTGGCTTTCCACCCTCGCCACCCTCGTCCCGCTTTCAATTACAAATTATAGTGAAAGTCTGCCCTGGTGGGAAGGTGGTGGAAATCTGGATAGCCGCGGGGGACTGCTTTTCTTAAGACCGGCGTAGCAGCCAAGATCGGGGACAAACTATTGAATATACAGGGTGTTTAAACCCATTGGTGTTGACTAGAAATCGCAGAGCCAGTGGCATCGACGGCCGACGCGGCATGTCGCCGACACGAGACATTGTGGAAAGGCGCATTGCCGTGGGCCGGCAGACCCGGGTCTATCCGCAAGGGTTCTTCGGTTTTGTTAGGCGGCCACCATCCCGGAATTTCTCACTCCGGCTGGTCCAGCGTTAGGGGCAGGTTCAAACGGCCGAGAAACTCGCACTCAATTCGGCCTGGTTTCGCGGGAGCAGATCGGTTTGGCTCGCACGCCTGAGTGACAGCGAACAGACATTATTAATTTTTCTTCCGCGATCTAAAGGGATCCCCGCCGTGCATGAGAATTACGACGACAACGATTAGACCGGATCCAATTTCGATTCGCTGTAGCCAAGACAAGGTATCCTGCTGGCGTTCGGTGATATAGACGACGATACCTTTAACGGCGAGTGGTACAACCCTCCCGTCATCTGGGTTTGGCGACCTTGGATACCCGACATATTGATTTTGGAGCGCGCCAGAAACGAACCAGGCTGCGACCAAGATGATCGCTGCACTTAGCGCCACAATTTTTTTCAGCCGCAAAAACATAGTTGCTTTACACCGATTCCTCACTGCTTTGACGGGACTTGGCCCTCTGTCGAGGTCGTTGGCGGAGAGGAATTACCAATTTGGCCCGGGCCGTTCGCACCGCCGTCCGGCTGGGACGGGGGCTGCACTACGCCCGGCGCCAGTGCGCCTGGGTTGGAGAGTGATGAGCCAGAACTCGGAAATATCTCCCCGAAACAGCCCTGAGAGCCGCAGACTTGCGTCGTAGTGACGGTCACAGACCCTGACACCCCTTCACTAGCCCCGAGCGTGAACCCGCCGCCAATCACAGGTCCATTCGGGCTGTTGCCAGCAAAATAATCGACAGAGCCGCCGACGCCCACACCTCCGTGAAAGCTCGTGTTGTTGAAAGGGCCACTAAGATCATAGATGGTGCGAGCATTGGAACCTTGAACGCTGACGCCAACGCTAGCCTCAACACCCGCGCCGACGCCGACGCCTACGTATGAGTAAAATCCAACATTTGCATGCGTATCAATCGTCACGCCGAACCCTCCTTGCGGAACAGTAAATCCTAGGATGGTCCCGCCGCCCGCGAATCCGATTTGAAAAGTGTAAAGACCACTCGGGTCGACCCGGTTTAGTGGATCATTTCCAACGTATGCATAGAGATTCGCGCCCCCGCGATATCCGATGGGGTCGGGCTGCATGAACCTGCCGAGGGTCGGGTTGTACATGCGGGCGCGGTAGTAGTAGAGGCCGAGGGTCTCGGC
>Ga0335069_10006571_pt1 | contig 16882 bp, 12 predicted proteins | sample Lox_Sample_11_FD_206714 | JGI IMG/M metagenome (GOLD analysis project Ga0335069, IMG submission 206714) | Soil microbial communities from Loxahatchee National Wildlife Refuge, Florida, United States - Lox_Sample_1.1 | ecosystem: Environmental > Terrestrial > Soil > Wetlands | place: USA...
GATGGCGGCAGCAGCGTGCCGAGAATGTGGTCGGCGGCCTTTTCGGCCAGCATGATCGTCGGCGCGTTGAGGTTGCCGTTGGTGATCGACGGCATGATCGACGAGTCGACCACCCGCAGCGCCTCGAGCCCGTAGACGCGGGTCTCGGGATCGACGACGGCCAGCGGGTCGTCCGGCGCGCCCATCTTGCAGGAGCACGACGGGTGCAGCGCGCTCTCCACCTTGTCGCGAATGAACGCGTCGATCGCGGCGTCCGACTGCACCTCGGCGCCGGGCGAGATCTCCCGGCCGCGAAAGCGGTCGAAGGCCGGCTGCGCGAACAGCTCGCGCGTCAGGCGCACCGCGGCGCGGAACTCGACCCAGTCGTCGGGGTGGCTCATGTAGTTGAACAGGATCCGCGGCTTGTCGGCCGGGTCGCGCGAGGCCAGCCGGACCCAGCCGCGGCTCTTCGAGTGCATCGGCCCGACGTGCGCCTGGAAGCCGTGCTCCTTGGCGAGCGAGGAGCCGTCGTAGCTGACCGCCATCGGCAGGAAGTGGTACTGGATGTCCGGGAAGCGCACGCCGGCCCGGCTGCGGATGAAGCCGCAGGTCTCGAAGTGATTGGTCGCCCCCAGGCCGTCCTTGAACAGGATCCAGCGCACGCCGATCGCGAGCTTGGCGAGCGGGTTCATCGCCGAGTAGAGCGTGACCGGCTGCGTGCACGCGACCTGGAAGTACACCTCGAGGTGATCCTGCAGGTTCTCGCCGACCCCCGGCAGGTCGTGCACGACCGGGATGCCGAGCGCGGCGAGCTCGGCGCCGGGGCCGACGCCGGACAGCTTCAGCAGCTGCGGCGAGCCGATCGACCCGGCCGCGACGATCACCTCGCGGCGCGCCCGGACGCTGCGCTCGGCGCCGCCCTGCCGGTAGCGGACGCCGACCGCGCGCCGCCCCTCGAACAGCACCGCGGCGGCGAGCGCACCGGTCTCGACCGCGAGGTTGCTGCGGCTGCGGACCGGCTTCAGGTAGGCGTGCGCCGCGCTCGCGCGCACGCCGCGCTCGACGGTCATGTCCATGCGGCCGAAGCCTTCCTGCTGGAAGCCGTTGACGTCCGGGGTCAGCGGATAGCCGGCCTGGCGCGCCGCCTCGAGCCAGGCCGCGTGCAGCGGGTTCGCGACCGTGCCGTAGCTCGTGCCGAGCGGCCCGTCGCCGCCGCGGTAGCGGTCGCCGCCCTCGGCGCGTCGCTCCGCGCGGCGAAAGTACGGCAGCACGTGCCGGTAGCCCCAGCCCTTCGCGCCCTCTGCCTCCCAGCGCTCGTAGTCGAGGGCGTTGCCGCGGATGTAGACGAGCCCGTTGATCGACGACGAGCCGCCGAGCACCTTGCCGCGCGGCGTGTGCATGCGCCGGCCGCCGAGCCCGGGCTCGGGCTCGGTGTGGTAGAACCAGTTGTAGCGCGCGCGGTTCATCGGAATCGCGAGCGCGGACGGCATCTGGATGAAGATCGAGCGGTCCGAGCCGCCGTACTCGAGCAGCAGCACCGTGTGGCGGCGGTCGGCGCTGAGGCGGTTCGCGAGCACGCAGCCGGCCGAGCCCGCGCCGACGATCACGTAGTCGAAGCTGTTGTCGTCCACGGCGCCCTTCCGGTCAGTACGGAGCCTCGACGTCGCCGGTCGCGACGTAGACGCTCTTCAGCTGCGTGTAGTGCTCGATCGCGGCGCGGCCGTTCTCGCGGCCGAGCCCGGAGCGCTTGTAGCCGCCGAACGGCAGCTCGATCGGCGTGACGTTGTAGTGGTTGATCCAGCACGTGCCGGCCTCAAGCCGCGCGATGACGCGGTGGGCGCGGTTGAGGTCGTTGGTGAACACGCCCGCGGCGAGACCGAACTCGGTCGCGTTGGCACGCGCCACCACCTCGTCCTCGTCCTCGAACTCGAGTACCGTCATGACCGGCCCGAAGATCTCCTCGCGCACCACCGCCATGTCGTCGTGGCAGCCGTCGAACACGGTCGGCTCGACGAAGAAGCCGTTCGCGAGGTCGCCGCTCGTGACCCGCCGGCCGCCGACCAGCACGCGCGCGCCCTCGCTGCGGCCGCGCGCGATGTAGCCGAGCACCTTCTCCATGTGCGCCTCGGAGATCAGCGCGCCGACCTGGGTCGCCGGGTCCATCGGGTCGCCGACCCGCATCGCGGCGACGCGAGCCCGCAGGCGCTCGAGGAAGGCCGCCTTGACGCGGCGGTGGACGAACACGCGCGTGCCGTTGGAGCACACCTCGCCGGCCGAGTAGAAGTTCGCGAGCAGCGCGCCGCCGACCGCGTTGTCGAGCCTGGCGTCGTCGAACACGATCAGCGGCGACTTGCCGCCCAGCTCGAGCGTGACGTACTTGAGCGTGCCGGAGGCATCGCTCATCACCGCCTTGCCGGTGCCGACCTCGCCGGTCAGCGACACCTTGCGGATGCCCGGGTGGCGCGTCAGCAGGCGGCCGGTGTCGGCGTAGCCCTGCAGCACCTGGAACAGGCCCGGTGGCAGGCCGGCCTGGTCGTAGACCTTGGCGAGCTCGACCGCCGTCAGCGGCGTCAGCTCCGCCGGCTTGAACAGCATCGCGTTGCCGCAGGCGAGCGCCGGCGCCGATTTCCAGCAGGCGATCTGCAGCGGGTAGTTCCAGGCGCCGATGCCGGCCACGACGCCGAGCGGCTCGCGGCGTGTGTAGCCGAAGGCGGCCGGCCCGAGGTCGAGGTGCTCGCCGGCGATCGTCGCCGCGACGCCGGCGTAGTACTCGAGGCAGTCGGCGCCCGACGCTACGTCGACGACGCTGGTTTCCTGGATCGGCTTGCCGGTGTCGCGCGTCTCAAGCTCGGCGAGCTCGCGGTTGCGGGCGCGCAGCAGGTCGGCGGCGCGCCTGAGGATGCGGCCGCGCTCGGCGCCGCTCAGCGCCGCCCAGCGGCGCTGCGCGGCCGCGGCGGTCGCGACCGCGGCCTCGACCTCGGCCGGGCCGTCGACGCGGATCTCGGCCAGCGTCGCTCCGCTCGCCGGGTTGATGCTGCGCAAGTAGCCCGGTCGCGCGCCGCTTTGCGGCGGCGCGGGGCGTCCGGCCGGCGCCGCCGCCGGCGGCGGCGCACGCTCCTTGAGCCGTCCCTCGACGAACGCGGTCAGCAGCGCCCGAGCACCCTCGCTGTCCGCCTCGCGCCACTCGGAGAGCGCCGCCCGCAGCCAGACGCCGTCGATCATCGCGGCGATCATCGCCGCCAGCGCCCGCGCCTCGTCGTCGGCCAGCATCTGGCGCAGGGCGTGCCGCAGGTTCGACAGCATCCGCCGCTGGTAGGCCGTCTGCACCCGCCGCAGCGGCTCGACGTGCAGCAGCTGGCCCCAGAACGCGAGCCACGCGTTGGCGGTGCGCTGGTTGAACTCCTGCGGCGCGAGGTTGGCGTCGATGATCGCCTGCACGCGGCCGCGCGGCGTGTGCGCCAGGCGCAGCTTGGCGCGCACGTTCTGGTGCACGCGGCGGCTGAGATCGCGGAACGCGGCCTCGAGCAGCCCGTCCTTGTCGCCGAAGTAGTGTGCGATCAGGCCGGCGGAGACGCCGGCGCGGCCCGCGATCTGCGCGAGCGTGCTTCCCACGAAGCCGAGTTCGGCGAGACAATCGATCGCGACCGCGATCAGCTGCTCGCGGCGGTCCTCCTCGAGCCGCTCGGCCGCGACGCCGCGGCCGCCGTCCGGGTCGCCGCCGCCGCCTTTGTTTGACTGAGTGTTCAGTGCGATGCTCCCTGCTCTCGAGCGCCGCCCGCCGCGGCGCACGCGGGGACCGTGGATCCGGACGGACGGACGAGCGACCCCCCAAGGCCACAACTCTTGCTAATCAACGACTTATCTGATCTTGCCGCCCTTGACAGGCGGGCGATTGAACAGCTATTCAGTCGGGCCCGGGGGAATGATGCCGACCCGGCATCGACGGGGTCAAGGGAGCGGACATGAGACTCGTGCGGACGCGCCGCCTGGCGCTCGCGGCCGCAACGCGCCGCCTGCTCGCGGGTCTCGTCGCCGCCGCGGCACTCGCGGGTGCCCCTGCCCTCGCCGCCGACGGCGCCGCCTGCCGCAACGTGCGTCTCGCCGACATCGGCTGGACCGACACCACCGCGACCACCGCCCTGTTCGGCCATCTGGTGCACGAACTCGGCTACACGCCGGCGATCACGGTGCTGTCCCTGCCGGTGACCTACGCCTCGCTGAAGAATCGCGACCTCGACATCTTCCTCGGCAACTGGATGCCGTCGCAGGAAGCCGACCGCCGGCCGTACGTCGAGGACCACTCGGTCGACGTCGTCGGCGCCAACCTGGAGGGCGCGAAGTACACGCTCGCCGTGCCGGATTACACCTGGGCGGCCGGCCTGCACGACTTCGCCGACATCGGCCGCTTCGCCGCGCCGCTCAAGCAGACGATCTACGGCATCGAGCCGGGCAACGACGGCAACCGGCTGATCCTCAAGCTCATCCAGGAGAACCGCTTCGGCCTCGGTGGCTTCAAGCTGGTGGAATCGAGCGAGCAGGGCATGCTCGCCGAGGTGGAGCGCGCGGTGCGGTTCAAGGAGCCGATCGTGTTCCTCGCCTGGGCGCCGCACCCGATGAACATGCGCTTCAGCCTCCAGTACCTGACCGGCGGCGACGACACGTTCGGCCCCAACTTCGGCGGCGCGGCGATCTACACCAACACCCGCGCCGGCTATACGGCCGCCTGCCCCAACGTCGGGCGGCTGCTTGCGAACTTCAAGCTGACCGTGGATGGACTGAGCGAGCTCGAGGCGCGGATCCTCGACCGCCACGAGGCGCCGGACGCCGCCGCCGCCGCCTGGATCGCCGCGCACCCCGAGCGCGTCGCGCCGTGGCTCGAGGGTGTCACGACCCTCGACGGCGCGCCCGCGGCCGGCATCCTCGCCGTGCATGCGCCGCGCCGGCCGGCGGTCGTCTTCGAATCCTGGGTGATGGCGCACAAGATCCCGGTCGGCGACACGGTCACGCGCGCCGTCGAGTACGTCAAGCGCCACGGGCTCGGCTTCTTCGACGGCCTGTCGGCGGTCGTGCGGGCGAGCACCGACACCGTGCTCTGGCTGCTGACCGCGGTGCCGGCGCCGCTGCTGATCGCCGCGATCGCGCTCGGCGCGCTGTGGCTGCGGCGCTCCTGGCCGCTCGCGGTATTCGTCGCGGCGGCGCTGCTGTTCATCGTCAACCAGGGCTACTGGGCGGCGACGCTCGAGACGCTGGCGCTGGTGGTGGTCGCCGCGCTCGTCTCGACCGCCTTCGGCGTGCCGCTCGGCATCCTCGCGGCGCGCCATCCGCGGCTGTACGCGGTGATGCGCCCGGTGCTCGACCTGATGCAGACGCTGCCGACGTTCGTGTACCTGACGCCGACGCTGGTGCTGTTCGGGCTCGGCGTCGTGCCGGGGCTGATCTCGACGGTGATCTTCGCGCTGCCGGCGCCGATCCGGCTCACGCACCTCGGCATCTCGTCGGTGCCGAAGGCGCTGACCGAGGCGGGCGAGGCCTTCGGCGCGACGCCGCTGCAGCTGCTCGTCAAGGTCGAGCTGCCGAGCGCCGCGCCGACGATCATCGCCGGCATCACGCAGTGCATCATGCTGAGCCTGTCGATGGTCGTGATCGCGGCGCTGGTCGGCGCGGGCGGGCTCGGCGTGCCGGTCGTGCGCGCGCTCAACACCGTGCAGGTGGGCATGGGCTTCGAGGCCGGGCTCGCGATCGTGCTGCTCGCCATCATTCTCGATCGGATCACACGCCCCGCGGACCAGGGAGAGCAGCCGTGACCGCCGCGCTCGAGTTCCAGCACGTCGACATCCTGTTCGCGCGCGAGCGCGGTCGCGCGGGCGATGCGCGCATCAAGAGCGCGCTCGCCGCGCTCGACGCCGGCCGCACGCGCGGCGAGATCGCCAAGGAGAACGGCGTCGTCGTGGGCGTCGCGAACGCGAGCCTCGCGGTCGAGCGCGGCCACATCTCGGTGCTGATGGGCCTGTCCGGTTCCGGCAAGTCGACGCTGCTGCGGGCCGCCAACCGCCTGAACCCGGTGACCCGCGGCCGCGTGCTGCTCGACGACGGCCGCGGCATCGTCGACGTGGCCAGTTGCGACGAAGGCACGCTGCGCCGGCTGCGCCGCAACTGCGTCGCGATGATGTTCCAGCAGTTCGGCCTGCTGCCCTGGCGCACCGTGCGCGACAACGTCGGCTTGGGGCTCGAGCTGCGCGGCGAGCCGGCGGCGGCGCGCCGCAAGGTCGTCGAGGAGAAGCTCGAGCTGGTGGGCCTGGCGCAGTGGGCGGACCGCTACGTCAGCGAGCTGTCGGGCGGCATGCAGCAGCGCGTGGGGCTCGCCCGCGCGTTCGCCACCGACGCCGATATCCTGCTGATGGACGAGCCGTTCTCGGCGCTCGATCCGCTGATCCGCACCAAGCTGCAGGACGAGCTGTGCGCGCTGCAGGAGCGGGTCAAGAAGACGATCCTGTTCGTCACCCACGACCTCGACGAGGCGCTGAAGCTCGGCGACCAGATCTCGGTGCTGGAGAGCGGCCGCATCGTCCAGACCGGCGCGCCGGAGGACATCGTGCTGCGCCCCGCCGACGCCTACGTCGCCGAGTTCGTGCAGCACATGAACCCGCTCGGCGTGCTCACCGGCCGCATGGTCATGGGCGGCCGCGACGTGCTCTGGGAGCAGGACGGCGCCGTCTGGCTCGACCCCGACGGCCGCTACCGGCTGGTGCTCGGCGCCGACGGCGCGCCGGCGACCGTGCTCGCGGGCGGCGCCGAGCTGCCGCTGCTGGCTGGCGATGCGCCGGGGCCCGCGGCGCTGCCGCCTGGCCCGGGCATCGCGGTGGCGCCGTCGGCCACGCCGCTCAAGACGCTGATCCAGATGCTGCGCCAGACCGGCCACCCGGTGCTGCTCACCGAGGACCGGGCGTTCTGCGGGGTCTGCGGCCCGGGCGACGTGATCCGGGCCCTGGCGGCCGCCGATGGCGCGGCCAAGCAAGCGAATGCCGCAAACTGATCAGCCCCTCGCGGGGCGCGTGACCATACTGAATTATTGCGGCAGGAGACCGAGCCCCCATGGACGAGCAGCAGGCCACCCAGGCGCGGCGCAGCCGCGGCGGCGGGCGCGAGGCGAAGCGCGCCGCGCGCGCGGCGCGCTCGGCGGTGACGATTCCCTACATCACCCGCGCCCTGCCGTACTACGAGGTGCTGGGCGAGGAAGGCCTCGCCACGATCGAGCGTAACGCCGAGACCATCCTGGCCGAGGTCGGGATCGACTTTCGTGACGACCCCGAGGCGCTCGCGATCTGGCAGGCGGCCGGCGCCGACGTCCAGGGCGAGCGGGTGCGCTTCCCGCGCGGCATGTGCCGCGAGCTCGTGCAGCGCACCGCGCCGCGCGAGTTCGTGCAGCACGCCCGCAACCCGGCGCGCAGCGTGCGGATCGGCGGCCCGTGCACGGTGTTCGCGCCCGCCTACGGCTCGCCGTTCATCCGCAGCCTCGACGACGGCCGCCGCTACGCGCGGATCGAGGACTTCCGCAACTTCGTCAAGCTCGCCTACCTTGCGCCTTCGCTGCACCATTCGGGCGGCACGATCTGCGAGCCCGTCGACCTGCCGGTCAACAAGCGGCACTTCGACATGGTCTACAGCCACATCAAGTACAGCGACAAGCCGTTCATGGGCTCGGTGACCGCGCCGGAGCGGGCCGAGGACACGGTCGAGATGGCCAAGATCGCCTTCGGGCCGGACTTCCTCGACCCGGCGACCGGCCGGCCCAAGACCGTGATCGTCAGCCTGATCAACGCGAACTCGCCGATGACCTTCGACGCGACGATGCTCGGCGCGCTCAAGGTCTACGCGCGCGCGAACCAGGCGACGATCGTGACGCCCTTCATCCTCGCCGGCGCCATGTCGCCGGTGACCGTGGCCGGCACGGCCGCGCAGACGCTCGCCGAGTCGCTGTGCGGCATGGCCTTTGCGCAGCTCGTGAACCCGGGCGCGCCGGTGATCTTCGGCAGCTTCGCCTCGTCGATCTCGATGCAGTCGGGCGCCCCGACCTTCGGCACGCCGGAGCCGGCGCTCGTGCTGTACGTGATGGCGGCTCTCGCCCGCCGGCTCGGCGTGCCGTTCCGCTCGGGCGGCGGCCTGTGCGCGTCGAAGATCCCGGACGCGCAGGCGGCCTACGAGTCCGCGAACACGCTGCTGCCCACCTGCCTCGCGGGCGTGAACTTCGTGCTGCACACCGCCGGCTGGCTCGAGGGCGGCCTGGCGATGGGCTACGAGAAGTTCATGATGGACGTCGACCAGGCCGGCATGATGCAGACGTTCCTGTCGGGCGTCGACATGTCCGAGAACGGCCAGGCCATGGACGCGATCCGCGAGGTGGGGCCTGGCAAGCACTTCCTCGGCTGCGCGCACACGCAGGCCAATTTCGAGACCGCGTTCTACCGCTCCTCGCTCGCCGACAACAACAGCTTCGAGCAGTGGGAGGCCGAGGGCGCGCCGGACATGGCGAAGCGCGCCAACGGCCTGTGGAAGCGGCAGCTCGCCGAGTACGAGCCGCCGCCGCTCGACCCTTCGGTCGACGAGGCGCTGCTCGACTACATGGCGCGCCGCAAGGCCTCGTTCGCCGACTCGAACGTCTAGCCCCGGGCGCAGGCCGTCGCTAGCGGCGCCGCACGCGGCCGCACAGGTACGTCCAGACGAAGTTGGCGGCGGCGTTGCTGGTGAGCTCCGCGTGGTCGTAGGCCGGCGCGACCTCGCACAGGTCCATCCCGACCCAGTTGAGCTCCGCCAGCTCCTCGAGCAGCGACAGTACCTGCGCGCAGCTGAGCCCGCCGGGCTCGGGCGTGCCGGTGCCGGGCGCGAACGCCGGATCCAGACAGTCGATGTCCAGCGACAGGTAGAGCGGTACGTCGCCGGCGCCCGCCAGGCGCGCGCGCACCGTGTTCAGCACCGCGGCGAGCTGCGCCGGGCTCTCGAGGCCGCGCAGGTCGCGCGCGGTGTAGATCAGGCCGCCGCGGTCGGCCACGTAGCGGCTGATCTCCGGGCTCGCCGACGAGCGGATCCCGAACTGGACCGTGAGCGCGGGCTCGACCAGGCCCTCCCTGAAGGCCTCGTGCACCCAGGTGCCGTGGCCGGAGGGCTCGCCGAAGTGATCCGGCCAGGTGTCGCAGTGGGCGTCGAAGTGCACCAGCGCGAGCGGCCGCCGGAAGTGCGCGCGGTAGGCTCGCAGCAGCGGCAGCGTCACCGAGTGGTCGCCGCCGAGCCAGGCGACGTGGTGGGCGGCGATCAGCCGCGCCGCCTGCGGTGCGAGCGCCTCGCGCATCGCGACCAGCGAGGTATTCGGCAGCGTCAGGTCGCCGACGTCCGCGAGCCCGTCGAGCGGCGAGACGCCCCACAGCGGGTGCACGCCGTCGCAGAGCATGTGGCTGGCGCGCCGGATCTGGTACGGCCCGAAGCGCGCGCCCGGACGGTTGGTCACCGAGCCGTCCCAGGGAATGCCGGCGACGACGTACGGGGCCTGCGGGCGCGCGGCGAGCGGCGGCGCCTTCAGGAACCCGGGATGCGTGGTCGAGGTCTCGAACGCGAAGGTGTAGTCGGACATGTGGGACGGGCTCCTGCAGGCGGTCGGCGCCCGAACGCCGCTTCCGGCGGGCCTCGGTCGCGAGGCCCGACGCGCTAAGCCTACCTGATGGGGCCGCGCGCGCCGCGCCGCCGCTTCGCTGCCGTCAGGCCGGCGGGTACAGCACCGGGAACAGCGGGTGCTCGAGCGGCGCGCCGGCGGGCAACTCCGCCTCCAGCCCCGGGAAGGCCGGCGAGGTCAGCCACGCGCGCGGCGCGTGCCGCACGTCGTCGCCGGTGAGCCGCAGCGAGAACACGCGCCGCCGCCGGCCGGGCTCGGTGCCGGCGGCGGCGTGCAGCGTCAGCATCTGGAACGCGACGACGTCGCCGGGCTCCAGCGCCCAGCCGATGACGCGGTAGTTCGAGCGCTGCGCCTCGATGTCCGGCAGGTCCGCGAGGCTCCCTTCCGGGAACCACTTCGCCTCGTTCGACATGAAGGCGCGCGGCATCAGCCACGGCCCGAGGTGGGAACCGGCGACGAACTCGAGGGTGGCGGCGCGGCTCACCGGATCGACCGGGATCCAGTAGCTGACGTTCTGGCGGCCCTCGATGTTGTAGTACGGCTGGTCCTGGTGCCAGGGCGTGCGCTGGCGCGTGCCCGGCTCCTTGGTGAGCATGTGATCGTGGTAGAGCCGCACGCGGCGGCTGCCCATCAGGCGCGCCCCGGCCTCGGCGAGCGGCGACTCGAAGATGAAGCGCCGGTAGTGCGGGTTGTCGGACCAGTTGCAGAAGTCCTCGATGAACCAGCCCGGGTCCTCCGGCCGGCTCGCGACCTTGGCCCGCGGGCTCGGCCGGGCGAGGTTGGCGTCGATGCCGGCGCGCAGCAGCTCCAGCTCCTCGGGCGACAGCAGACCGCGCACGCAGACTGCGCCGTCGGCGCGGAAGGCCTTGACGAGCGATTGATCGACGAGCGCGGGCGGTAACGGGCGGGGCACGGTCTGTCTCCGGTTGAGCTCAGGGGGCCGCCGCGGCCGGCAGCGACCGGGCGGCGAGAAACAGCCACGCCGCCATCATGGCGCAGCCGGCGACCGCGAGCGGCACGATCGGCGGCGGGACCGCGATCCCGGCGCTGGCGCCGGCACCGGCCGCGAGCCCGGCGAGCAGCGCGAGGCGCAGCGCCTCCAGCCGCGCGAAGCCCGCGCGTCCCTCGGCGAGCCCGCCGATGACCCACAGCGACGCGGCCAGCGCCGCGAAGTAACCGAGCGCTGCCGGCCGGCCGAGCGCCGGCTCGACCGCCAGGAAGTGCGAGCCGAAGGCGAGCACGGCGACGAACTGCGCGAGGCAGTACAGGCCGAGTGCGCGCGGCAACGGCGGCGCGTACTTCGCGAGCGGCAGCCGGAACCCCGGCTTCGGGAAGCGCGCCGCGACGTCCGCCGGCCGCCAGCCCGGGCGGCGCAGGAAGACGCGCAGCTTGTCGGCCCACGTGCGCGTGCCCACGGCGTCGCGGCCGAGCGCGGCGTAGGTGTGCAGATTCGCCCACAGCGGGTTCCAGGAGCGCAGCGGGTCGCGCGTGCCGTAGACGCACGGCACCGACGCGAGCTCCGGCTGGAAGGTGCCGAACAGCCGGTCCCAGAGGATCAGGATGCCGCCGTAGTTGCGGTCGACGTAGAGGTCGTTGACCGCGTGGTGGACGCGGTGATTGGACGGCGAGGCGAAGATCCGGTCGAAGGCGCCGAGCGTGCGGATCTGCTCGGTGTGAATCCAGAACTGGTACAGCAGGTCGACCAGGCTGACGGTGAGGAACAGCTCCGGCGGGACGCCGGCCAGCGCCAGCGGCAGGTAGAACAGCCACGACAGCAGGTAGCTGCTGCTCGTCTGCCTGAGCGCGGTCGACAGGTTGTAGTCCTCGCTCTGGTGGTGCACCACGTGCGCCGCCCACAGCAGGTTCACCTCGTGGCCGAGCCGGTGATACCAGTAGTAGAGGAAGTCGTAGCCGACCAGCGCCGCGACCCAGACCCACCAGGCGCCCGCGTCGAGCGTCGTCAGGCGCGCGTGGCGGTAGACGAACAGGTAGGCACCGAAGGACAGCAGGCGCGCGAACACGCCGACGTAGGTCGACAGCGCGCCGAGGCCGACGCTGGTGACGGCGTCGGCGAGCCGGTACTCGCCGACGCGGCGCAGCCGGGCCACCAGGCACTCCGCCAGCATCAGCACGATGAAGGCCGGCGTGGCCCAGAGCATGACCTTTTCGTACATCGCGATCGCCCCCGCGCGGCGGGCTAGCCCCGCAGGCCGGCCCGCCGGTTGCGGCGCTCGCGGCCGTCGGCCGGTGCCGCCGGCTTCGGCGCCGGCAGCTCGACGGCCTTGCGCAGGTTCGGATACTCCGCCGTCTTGTGCGGAATCGCCATCGAGTCGACGAAGTGCGCCTGGAAACGCGGCTCGATCGCCGTCTCGACCTTCTCGACGCGCCGCACGATCTCCTCGATGGTGCCGCGGGAGCGCGAGTCGAGCAGCGCGATCCGCGCGCCGGTGCCGGCGGCGTTGCCCGCCGAGCCGACCTTGCCGAGGTCGCAGTCCGGAATCATGCCGAGCACCATCGCGTACTTGACGTCGATGTGGCTGCCGAAGGCGCCGGCGAGGCGGATGCGGTCGACGACCGCGACGCCCAGCCGCTCCATCAGCAGCTGGATGCCGGCGTGCAGCGCCGCCTTGGCGAGCTGGATCGCACGCACGTCGTTCTGCGTGATCGCGAGGCGCTGCTCGCCCTCGTAGAGCACGTAGGCGAAGGTGCGGCCGTTGGCGACGACCCGCGGGCCACGCGCCGCGAGGGCCCCATCGATGACGCCGTCCCGGCTGACGACGCCGGCGAGGTACATCTCGGCGATCACCTCGATGATGCCGGACCCGCAGATGCCGGTCACGCCGGTCTTCTGGACCGCCGCGGCGAAGCCCTCCTCGTCCGACCACAGGTCGCAACCGATGACCTTGAAGCGCGGCTCGAGCGTCTCCCGGTCGATGCGCACGCGCTCGATGGCGCCGGGCGCGGCGCGCTGGCCGCAGCTGATCTGCGCGCCCTCGAAGGCGGGACCGGTCGGGCTCGAGCAGGCCACCAGCTTGGCCTTGCTGCCGAGCACGATCTCGGCGTTCGTGCCGACGTCGACCAGCAGCGTCACCTCGTCGCTGAGGTCGGGGCGCTCGGCGAGGATCACGCCCGCGCAGTCGGCGCCGACGTGGCCGGCGATGCACGGCAGCGCGTAGACGCGCGCGGTCGGGTGCAGGGCCAGGCCGATCTCGGAGGCCCACACCGTCAGGCCGCGGTCGATGGCGAGCGCGAACGGCGCGCCGCCGAGCTCGACCGGGTCCAGGCCGAGCACCAGGTGATGCATGATCGGGTTGCCGACCAGCGTCACCTCGAGGATCGCGTCCGGACCGACGCCGGCGCTGCGCGTGACGTCCGCGGCGAGCTCGCTGATCGCAGTGCGCACGGCGTTCGTCATCTGCGCGGCGCCGCCGGGGTTCATCATCGCGTACGAGACGCGGCTCATCAGGTCCTCGCCGAAGCGGATCTGCGGGTTCATGATGCCGGCCGAGGCGACCACCTCGCCGCTCGTCAGATCGCACAGGTGGGCGGCGATCGTCGTCGAGCCGATGTCGACCGCCATGCCGAAGATGCGCTCGTGGAAGCCGGGCCAGATCGCGATGATCCGCGAGTGGTCATGCACGGCGACCGTGACCTTCCAGCCGCCGGCGCGCAGCACCGGCTGCAGCTGCTGCAGCACCAGCAGGTCGCAGCCGAGCTTGTGCAGGTTCCATTCGCGCGCCAGCGCCTCCTCGAGCCGCACCAGGTCGCCCGCCTGGTCGTGCATGTCGGGCTCGTGCACTTCCACGAAGTGCAGGGTCACCACCGGGTAGAGCTCGATGTCGCGCGCCTCGGCGGCCTTGCGCACGACCTGGCGGTGCACCTGGCTGGTCGCCGGCACGTCGACGACGACGTCGCCCTGCACGAGCGCCTGGCACGAGAGCCGCCGGCCGGCGGCCAGCACCTGCCGGTTGGCGAGCCGCTGCTCGGCGGCCGACATGCCCGACAGGTTGGCGGCCGAGGAGCGTACGCCGTGCTTGGCGAACTCGCCCTCGGCGATCAGCACCTGGCAGCGCGTGCACATCGCGCGGCCGCCGCACACCGAGTCGATGTCCACGCCGAGCGTGCGCGCGGCCGCGAGCAGCGGCGTGCCCAGCCGGAAGCGGCCGCGCTTGCCGGACGGCGTGAATACGACTAGCGCGGTGGGATCCGCCACGTGCGCCGTCTCAGGCCGGTCGCCGGCGGTGACCGCCCTCGCGGCGCCCGCGGCCGGCACCCTCGGCCGGCGCGCCGGCCGCCGGCACCTCGCGGTACTTGCGGATCCAGCGCGCACAGTCCGGGTCGTGGCCCATCATGACGTCGGCGCCCATGACCGCCTCGATGACCTCGGGGTGCAGCGGATTGGTGATCGCCGAGGTCATGCCCGAGCCGATCGCCATCGTCAGGAACGCCGCGTTGACGCCGTTGCGCCGCGGCAGCCCGAAGCTGATGTTCGAGGCGCCGCAGGTCGTGTTGACCTTGAGCTCGGTCTTGAGACGGTGCAGCAGCCGCATGACCTGCACGCCCGCCTGGTTGATCGCGCCGATCGGCATCACCAGCGGGTCGACGACGACGTCCGCAGGGGCGATGCCGTGGTCGATCGCGCGCTCGACGATCTTCTTCGCCACCGCGAAGCGCACGTCCGGGTCCTCGGAGATGCCGGTCTCGTCGTTCGAGATCGCGACCACCGCGGCGCCGTACTTCCTGACCAGCGGCAGCACCGCCTCGAGCCGCTCCTCCTCGCCGGTCACCGAATTGACCAGCGCCTTGCCCTTGTAGACCGCGAGCCCGGCCTCGAGCGCGGCGACGATCGACGAGTCGATCGACAGCGGCACGTCGGTGATCGACTGCACCAGCTGCACCGCGCGCGCCAGGATTGCGGGCTCGTCGGCGAGCGGGATGCCGGCGTTGACGTCGAGCATGTGCGCACCCGCCTCGACCTGCGCGCGCGCGTCCGCCTCGACGCGGCTGTAGTCGCCGGCGGCCATCTCGGCGGCCAGGATCTTGCGGCCGGTCGGATTGATGCGCTCACCGATGATGACGAACGGGCGGTCGAAGCCGATGACGACCTCGCGGCTGGCGGAACTGACGACGGTATCGGTCATGATGCCTTCCTGTCGGCGGAATTCTGGTCGCGGCCGGGGTGCCAGGGCACCCGCTCGCCGAGCACGCCGGACTCGCGGATGATCTCGGCGACGCTCTCTTCCTGGCGGTAGGCCATGACGTGCACGCCGTGCACGCCCTTGATCGTGCGGATCTCCTGGATCAGCTCGATGCAGATCCGGCGCCCCTCGCGGGCCTGGTCCTGCGCGCCGGCGAGGCGTTTGACGATCGCGTCGGGGATGTAGAGCCCCGGCACGTTGTTGCGCATGAACTCGGCGCCCTTGGCGGTCTTGAAGGGGCCGACGCCGATCAGCAGGAACGCCTTGTCGAGCAGTCCCTGGTCCTCGACCGCGCGCATGAACGCGCGCAGCCGCTCGAGGTCGTAGCAGTACTGCGTCTGGATGAACTGTGCCCCGGCGGCGATCTTCTTGCCGAGCCTGAGCGCGCGGTGCTCGAGCGGCGGCACCATCGGGTTCTCGGCGGCACCGAAGAAGACCCGCGGCGCATGCGTGATCTTGCGGCCGCTCTGGAAGCGGCGCTCGTCGCGCAGCGTGCGCCCGATCTCGAGCAGCGACAGCGAGTCGAGGTCGAACACCGGCTTCGCCTGCGGATGGTCCCCCGCCTGCACGCCGTCGCCCGTCAGGCACAGCATGTTGCAGACGCCCATCGCCGCCCCGCCGAGGATGTCGCCCTGGATCGCGATCCGGTTCTTGTCACGGCAGGAGATCTGCATCACCGGCGCGTAGCCGACGCGCGTCAGCAGCGCGCAGACCGCGAGGCTCGACATGTGGCAGTTGGCGCCGGAGCCGTCGGTCGCGTTGATCGCGTCGACGTAGCCGTCGAACACTCGCGCGCGCTTGTAGACGTCCTCCGGATCCGCGGAGTCCGGCGGCGCGAGCTCGGTGGTGACCGCGAAGGCGCCGGCGCGCAACACGCGCTCGAGGCGGCCCGGCGAGACGTGGCCAGGCAGGATCGGCAGCGGGTAGCCCGGGACGGGCTCGTCCTCGAACATCATGGCTTGCTCTCCGGCTGCGGCGCGTCGGTGCGCTCGCGCACCACCTTGAGCCACGACGAGCGCCCCTCGAGGCGCCGGTCGACCGGTGCCTGCACGACGCGGATCTTGTCGAGGCCGCCGCGGATGCGCTCGGCGCCGGCGAAGGCCTGCACCCAGACGCAGCGCATCTCGGGCTTGACCTCGCAATGGCCGTTGTTGCGCACGCCGCCGCAGGGGCCGTTGCGCAGGTTCTTCGGGCAGTTCATCGGGCAGGACATCCCGGTCGAGCTGAGCACGCACTGGCCGCACATCTTGCAGTCGAACAGCAGGCCCTTGACGCCACGCTCGACGGCCGCCACCGGCCGCTCGAGGCGCTGATAGCCGATCGCGCGCCACAGCGGCGCGAGCGCGACCAGCACGCGCTCGAAGCCGTTGTAGAAGCGGTTCAGGCCCTGCGCGTGCCGCACCGACCAGAGGCGCACGCTGTACATCAGCCGGCCTCCGGGTCGCCGCCGGCGGCCGGCTCGCGCACGATGCGCTCGTCGATGCCCTTGTTGCGGATGATGCGGTCGAGGTCGGCATCCGTGTAGCGCGCCTCGATCGCCGCCGCCTCGGCGGCCGCGACCGCCTGCAGCTCGTCGCCGCAGGCGCGCGGCGCGCTGCGCTGCCAGTCGGCGAGGTAGGCGTCGGAGCTGCCCTTGCCGGCGCGCATCGCGGCGCGGTCCACCGCCTCCTGGAAGCGCTGCGACAGCTGCACCTTGGCGACCTCTCGGCCGCGCTTGACGAGCACCTGCGCCGGAATGTCCCGCCAGGAGATGATGATCAGTTGAGCCATGCGGGCGGCCCCTTCTGCGCCGGCGTGCGGTCGTCGGCCGCGGCCGGGCCAGCACGGCGCGCAACCTTGGCGAGGGTCTGGCCGAGGTCGCCGTAGCCCGTGACCTTGAGCTCGAACGCGAGTCCGAGGCGGGTCGCAATCGCCTCGGCCTGGCGCGTCAGCGCGGCGTCGGCGACCTGGGCGAGGTAGACCACCTTGCGGTAATGGCCAAAGTACTGCGGCTCGAGCTCCGGATGCCGGTCGAGCCCGAGGCCGGACCAGACCAGCCGCTCGA
>Ga0335069_10006572_pt1 | contig 16880 bp, 17 predicted proteins | sample Lox_Sample_11_FD_206714 | JGI IMG/M metagenome (GOLD analysis project Ga0335069, IMG submission 206714) | Soil microbial communities from Loxahatchee National Wildlife Refuge, Florida, United States - Lox_Sample_1.1 | ecosystem: Environmental > Terrestrial > Soil > Wetlands | place: USA...
TCACATCCAACACGTCGTCTTGCTGCTGCTCGAGAATCAGTCGTTTGACCGGATTTTGGGCTGTTTTCGAGAGGTGTACGCGGACCTGGATGGGGTGAACCCTCCCGGGCGACCCCCCTACTCGAACAGCGATGTCCAGGGAAACGTCTACGAGCAGAAGCCAACCGGCACGAAACAGGTCACGCCCGATCCGATGCATGAAGTCAGATTCGTGCTCGAGCAGCTGCAGAACGACAATGGCGGGTTTGTGCTGAACTATGCGCGGGAGTATCCCAGCAGTACGCAAGAAGAACGCCAGGAAATCATGGGATACTATCCGCTCGACTTTCTGCCCGCCTTGCACGGCCTGGCCCGGGAATTCACGATTTGTGATCGCTGGTTTTCCTCCTTGCCCGGCCCAACCTGGCCCAACCGCTTCTTTGCCCTGAGCGGCACGTGCAACGGCCAGGTGCTCATGCCGGAAGGATGGAGGCACCCGCAGCTCGCCGCGTACTTCAATCAAACACAGGACACGATTTTCGACCGTCTCAATGAAAAGGGGCAGTCGTGGCGCGTGTATTACTATGATTTCCCCAGTTCGCTGCTGCTCACGCATCAGCGGAGACCCGGAAATCTGATTCATTACCGTCCGATCGGCCAGTTCTTTAAAGACTGCGCCAATCCACCGCATTTTCCGCAATTCGCCTTCATCGAACCAAAGTACTTTGGCGCGGATCAGAACGATGACCATCCGCCCCACAACATCTTCAAGGGCGACAAGCTGATCGCAGACGTCTACAACGCCCTTCGGTCAAGCCCCCAGCTCTGGTGGTCGACGCTGCTGGTCATCGCGTTTGACGAACATGGCGGATTCTTTGACCATGTTTCCCCGCCGGCTGCGGTCCCTCCGGACAACCTCCCGGCGGAGATGGATCCCGACGACCACACCAAGACATTCAATTTCGAGCGCTTGGGCCCCCGAGTGCCGGCCGTCCTGGTGTCACCCTGGGTGGGAAAAGGGGTGGAACATACTCAATTTGATCACACCAGTTTGCTCCAATACATGACACAGAAGTGGGGACTGGGCCCGCTGGGAGGGCGCACCGCGGCCGCTGCTTCCATCTCGGCCGCTTTCCAGACCGAGAGCCGTGACGATACTCCAAGATTTTTGCGGGTCCCCTATACCGAACTGATCCCGCCAGACGCCGCGTTGGAACACGACGATCTGAGCGCCCACCAGAAGGCCTTGCATGCGTTTGCTTACTTCCTGGCGCGCGAATCAGGAGACGAGAAAACGCTCCAACACCTGAGTCAGGAGCCCAACGTGTGGGTCCGGACAAAGGCGGTTATGGGAAATGCGATGCGGTCGGCAGGAACCAGCCTGGCCTCAGAGGCTCGTCAGATGTATTCGAACAGGGTGAAAGGGATGCAGGAGCTTGTCGAGGGGCTGGTCCGCAGGGCAGGCCGCGGGGGATAGACCTTCTTCCCGGCATCCGTATCGACGCTTCCTGTGCAGCAATCTAGAGGCCGTACAGAGCGAGCGCCCGCTCAACCCGTGGCATAGCAAAGCCGTGTGTCCGAAGGATTTCCAGGTACCCCAGTGTGTCCCCCAGGCACAGCTTGTGGTCGGCCTCGAGCTTGTACCCATGGCAGGTTCGGCAAATGCACTGAAGGTTCTCGGGGCGGTCGGGTTTGCCAGCCTTGAGGCGGCGAATGAGCCGGGCCGGCACGATGTGGTCCACGTGCCGTCTGGTCCCCGGGTGTCGGAAATCCGCTCCGCAGGATTCCACTTGGCACTGCCCCCGCAAGGCAGAGAGGCGCCGCTTCTTCCAGCCTTTCCGCGAAGGGCCCGTCCCGGGCCACTTCCTGCTCATGTGATTTCCGGAGACGGGCCTCTCCTGGGTGCTAAATCTCGCCTTGCAGAAGCAGCATCTGCGCTGCCGGTACGTGCTGCGGTTGCGGTGGAAGGTCTTGAGCACTTCCGACCTTGTATCGCCGCATTGTGGACAGGGCATGCTGTTGACCCTCCTTTCGAAAGCTCGCCAGCCTCCGGCAGAGGGAGAAGACTTTGGCAGCTGGCCTCCAGTACGGCAGATTTGAGCGCCGCATGGGCATGGACGAGCTCGTGCCTCTTGCGGAGCTCAAGCGCCGCGCCATTTTCCGGGCGCTGCGCGAGACGGGCGGTGACAAGCTGGCCGCTGCGCGCTTGCTTGGCATCGGCAAGACCACGCTCTACCGCAAATTGAAAGAGTACGCTTTCGATTCGTCGGAATCCGCGAAGTCGTCCGAATCAGATTCCGGGCACGCCGGTGTAAACGCTAGGAAAATAAACTCATCCTCAATTCCGGCTTGATCTCTGACGCACGAAAGACAATCGGGCGAAGCCGATCGCTGCATGCCGCCTGGGTGTGCGCCCCGCACGATGATCTGAGCTGGCATCCTACTCCAGGATCGGCTTGAGACTGGAAAACCTCGCGGCAATTGTGTTGCGGTGGATTCAAGAATCTCGGGCGGCTTTGCTTCCCAGGCAAGATAGGAGTCTCCACTCCGGCTGGCACAGCAGAACGCGTTGTATCCCCGCGGACGGTCCGGGCCTACAGGTCGGAATCACGCGGGGTTCGTGTCAAACCTACGCGCTGCTTCTCGCCCAGCTCTGCTCGATCTCGGCCCAACCTGCGGAGGGGATGCGGCTCAAGACGCGCGCGGGGGCGTAGGACATGGCCTCCACCAGACGATTGGCCCGGCGCGCCATCCCAGGAATGGCGAAGGGACCGGAACAGCGGATGAAGAGTTCCAGTAGATGTAACAGGAGAAAGGAGAGAAGGAAAACACAAGCGATCTTAACCTCTTCACCGAATTTCGCAGGTACCCCGCGCCGTACCAAAAACCGGCGAAAGCGCCACAGCTTCTTCAGATCGTTCACGAGCATTGCAATCCACAGGATTGCGAGTTTCTGTCGTTCCTTGCGCAATGTGTTCGCGATCCCGCGCAGATCCGCATGAGTTCGAAGCAACTTGTAATCCGAGTCGTCCAGGACAAGCTCAAGCTGAGTGAAGGACAGCCCCTCCAGTCCCACCATCTGCTTCACAGCGGTCACCGAAAGCGAGTCCGGCATGGCTTGCCGAGCGCCCCGAAGCCCGATGACCAGAAAGGTCAGGAACAGCACGAGGCCGAGAAAGGCATAAAGAACGAGTCCACTCACGAGTGCACGACCCTTCGAACGGTCGAAAGCATCCGGTTCCAGTGGTCTGTCCACCACCCGAGTTGAGCAGCCTGCTCCGCCGTGTTCGCAGTGACGATCGGTGGATTGGGCGCATAGGTCCACACCGCCCAGGTCCAAACCGCAAGCATGGCGTTGAAGCTGAGAGGGACCAGCGCCTGCCAGTACGGGAGGAACGAGTGTTGCAGGTCGATGACTGCGAAATTTACGACGCATATGGAAACATAAGTCCCGAAGCCCAAAGCGACGCCCCACATGTTGCGCCCGAACTGCACACCGTAGTACCGGGCCATAAGCAAGATTCCTAGGATCAACACGGCTTGTGAAAAGCCAAAGCCGCGCTCCAGGGCGGCATACGGGGAGTGAAGCCTGCTATAGGCATCGAGACTCCAGAACACAGAAACGGAGAATAGCCCCAGCCCCAGACTGACGAGTCCGATTCCCTTGGAGGCAATCTGCTGCAGCGCGGAACCTTTGGGAAACGTGTGCCGAAACACCTCCCAGATCACAAGAAACCGGAGGGCAGCGCTGATCGTCTCACTGCCCCAATAGAAGCCACGATACAGGGAGGGAGCGAATCTCCAGACTCCGAACAAGATGAGGTCTAGGACAATGAAATCGTAGAGAACATAAAACAGGAAATAGAAGTACTGCCGCCACTGCTGTCGCCGAGACAGACGCCAGAGAATGCACACCTCGAGAGCGACACCGGTGAGGAAGATTGTGTATGAGGTAGTTGTCACAAACGGAGCATTATTGTACTCCGAAAGCGGAATTCTGGAAGAGGGGGGGCGGCCCCCCCCTCGTCGGTAGGGCCTTTACATCCCCGGAACAAAGGGCCACGGAGGAGGTGGTGGCATGGAGCCATCCCTCCCCGGTACCCGAGAGCAAAGCTCAAGCAGTACCTTCATCTTGACACCTCCTTGAGAAGCTGAAGCGATTCCAGATTAGGGAGGTGTGACCGGGATGCTCAGGCTTTCAACGATGTGTTCAGCGGACTGAAAGGGGAATTGCGTCGGCGCAGAATCTCAGATAGAGTTCGCCAATCTTATGCTGACCAATGGGTCTCTCTCCCGTTACTTGAGCGACGCGCTTACTTGCTTGGCCACGCCGTTCGCTCAGCTCGCGTTCTTAACATCGGTCAGAGACCACTACACAGGCCGCTATATGCACGAAGGATGGGCCAGCTTCTCCTCACCGTCCGAGGTGCACGATCTTCTCCGCAACACTCACCTGCGTGTATTCGACGGTGTCTTGCGTCTATCCCTGGTTGCCTTTTGCAAGGAATTGCGCAAGCACTTTCAAGCGCTCGAGCAGGAAGAACGCCGCGTCGTACATCTATGGTTGGAGATCGAGCCGTACTACGAAATGATTCCGCAGGGATGTTCTTTGCTATCGCGGAAGATGTTCATTTCGCAATTTCGATTGGCTTTGGAAATCCTCGCGCAGGCTCCGGAATGGGCTTATTTGCGGGAGCCAATCGCACCGCTACCCCGACAACCTGTCCCACAATATCTGCGTCAAACGCTAAACTGAAGCTGCGCACGGGCTCGCCCGAATGGGGGTGTGAAATGAGGACGAGCCGGGAACCATCCACCTGGCACCAGCCACACCGGTACCCGTTCCGCAACTCTATGAAGTAAATAGGCCGCTGAAATTCGTCCTTCCAGGCCTCTTTCGTGACACGCCGTCGTTCCGGGTCAATCATGATAAACGAGCCGGGTCTGATTAGGGGGTACATCGTCATGTCAGCCAAGCCGATGTACGCATAAGTTTGCCGGTGCGGATTGCATTGGGCCAGGAATGCCGCGGGCACAGCTCCCCAAAGCGCGACAACTCGGTTCACCAACTGCGTTGTTTCCCAGCTAAAGCTGGGGTCCAACCGGATCGGGACGGGCACCTTGTCCTCGAGACCATGAACCTCCGCCAATGCCGGCCGAGTGACCTCGGGGAAAAACCGGTCCCCATAGGAACGCGCCTTGTCCGCGTCGACGCCATAACGGCGTAGGAGATCGTAGAAGTCGAGGCCGTAGATAGCGCAGAGGCTGAAAAGTTTGAAAACACCTGGGATCGACCTGTTATTTTCGATCTGGGTCAGCCGAGAGGCAGCAATGTAGTAACTGGGGTTGCCTTGATCGCTGGCGATGACCGCACTGGCTTGTTGTACCTCGCGGACCCCTAGCTGCAAGCGTGAGCGCACTTTCTTTAAGAATTCCCCAGCGGAACTTCCCATCGGTCGAGTGTTCCAGAATCCAATCTGGCTCCCGGCCCGGGCAGTGAGCACTGAAAGAGCCTCCCTTCCTGTGGGGAAGAGGGATGAGGTGCCCCCCTGTTCACTCTACTGAACGCTAGTCTAATTTTAGCCTTCCGTGGGCATCCGGCCAACTAAAGAATCAGGGCGGGATGTCCGGGCCCGCGGCCGCACAGGATCATGAAACATCGGCCCCGCGGTTCCCAAGAACTTCCGCGTGCCGCAGTCACACCTCCTAGCCCAAGGGGAGCCGGGAGTATGTCAGCGTGCCCCAAACGGCTCGAACTGACACCCCGAACAGAATTGCGCGCAGTTCTGCCCTTCCCTACTCAGCTGCTTCCTTATGAAGGTGAGACCTCGGCGTCCATCGGGCTCAGGTGCGTACCCACTCGAGAGGTTCACTGGTTGAGCCGGATGTTCGCTTCCCCCCTTGAATGAGTCCTCGTGCTCCGTTGCTTTCGCCTAGATCAAGGAACCGCACTCCTCGCGGAACCAGGCTGGGTGCCGGGTCCCGGGACGTGGCAAGCACTACAGCTTGATCGAGTTCGCTGTTCACCAGCAGGCAGGTCAACATCTTCCGGCTTTCGTTGTCCAGTTGATCTGCCTGGTCGATGACGACAAACCCTAGCCCTGTGACCATGGCCAGTGCGACCTGGAAGGCCACTCCAAACCGAAGCTGCTCTGACTCGGAGAGGTGCTTCAAAGGCATGCTCGATGGGTTGTCTCCTGAGGATCCGAGACAGACTTCGAATGGCGCGAGTGCTAGTTTGCAGTTGTAACCGAAAGCGGCGAGATGCCGATTCAGGCTCTCGGTGAATGACCCCATCCGGCCGCTCGCTGGACCCATCACCGCCCCGTTTGGATCAAAGAATTCGATAAGCCGGTCCAGATGAGCCATCCTCGCTTCCAAGCTCGACTCGTCTCTGACCTGCGATTCCCACCGCTCTTTGGCGCTCTCAAGCTGCTGCGCTTTTTCCAGCACTCGCTCTGCCTTGTTGATCCTTTCCACCAGGATGGCCATTCGACTGTCGAGACCTTCGACGTCGGGCCTCTGCACTGCCTGAAGCTTCGATCGGTCCCCCTCCAGCGTCGCACTCCGGGCGAGAGCCTTGCGGTGCTGTTCGAGGCGCGATCGCGCCGCTTCGATGCCAGCGATTTCAATTAGTTCCTCCCGCGCACCCTGAACGCGGCCCTCCAAGTCAGTGAGGCGTTCTTGAAGGCTCCGTAACTTCTTGGCTTTCACTTCCTCCGATATTGCCCGGCTGCAGGTTGTACACTTGCCCTTCAAGCTCTGGAAGGCGGCAAGGGCTGTTTCGACCGCCTTCTGCTCGGCAATCAGGTCCGCCAACTCCTGCCGGAGCTTCTCAGCATCACCCCGTTGGGATTCGAGTCGCAGCAATTCCTGCTCCTGGCTCGGGTTGAGAAGCTCCGACGATGTTGCTTCGATTTCCGCCTGCACCTGCTTCAGTCGCTCCTGCGCTCCTTCCCATCGGCAGCCTGCTTCTGCCTTCTGAGCGACAAGCTTCTCCTTCTGCTGCCGCAAATCCTCGAGCTTCGTCCTTACCTCATACACGCTGGGCAGATCCGATGGGATATCGGGGTTCTCCAGGTGTCCTAGGGCAGTCAAAGCGCAGATGGTTTCGGTCCGCATGCCGCAGAACCGTTTGTAAGCAACCTCGGCATCACTGACACTCACCAACTTCGGCGGCTCTTCATTCATGGCCCGCAACGTCTCAATGATCTCGTTGCAGAGGTCAACCTTTCCTGCATCCACCACATGGGCCAAGAACCTCTTCTGCTCGCTCTCTGGCATCTCGATAAATCGACCGGAGTTCAGTATCGCGGACAAGACGTCGGGTGACCCGAATTGCTTCCCCAGGTAAGCCTCCGCTGCATCCACTGGCACCCGCCTCCCGTTGATCTCAACGATGTGTGCTTTCGCAGTCCGCCGGCGGCAGATGGTTTCACCGCTGACCAGAGTCGCGGAAACCTCAAGCTCCTTTTGACCAGCCCGGATGAGGGCCTCTGCTCCCCGGCCGGCCGCATCTGTCAGTTCACACCGCCCCGTAAACAGGTATTCCAAAGCCATCTGGATGGAGCTCTTGCCGCAACCATTTGGCCCGCGCACGAAGTTGAATTTGTCGAGCTCGAGCTTTGTCTCGACGTGGCAACGAAAATTCTTCAAGCACAAAGTTGTGATTCGCATGAGATTCCTCACCAGAAGGGAAGAGCAAAGGGGCTGAGGGGCCGGAAAGAGCGCAGAGCGGCCGGACTTTAATTCGGACGAAGCGTTTCGCTTCTGAGTGCGACGGTACCGTCAATCGCCAAGTTCAATGGCTGATGACGGGCGCCTGGCCGGGGTCGTGGAATGCAAGAGTCACAGTCCGGCCCTGGCGAACGTTAGTGACCAGGGCCGGCCGGAAACACACCAGGCACGTGTCATTGGAGCTGCGAATGCTCGGGTAATCGATCCCTGCCGATCCGGACGCCAGCAGTGCCTTCGCGAGGTTCTGTGAGCTCCCGTAACTATTCGGATTGAGGCAGTCCGAAAAGTGGGTGTCTCCGCGGATATCATGGAAGTCGGCCCGAAAATCCGCCAGGTAATCATGGAACGTGAATGTCTCCGGCTCCGGCCAATTTACCTCTATCAATTCCTGGGCCTTGTGGAAGGCGATCGCAGCCTCAGCGGTTTCCAGTTCGAACGCCACATACCAGGCGCCTCGGTCGGGGCCGTTGAACCGGCCGCCTAGAGGATGGGCGTGTGTAAAAGCTGCATTCACGATGTGCGCATACGCGACGCCAAAGAGCAGCTCATGGACGCTGATGCCCGGGAGCAGGTTGGCCTCCCCGAGCAGTCGGTCGTTCGTGGCCCCGTCCAGCTCAAACAGCTCCCGGAGTTCCTTCTCATCCTCGGCGAGCCTGCTCAGGACGCTTTCCTCGGTCTGGCGTGAGGGGATGAGACGATGGGTGTCGTCCTGCCGTAGCGAGGAAATCTTGGGTGTCACCGGCCCCCTCGGCGGGCATCGAGCAACTGCCGAACACGGACGAGTGCTGGCACTCCACCCTTGATCATGTAAGTCAGGGGCATCTTAGCCTCAAACATCGGGTTCGAGTTCGGCAGGCCGACCCACGAGTCGGCCAGCTTGCGGCTGTAAAGGATGTTCAGCGTCTTGAAGATCCCCAGGAGCAGGGAAATCCTTGTGAGTTTATCCTGATCGAGAACTTTCTTCTGTCCGCGCTTGAGCTGGTAAAAGACGCCATTGGACACCCCGCCCAAAAGTTGCCGGGCCAGCTCGTCTCGCAATCTCCATTCTTTGGCGAGTTTGAAGAAGGCAGGAACTGCCGAACGACTGAGCCGTTGCTGAACCACTTTGTCGGAAAGATCTGGAGCAGCCTGTATGGAGACCCCCGCGAGAGGCTGTTGGGCTACGACCATTGGCATCTCCATCTGTGGAGGGTTATACCTACAGATATGGAGAAGCGCAAGGTAAGACGGCCGTGTACCGCGGCACTTGTATTTGCAATGTCTTGTGAGTCGGTTCCCGAGCCTAAGTTGGCCCGAATGCTAGCAGTTGCAAGTCATGAGGGATAGAAGCTCTTTCTATCGCTCAAATTATGGGATGAACCTGAGCGATGGAATCAAGGCCACTTTCCCAACCGTCGCCAGACGCTCCTCTGGAATGAGCGGACGTGATTCTGGGGCCCGCCGGTCCAGATGGAGCGCTTCCATTGCAGTCGTCCGACTCAGCCCTGCATTCAGCTAGTCGCGCCTACCGCTGGAAACAAGCTCTTGGAGGAATCGCTCCACATCGAGGGCCTCCACACCCGGTGCGAGGGCTGGCGTTGAAATAGCCGAGCGCGGTTTTCGGTGGACGACGATCGTCCGTTTTGATTTCTTTCCCAGCGCACGTTGCAATCCCAGCAGGGGATTCACCATCGCGGGATGGACCGTCTTGGCCGCCTTCGCTTCGAGTAACCATAGGCCAGCACCAGGGCGGGGCACGAGAAAATCTACCTCCAGACCTTGTTGGTCGCGGAAGTAGTAAAGCTCCTTCCGAACCCCCTGGTTCGTCTGGCTCTTCAGGATCTCTGCCGCAAGGAAACCCTCAAAGAGCGAGCCGAGAAACGGAGATCGTTCAAGTTCACCCGTCGTTCGGATCCCCAGGAGGTAGCAGGCCAGTCCCGAATCGCCCCAATAGACTTTCGGCGACTTGATGAGCCGTTTCCCCAGGTTCTCAAAATATGGGGGAACGACAATAATTTCGCCGGTCGTCTCAAGGATCTCCAGCCATCCGCCAATGGTTGGGACACTGACCCCGAGTGGAGCGGCCAGATCTGTCTTGTTGAGAACTTGCCCGTGACGGCTGGCCAGCAGTGCAAGAAACCGGCGGAAGGTGACCAGGTCGCGCACGTTCGTGATCGCCCGGACATCCCGCTCCAGGTACGTCTGGAGATAGGAGGAGAACCACAATTCACGCGCGTGGGGACGAGCCAAAACCTCCGGAAATCCGCCGTGCAGCAGAGTGACTTTGCGCGTTTCGGAGAGGCTGAGTGGAAGAAGCTGCAGAATCGCCGCCCGCCCCGCCATGGATTCGGTGATTCCGCGCATCAAGGGGGCTTCCTGCGAGCCGGTGAACAGCCACAGTCCCATCCTGCGGGGGCGCTCATCAATGAGCGTGCGCACATAGTTCAAGAGTTCTGGGGCGTTCTGGATCTCATCCAGGATGACGGGCGGCTGCAGTTCTTCGAGAAACGCTCGCGGATCGTTTCGCACCCGCGCTTGAGTGTCCGGATCTTCGAGCAAGACGTACTGGGCGCGAGGGAACAGTTCACGCAACAAGGTAGTCTTCCCGGCGCGGCGTGGTCCGGTCACGACAATGGCGGGGAAATGGCGTCTCGCCTCCAAAATCACTTCCCCGAGCTTTCTGGGAATGTAGCGCATGTGAGTATCCTAAACTAGGATATTAGAATCCTCAAACAGGTCAGCGACCCGGGCACCCTCGGTAGGTCTTTTGGTGGATGGTGGGAAGTAGGTCAGTGGCTGAGAGCGGGCGGTTGAGAGAAATCGCGGTAGGCAAGAGTCACAGTCCGGCCCTGGCGAACGTTAGTGACCAGGGCCGGCCGGAAACACACCAGGCACGTGTCATTGGAGCTGCGAATGCTCGGGTAAACGATCCCTGCCGATCCGGACGCCAGCAGTGCCTTCGCGAGGTTCTGTGAGCTCCCGTAACTATTCGGATTGAGGCAGTCCGAAAAGTGGGCGGCGGGCAACAGCCTTGAGATCCTCCGCGTAGGTCATCCCTGTCCTTCCTCACTGCACCCGCCCGGCTCGGGAGAAAAGGCGACTTGCTTCGTTTTACCATGGAGGCTGCGGCCAGCAGTTCCCTTCGGACTGAAATGTCGAGTTGGTTGAAAAGTTTGGTGCTGCTTCTGCGAAGGAGCCCGCGGAACGCTGTTGGCCTACTGCCATGAAGCTCCCTCTGTAGCTGAATGTCACCTTCCGCTCTGTTCAGCTTTCAGGTTTGGCACCGAGCAAGGCAGCGAGCAGTTCGTGCCTTCGAGCCAAAAATGGGTTTGTCACCGTAACTCCCTTCCAGGTAAAACCCTCCTGCAAGTCTTCGGACAGCAGAAGACGGCATCCCGCTTCCGCAGCCGCAGAGAGAACCACTGCGTCCCAAATCCTGAACTGATGGTCGGTCGCGAGGTCCGTTGCCGCCAGCATTACGTCAGCGGAAGTCTCGATCAGGGCAAAGGAGTCCTGCCAACCGAGTATCGCCTTCCTTGCTCTTGCTGGAGCTCTTCCAGCCTTTCGCACCAGCAGGTGGAACAGCTCACCCAGGGTTTGTACAGGCAGAAAAACGGAGTCTTGCGGCAGCTTCTCCACCAATTCGAGGGCCGTCCGCTTCATGTCGGCGCCGTTGACCCCCTCGGCGTAGGCCAGAATGTTCGTATCGAGTGCCACTCTCACGGCTTATCCTCATAAAGCTCATCCCGCCTCCACGGGCCGATTGTGACCACGGGCTCAGCGCGCAACCTTCTCACCAGGCCCGCGCGAGCCGCATGCGATACGCCGCCGTTCTTTTGGACAGGCACAATTCTGGCGACTGCCTTCCCGTGCGACGTCACGATGTAGCTGCGCCCTTCGCGGACCGCGCGGAGAAGCTTCGAAAACCTACGGTTTGCATCAGCGGCCGAAACAGCCTTTTCCATGGGCTTCCCTCAAATGTAGTGATACTACGTACTATGCCAGAAAGCCGGTGCGAGGGCAATAAGCAAAGGCCAAGACCCCGTGCGTTTACTGCTGAAGGGCGAACCCTAACTATCCCCTTTCCCTGAATCGGTCTTTGACTTTCCCCCCGATTCGCAATTCCGTATCGACACGCACGACCGCGATGTCTGACAGCTTCTGCGCGAGTTCGGCACGCTTTTCGGCCTTAAGCCCGGAGGAAAGCCCCGAAATCGTCAACTTGTCCCGTAGGCCCCGCTCACCGGGATGCGTTCTGAACCATTCATCTAGGATTGTGGCGGCTTCGCGATACGGATAGAACCTCTTCTCCACTGGCACGAAGTCGGCGGAGTACTCGGTCTGGTTTCCATCGCGGTAGCTGACCGGCCCACGCTCCACCATGAAGTCCTTGAGCACCTTCGTATTCTGCTTTTCTGCCTCTTGCAGCCACAAGGCAAAGCGCAGCCGCTCTTCAGCCGTCATCTGGCTGTACGGATTGGTTTCTGCCACAGGGCAGCCCTTCAGGAGAAGCGGGCACCACGTGCAGTGCCTGCCCGGTGACGCCTTCAACTCGCAGTCGCCGACAGTAGCCAGTTCATGGAGCTTTTTCTGGCGCACCCGTTCTCTCCCTGCAAGTTCCTTGAGCCACGGCAGGTCCTTCCTGGTGTATTCAACCGACCGCGACGCTCCGTACCGCACAAACTCCAACACGAATTTCACACGTTCCAGCGAAGGGTTGAGGCACATCAGGAGGAGCGGATAGAACTTAGACTGGAAGGTGTCCGCGTCGATCACCTGGTAGTAGCTCTTCCAGTCGTCGATCTCAGCTTCGGTAAGCGAATCGAGCATCACCAGGTCCAGGGTCCCTTCGTACACGGCGGATTGCAGGTGGTCGTTCCCACCCTCAATAGGCTGGAACTCTTCATCGAGCGCGATGTGCAGTTCCGTGGCAAGGACCTTCTCGGGGACAAAGGCATGATGGTCTCTGAACCTCTCCAGCACTTCGCGTGCTTCGGTACCGACTCCTCTCACCAAACCGTCTAATAGTTCGAGGTCAGTCGGGCGTCTTGTTCTGGCCAAATGATCGATGTAAGTAGACAGGACTTGATGGATCTCGATCCCCCTCGCTGCGGGTTCGGATTTCCCGACCCTAGCACGGTGCACATGCTTGTGGAGGTAGAGAGTTTCGCAGGCCATGTCCCCATGTCGCGACTGACTCAAAGGAGGGATCGGCATCGGGCCATCGGAACGTAGGGGATGGACGTAGGTTCTCATGGTATTCCCCGGCAGAATGGGATCATGTGGAGGAGAGTCGATGCAAGGAACTCGACAGGGGGGCGACGCCCAATTCACCCCAGATCAGACACGGGAAGCGCCCGGAAGCCATGTATGAGCGGAAAGCTATTGGGGGTGCGAGAAACGACCGCGCCGCCGGCTACGCGAGATTTACCCACAACCTTGCGTACGAAATCGAGATTCACGGCGTCACTTTCCACAGGCAGTTCCGTCCATTTCGCCTCAAAGAGCTCCAGCCTCCCGCCGATATCCACCACAAAGTCCACCTCACGTGTGCGATCCCGCCAGAAGAATAGGCTGCCCGCATGTCCCGCGCGCCGCTCGCGGCCACGGAGTTGGGCGAACACAAACGATTCCCAGATCGCGCCCGCCGCCGGCGATTGGCGGAGGGCATCCACAGAATGAATGTTCAATAATGCGCAGAGGAGGCCGGTATCGGCCAGGTAAAGCTTCGGGCTCTTGACGATAGACTTTGTACGGTTCGAGAACCAGGGCTCCAGCAGAACCACCTGGCCGGAAGCTTCGAGCACCGACAACCAATGGTTCGCAGTGGAAGGGGCTATGCCGATGTCACGTGCCAGGTCAGCCTTGTTGAGCAGATTTGCAGAACGCAGGGCACAGGCCCGCAGAAAGCGCTCGAAATCCCGTAGGTTGCCAACATTGGCCAGCGACCGCACGTCGCGTTCCAGATATGTGGCCAGATACGAGTTGTAGAAGGCCACGTGGTCAATGTCCCGGTTCGCCTGCAGCTCAGGAAAACCGCCACGGACGATGGTCGCTTCAAGCGCGGTTTGTGGCAACGCGGCCCGGATCTCGGACAGCGAGAGTGTTTCCAACTCCACGATATCTGCACGTCCCGCCAGGGACTCCGAGACGCTCTTCATCAGGGTAAATTTCTGTGAACCGGTGAGTAGAAATTGTCCGTTGCGGTCTCGGCTGGCGTCCACGGCTGACTTGAGATGCCGGAACAGGCCCGGCGCGTATTGCACCTCATCGATGATCACGGGCGCTGGGTGGCGACTAAGAAAACGGTGCGGCTCTTTTTCGGCCTGTTCCGCTTCCGTGGGAAGCTCCAGAGAGACAAACCCATGATTCGGAAACAGCCGGAGTAAGGTGGAGGTTTTGCCGGTCTGGCGGGCCCCGGTCAGCACCACCACCGGCCGAGTCCGGACAGAGCGTTGCAGCCTGGGTTCGACATCACGTGATATCCACATATGTAAAATATGCGATAGAATCGCATATTATGCTACACCTTTCTCTCGCTCAGCTTGTCGGGAACTGGACCCGAATGCCGGTCGTTTCTGCGGGACACAACAAATCAAGAGGAGGGCGTAGCGCTTCCGTTTGGATTCTATCCTCCTCAATGTCTCGATGGACTCAAGGGACGGAAGAAACGTTTCCCGTCAGTGCCTGGACAATTCGTTGGTAGTTTCATGGGGCACCTCGGCCGGACAGGGCGAGCAAGGGACCGAGATTCTGAGCGGGTTTGAAGGTAGAGGATCTGGGAGCCGGTCCACTTCTTCCCAGCATGCGCGCCAACGGAGGGGCAAGACCTGCCTGGGATCAAGCGACATAGCGGAGCGCCGCAGGCCGCCAATTCGTAAGGAGATGCCATTCGCGAGCCTCCCTTGGGCGGCGCTTTGTCAGCCACTTATCTTCCGTTTCGCTCCGTGTCGATCTGCCGAGCGCCTGTTCTCGCGCCAGGAGGTTTCGTTTCAGCGTGGATTCAAGTTCTTCTCGTGCTTGTTCGCGCTGAGGATTGCCCAGAGCCGAACAGATCGATTGAGTTCCTGGCTGCCAATACGGGTTTAGGATGGGAGTGCGTTGCAACATAAACTCACATATGCGATTGCGTCGCCCTGGGCCTCCCCACGAAAATGCAGGGATCAGGAGGGCTTCCTTCGCTCAGAGGTATCCGCCCGACGCTCAGTCTTTCCACCTTCCTGAACCTGCGACGCCTCCGCGAGAACGTAGCTCGTGCTGCGGCCACTTGCAGCGCTGCGCACGAGTATCCCACGCTCCATGAGATCCAGGATGTCGCGGTACGCCGTGTCCTGAGACGAGCCGGTAAGTTTCGCCCATGTCGATGTCGTCAGCTTTCCTTCGAATCCGTCGAGCAGCTTGTTCAGCACCTTGCGCTGCCGCTGGTTTACAGGAGCGTGACCAACGCGCTGCCAGAACCGCGCCTTCGCCAGAACACTGCCGAGCAATCTCTCGGCGCCGCTGATTGACCGGCCGAGACATTCCAGGTACCAAACCTGCCACGGCGTGATATCCATACCGTTTCGTTGAGTCTTTTCCAGCATGTCGTAGTAGGCTTTCCGTTCCTCCCGAATCTGCGCCGACATGCTGTAGAACCGCAGCGGGCTATTCTCCGACCGGGCCAGGCACAAATCGGAGATGGCGCGCGCGAGGCGCCCGTTCCCGTCATCAAACGGATGAATGGTCACGAACCACAGGTGCGCCATTCCCGCCCTCAGCACGAGATCAACCTTCGCCTCGCTGTTGAACCACTTCAGAAAGCCTCTCATCTCCCGTTCCACTCTTCGAGCCGCGGGCGCCTCGAAGTGTACGCGCTCCTGCCCAATCGATCCGGAAACCACCTGCATGGGGCCGTCCTTGTCGTCACGCCACTTCCCAACCCGAATACGGCGCATGCCACTCCGACCTGTCGGAAACAGACTGGCGTGCCATCCGAACAGCCTCTCCGCGGTCAAGGGCTTGTGATAGTTCCGGGTTGCGTCCAGGGTCATCTCCACGACCCCCTCCACATTGCGATCTGCAGTCTTCAGTCCACCGGCCTCCATCCCCAGCCGGCGCGCAATCGACGACCGGACAGCTTCACGATCCAGCTTCTCTCCTTCGATCTCGCTCGATTTGACCACGTCTTCCGTCAGGGTCCGCAGGACTGCGTCTTGTCGTAAGCCGAAACCAAGCGCCTCCATCTGACCCAGGAGACGGCCTTGTCGGTGGCGCACCTCCGCTAGGAGTCCTGCCAGCGCTTCACTATTCCAGTGAAGCTGTGGCCAGTCTGGCCTCTCATGCATGTACATTTATATTCTCCGCATTCATTGCGGAGATTATGACCCCTAATCTCCGCAGAGGCAAGTCCAATCTGCGCACAGAATGCGGAGAATAAAGCCACACTCTCCACAGCTATCTCCCTAGGGACGCCTCACGCCCGGGCGGTGACCCGACGAACTGGGAAAGTCGTTCGCGCAGGGGGCGTGCGGTACCAAGCGTAAGGCGCGACCGGGCCGCTCGCCGACCCCCATATGTGAAATTGCGAGATGCGGGCCGGGGTTGTTGCGTCAGAACAGGAACCCTTTGTCAGAAGATGTTGGTCGGCCCGCAGGGAGCGCAACCTCAGGGCTGGGAGTGGTCTCTCCGTTGGTTTGACGGCCCTCCAGTTTCGACCCTCCTCCGTTTCCGTCGTAGCGCTCACCGGCCTTTTCTGATTCATTCAAGAGCCTGTGTTCGAGTTGCTCGAGGTTCCCTGCCCACTGACCCAGCAGCATCCTCGTCTTGGCCTCGTTGAAACCAAGCCGTCGGGCCAGATCGGAGATCCTTGCGAGTTGCTCGTCTTTCTCGCTTTCACCGCTGCTGGACCGCACAGGTTCCTGCGCAGCATCTTCTCCGTTCGGATAGAATTCGCCAGCAATCTCCTGCGAGCGCTCCGCATCCGCCTCCCGCGCGACATACTGGACTCCCTGGGGCAGACTGAACGCGGCGCGCCCCTCTCCCAGGAGCCTGACCGGTTCGGTCATGTTCGCGACCAGAGCCCGCAGGTCTCTCCCTCCGATCTCGAGGCTGAGGATGTAGGCCACGGAGGTGTGCCTCGTTCCGTCCCGGTCGGAGTAGGAGATCCTTTCTGGGCTGGCCTTCAAGATGGCTTTGATTCCCGTCAG
>Ga0335069_10006573_pt1 | contig 16879 bp, 19 predicted proteins | sample Lox_Sample_11_FD_206714 | JGI IMG/M metagenome (GOLD analysis project Ga0335069, IMG submission 206714) | Soil microbial communities from Loxahatchee National Wildlife Refuge, Florida, United States - Lox_Sample_1.1 | ecosystem: Environmental > Terrestrial > Soil > Wetlands | place: USA...
CTTGCGCTCCGCCGGGCCGTAGCCTGGTTTGCTGTCGATGTCGAACGCCATCAGGGCGCCCCGAGTTCCATGTGGAGGCGAGCCACCGACTTGCGCGCCTCGGCCACATCGTCGGCGCCTGGGTTGTCGCGGATGTACTGGTTCGTGCGGCGAATCTTGTCGCGGATCGCCGCCTTATCTTGCGGTTCGAACTTGGGCGGCTCGGTGGCAGCGTTGCCGGGCCCCGCCGACAAGGGTCCACCGATCGCGCGCGCCACGATATCCGGCGTCGGTTTGATACCATGCGACGACAGCTCAGAAGCGATGGTGGCCGAGATGCTATCAGCCAGACGCTTCGCTGTGCCAGCGCCGGTGTTGCTGCCGAAGACGGAATCAATGCCGCCGCCGGTCATCTTCTGCAGAAGTTCCAGTTCCTGATGCGACGGCGGGCGATTCAAGCCTTTGAGCTGCGGCAGAATCGTCGCCAGTTCGGCCTGCGCCTGCTGCCGCTCGCGGAACGTGTCGGAGTCGGTGCTAACCCCTTTGGAGTAGGACGCAGCCAGCTTTTCGACGAGTGCACGCGCCTGCTGCGCTGTCGCGATTCCCGTCCGAACCTTCGCGGCCTCTTCGGGCGTTCCGCTCATCGTCCCAAGCGGCTTGCCCTCGAAGTCGAACAACTGCATTTTCGCGGCGGTGGCCGTCGTGGTCTGCTGCTCAGCCTTCTGCGTCTGCTGGCGGTCAAAGTGCTGCTCATAGCGCTGCTTGGCCGCGAGATCCTTCGCATACGCGCCGGCCATGAGCCCCTGGACAGTGGCGTCGTTCGCGGCCTGCGCGGCAGGTATGCCCGCGCGGATCAATGCCGCTTGCGCCTTGTCGGCAACCGCCTTCAGCGCCAACCCGTGCTTGACCTCGAGCGCCGCCAGGTCGTGCTGCATCTGGCCGTAGAGATCGATGACGCCCTTCTCGGCCCAGTCGGCCGACTTCTCGCGCTTCGCAAGCTGCGCCTTCTGCGCCTCGAAATCACGATTCGCGGCATCGGTGAGCGCCGTGAGAACCGGATTCGCGCCGCCGTTGATGCCCTGAGAGAACCCACCGAGACCGGCGGCGATCTGCGTCTGAATCTGCTGCCCCGTCGAGAGCGAGCCCCAGTAGTTGTGAAACTGAAACGCATCGAATTGCTGTCGCGCGCGCGCCGCCTGCGTCTGGGCGTACTCGATGCGCTGGAGGTAGTTCTCTCGGACCCGCTCCGCTTCGGCGGCCTGCTGAGTGAGGAGCTGCGATTGCTCTTCGGCGCCGGCTGCCTTCTGGCCCTCGACGACAGGGATCTGCTCTCCGGCTTGCTCGGTCGCGCCCGCCTGCGCCTTCAGCGCCTCTTGCTCGAGCCCCGCGGCGGTCGTCGCCGGCTCGGACGGCGTGATCCCGCTGGTCGTCGCGCTCGACGTCGTCCCCGTGGTCGTCGTCGACACCGGCGGCATATCGGCCGACGGCGTAATGTTGATCATCTCGGCCATCAGCCGCCCGCGGCGCTGGGCGCGCCAAGAGCGCTTCCCGCTGCGCCCGTGACGCCCTTCAGGAACGACAGGTTGAAGTCCTGGTTGTTCTTGTCAGTCGCGGCGTTCAGGCCCTGTTGTCCCGCCTGGCCAGTCGCGGCCAACTGCGAGTAATCAGTCGCCGCGCCGAGGTTCTGGTTGGCCATGCCGCCGAGCAGGCCGGCCAGCGTATTGCGGGCGCCGGTGAGCTCCTGCGCGCGCGCGAGACCACCGGCGTTGTTGGCTTGGATCTGCGCGTTCGCGGTATTGCGGTTCGCGAGCAGTTGCGCCAGTGGGCTGCCGGCGCCGCTCACGCCCGCGGCGTTTGACAGCTGCTGCTGCGCGATGCTGTTCATCCCCTGCTGCACCTGGGACTGCGCCATGCTGGGCGCGTTGCCGGTGAGCAGAGATTGCAGATTGCCGGCGAGCTGACCTTCTTGGCCCTGGACGTTGCCGAGCCTGGTCAGGAACTGGCGAGACGTGTTGAAGTTCTGCGCTACCTGCTGAGCGACGTTCGGATCGGTGACCGGCTGCTGCCCGCCCGGGTCCACGAACGTCGTGCCAGTCGTCGGGTCGAAGTAGAACCCCGTCGCGGGGTCCTGCTGCAGCGCCGACGTCGACGTGTTGCCGACCCCCGGCTGTTGCTTCGGCGGCGATCCGAGCAGCGCGTTCGCGATCGGGTTGTCGCGCAAGCTGTTGAAGCCAAGCCCGCCAAGGTCTGAGGCGATGCCCATAAGTGTGCCCTCATGGTGGGCACCTCGTTACCGCGCACCCGCTCTCAGGGTGGTAACGTTTCCAGACGATACGGCCTAACTATCGGACATCGTTCATTTGACGCAGTGTTACGTCATGCCGATTCGGTTGGTCGCCGGGACGTCCTTCAGGCGGTCGCCAAGGCCGACAAGGATGGACAGCGCCTCGAGCGCGAAGCCCTGCGTAGGCCCGCGGGCGAAGCTATCGGAGATGATGTAGTCGATGGCGGAGCAGAGCTCGGTAGCAGCGTTAGCGGGCAGCTCGTAGACGTACGCGGTGGATGGCGGCGTCGGGATGGCCGGCGTCCAGGTGGCACTGGCCGTGACCAGCTCGTTGTCGTCGGTCAATGCCTGGACGGTGACGTCGTGGTCGCCCAGCCATTCGCCGACCATCTGCACTTGCCAGAGGCGCTTGTACCTGCGAATCCCGCCCGGGGCCGCGCGCAGGCGCACGGTGGTCGAGATTGGAGCGTAGAAGCCGGCCTCGTTATCGTAGTATTGCCCGATGGTCTGCTGCCAAACGAGAGAGACGCCATCGGAATAGGCGATCCGTCCTTTGTGCGCGGTGAGCAAAGTGGCGTGGCTAAGTGCCTGCCACTGGCCCCATACCCCGGTGACCTGGTCGTAGACGACCATGGAGCCATCGGTCAGCGAAAAGACGGTGCGTTGTTTGTCGTCGGTTGCCACATCAACCACAGGACCGCCGGCGGTGACCGCATCCTCGACGGGCGAGCCGATGTAGACGTTCTTGAAGTCGCGAGTGACCAGCCAGATTCCGCCCTGGGTGGACGAGTAGATGATTCCGTCGGAGATGGTTTCTGCCACGCCCGTGCAGCCGTTGGAGAACGGCAGGATGCGCGGCGCCGGGAATGACCCCGCGCCGGTCGCGTCTGGCCAGGGGCCGTTTGGGATCAGGAAGACGCTGCCGCCATCGCACATCACCACGATGTTGTCGTCAAGCACCTTGATCGCGGTGACGTCCTCTTGCGTGGGCAGCGGAATTCTCAGGTCGGGATGGAACCAGAACGCATCGCCCTCAGTCTTCTGCCCGCTCACCCACAACGCGCGGTCATAGCCCCACAGGATGACCCGATCGAACGTTGCCAGGCCGACAGAGAACGGCGGCGCAGGGAAGTGGTCGAGATAGCCCTTGTCGGTGTAGAGCACCTCGTTGTTCGCCGCCACGCTGTCGATCATGTTGTCGGTGAACGTCCAGGTGTTAGCCGTGTCATCGTTCTGCACCACGCCGCCGAGGTACGTCCCGCCTTGCAGCGAGCCGCTCACCTTGTAGTGCTCCACGGTCTGCACGCCGCCCTTGATGACCGTGCGGTAGACCGAGTGGACCAGGTTCATCTTGCGCGTGACGTGGTTGTGCAAACCGGTGAGCGTCACCTGAAAGGCGCTGCCCGTGATCGAGAATGCCGCGCCCGCAGGCGAGCGCACGCGCTGGCCGTTGTTGTCGGTCCATTCGTCGACCACGACGTATTCGTACGTTCCAGCCAATGAGCCGCCGCCGCCGTTGGCGATGGTCGTGACCTCTGGGATCAGGCCCACGCCGTCTTCCGCGAACGTCGCGCCGGTGTAGTTGACCGCCTCGGGACCGGGCAGGAAGAGAGCGCCACTGTGCTCTACCGGCTGTCCGCTATCGGGCCCAAACTGGTAGTCCTTGATGCCCACGACATCGACCAGCGTCTTGACTGGGAGAAAGACGTCGCCGACGGTGGTGATCGCGATGGTGGACGACGCACGATAGGCAAGGGCGATGTGTACACCGCCGCTCGGGTCGATGTTCGGCGTGGACAGGTAGCCGTACCGAGAAGTGTCCGCGGTCGTGAGCCAGTCCTCGTACGCGGTGCCGTACTCGAATCGCCCCGTCACCTGGTAGTTGGTCCCGAGATCCATCAGGAAGTACGTCGATTGCGCAATCTGCGTCGCGCCCGCCGGGTTGCTGTGGTAATAGCCGACGGCGTAGTAGTCGCCGCCCGTCTGCATTCGGAACGCGCGCGAGGCGAGCGTCAACGATTTCTTGGTCGCAACCAGGGTCGCAACGCCAACAGACGTGACGTTGTAGATCTGCGTGAAGTTGAGCTGCGGCGTCGGCGTCGCGTCCAGAAACGACAGCGCGATTTTGTAGTCAGCGTTGCCCGTCGGTTGCACGTGCCCAGTCATCTCGACGGGGGCCGGCGTCGTCGTCGCGACCGGAATGGACGAAATGCCCAGCAGCGTGCTGTCGTCGGTGGGAATGACGTACGTGGTATATGGGCCCGAGCCGTCCACCGTCGTGACGTGATAGCGGTGGTCATTGCGCTCGTTGGTCAGGAACGACACGCGCCCGGTGGAACAGAGCGCGAGCGCAGACACCGTCGTCGCGGCGGTGATCACCGAACCGTTCCACGTGTACGTCGAGAATTCGTACCCGTTCGTTCCGGGGTCCTGTTGGAGCACAACGATCGCGTTGGACGCGTGGCTGCTCTTGGTGACGTCGAAGTAGCCGGTGCCCGAGCTCGTCACGGTGAGATTGGTGCCCAGCAGATTCCCGTTGACGTCGTAGGCGAAGACGCTCAGGAACCCGCCGCCCGTGTCGAACACGATCCAGAACTGCGTTCCGTCGGCGACCACGCGCGCGCGCTGGTGGATGTCGAAAAAGAACGGTTGGCGGATGATCGTGCCGTCGTCGTCGATGATCATCGCCGAGCTGAGGAACGGATTGGACCCGCCGATCCACGTGTACATCGTACGCGTCCCGATGCGCGCCGAGTCGGGAATGGACGCGATCGGCGTGGTCGTCGGCCCGAGCGAACCGCTGTAGACCGGCTTCGACCGCAGTACCTGCGACGGCGCGTTGTACGTCGGCGACTCCCAGCACGCGGCGGCCTCGCTGAGTATGAACGGCGCGGCCAGGAAGATCGCGATCAGCTGCGCGCCGTAGGTCCCGAGCAGCGTCGCGCCCGAGATGGTTTTCGTCGAGATGGCGCCGGTCGACGGGTCGCGCACGGTCAGCGGCAGAGTGGAGAACCCGTCACGCTTCTCAACGCGGATGGCGTCGGGCACCTGCGAGTTGCCGCGCGTGACCTTCTTGACAATGCCGTTGATCAGCTTCTTGATGCGCCCCACCGGACCGCCGGTGCGCGTCGCATGCTGGTCGAGGGGGGCAAGGGGAACGTCGAATGGGGCGGGCTGAAGGGGCTGGGCCATGGCCGCCATTCTACCACGGCTCAGTCAACCTGGACCCACAATTTACCAGCCTGATCGAGGCGGTAAGCGATGGTCGCGCCCTGTACGATCGTGACGTTCGCGTTGGTCGCGTTCCGCAGCGGATAGGCGCCCGCGGGCGGTGACCCGGTGTTGTTGCGGAAGGTGAGGCCGCCACCATTCGTGATCAGGAACTCGATGCGGGCACCGTCGAACCAACCGGTGGTCGCGATGAAGTCGATCGCGGTGGCGTTGTCGATGCGTTGGTAGGCGTACTTGGGCGCGATGGCCGATGCGGAATTGACATTCGGCCCGCGTGTCTGACTCTGGAGGTTCTGCGCGCCCACGGTCACGTAGCGCCCGTTGTCGACGAGCTGTGACGACGTGGCAGCCGCTGCCAGCGTGTCGAGAGCCTTCTTGATCCGCTGCTGGAGGCGGTTCAGATCGGGATCGTCGGTCGGCTCGATGGTGAACCCGTGTTGCAGGGCCGCCATGTCACGCCAGATCGTCGTGGTAGCGCGAATACCGCGCGCCGTGGCGCCAGAGGACGGGCGCCTGCTCCGGCTCGGCCACGCGCATCGTGGCCATCGACATCACGCGCTGTTCGGCCGCCTGGAAGAGCCCCGTGACTACCCCAGGGTCCATCTGACGCTTGGCGAAGACCATCAGCGCCGCGCTGGCGGTGATGTACGCGTCGAAGTTGTCGAGCGTCGTGTCGAGCTGGGATGTCGACCACGTCTGAGCTCCGGTGTCCACCGGGCCGGTGAACGCTCCGAGTTGCCAGGACGTATTCAGAGCCGTCGCGCCGTCGGTGACAAAGACCGTAGCGCCCGTGGCGACTTCGCCGGCCTTGGCCTCATCGAAATCAGTAGCTCTGACGAGGATGAATGGGCTACTGACGCCGCCGGGATTGGAGACGGTGTAGATCCCCAGGTTGAGACTCGGGCCGAGAAACGCGACGTCGGTCAGCAGCACCCGATCGCCGGGGGCCGCCGCCTTGCCGTCCATCGTCAGGGCGCCGTTGCCCGACTCGGTCAAGAACTTCCCAACACCGCTGCCGGTGTTGATGGTCGCTGGCAATTGCCCGGTGGACACCAGCCGCACCGTGTGCTGGTCGAACACCGGCGCCTTGGGCGTGTAGTAGAGCCTCCATGGCCCCTGCCCGGCCAACTGCCACGGGTACGCCTTGAGCGTGTTCCCGTCGAGCGTCGCGCCCAGCTTGCCGCGCGTGCGCTCCGCAAACGGCACGAAGAACACCGGCGTTTCCCGCTCGGTGTCGGGGAACAGGACCAGCCCGCGCTCCTTGTAGAAATCGAGGGGCAGGGTGGCAACGTTGCCAGTCGCGGAGCTCGCCAGCGTGAAGTCATACGGCGACTCGTAATAGCTCGAGTCGACGGAGATGACCAGATCGTAGAGCTGGCGGACCGCCTCGTTGATGTATCCCGCCAGCTCCGCGTCGGTCACGACCTGATTGCCGCCAGCAACGCCATCGGTGTTCGACTTCTGCCTAACGATGGCGTTGAGCTGGGCCAGGGTCTTGCCCATGGCGGGTTACACCGGCTTGAACTTCTTGAGCGTCAGCGTGATACACACGATGTCGCCGTTCGATGGGTCCGCCGCCGCGCCGGTGTCGTCGCGCAGGAACGTGATCGTCACCGACGCGGGCGCCGTGGTAACCGAGTTGGTGACCAGCTTCCCCTCACGCCCGGTCGTCGCCGACACGGGGCCGATGGTGTCCGCATCGTAATCAAGCAGGGCAAGCCAGGGCTCGCGCAGGAACACCTGGTATGTGCCGACGCCCGTGCGCACCACCGGCGACGGGTTCGCCGTCGAGATGCGCCGAAACTCCTTCATGCGCGAGCCGTTAACGCCCTGAATGGCTCCCACCGCCCCGGTCGCCCCGACCAGGAATTGGATATAGAGAGTGTCAGTCCCCGCCTCCGGGGACCTGACGACGTAATCCACTGGGGAAGCCATTCAGTTTCTCCTTGTCAGCTCGTTAGGGGTCGTTACGCCAGCCGGCCGACGCCGTTAGCGCCGGGGAAGCTGCACGAGAGGTTCGCGGCGTACTTCATGCGGATCTGCACGTAGTCGCCGTTGTAGCCGTCGATCAGTCCGTCCTTGCCGGCGCGGCCCGCCATGCGGATCGCCTTGTTCTGCGGCGCGCGCAGGATCCAGCTCGACATGGTGCACGCGTAGAAACGGTCAGCGTCGCAGCCGGGCGCCGAGTAGATCGTCACGGGTCCCTTCGGCCCCATGTGCTTGATGCCCTCGAAGTAGACGCCCGCGGCCTCGCCGGTACCGGCATTGCGCACGTACTGCACCTGGTTCTGCAACGAATCCTCGTACGCGGCATAGTTGACCGGATTGAAGAACACCGCGTCCGGGCGGGCGCTGCGGTTGATGCAGATCTGAGTGATGAGCGCGTTGACCGCCTGCTTCGGGTCCATCCCGCGACAATCGAAGCGCACGCCGGCCAATTTGTTCGGGTCCACCGAGCGATCGATGCCGGTCGAGTCGGTGCCCGACGGGGCCGTCAGCGGGATCCAAAGCTTGAGGCCATAGACCTTCTGCGCCGTCGCGTAGCTGCCGCTGATCTTGTCGGCCGCGAAGAAGATGACGTGCGTGTCGTTCGATCCGCCCGCCCAGCTGTTCGCCGTGGAGACGGTCAGGGTGCCAGCGTCGGTGTCGATCGCCGTGACCGTGAACGATCCGGTATCGAGAGAGCTGCTGTTATTGGCCACCGAGGACACGCCGACGTCGCCGACGTTCCACTTGATGGCATCCACGCTGCCGATGGTCAGCACGAACGGGCCTGAGCCGGTGTGGCTGGCGATGACGCCGCGAGACCCGAAGCCGTCGCCGAAGCAGTCGAACTCCAGATCTTCGGAAACCTTCCGCATGCAGCCTTCCATCGCGTCGCCCAGAAGCTCGACGATGGCGCCCTCATCCTCGCCGCTGAGATCGATTTCCGTGTTGTCCACGTTCTCGATCGCGAACGACTTGCCGTACGGCGTGATGAACTTCTTTCGGCTCTCCGGGCTGGCGTTCGCGATCGCCTGCGTGACGTCGGCGCCGTGTCCCGCGGTGCGGCCGACCTTGATCGACTGGATGACCTGCTGTCCGCCTCCGGCCTCCTTGTTCACCATCCCGAGGAACACGTTGTCCCTCCAGGCGGCGTCCTCGTAGGCCATCGAGTACCAGTCCTTGAGGGCCGCGGCGCTGTTGTCGCTGATGTTCAGGATCGAAGCGAGCGCAACGCCGACCTGCACGCCCCACACGAGGGAGCGGCGCAGGACGTAGAGCAGAAGCGCGAGAAACGCGAGTCCACCTGCGTGATTGGTCAGGAACGAGATCAGGCCGTGCATGGTCATTGTCCTCAGGTCGTCTGGGGTTGCCCGCGCCTCACGCGGGCGAGGATTTCGGCCTTTCGTTCGGCCGAGGTTTTCGGACGCTCCGCCTCGGGCTTGCGCTCGGGGACGGTGCCGGTCGAGCCGGCGGTGGCAGTGATGGTTCGGCGCGCCGGGATGTCGGGCGGCGCGTAGCGCGCGTGCCGATCGGCGCGATCCTTTTCGATCTCGTCGAGCGCTTCGGCCACGAGCTTCTTGGCCACGTCCTCGGTGAATTTGCCGCCTCTGGCGATCAGCTCCCGGGCGCGCTCCCCGGCCTTGCCTTCTGCTTCGGCAATCGCCTCGGTCGCGTTGCGTTCGTCGCGCGTCAGGCGCGGCCAGCGGCCTTTATCGCCGTCGAGAATGGCGCGCATGTCTTTACGGCCCGCCTCGCGCTGAGCGTCCTGGGCCACCTTCTCGGCGCGCTCTTTCTCGGCCTTCTCGCCGGCGGCGATTTTCGCCTCGATGGCGGCAAGTCGTTTCTCGGCCGCCGTCAGCACCTTGTGCGCCGGGTTGTCCTGGCGCGCGAGGTAGAGCTCGGACAACTTCTCAATCGTCATGTCGGGGTTCTCCGCCATGAGATCGAGCAGGCCTTCGACGTCGGTCGGGGCCGCGCGGACCTTCTCGCGCTCGGTCAGCTTCGTCTTGGTCTCGTTCAGCTCGGCTTCGAGCGCCTGGAGGCGCGCGGTCAGCGCGGCATCGGGCGATGGCGCCGGCGCGGGCTCGGCCGGGACCGCAGTGGTCGTCGCTGCCGGAGCGGGCGCGGGCGCGGCGGTCGCTGCCGGCGCTTGCTCGTCGCTGGCTTTGGTCGCGGCGCGGACGCGCGCCACGATGGCGTCACGCTTCGCCCGCTTGGCGTCAGGAGATGGCGTTGCCGGTTCGGTCGTCGCGGCAGGCGCTGCCTCCGCTGGAGCTGGCGCAGGTGCAGCCGATTCGGTGGACGTTTCCATTCATGGTGGGCACGTCGTTACCGCGGATCACGCCGCGAGCGGCGTTGGCGCCGGGATGCTCGGCTGCGCTTGGACCGGCGGCGCAGCGGGAGCGCCGGCGGGCGGCTGCATCCCCTGCGCGGCGGCCGGGGCCGGCTGGACGAACTGCTGCCCGGTCGTCATCATGTCGGCGACCGCGGTCATGTAGCACTGGAGCTGCCGCAGCGTCTTCGCGGGCGTTTTGAAGCGCTTCTCCAGCCAATAGCGGTTGCGCGCCATCATCATGGCGGTCTGCATGTCATCGAAGGGCTCGGGCGGCACGTACTTGCCGGTTCGAACAATCTCGTCCAGCTGCGACTCAACCAGGTCTTCTGGGGCCGTTGCCAGCTGAGCGAACGATTGCAGGTCGGGCATCTCCATCAGGCGCAGCTTCGTACGCTTGTCGATGTTGCCGTCCGCGAAGAGCTCGGCGATCTGCTGCTGCCGGCCCTCGGGATCGTTCACCAGCGCGTTGATCGGGAACACGCCGATGCGGCGCGCGTTCTCCTTGAGCCGCAACTCGTTGAACGAGATGGTCCGTCCGTTCACGCCGGGCAGTTCCAGCTTGAGATTGACCTCAGCGGCGGCCTCGAGCGCCAAGATCGCGATGTCCTTGACCTCCAGCTCGCCGGTGATCTGCAGGCCCTTGTTCCGCGAGTCTTCGATCTGCACCATCGTGCGCAGCGCCTGCCCGCTGGTCAGCCCCGGCTGCTTGAGGCCAGCGATCTGCTGCTGATTCAGCCCCACGCGCAGATAGGCGCGCTGAATCCACGTCTCGAGCGCCTGGACGGCGTCTTGCGCGTTCGACTCGGGCGTGATGGGGACAACGTTGCCAGCGCCGTTCTTGCGCAGGATGCGCCCCGGCCGCCCGCCAAACGCTTCGGCCTTCATCTGCACGCCTTGGTCGACGAGCCAGCCACTGAACGCCTGATGGTCAAGATTCGCCTCGAGGCGCTCCACGTGTTTGTTGATGGTCCGCTGGTACGGCAGCATGGCGTAGGCCATCGATCCGCCCCAGAAGCCCAGGCTCTGCTGCTGCCAGCGAGCCACCGCGAACGGGAAGTGGTCGCGCTTCCAGTCATCCTCGCCGGGCCGCGTGAGCAGCTTCGTCGGCAGCGCCAGATAGTGCACGCCGCCTTCGCCGTCCGCGTGCGGGAGCTTCCATCCCTCGAGCAAAGCGATCTTCGGGTCCGGGTTGGCGCCACTCCAGAATGTGCCGATGAAGGCGTTCGGCGCCTGGCGGATGGCCGAACGGATCGCGTCCTGCTCCTTGGTCGGCGCGGTGTCAACGAACTCGGCATAGGCATCGCTGCGCGAGATGTACCGACGCTGAATCAGGTAGCCAGGATGCCCGCGAACCGCGCTCGCATGGTCGATCAGAATCTCGTCCATCAGCACGCGGTCGATGTCGACACACTTATGCTTGCTGTTCGGCGTGACCTTGATGAAGCTGGTGCCCCACGTGCCGCGGTCGCGAAACGAGAGGCGCGTCTTCTCGTACAGGCGCACCTGGTCGAACAGCGCGTCCGTGTAGTGCTCGGCGAGGCTGCACGACTCGCGGACCTCGAAGCTCCCGCCGTTGGGAATGACCTGAACGAACGGGCGCAGCGTGCCGATGCGGTTCTCGAAGACCTCCAGCGCAGCGGCCACCACGTTGATGCTCGGCTCGATGTAGTTCGCGAGCGACAGCCCGCCGGCCTTGATCGAAGCCTGCTGACTCATCCAGTAGCCGAAGACCTCGGGCGCGTCGTCGCCGGTCACGAGGCGGTAGAGAAGCGCCTGACGGAACCTGCGCTGGTAAGCCGCAACCTCCAGCGACATCGCCTGCGAGTACAGCGTGCGCGCGGCGTCGTCGCCCTCTTTATCCCACCAGCCCTGCTTGGGCTGGTCGTCGAGATTGAGCCGCTGCCGGATGCTCACGTCCGCACCATCACGTTGGCGCCGTGGTGCTTGATGCGGCCGACGTGCTTGCGCTGGAACCCTCGGATCGCGCACACGCATACACGCGGCCGACGTCGCAACCACGTGAACCGCAGCCCGCCGCCCTTGCACTTGCGGCAGCGCTTGTCGGCCAGCCCGATGACCTCGCGGTTGTCGACGCGGTGCCACCGCCGCCGCTCCGCCTTGACTGCCTTCGCGGATCCGGCCAGCGCGCGATTGAGCCGTTGCGGCCGGAACTTGCCCAGGCGCCGCCGCTCGCGCTGGCCAAAGAGCGCGTCTAGCAGCGAGCGGGCGAATGCGGCCGGGCCGGGCATCAGCGGCGCGCCTCTCCCGGGAAAGCCATCGACTCGTATAGCTTGTCGTACCAGTCACGAAAGGCCGCGATCGCGCCCGGCGTCAGCCAGCCGTCCCAGCCATTGCTCCCGGCGCTGCGAACCGTGAGCCCCGTGCTCCGAGCGGAGCGCTCCCGCGCCTTTCTGGCTTTCTTGCCCATTAGAGCGCCTCGACGATCTCCACCAGGGCCGGGCATCAGACCTCGTCCATGTCGGGAACCCACTTCCAGGCCCCGTTGGTCCACGTCCAGAAGTGGCCCTCGTCATCGACCATCAAGTTCGGTTTGACCGAGACCAGAAGCGTCGACATCTGCGGCGTCAGCGGGCGCCAGTGCTTGCCGTGCGATCCGAGTGCATGGGCATCCGCTGTGCCGTTACCTTTTCGAACGGGCAGGCCACGCAGATCGAAGTGCGCGCCGCAGTCGGGGCAATTGACCAGCCCATCGTCCAAAAACTCCATCAGAGCGCCTCGACGATCTCCACCAGCGCCGCGCGCAAGTGCTTCGGGTCCCACGGCAGCTGCGCCACGTACGCCTTGAGCCGCGCCTTCTGCTCTTCGCGCGTCTCTGGCGCCTCGTCGGCTGCCTTCTCTTCTCGCTTGCCCATCAGTTCGCCCCCTCGTCGTCAACGCTGATCTCTTCGGTCGCCACAAACAGCGGGTCGCGCAGATTCTTCTCGAAGTCCTTGCGCTGCCGGTCCTCGAGGTACCGCTCGCGCCGGTCCTCGGCGGTCAGCGGCTGGACGCCCGAAGGCGACCAGAACTCCACCTCGATTCGGGAGCCTTCCCGAACGTATCGGCGCACGTTCAGCGCCTGAAGGTCCCGTAGCAGCGCTTTCGTGCTCACTCGTGGCATCTCGTGGTGGGCAGGTCGTTACCGCGGTGGTAGATTGGCGGCATGTGGATCGTCGAGGTCTCGTGGACGGAGGACGGCCCAGGCCACAGAGCCGGTGACGTGTTCCGTCGCATCGGCTACTGGCATTCGCGCCGGCTTGCCGAGGAATACGCGCGCGCCCGAAACGAACATCAGGCGGACGAACAAGGGATCGCGCCTGATGCCTGCCCCGGGTACAGTCGACGCGCGCGGATAATGGGCCGAGCCGTAGAGGTCCAAAGGCGCCGCGATCAGTCCTGGAACAGCTCCGAGCCGTGGGTCAAGAAGATGCGCCCGCTTGACCTGGTAACGTTACCAGGCGCCCATGTCTAAGTGCGCGCAGTTGCTCAATTGTCGCAGTGCGCTAACTTGACCATCCGAGGGCCGACGAGAGCGGGTCAGGCTGCTGGAAATCCTCGTCTGATTGCTCGGCATGGAACGCCTCGCGCTCACGTTCGGCGCGGCTGCGCGGGTCGCGCTCGACGAAGGCATCCCAGTAAGCCTGTAGGCCGTAGCGGGCGGCGTCGGCGGCGTCCGGGTGACAGATCGCCGACCATGAGTAACGACCCTGCAGCCGTGCGTCGCGATCCCACTGCGCGCGCTGCAAATCGCTCTCGAGCGCCGACCCGATGCGAATCTTTGCCTGCCCCTTGGCTAGCAGGTCGGCGAAGCGCGCCACCTGTCCAGGCAGGTCCGACTTGACCGCGGCCTTCACGATCGGGATTCCGTAGTCGCGCGCGAACAGGTCGAGCGTCATCTTGGAGCCGCCTGCGTCGTAGTACCAGGCCATGGGGTTCCAGCGCTCACGGATGCGCCCGAGTTCGGCGCCAATCTGCGCCCACGTCGTGCCGGCGTTGCGCTCGGTGACCCATTCATAGATTTGGTAGACGGTGCGCTCTCGGTCGCCCCAGCCCCAGACCTGGATCGCGGTGCGGTCTCGCGTGCCCGGGTCGATGCCGACCGAAAACATTGTGAGCCAACCAGGCGCGTCGCCCTCGTAGCCGGCCACGTCGCGACTGTAGCGAAAGGTCGTCTCGCTCAGGTCAACGTCGAACTGTGCCAAGTACTCGCGCTTGAAGTAGGCGGACGCTCGCGTCAGGCCCATGGCTGCGAGCTCGTCATCGATCAGCGACTCCACCGCCGCGAACGACGGCACGCGGTCGTTGTCGCGGTAGTCCATGCGGTGGTGCTGGAAGTGCGGATTCTCGGTGATATCGAACCACGTGCCCGAGCGTCCAGCGAGCGACGGCGTGCCCATCACGCACAGCGTGCCTGCCATCGGGCGCAGTCCAGGCCGCACCGCCTCGATCATGACGCGCAGGCGGTCGCTGCCGTAGATGCCCGCCTCGTCGATGATGACGAGCACCAGGTTCGGGATGCCGCGCAGCCGGTCGATCAGGCGGTCGGTGTCGGCACCCATGAAGTAGACGCGCGTCCCGTTCGGAAACGACAGCGTCATCTCGCTGTAGTTCGGCTCTGCTCCTAGCGCGTGCACGCGGTTGTGCTCGACGGCAGGCAAGAACGCCATGCGCTTGCAGCTGGCGTACGTGCTGGTCACGTAGACCAGGTTGACGTTCGGCGCGTCCGCGGCGATGAGGCACACCGCGAGCGCTCCGCCGTGGCTCTTGCCGCTCTGCCGCCCTGCGAGCGCGTCGATGTTGCGCGCCTGGCGAAGCACCAGCGCCTTGACGAGGGCCGCTTGCTTCGGATGGCAGACGCGGTCGATGTCGACGACCGATCGCGGCCTGGCTTCCGCCAGACGCAGCGGCTTGGCCAGCTCCCGCTCAACCTGCTTGAGCAGTTTTGCCGGCGTCATGGCGTTACTGCCGCAGCTTGTCGCGCAGGTACAGCAGGGCTTCGGTCGGCGCGTCTGACAGGTCGATCTCGAGGTCCTTCACCGGGCCCATGACGCGATCGAGGTACAGCGCCATAAAACGCGCGTCCGCCTTCAGCGCGACGTCTACGTTCCCCTCGCGATCGACCACATGCACGATCTCGCCCAGCGCTAGAGCCTTGAGCCGCAAGAACACCTCACGCATGTTGGCTACCGTGCGGTGCTCGGCATCCAGCATCGCCTCAATCTCGCGCAGCTTCTTTGGCTTGCCGCCGGGATTGGCAGAGTGGCCAGGCAGCCACTTGCCGGCCTCGCCACGGGGAACGTCAGGACCCGTGCTATCACGCTGGTTGCTCACGTCCGAATCCTCGCCGGCCATGGCCACCACGCCAGCTGCGTCACCACGCCCGACTCGTAGTGCAGCAGCTCGCCGGTGAATCGGTTCGTCACGGTCCCGGCGAACTCGTTGATGGCCACGGCGTTGGATGCCACCACGCGCAGATCCACTAAGCGCCGTGCATGCGCGACCAGCTCTTGGCGCAGTTCAATCTGCGTCATCGGGGTCCCTCCATGCCAGCGCGGCCTTGCGCACCGCAACGATCACGACGGGGCTGGTCTTCACGGCCGCCATCACCTGCCGCACGCTGGCCCCATCGGCGAGCATCCGCAGGATTCGCCGCTGCCGTCCCAGTGTGAGCCGGCGCCGAAACTGTCCGCGCCGCGCGTGTGGCCCCGCGCCCCGCACGTCCACGATTCCAGCGATGCGCGGCATTCGCCAGGACGCGGCGGCAAATTGCGGCCATGCGACAGGCAGGCTTGGCCGCGACTCCCGCATGTTCCCGCCCCAAGCCGCCATGCGCAGGTGCTTTGCCCACCGGTTCCCCGCCGTGATGTTTCCGCGCGCGTCCTCGATATTCGACCCTGCCGGCAGGCGTGCATACCACTGCGCGACCAGCTCCGGTGACGGGCGCAGCGCCATCTAGCTTTGCTCCGTTAGGTACCATTCGGTGCCCACGTTTCAGTTCTATCAGAACTTTCAGAATTTTCAAATAGAATTGAAAGTTCCAGGTGCACCGGTTTCTATCGCCGCTCTCGCGTGCGCGCTCCGGAAGTCAGTAGTGGGTTACCGTGGACGGTCTCTACAGCACGATCGGCGCCTGGGACGAGTCGGGGTTACGCTCGCCTGAATACGCCGTTCGCCACAGGTACTAGCCTGGGTCGACCTTCGGTCCTGGTTCCTGGCCCTCCAGGCGCCACCGCCTGTTTTCGGCCATCCTTGTAAATCTTGATCGGGGACTGGTAGGCGCCCGCCTTGAACGGTCGCTGGCGGCCGGCGCTGTCTCGCGCCATGCCACCGCGGTCCACGTTAAGGAGCTCGCCTTGCTGGCGACACCAGTGTATCCAGCCTCTCTCAGCATCTTCCCACTCCTCGGGCGGTACCTTCTCCAGCAGCTCTATGCGCGGTCCTCTGCCGGCGCTGAACAGCTCGGCGAACCATCCGCGCATCGCTGCATTGGTTGGGCTCTTGAAGTGGCGATCTAGGCGCGCGCCGAGCTTCTTGTTCGTCACGCCGATGTATCGGATGCCGCCGTCGCGCGGGTCCCACAGTGCGTAGATGCTCAGTACGCAGCGGTTACCACCCTTGCACCGCGGCAGCGCCAGCGCCTCGGTAATGGGAACGAACTTCACCGTCCCGCCCTCCACCCAAATAGCCGGCACACGCGCTCCGCCTTCTCGGAGTCGCTCTCCTCGGGAGGTCGCTGCCCTGCGTGCGCCGTGCACGTGCGCGTCCGCCGAGCGCCTGGAAGCGTGGCCAGCAGAGCGTAGCAATCTGGGTGCTCACAATACGAGACGCGCATGATGCCCATCGCCGTCATTGGCCGTTCGGTCTGGCGAATTCACCGTGAAGCCTGGCTGCAGCCATGTCGTACGCTGCTGCTGCGTCCTCCTTGGACGAAAAACTTCCGAGGTAATATCGCTTCCTGTCGACGGTTATTCCTGCGCGCCATTTCTGTTGGCTGCCAACCCACCAGACGCCCTTGACTCCGCTCTTGTTGCGCCTGTCGATTCCTTGGTTCCGTTGATTCTGCG
>Ga0335069_10006574_pt1 | contig 16878 bp, 14 predicted proteins | sample Lox_Sample_11_FD_206714 | JGI IMG/M metagenome (GOLD analysis project Ga0335069, IMG submission 206714) | Soil microbial communities from Loxahatchee National Wildlife Refuge, Florida, United States - Lox_Sample_1.1 | ecosystem: Environmental > Terrestrial > Soil > Wetlands | place: USA...
CGCCCTCGCCCGCTCGACGAACAGCCGCACCGCCTCTGCGCATTCCGGGCCGTCCTCGTCGCCGTCCGGCGGAACGGCGAGCGGCGGGACGACGACCAGGTGCTCGCCCGGCACGCGGAGCACCTCGCGGCTCGTCGCGAGCACGTGCACGCGCGGGCACTCCTCGAGGACGGCCGAGATGAGAGGTCTGGCGTCCTCGGCGACCCGCCCGCAGTCGTCGAGCACGAGAAGCGCTTCCCTGTTGCGCAGCCGACCGACCACGCGGCGGAGCGGATCGCCGGTGGCGGGTGAGCTGCCGGCCTCCACGACCCTCGCGGCGAGCCGCGGGATGTCGACCGCGGCGTGGGCGCGGGCGAGGTCGACGATCCACGCGCCGCCGGCAAACTCGCCCTCCAGCGCACGCGCCGCCTCGAGCGCGATGCGGCTCTTGCCGACGCCGGGCGGGCCGGTGAGGGTGACGAGCCGCTGCTCCCGCACGAGCCTCTCGACCTCTCCGAGCAGCTCGACCCGCCCGACGAAGGACGACACCGCCGCCGGAAGATTCCCGCGCGACTCCTGCCTGACGGGAACGGCGGCGATGTCGGGGTCATGCGCGAGGATCGCCGACTGGAGGCGCTGGAGATCGGGGCCCGGCTCGAGCCCGAGCTCGTCCGCGAGCATCCGCCGCGCGTCCTGGAAGGCGTCGAGCGCGTCCGCCTGGCGGCCGGCCCGGTAGAGCGCGAGCATCAGCTGCCGCCAGAGCCGCTCCCGGAACGGATTCGTCTCGAGCGCCGCGCGAAGCTCCGGGACGAGCGTCTCGTGCTCGCCGAGCGCAAGCATCGTCTCGAATCGCTCCTCGAGCACGTCGAGCCGGAGCGCCTCGAGCCGCGCCCGCTCCGCGGCCGTCCACTCGGCCTCGGGCAGACCGAGCAACGGGCGACCGCGCCAGAGCGCGAGTGCGGCGTCGGTGGCGCGGGCCGCCGCGCGTGCGTCGCCGTTGCGCAGCTCCGAGCGCGCCTCCGCCAGCAGCTCCTCGAACCGCAGCGCGTCGACCTCCGCGCCCCGCAGCGCGTATCCCTCCGGGCTCACGACGAGCGCGTCAGGTCCGAGCGCCTTGCGCAGCCGTGTGACGTGGTGCTGGACGGCGTTGGCGGGGTCGGCGGGCAGGTCCTCGTCACCCCAGACGGCGTCGACGATCGAGTCGACAGCGACGACGCGGCCGCCGCGCAGCGCGAGCAGCGCAACGAGCGCCCGGCGCTTCGGCCCACTCATGTCCGCCGGCCGCTCTCCGAGCAGCGCCTCGAACGGGCCGAGCAAGCGGATCGTGATCGGAGCGGTCATCAGTCTCGCCGCCCGAAGTATGTCGCGCGGCGGCGGGATTCTCGCCCGTGGCGCCCGGAGCGGCGTCCCTCATGCTCGAGCAGCAACAGGAACAAGTCCGGCGTCCCCGGTCGGATGCCGGTGCCGCCACGCTCACGTCGCGAGCGCGCCGACATCGAGCCGGGGCTGCCGTGACCGCCGCGGCAGGGACCGGCGCACCGAGGGCAGCAGCATGGCAGGCGCGCCGCCGAGACTCACGCCGACGGTGTCAGAGATACTCCGGACCCGGATCCCGAATCGACTGAGGAGGACGTCATGCACACGATCGAGTTGACCGACGACGAGCTGGCGCTCATGCGTACGGCGTTGCGAACGTTCCTCGACGACTTCGGCCACAAGGAGCAGGACCTTCTCCGCCGGATCACAGCGCTGCTCGCCAAGCTCGACGCCGCGTAACCGGCATCTGAACGGCAGCGGGCGCTCCCGCGACGGCAGTCGTGTGGCAGACACGGGCGAGACGCTTCTCTCGGCGTGAACAGAGACGACATCCGACTCCTCGCACATCCCGGACACGCCGGGACGCGGACGCCAGAGGCGGAGCCGGCGCGCGCGCAGACGCTCGATCTCGCCGCCGCCGCGACCCTGCCTGGCGACGAGGTCCTTCGTTCCCTCGATTCGAGCCCCGACGGGCTCTCCTCCGAGGAGGCCCGCGCGCGGCTCGAGCGCGTGGGACCGAACGCCCTCCGTAGCCACGGCGTCCGGGCGATCACCGTCTTCTGGAGCCAGCTGCGGAGCCCGTTCCTGCTGCTCCTACTCGTGACCGCCGTCGCGGCCGCGTTCCTCGGCGACAGGACCGACGCGCTGATCGTCTTCTGCATCTGCGCGCTCAGCGTCGGGATGGGCTTCGCGAGCGAGTACCGCTCCGCCCGGGCCGTCGACGCGCTCCACTCCCAGCTACGGCACACAATCGTCACGGTGCGCGACGGGAAGGAGGTCGTGCTCGACGTGACCGAGCTCGTGCCGGGCGACGTCGTCCGGATCGGAGTCGGCGACGTCGTCCCGGCCGACCTGCGGCTGCTCGAGGCGAACGCGCTCGAGTGCGACGAGTCGGTCCTCACAGGCGAGTCGGTGCCGGCCGACAAGGACGTCCGCCCGGTCGCGAAGACGGAGACGCGGCTCGCGCTTCCCTCGTGCGCGTTCATGGGAACGGTCGTCAGGTCCGGTAGCGGCGTCGGCGTCGTCGTGCAGACGGACGGGCGGACCGAGTTCGGCGCTATCGCGACACAGGTGGGCGCCCGCCAGCCGGAGACCGCGTTCCAACAGGGCCTCCACCAGTTCTCGATCTTCCTCTTGCGCGTCGCGGTCGTCATGTCAATGACGATCCTGATCGTCAACATCGCGCTCGGCCGCTCGGTGGTCCAGTCGCTTCTGTTCGCGCTCTCGATCTCGATCGGGATTACGCCGCAGCTGCTGCCGGCAATCGTCACGGTGAGCATGTCGGAGGGCGCGCGGCGGCTCGCGAAGCAGAAGGTGATCGTCAAGCGTCTCGTCGCGATCGAGGACTTCGGCAACATCGAGGTCTTCTTCACCGACAAGACCGGCACCCTCACCGAGGGCCGGATCGACTTCGCGGCCAGCCTCGACGCCACCGGCACCGAGAACGAGGCGGTCTTGCGGGACGGCCTGCTCTGCAACGACGCCGTCGTGCGGGACGGGCAGGTGATTGGCGGGAACGCGCTCGATCAAGCGCTCTGGGGGGCCCCGGCCGCGGAGGCGACCGACGTCGGCTCATACCGGAGACTCGCGGCGAGGCCGTTCGACTACGAGCGCCGGCTCGCATCGGTCCTCGTCGAGTCCCCCGACGGCACCCGCACGGTGATTGTCAAAGGGGTGCCGGAGCTCGTGCTCGCACGCTGCCACGCCGTCCCGCAGCCGGCGCAGACGACGCTCGCCGCGCAATACGCCGCCGGCAGCCGCGTCGTCGCCGTCGCGACGCGTGACGCAGCCGGAAAGACAACGCTGACGGCCGACGACGAGCAGGGCCTCGACCTCGCCGGCTTCCTCACCTTCCTCGATCCGCCGAAGGCCGGTGCGGCGGAAGCGCTCGCGCGCCTGCGCGCGCTCGACGTCGACGTCAAGGTCGTTACCGGCGACAGCGAGGTCGTGGCCGTGAAGGTGTTCGCCGAGCTCGGCCTCGAGCCGAAGGGGACGCTGACGGGCGCGCAGCTCGATGCGCTCGACGACGCCGCGCTCGCCGCCGCGCTTCCCGCGACGACCGTGTTCGCGCGCGTCACCCCTGAGCAGAAGTCGCGCGTGATCAACGCTCAGCGCGCGCTCGGCTCGACGGTGGGCTACATGGGTGACGGCGTCAACGACGCGGTCGCGCTCCACGACGCGGACGTCGGCATCTCGGTGGAGAGCGCGGTCGACGTCGCCAAGGACGCAGCCGACATCGTCCTGCTCGAGAAAGACCTCGACATCCTCGCCGGCGGTATCGGCGAAGGTCGGCGCATCTTCGCCAACACGATCAAGTACGTGCTCATGGCCACTTCGTCCAACTTCGGAAACATGTTCAGCGCCGGCGCCGGCTCGTTCTTCCTCAGCTTCCTGCCGATGCTGCCGAAGCAGATCCTCCTCAACAACCTGCTCTACGACACGAGCGAGATGACCATCCCGACCGACGAGGTCGACGAGGAACAGCTGCGCCGGCCTGCACACTGGGACATCGGGTTCATCCGGCGCTTCATGACCTTCTTCGGGCCGATCAGCTCGATCTTCGACTTCGCCATGTTCGCGATCCTGCTGATCGGGTTCGACGCGAGCCACACGCTGTTCCGCTCGGGTTGGTTCGTCGAATCCCTCGCAACGCAAAGCCTCGCGATCTTCGCCATCCGCACCCGCCGCGTCCCGTTCCTCCGCAGCCGCGCCAGCTTCCCACTGATCGCTTCGACACTGGCCGTCGTCGCGGCCGGCTTCGCCATCCCGTTCTCCCCGCTCGCCCACACCTTCGGCTTCGTCGCCCTTCCGGGGAGCCTCGTCGCCGCGATCGTGGGAATCATCGTCGTCTACCTGATCACGCTCGAGATCGGGAAGCGCATCTTCTACCGGCACCAGCCCGTTGCCGCTCGGCCGGCGGGCGTCCGGACGCCGCACGAGCACCGCGTCATGCGCCGCGCCTCGCGCTGGTTCGTCTACCACCGCGACTGGCGGCCGCGCACAGCCGGAAGCTCGCGGTAGGCATGACCCGAGCCCCTCACACCGAGCCGCCCCGGGGCATGGCTCGTGTTTACTGCACGAGCAGGACTTGACCATTCGATTCGAAGGGAGACCGATGGCCCTCACCCAGACTCAACTCCACCGTGAAATCGCCCAGCGCGCCGATTTCTCCGCCGCCGACGTCAAGCGGATGTTCGAAGCGCTGGAAGAGGTCGTGCTCGACGAGATCGGGAACGCGCAGAAGGTGAAGATCGGCAACCTCGTCCAGCTGACCGTCGCGCTCAAGGCCGCGACGAAGGCGCGGCCCGGCCGAAACCCCGCGACGGGCGAGGAGATCACGATCGCCGCCAAGCCGGCATCCGTCGCGCTCCGCGCGAGGCCGCTGGCCAGGGCGAAAGCCGCTCTGCCGACGGTGCAGAAGGCCCGCAAGAGCCTCGGAGGCTGAGGCTCCGTTGGCCAACATCGTCGTTGCCAGCATCAAGGGCGGCGTCGGCAAGACGACCACGTCCGTCTACCTGTCGGCGGCCGCGGCCGAGAGGGGACACGACCCGGTCGTGCTGATCGACGCCGACCGGCAGGCGTCCTCCGCGCAGTGGTACGAGGAACGTCCCGTCGAGGGCGTGACGATGGTCGAGGCACCATCGGAACGGACGCTGAAGCGGGCGATGAGCACCCACGAGGGTCTCGGGATCGTCGACACGCCACCGGGTGACGAGCGGCTTCTGCAATCCGCCGTCGCTGCCGCCGACGCGGTCGTGGTCCCGACCCGTGCCGGCGGCGTCGAGTTCCAACCGGTGCTCCTGACCCTCGAGATGATCCCCGGCAGGACGCCCCGCGGCGTGGTCATCTGCGCCGCCCGGCTCGGCACCAACGACCTCGAAGAAGCGATCGCCTGGTGGAAGTCACAGGGGGTCTCGATGTGGGGCGTGATCCCGGAACGCGTCGGCATCGCCGCCGGGCCCGAGGCACGTCTCTACCGCGAAGGCCTCAACGAATACGACGCGGTGCTCCGGCGGGCGCTGAGCAGGAAACGCTGATCGAGCCGAGGCGGGCGGGCGACGGCCGGCGTCGCCCTCCCGCCTCTCCTTCTTCTAGGCGCCGACCCCGTGCGCGACGGCGTTGAGGCTCTCGTGCTCGTGCAGCGCCATCTCGTCCTCATGCGTCGTCGGCTTCGGCTTCAGGTCGAAGACGACGTTCTTCACCGTTCCCGTGAAGGCGTACGGCGCCTTGTCCTCGTAGGCGAGATCGACGACGAGCCCGTTGTCGCGGCCGACATCCATCCCTGCATAGGACGAAGCCGCGATCGGGATCGTCCTGTCGAGCCTCCCCTCGCCGATCTGCCTGTCGCCGGCCCACAGCGTCACGGCACCGCCCGAGCCCGGCTTCGGCTCGTCGGCCTCGAACAGCATCTTCACGGTCACGTCGCCGGCCGGAAGCGGCTCCGTCGACGTCTGCTTGTACGCCTCGACGCCGAGGAACGAGTACGAGTGGTTGAGCAGACCGTTGTCGTCCACCCACAGCGCCCACCCTCCGATGAAGTCGGCGAAGGCCACGATCACTCCCTCGGCCCCGCCGTCCGGCACCTGCAACTCCGCCTCGATCGCGTACGAGCGGCCGGCGATCCGCGGCACGAGGCCCTTCTGGACGTTCTGCACGTCGCCGGCGAACGTCAGCCGTGTCACCGTCGGCAGCGGCGGCAGGATCCCGAAGAAGACGGAGATGGAACCGAGCAGCGGCAGCACGTGGTTTCGCTCCGCCTCCTTCCAGAACAGCTCCTTCAGCTCGGCGAGCTTCTCCGGCTTCTCCGCCGCGAGGTCGTGGGCCTGTGAGAAGTCGTCCGGCAGGTAGTACAGCTCCCACGTGTCCTCGTTGGGATCCCAGCCCGAGCCGGGGCCCCACTGGGCGAGCGTCTCGGGCGACAGGTCCCAGGGCGCCTTGTCGAGCTTCGCGCAGGCCCACCAGCCGTCCTCGTAGATCGCCCGCGCGCCGAGCACCTCGAAGTACTGCAAGGTGTGCCGCTCGGCCGCGGTCGCATCGTCGAACGTGTACAGGAAGCTCGTGCCGTCCATCGGCTCCTGCGCGATGCCGTCGACCGTCGTCGGCTGGGGAATCCCGGCCGCCTCGAGGATCGTCGGCGTCACGTCGGTGCAGTGCGTGAACTGCGACCGGACCTCGGTGCTCGGCTGGATGCGGTTCCGCCACGAGACGACCATCGGGTTGCGCGTCCCGCCCAGGTGGCTCGCCATCTGCTTGCCCCACTGGAACGGCGTGTTCCCGGCCCAAGCCCAGGCGGCGGCGACGTGCGGCGCCGTGTGGTCGCCGCCGATCGCGTCGATGCCGCCGTACTTCTCGATCAGCTCGAGCTGCTGCTTCGCGTCGAGCACGACGCCGTTCAGGAACGTCATCTCGTTGAACGAGCCGGTCGTCGTCCCCTCCATGCTGGCGCCGTTGTCGCCCCAGATGTAGACGACGAGCGTGTCGTCGAGATCGCCCATCTCCTCCACGGCGTCGAGTAGCCGGCCGACGTTCCAGTCGGCGTTCTCCTGGAAGCCCGCATAGACCTCCATCTGGCGCGTGTAGAGCTTCTTCGACGCGTCGTCGAGCGAGTCCCACGCGGGGAAGAGGTCGGGCCGCGGGGTCAGCTCCGCGTCCTGCGGGACGATCCCGAGCTCCTTCTGCCGCGCGAAGGTGCGCTCGCGGTACGCGTCCCAGCCGTCGTCGAACACGCCCTTGTACTTGTCGGCCCACTCCTTGGCGACGTGATGCGGCGCGTGCGCGCAGCCCGTCGAGTAGTAGAGGAACCACGGCTTGTCGGCGTCCTGTGCCCGCACGGCGTGCAGCCATTCGACCGCCTTGTCGGTGAGGTCGTCCGGGAAGTAGTAGCCCTTGCCCTCCGGCACGCCGATGTTCGTGTTGTCGAGGGAGACGAGCGGGTCGTACTGACCCGCGGCACCGCTGAGGAAGCCCCAGTAGTGGTCGAAGCCCCAGCCGAGCGGCCAATGGTCGAACGGGCCCGCGGCTCCCTGCACGCGGTCCGGCGTCATGTGCCACTTGCCGAAGCCGCCCGTGACGTAGCCGTTCTCCCGCAGGATCCGCGGCAGCGCCGTGCAGGTCCTCGGGCGCGCACCCGTGTAGCCGGGGAACGGGCCGGGGAACTCTGCGATCGACCCCATCCCGACGCGGTGCTGGTTCCGTCCGGTGAGCATCGCGGCGCGTGTCGGCGAGCAGAGCGCGACGACGTGGAAGCGGTTGTACGTGAGGCCTTCCTTCTGGACCCGCGTCATGTTCGGCGTGCGGATCCCGCCGCCGAAGGTGTCGGGCTGGCCGAAGCCGGCGTCGTCGATCAGGATCAGGAGCACGTTCGGCGCTCCTTCCGGCGGCTTCGAGCCGGCGACGATCGTCCAGTCGGCGACCGACGTGTCGAGCGTCCGGCCCGCGGTGCCGCCGAAGGTCTTGTCCGGGATCGGAAGCACGGTGCGGTCGGGGACGAACTTGCCCATCGCCTCCGCGAGGCCGTTCTGCAGCGCCTTCAGGCCCTTCTTGTCCGTCTGGACGATCGACTTCGCGAGCGCCCCCGGCAGTGCCTGCTCGACCGCGAGCCGCTGCGACTCGTCGAACGCCGCGATGATCCCGGCCGTCCCGGCCGGCAGGCTCTCGCCGATCTTGTCGTGCATCTGGGTCTCGAGCCGGTGGTCGACGAACTTCCCGATCAGACCGCCCGCGACCGCGCCGACCGCGGTGGCCGCGAGCAGCGGCGGCGCGGCCAGACCGACGAGGACGCCCACGGCGCCGCCCCACTCGACGCCCTTGCGGCCGCGATGGTCGGCGGTCTGCGCCACCGTCACCGAGCCGTCTTTGCCGTGGGTGATGAGGATCGCCGCCTCCATCTCGACCTGCTTGTCCGCGACGAGCTTCGCGAGCGCGTCGAAGTCGCCTATCGCTGCGTCGATGTCCGGGTACGCGCCCACCAGGACGTCGGTTGTCGTGTCAGCCATCGTTGCTCCCTTCGGTTCAGGCGTGCGCCGGCACGGCCGGCCGGAACGGATGCAGCTCGTCCTGGCCGGGCTGGACGACGCCCCAGGAGGACTCGGGAACCTCGTTCCACACACCGGGAAGGTCGCCGAGCGGCTCCGAGACGATGATCCGCGTCTCCTCGGTGAAGCCTTCCAGGCGATCGTCGTCGGGGTAGAGCGCCTTCAGCGTGTCGTACGCGCTCGAGAAGTAGAGCGTCCGCGACTTTCCCTCGCTCGAGTACCGGAACGCCCACAGCCGCTCGCCGTCGGTCGCCGCGATCGTCCCCTGGAACGGGTACTCGACGTCGTGCGCGTGGCCGACCTGCTCGACGAGCCCGATCGTCCGCTCCACCGCGCCGGGCGGATCGGTCTCGAGGCCGAACGTCAGCGCGAGGTAGAAGAGCACCTCCGAGTCGGCCGAGCCCTCGATCAGCGGAAACAGCGCGGGGTCGACGGCGAGCACGAGGTCGCGCTTGACCGTCGCGTACTCGCGGACGACGCCGTTGTGTGCCCAGAGCCATTTCCCGTAGCGGAACGGATGGCAGTTCGTCTGCTGCACGGGCGTGCCCGACGTGGCGCGGATGTGGGCGATGAACAGGTGCGACTCGACATGCTTCGCGAGGTCGCGCAGGTTCCGGTCGTTCCACGCGGGCTCCATGCTCTTGAAGACGCCGGGCCTGCCGTCCGGCCCGTACCAGCCGATGCCGAAGCCGTCGCCGTTCGTCGTCTCGGCGCCCAGGCGCGAGTGCAGGCTCTGCTCGATCAGCGAGTGCTGCGGCCCGTAGAGCACCTTGTCCATCCGGACCGGCTTGCCGTAGTACGCGAGCCAGCGGCACATGACGCCAGTCTCCCGCCGCTGAGCCGGCGCGCATCGGATGCGGAACCCCGACTCGACCCACGTGCGCGCACGTAGGTCCCGGCAACGGGCGTGCTAAGGCGCCGATAAGCCGGGGCAAAGGAGCGCCGGGTAGGAATGACCGTGCCGATCGACGCACGGGGGGTGAGACATGACCAGACGAGACGAGACCGCGATCGAGTTGCTGCTCAGCGACCCGGAGATCGTCGCCTGGCTCGAGCCGGACGAGAGAGACGACGGCGACGACGACGAGCCGCCGGGGAGCTGACTCAGGCGGTCTTCGGGTTCTGCTCGTGCCGGCGCAGCGCGACCGCGAGCTGCGTCGCGGTGTTCGGGCCGACGATCCCGTCCGCCTTCTGGTGGTGCTCCTTCTGGAAGCGCTTCACCGCGGCGATCACCTGCGGCCCGTAGTGCGGGAACGCCTCCGGCAGGTAGGGCTCGCCGTTGACCGGGCTGTGGACCGTCGCGAGCACGTGCGTGATCTTCTTGACCTCGGCGCCTTCGTCGCCGGGCTTCGCCGACGGGATCCCGGTCTCCGGTTCCTTGCGGAAGTTCACGTGCTGCGTCTCGTGTGCGCTGAGCGGATAGGTCGTCGTCGCGATCCAGCCGAGCTTGTGCGCCGCCGCGATCGCCGCCGGCGGGTTGTCCCAGTCCATCCCGACCTGCCAGTACTCGAGGTGCTCGCCGACCGGGCCGGGATACGCGACGCCGTCGTTGCGCCGCTCGTGCGTCGACTGGCCGGGCCGGTTGGCCGGATTCGCGCCGGGCACGTGGTGGATGAACATGTCGTAGAGCTGCGCCTGCGAGTGCTTGCCGAACTGCGCCAGGATCGGCTCCGCCTCGGGCGAGCGGTCGCACGAGTTCAGGTGCGCGCCCGAGAGCTCTTTGATCTTGCGAATCTCGTCGGCGAGCTGCGCCGGGACGGGGCAGTCGTCGATCACCACGAAGTCCACGATCGTCTCCCTTGTTCGTACGAGCCGCGGCCGATCAGTTATGCGGTCGACGCAGATGTTTGTCAACCCTTCGTTTCGAGCGGGAAACAATGTCGGAAACCGACGCAATCGATTCGACTCCGGAATTGACAACGGAGGGAGTTTCGTACTAGAAGTCGCACCTAGGGAGAGCAGGGCGGGGGAGGCTGACGCAGTGGTCGTGCGGCGTGCAAGCCAAACCTGCGGCGATCGAGCATCCGCGCGTTCGGCGCGTCCGGGCGCGTGATTTCGCTCGTCGTCATCGCGCCGATCCGACTCTTCCGCGAGGGGCTCTCCGACCTGTTCCGCGAGCGGGAGGGATTCGACGTCGTGGCGACCGCCGTGTCGCGCGACGACGGACTCGCGCGCATACGGGAGAGCCGGCCGGACATCGTGCTGATCGCCCTCGGGCCCGGCGCGGGTGCGCCGCTGGTGAACGAGATCGTCGTGACGGCTCCGGGAACGCGCGTCGTCATGCTCGGCATCGCCGACGACGACCCCGAGGTGCTGCCGCTCGCGGAGGCCGGCGTCGCCGGCTACGTGACGACGGAAGCGTCCGCCGACGAGATCGTGCTCGTCGTCGAGAGCGTCGCGCGCGGCGAGATGCCGTGCTCGCCGCGGCTCGCGGCGACGCTGCTGCAACGCGTCGCGACGCTGGCGCAGGAGCGGCGGACTCCCTCCGAGCTCGTGACGCTCACGTCACGCGAGCGCGAGATCGTCGCGCTGATCGGCGAGGGCCTCTCGAACAAGGAGATCGCGTCCGGGCTCTGCATCGAGGTGGCGACGGTGAAGAACCACGTGCACAACATCCTCGAGAAGCTGAACGTCACGCGCCGCGCCGACGCGGCCGCGCTCGTGCGGCGGCAGCCGTCGCACTCGTCTCTGGATCCTCGGATCTAGTTCCTCGGCCGCGTCACGCGCGGCGACGATCCGCATCCACGACGGGATCGAAGTTGGATCCTCCGGCCCATGGCGTCGCGCGGCCGCCACCCGCACACTCGGCGGAGTTGAGAGGAGTCTCTGATTGAGCAGGTCGGGATCCTCCTCGTCGATCTGTCCCGCCTCGTCGACGGGATGGTCGAGGGGGCTGTGGCGCGCCAGAAGGACATGGCCGTCGTCGGCAGGGCAACGTCGCTCGGCGACCTGCTCGAGCTGGCGCGGGCCACGGAGCCGGACGCAGTCGTCGTCGGCCTGCACGACTCCGAGCTCCCGTTCGCCTGTCTGGAGCTGCTGCTCGAGCGTCCGCGCGTCAAGGTGCTCGGCATCGCCGAGCAGGAAGGCCGCGCCTACCTCTACGAGCTCCGGCCGGAGCAGGTCGAGATCGGCGAGGTGTCGCCGGACGAGGTCGTCGACATGATCCGAACGGCCGTCCAGGGGCCTTCGCCGCACTGACATGGCGACCTATCCGGCGATCGCAGCCACGAGTGACGCCGTCCTCGGCCTGCTGCAGAGCGCGGCCGTCGGCACCGAGTTCGACGGTGTCGCGTTCGCGCACTACCAGTCCGGCGACTTCGAGTCACCCATGTCCGACGGCGTCTCGCTCTACCTCTACCGCGTCACGGTCAGCTCGAACCGCAACCTGCCGCCGCAGGTCGGGCCCGACGGCCGCCGCTACCGGCCGCCGATCCCGCTCGACGTCCACTACCTCGTCACGGCGTGGGCGGAGACGGCGGTGCGGCAGCAGCGGATGCTCGGCTTCGCCATCCGCACGCTCGAGGACACGCCGATCCTGCCGGCGGGAGTCCTGAACCAGCACAGCCCGGAGCCGAACGTGTTCCGCCCGGAGGAGACGGTGGAGCTCGTGTACGAGAACCTCACCGTCCAGGACATCGGGTACATCTGGGACGTCGCGCAGACGAAGGAGCAGCCGTCGGCGACGTACACCGCGCGGATGGTCGAGATCGAGTCGCCGGTCGCGTTCGACGAGGGCGGACTCGTGCAGACGCGCGAGCTTCAGTTCGCACAGGCGGAGTCGCAGTGAGCAGCGCGCCGGTCGTGCTCGAGACGGTCACGCGCACCGCGCTGCTCGGCATGCGCTTCTGGGACCGCGTCACCGGCAGCATCGTCGCCGACGGGCTCCAGGTGACGGAGACGACGACGGGAGTCGCGGCCGTGCCGAACCGCAGCGGCGTGTTCGTCGTCCACGACTTCCCGGGGCTCCACGCGAGTGCGAACGGAAGCGGCGACGACACGTTCTGGAGCTCGCCGCCCGCGGCGGCGACGACGACGTTCGTCGTCGCCGACGCCGACCGCCGGTTCCTCCCGTTCGCGTTCACGATCGAGGTGCCGGTGCAGGGATTGTTCGCCGAGGATTGCGGCCTCGTCGTGTCGCCGCCCGACGCGGTCACCGGCGGTGTGCCGCTCTTCTCGGCGCCGAGCCGCGTCGTGCCGGCGGGCGTCGCGGCGGTGCGGGCCGACCTCTGGGACGCCGACGCCGACGCTCCCGCCGCGTGGGCCGTGCTCGAGGTGTCGTCGAACGGCGGCTCGGTGTACCGCGGCGTCGCCGACGGGCTCGGGCGCACCGTCGTGCTCCTCCCGTATCCGGAGCCTCCCTGGCACGGCAGCTCCCCGCCGCCGGGCAGCCGTGCGCTGTCCGACCAGACGTGGCCGCTGACGATCGCCGTCCGCTACGCACCCGCGGCCGCCAGCCCGCCGCTCCCCGACCCGGCCTCCGGCGTCGCCCCCGACCTCTGCGCCGTGCTGACGCAGGAGGTCGGGACGCTCCTCGGAGCCGACTCACCCGCAACGCCGCTGGGGTCGCAAACCCTCGCCTTCGGCCGCGAGCTCGTGCTCCGCACGCCCGGCCGGTCCGTCCTCCTCGTCATCCCGGCCTAAGGAGAGCCCGATGCCCGAGTACCTCGCTCCAGGTGTCTACGTCGAAGAGGTTTCGTTCCGCTCGAAGTCGATCGAGGGCGTCGGCACGACGACCACCGGCTTCGTCGGCCCGACCCGCTTCGGCCCGCTGTACGACCCGCCGGACGTCCTCACCAGCCTCGCCGACTTCGAGAACACGTACGGCGACGGGCAGCAGCTCGACTTCGGCGGAGAGCTGATCGACAACTACATGTGGCAGGCCGCCCGCGCCTTCTTCACCGAGGGCGGGACGCGGCTCTACGTCAAGCGGATCTACAACGGATCCGGCCTGACCGACCCCGGCGCCGACCAGGGCGGACAGGCGACCGGCACGATCGGCGACCTGACGATCACCGCCCGCTATCCGGGCGAGTACGGCAACTTCCACGTCCGGTTCACGCCGACGCTCGGCCAGAACGTGCTCGCATCGCAAGCCGGCGCGCCCGTCGTGCGCGGCGTCTCCGACGACGACGTCGTGCTCGTCACGCAGGGCAGCACGACGACGTTCCTCTCTGCCGAGTCGTATCTCGACGAGGACAGCGGCCAGCGCACGTGGCGGTTCGTCTCGGACGAGTCGCCCGTGACGACCGTCGAGCTGTCGAGCCTCGATCCCGCGGCCGACACGGTGCAGATCGTGACCGTGAGCGTGTCGGTCGCGCTGAACGAGCCGGGAGCCGTGGCGACGGTCTGGGCGGGGCTTCCGCTCGACCCGCGCCACGAGCTCGGTGGCGCCCCCGACTCGGTGTTCGCCGTGTTCGACGCGACGAGCAGCGCGGCAAAGGACACGCCGATCATCGTCGACCAGGGAAGTGCGGGGACCGGGCTCGCTGTCCTGCAGACGCTCTTCGACGCGTCGCCGGCCTTCTCGCCGCCCGACGTCGACGTCGAGGCGGCGGTGCTCGACCCGAACTCGACCGTGGACAACCGCTCGCTCGACGTCGTCCTCCTCGGCGGTGACGACGGCGACAACCCGGCCGAGATCTACTACGAGGGGACCGTTCGCGAGTCGGACGACGCGAAGACCGGACTGCTGTCGCTCGAGGACCTCGACGACATCGCCATCGTCGCGACGCCGGGCGCGACGCACAACTACAGCACGAACGCCGACGTCGCCCACGCGATCATCAACAGCCTGATCGCGCACGCGGAGAAGATGCGCTACCGCATCGCGGTCGTCGACGCCGGCAACGACATGACCATCGGCGACGTGCGCGCGATGCGCGCGCAGTTCGACACGAGCTGGGCCGCGTTCTACTACCCATGGATCGAGATCCTCGATCCGATCACGAACCAGCCGAACATCATGCCGCCGTCCGGCTTCGTCGCCGGCATCTACGCGCGGAACGACATCAACCGCGCCGTCTACAAGGCACCCGCGAACGAGGTCGTCAACCTCGCGATCGGATTCGAGAAGCTGCTGAACAAGGCGCAGCAGGAGGTGCTGAACCCCGAGGGCATCAACGCGTTCCGCTTCTTCGAGGGCCGCGGCTACCGGCTCTGGGGCGCACGCACGATGAGCTCGGACTCCGAGTGGAAGTACGTCAACCTGCGCCGCTACTTCGCGTTCCTCGAGCACTCGATCGACAAGGGAACGCAGTGGGCGGTGTTCGAGCCGAACGGCGAGCGGCTCTGGGCGAACGTCCGCAGCACGATCGACGACTTCCTCTTCGACCAGTGGCAGAACGGCGCGCTGCTGGGCGACAAGCCGGAGAAGGCGTACTTCGTGCGCTGCGACCGGTCGACGATGACGCAGAACGACCTCGACAACGGCCGACTCGTCTGCCTGATCGGCGTCGCGCCGCTGCGCCCCGCCGAGTTCGTCATCTTCCGCATCGGCCAATGGACGGCCGACGCCAAGCACTAGCGCGCGAGAGAAAGGGAACGCAATGGCCGTTCAGCGAGATCGTCCGTACGTCCAGTTCAACTTCCTCGTCGACCTCGGCACGGGTGTCACCGACGGGCCGCAGGCCGGCTTCCAGGAGTGCAGCAACATCGGCATGGAGGTCACGGTCGCCGAGTACCGCACCGGGAACATGAAGGAGAACTCGGTGCAGAAGATCACCGGGATCAACAAGGCGACCGACGTGACGATGAAGCGCGGCGTCATCGGCTCGCTCGACCTCTACCAGTGGCTCGACCAGATCCGGAACGGCGACCAGACCGCCTTCCGGACGGTGACGGTGTCGCTGCAGAACGAGGATCACACCCAGGTCGTGCAGCAGTGGAAGCTCCTGCGCGCGCGGATCATCAAGCACATCAGCGGGCCGATGAACGCGAAGGGAACCGATGTCGCGATGGAGGAGCTCACGCTCGCGTACGAGCGCCTCCAGATGGAGTAGCGAGTGACCCAGACCGCTCGCAGGCTCCCCGGCATCCGCTTCGAGAAGCAGGCGCCTCCACTCCAGGAGGTGCTCCCGCGGATGGACATCGCCGGGTTCGTCGGATTCGCGGCGTCCGGCCCGATCGACGTGCCTGTGCCCGTCGAGGACGCGTCGGAGTTCGCCGCGATCTTCGGCGTGGACGCGTCGATCGGCTGGGACGCGTCGGCCGGTGAGCAGGCGTACGCGTTCCTCGCACCGGCCGTCCGCGCGTTCTTCCGCAACGGCGGCCGGCGCTGCTGGGTCGTGCGCGTCGCCGACACCGCGGACGCGAAGGTGGACGAGTTCCAGCTGCCGGGGATCGCCGCCGTCGGCGCGCACGGGAAGCTCGAGCCTGCGGTGCTGCCGGCCCGGTCCGAGGGGAGCTGGGCGGACGGCCTGCGCGTCTCCGCGTCGCTCGAGCCGACGCCGGTGCAGCTGCAGATCCGCTCGCTCGCGCATCTGACCTTCGACGGGCTCGTCGCGTCGAGCGGAGACCTCGTCGCCGGCGACCTCGTCCGGATCTCGTTCCCGACGAGCGCGTGGACGCTGCTCGTGTCCGTGAAGTCGGTGGAGGCGACGGTCGCGTCGCCGCCGGACGGCCCTCCGCCGGGCGGTCCCGACGGGCGGCTGCAGGCGGTGACGGTGACCGGAGACGAAGCGTGGTGGGTGCGGTTGACGACGGCGACGCCGGGCCGTCACGGTCATCTCCACTACCTCGGCCCGCACGGTGCGATGCACACGGCGGCGGGCGTCGTTGCGGAGCCCGCTCCCGGCGACGAAGGGCTCGTCCGGATCTCGCTCGGCTCGGAGGCGGCGAGCCCACCCGAGCCGGACGGGTCGAGCCCGCCCGGCGTGCAGTTCGTGCCCCCGCCGCAGCCGGGCGCGCTCGTGCGCGGCGTCTTCGCGACCCGGACGGTGTGGATCGAGGTGACGGACGTCGACGTCGACGCCGACGGCGGCAGCGCCGTGGTCGGCACGCCGTTCCAGGTGACGAGGACCACGCCCGCGCATCCGCCGTCGCAGGCGCCGGACGCGTACGCGGAGCGGCTCACCCTGCGGCTCGCCGTGACCGACGACATCGGCGCGAGCGTCGTTCTCTCCGGGCTCGGCTTCGCGCCCGCGCATCCGCGGTTCGTCGGCTCGCTGCCGGCCGACGCGGCGCTCTACGCCTATCCGTCGACGCCGCCGGCCGCGGGAACGCTCGCCTTCGACGCGGCGCAGCCGCGCTTCCCGCTCGCCGGGCCGACGCACGAGCCGCCGCTGTACCTGCCGCTGGGCGCGACCATCCTTCCCGGCTCCGCACTTCCGGC
>Ga0335069_10006575_pt1 | contig 16878 bp, 21 predicted proteins | sample Lox_Sample_11_FD_206714 | JGI IMG/M metagenome (GOLD analysis project Ga0335069, IMG submission 206714) | Soil microbial communities from Loxahatchee National Wildlife Refuge, Florida, United States - Lox_Sample_1.1 | ecosystem: Environmental > Terrestrial > Soil > Wetlands | place: USA...
GACGTCCGTGGTCGAAATCCTTCCGCCAAACAATGTGTTTGTTCGCTTTTTCGTGCCGGAAACGGAGTTCGCGAAAGTCCATCTGGGCCAAAAAGTCGAGATCACCTGCGACGGCTGCAAGCCGATAACGGCGACTATCACGTTTATCGCATCCGAAGAAGAATATACGCCTCCGGTCATTTTCAGCGTCGGAAATCGCGAGAAGCTTGTCTTCAAACTGGAAGCTCGTGCGCCGGGGGGGCTTCCCGTTCATCCCGGGCAACCGGTTGAAGTGAGACCGCTGTGAGCGAACTCGCCATCGACGTCAGGGGGCTCACCAAACGCTTTGGCGGCAAGGTCGCGGTTGATCACATCGATATCGCGGTGCCGCAAGGACAGGTGTGGGGATTTCTGGGCCCAAATGGATCGGGCAAGACGACCACGATCCGCATGCTGTGCGGACTGTTGAAGGCCGACGAAGGCGTCGGCACGTGTCTTGGTCTCGACTTCCGCAAAGAGGCCGACGCCATCAAACGGCAGGTCGGCTACATGACCCAGAAGTTTAGTTTCTGGGAGGATCTTACCATCCGACAGAACCTCGAGCTGGTCGCTCGTGTCTACGGGCTTTCCAAACGCAGCGCGGAAATTGACGCAACGTTGGAACGCCTGGGGCTTGTCGCGCGCCAAAAGCAATTGGCCGGCGAACTCTCGGGCGGCTGGAAGCAGCGCCTCGCGCTTGCGGCCTGCATGCTGCACAAGCCGAAGCTGCTTCTCCTCGACGAACCGACCGCCGGCGTCGATCCAAGAGCGCGCCGCGATTTCTGGGATGAAATTCATGCGCTCAGCGAACAAGGCCTGACCGTTCTTGTCAGCACGCACTACATGGACGAGGCCGAGCGCTGCGACCGCATCGTCTACATCCTGAACGGCAAACTGGTGGCACGCGGCAGTGTTGCCGGCGTCATTGAGCAGTCCGCACTCATCACGTTCCTCATCCGCGGCGACAATGTCCGGCGTCTCGCAGAAAGCCTGCGCCACGAACCGGGCGTCGAATACGCCGCTTTCTTCGGGGCCGTACTTCACGTCAGCGGCAATGATCGCGCCGCGCTTGAGCGGGCGCTGTCGCGCTATCGCGGCCAGCCGGGGATTACCATCGAAGAGGCCACACCAAGTCTCGAAGACGTCTTCATCCATCTTCAGGAGCAGGCGGCATGAGCGCGTTTCTTCGCATTTTCGCGCTGCTCGTGAAGGAGTTTCTTCAGCTTCGGCGTGATCGCCCGACGATGGGCATGATCCTTGGCGTGCCGCTCATGCAGCTTTTGATCTTTGCCTCCGCCATCAACATGAATCCCAAAGACCTGCCAACGGCCATCTCCGTCGCGGATCCCGGACCCCTCAGCCATTCGATCGTCGCCGCACTCCACAACTCGAGCTATTTCCGGATTGTCGCGGAAACCAATGACCCGAACGCGGCCCGGCGAATGCTGCAGGACGGCCGCGTGCTTTTTGTCGTTGAGGTCCCGGTCAACTTCACGCGTGATATCGTGCGGGGCGTCCAACCTGATCTTCTCATCGAAGCGGATGCGACCGACCCGGCCGCAGGGTCCTATGCGATAGCCGCGTTCAACAATCTTGCGACCACAGCCCTTCGCAACGACCTCGTGGGTCCGTTTGCCGCGCGTGCGCAAGGGCCGGCACCGTTCAACACCGTCCAGCATCTTCTCTACAACCCCGCTTCGATCACGCAATACAACATTGTTCCCGGTCTTCTCGCCGTGATCCTGACTATGACGATGGTGCTGTTGACGTGTCTTGCACTGACGCGCGAACGAGAGCGAGGCACTTACGAAAATCTTCTCGCCATGCCTACGACGCCACTTGAAATTATGATCGGCAAGATCGCGCCCAATATCGTTATTGGCGCCATCCAGAGCTGCATCATCCTTTTCGTCGCCCACTATCTCTTTCAAGTGCCAATGCTGGGCTCGTTCGAGCTCCTGGCGGTAACACTTGCGATCTTCATCACGGCCAATCTGGCGGTCGGTTACGCATTCTCGACGATCGCTCAAAATCAGTTGCAGGCGATGCAAATGACGATGTTCTTCGTCTTGCCGTCGATCTTGCTCTCCGGCTTTGCCTTCCCGTTCCTCGGGATGCCCAATTGGGCGCAGTGGATCGGCGAGGCGCTCCCCGCCACCCACTTCCTGCGCATCGTCCGCGGTATCCTTCTCAAGGATAACGGATTTCCCGAAATCTCGCCCGATCTGTGGCCGCTTCTCGTGTTCATTCTGGTGACCGGTACGGTCGCGCTCGGGCGCTTCCGCCGAACACTGGACTGACTGTCGCCGCTACCGACGATTTTGTAGCGCCCCCCTGATGACTGAACGGAAAAGGAGAATATTAATGAAGGCAGCATTTTTTGGAGCATCGATCGCACTGCTGATGATCGGTGCAAGCGCCAGCGCCGACGATTTCGCAGGCGTGTGCAAAGCCAATCCCCCGAGCGGATTGCCGGCAAATGCGGTCCCGGGCGAGCAATTTTGCGATTGCCTCGACAAGGAAACGGCCGGCAATGACAAGCTCCGCTCTGAGTTCCTTGCGAGCTTCCAGCTCAAGGAAATGTCTCAAAGAGGAGCCGCGCTGAGCGATCAAGGCAGAGAGATCGTACACAAGTGCGGCGCGCACTAAGAGCCAGGTACCAAGTCTCCCGGCACAACGTCGCTTAGGAATGCGGAAGATTGCGGCCGCTCTCATCCCCGTGGCCGCGGTTCTTCGCACGCGGCCAGGGCGGTTGCAGTTCCCCAACGGCTTCCGTCCTGGCCGTCGCCGGCAGGCATTCAGATCGCAGAATTACAAGGTGCAAGCCGACATGTGCGGGCATGACAGCGCCCAGCATTCAAGGACCGCGCGACGCAAACACTGAGGAAGATCGAAATGTCCAACGCTCAGGTTTTCACCGCTCGCAAGAGCAGCGATTTTCGTTGGCGCACCGGGCTATGGTTCGCACAGCTCTGGCTCGCCATGCTGTTTGGAGCGGCGGGCGCAATGAAGATCTTCTTCGGCGCTCGGGATTTGGCTGCAATCGGACTGAGCTACGCGAGCGAGGTACCACCTTGGTTGTTGCCTCTCGTCGGGACACTGCAAGTCGTCGGCGCCGGCGCACTGGTTCTACCTGCGATAACGCGGATAACTCCAAGCCTAACACCGGTCGCAGCCGCGGGCTTCGTGGTCATTCAGATTCTGACACTGGGCTTTTCTTACGCGCACGGATCATTCATGCAAATCGCGCCCTACAATTTTCCGCCGCTCTGGCTTTCCCTATTCGTATTGTGGGGCCGGACTCGGAAAGCGCCCATTTTATCGCGATAGGACGGGGCAGGCTGGCGGGGTCTGCTATGGCGCCTCGATGCGCCTTCCAGGGCAGTCCCTTCCAGTCAGGTCTCGCCGCAGGCCGCGAGAAAAAACGCAACTGCGTGAGGCACATGCGTGTCGATCTCGGCCAAAAGGCGCTTGCGGTTTTCGCCAAAAAGCGCACGCATCAGAAGGCGCGTGACCACGAGATCAAGAAAGAATTGCGTCGTTGCTGCGATACGCTCCGGAGCGAACGCTGGAAATTTCCTGATGCCATCGGACTGCGCGATCGCGCCGAGCAAATGCGAAACGGCCTGCGCGCCGCGTTCACGCGCCATTTGTCCGACAGTCGCCATCTGCGGAAAGCGGTGGCCTTCGACCAATGAGAGACGCATGAAGTCAACGGCATCGCTGCTCAAAAGTCGCCTCAGGACGTTAGTCCCGACCGCGATGAGGCGTTCTTCGATCGTCCCTTCGCTAGGCGCATCGCTGGCAGTTTCGAAGCCCGCCCTGACATTCGCCGCGTTCTTCATCGCGACCGCTTCGAATAGGGCTTCTTTGGTTGGGAAGCGCGCGTAGATCGTTGGCTTACCGGCGCGGGCGAGGCGAGCAATTTCGTCGATGCTGGCGCCCGAGAGCCCATATTCCAGGAAGACATGGCGTGCAGCGCTCAGGATCCGGTCGTCAACCTCGCCCGCGAGTTCTCGGGGCGGCCGTCCCTTGCGCACGTCTGCCTGCTTCGCTTCGCGCTTTTTCTTCGGTTCCAACCTTGCCGCCATGTGCTTGTCCACCATCGAGCCTGGGCCGTCCTAACACGGTCGGTATGCTAACCCCTTATCTTTCGTAGCTTATTTCCTGCATAAGCGTCAAGAAAAAAACGAAACGGTACCGTATTAATTTCTTGACAATGCAGCCGCTCGATGTTACATTAAAAACGATACGGTTTCGTTCTGTTACAGCAAAGAATGCAAGCCCGTGATGAAGGGGAGTCCGATCCATGGATAAAGATAAGTCGGAATTGCTGGAGACGCTCCGCATCGATCGCACGGCGTCCGCCCCTCAAAGCCGGACGCACTGGATGCTCTATGCCGGCGGCGCCGTTCTCGCGATGGCGCTCGCGGTTGGCGGCTGGTCGATGCTTCAGGACAAAGCGAAGCCGGTGCGTGCCACCGAAGCCCTCCCGCTTGCGAAGAGCGCCGGAACAAATGCGGGCGCCTCGCTTCTTGATGCGACGGGTTACGTCGTCGCGCGGCGTGAGGCAACGGTTGGTCCGAAGATTTCGGGAAAGCTTCGCGACGTGCTCATCGAAGAGGGCATGCACGTCGAGGCCAAAGCGGAGCACCTTTCGAGCCCCGTTGACCGCTGTACCATTCTCCGTTCGCGACATTGCAATCCCTCGCGATTCGCGACGAGTTTGGCGGGTGTCCGCGCAATTTGCGCATTTGACCCAGTCTCCGGAGCAGGGCGTGGACGAGTGGAACAGGGAGTTTTCTCGCTTTCTGCCCCGTAGTCTCCGTCTCAAATGGCCGGACCTCCACATCTCCGGGTTTGTGAGGGGCTCGAGTTCGTGGAGAGCACTCCTAATTTCGAACGTCGCGCGTCTCTCGCCGCTATAAATGACCAGGGAAGTTTACAGGGATTTTTTTCGAATTTGACGTGTCAGAAGCCACCATGTGCGCGCGAAGCCCTCTGCCAGAGCCGCTTCTTGAAGGCGTTGAAGGTGGGCGACGGTACGGCCGAAGGCGTGGCGCAAGGCCCGTTGATCAAACTCGCCGGTGTCGAAAAGGTGGAGCGGCTCCTGAACGACGCGATCGGCAAGGGTGCACGCGTGGCCAAGCACCATACATTGGACGGCACTTTCTTCGAACCCACTGTTTTGCTCGGCGTCGTGCCGTCTATGGCCATTTCGCGCGAGGAGATTTTCGGGCCGGTGGCCGCGCTTTATCCGTTCGCGACGGAGGTCGACGCGATTCGCCTCGCCAACGATACGGAATATGGTCTCGCGGCCCATTTCTACGCCCGAGATCTCGGCCGCGTGATGCGCGTGGCGGAGGCGCTGGAATACGGGATCGTCGGAGTCAACGAAGGATGGAGCCGCTGGAATACGCTGCTGCGCTTGACCACTTCACGGTGGGGGAAGGCCGGACAGGAAGCGCACATCCTCTCAGTGTCGGGGACTGACAGTCTGCGCAGTGCGGAGATCAATTTCCAGCGAGAGCCTATCCTGGTTTCGTACGAGCTGCGTTCCGAAGGCCGACGAAAGCCTCATAATCCGCTCAAACATGCTTTCAGCCTCTTCCCGTGTCGCCAATCGCACACGTGCGAATTCCAGAAGAACGGGGATAAGCATCAGATTTCGCGCGCCGATCGCATCAGCCTCGACCACGAAAACAAAGGACCAGTCGTTGTGCAACTCGGGATCGATCGCGTAGTCATCGAGGAAGTCGCCCGTGTCATGGAGGATGAGCGAGCGCCCGCGTCGCTCAATTCCCTGAAAAAGATGCGCCGAATGGCCGCAGACGATGTCGACGCCACGATCCGCCGCCGCGCGCCGGTAATTTGCAATCGCCCGGGACGGATGAAGTACCATGTTGGGGCCTAAGTGGGAGGACAGGATGACAAGATCCGCTCCCTTTTTGCGAACATCGGAAATTTCGGCCACGTTTGGAAAAGGGCTGCCGTCTGGCGCTTCGAATTCGATATAAGCCGTACCCGGACGTCCCGGGCCAGCCGCAAAGGGGTGCTCGTGATCGACACAGGCGAAGAGGGCACAGTTCAGGGTTCCTGCCGCGAACAGAGCGGGCTGTCGCGCCTCCCTCTCATCGATGCCGGCGCCTGCATGTGCGATACGAGCGGCGTCCAACAGTTGAAGTGTTTCCATGAGGCCTGCGACCTCGAAATCGAGCACATGATTGTTCGCCAGGCTCACTGCACGAATATTTCCCGCCTTTAAGACGTCGATGGCCGCTGGATCGGCGCCGAAATGAAAAACTTTTGGCGTGCGCGCCCATTGTCCCTTGTGCCGGGTGATCGCGCATTCGAGATTGGCAACGACGGCGTCGCAGGACTGGAGCAATGGCCCGACATCGCTCCAGAAGCTCTTCGGCTGTCGTTGATGAAGCACACGCGACACCAGTCGACCCAGCATCACGTCGCCCACGAAGGCAACACGAACTGACGGATTTTGTGGTTTCTCAGCACGCAAAAAAGCCAACAAGCTGGGCCTCCGCAAGCGTGCGGCCGCGCGCTTTGGGCGCGATAATCCTTGCAAGTTGAAATAATGCTCCCAGATTGCCCTAGGAAAACTGATTCGTATCAACGAATCGCTGGAATGGTGGGCCATTGTCCTGCGAAAACCGTTGACCGATGGCGATGGGACGGAGGAAATCCAGGGATGAGGCGCCCGATTTCTGCATCTCAGCCGCCGCCGCTCGCGAGGCCTTCCTCGATGTCAACAATGAAGGCGGAAAAGAACGAGACGGATGAAGAGCCTGGCGCTCCGCCATTGGCACAGAAGGTGGCGTTTCTTCGGAGCGCGGACGCCTATCCCCGGATTACCGGCGCCGTCACCACAGTCGAAACGCATATGTCCTGGGTGTTTCTCGCCGGGGACCGGGCCTACAAGCTCAAGAGACCGCTTCAGTTGCCCTACCTCGATTTTTCCACGCTTGCCAAACGCGAGGCGGCATGCCGGGCGGAGCTAAAGCTCAATCGGCGGCTAGCGCCGGAACTCTATCTTGCCGTCGCGCCGCTACGCGAAACGACCCACGGTCTGAGCCTGGCAGGCGATGGCAGGATCGTCGATTGGCTTGTTGTTATGCACAGAGTCAACGAGCAGCTGATGCTTGATGCGGAAATCTCGGCGCACCGCGTGGACATGGAGCGCCTTCGCGCGCTGGAAAATATCCTTGGCCGCTTCTATCGCCATGCGCAGCCAGTCTTCGCGCCTCCCGAAAAATATCTGAGAACGTGGCACCAATTGCTCCGGTCCAACAGATTGCTCCTTCTTGACTCCAGATTGTCAATGCCGACTGCCTCTGTTCTCATGATCGATCGTGCGCAGCGGCGTTTCCTGGCGCGATTTGGAAGTCTGCTTGTGCACCGGCTGCAGCATCAGAAGATTGTCGAGGGTCACGGTGATCTGCGCCCGGAGCATATTTGGCTGGGCCGGCCGCTTTCGATCATCGACTGTCTGGAGTTCAATGCCGAGTTCCGGTCAGTTGACCCCTTTGACGAGCTGTCCTCTCTTGCGATCGAGTGCGAACGCCTCGACGCTCCCGATATCGGCAACGGGATCTTGAAAAGCATCTCGCGAATGCTATCCGATGGAGTAGTCCCCGAATTGCTCACCTTCTATCGTTGCTATCGCGCGACGCTTCGGGCAAATCTCAGCATCGCGCATCTTCTGGATTCTTCGCCAAGGACACCTGCAAAGTGGCGACCGCTGGCACTCCGCTATCTCGAAATTGCACGGCGCGAAGCGGTAGCATTGAACGCGTTCCTCAATAGGCAAGCAGATCGTCCAGCCGCAGGTTCTGATGGAGGCGCTGGATGGCTTGCGCGAACAAACCGGCAGCGCCCAATATGTCGATCTTCTGCGAAATTGAGGCGCCCGACAGACGAAACGGGGGAACAATATCGGTGACAGCGATGCGGTCGATCGCGGAATCGGCCAACGTTTCGCTAGCGCCCGTCATGAAGAGACCGTGCGTTGCCAGCGCGATCACGCGGTGCGCGCCTCCTGTGCGCGCGGCTTGCGCGGCGCGCTGCAGTGTCCCGCCGGTCGCAACAAGATCATCGACAATCAGCACGGTCGAATCCCTGACATCTCCGGCGAGCAGACCTCCGGAAACTACGCCGGCACTACGCCGCTTTTCCACATAGCCCCGCCCGATCTCGCGGCCGCTTGTATTTTCCAGCGCCTCGCGGAGCAGTTGGGCTCGTTTCACGCCGCCAGCATCGGGCGAGACCACGCACAACCGCTCTTCACCCAGCGCCATTGCATATTCTACAAACAGGGGCGCGGCCGTCAGCGCGACGGTGCGGCGCCGAAACGCGGTCTCGAATGCGGCTTCATTATGCACGTCCATCGTAACGATGGCGTCAGTCCCGACCGCTTCGAAAAGCGCGGCCACATAACGTACCGTCAGCGGATCCTGCCATTTCGTTCGGCGGTCTTTGCGCGCATAGCAAAGATAGGGCGTCACCGCCGTGATCCTGGCAGCACCCGCATCCTTGAGGGCGCCAATGAAGAAAAGCAGGCGATTCAGCTTGTCGTCGGCGCTGGCTTTGGGACCAGAGTGCAAGCTCTGCACGACATAGACGTCGCAGCCGGCGACGGTTTCGAGCGGGCGGACTTTGTGTTCGCCGTCTTCAAATGCGCGCTCTTCGTGTGGCGCCAGCGTGAAGCTGCCGGCACACGCGATTTCCGCACCGAAAGCTTGCGTCGCATCCAGAGCGAAAATCTTGAGCGGGGTCACCATCTCGGCGATCTGCGTTCGTCAGGCTTTGGTGATGGAGAGCGTAGCCCCATCAAGAACGTCGAGGACGTTGAGATTAAGCATGTCCATCATCGCGCCGATGCTTGTTGTTTCGCAAAGCTCTTTCGACCGGAGCTGAGAAAACATGTCCGCGCATGCCTGCCCGAAACTTTCTGCATCGGTAACCTCATAACGGCTCTCCAGAAGAGTGTTCTGGTCCTTCACCATTCGAATCTTAATCGACATTTGACGCTCCATGTCTCGCCCGGCATCGGATCTCGGGGTGCCTTGAGAGCATTATAGCTCTGGACTACGCTCTCTGCACCGGAATGGTCAGGCGCTGCGGTCCCGAAGTCGTTGCGTTCGATCAATAATTGCCCGTCGGCTTTGGACAAGTTGAGACCACGCTGGCGCAAAAGCTTTTAGAACATGCACAACGCAACAGTAGAAGGGCGTTGTCCGCGCGGTTGCCGGAAGCGAACATGATCGAGCGGCAAGGTACCAGCCACGACTCCGGCACAAAGACGGGGGACTCCGACCCTCAAGCATCTGCGAGCCCGCTGCTCACGGATCTCTATCAGTTCAACATGCTACAAGCTTACATCGACCGCGGCATGACGAGCACCGCCGTCTTCGAATTCTTCATACGCAAGCTTCCCGAGCACCGCAATTTCCTGATGGCAGCCGGCCTCGAGCAAGCACTCGATTTTCTGGAGGCTCTGCGCTTCTCCGCGGAGGATCTCGAATGGCTCAAATCCACCGGTCGATTTCATAAGAATCTCATTGATTATCTCTCTACGTTCCGCTTTAGCGGTCATGTTCATTCCGTGCCGGAAGGAACGGTCATATTTGAAAATGAACCTATTTTGCGGGTTACAGCGCCGCTTCCGGAAGCACAGCTCGTGGAAACGCGGTTGATCAACGTCCTGCACTATCAAACGTTGATTGCGTCGAAGGCCGCTCGACTTGTTCTGGCCGCGCCGGGCAGGCAGTTGGTGGATTTCGGGTTGCGCCGCGCGCACGGTGCCGATGCCGGCCTCATGGCGGCGCGGGCAAGCTACATTGCGGGATTTGCGGGCACTGCGACGATGCTCGCCGAAATGGAGTTCGGCATTCCGACTTTCGGAACGATGGCGCATTCCTATATCGAGGCGCATGACAGCGAATTGGAAGCCTTCAAAGAGTTCGCCTTGGCGCGCCCGGACAATCTCACGCTCCTGATCGACACCTATGACTGCGACGCCGCCGCGCACAAGATCGTAGCATTGGCGCCGCGGCTGCGAGAACGGGGCGTGGAGATCAAGGCCGTGCGGATCGACAGTGGCGACTTGGCGGCGTTATCGCGCAGCGTTCGCCGCATTCTTGACGATGGAGACTTAGGTGACGTGACGATTCTTGTGAGCGGCGGCCTCGACGAGGACCAGGTCACAAGACTTGTCGAAGGAGGCGCGCCGATTGATGGGTTCGGCCTCGGGACGGCGCTCACGGTGTCATCAGACGCGCCGGCGCTCGATTGTGCATACAAGCTCCAGGAATATGCTGGTCGCGCGCGCCGGAAGCGTTCGGTCGGCAAGGCGACATGGCCGGGCCCCAAGCAGGTCCGGCGACGTGAGATGGGTGGTAAGATCGTCGGCGACACTATCGGCGTCGATGGCGAGCATCAAGAAGGCAAGGCGCTGTTGATCGAGGTGATGGCAGGCGGGCGGCGAATGACCAAGCTCCCCTCACTGACGCAAATCAGACGCCATGCAGCGCGGCAGCTGGAGCACCTTCCGCAAGCGCTGCGGAATCTCGAACATCGAGCGGATTACCCGGTCGAGATTTCCGACTTGCTCAGCCGGCTTGCCGCCAAAGTCGACGCTGAATTGGAACGGCACAATTGAAGCCGGAGGATCGCTTGATGCTGGAGCAAGACGTTTTGCTAATTGTCGACATTCAGAACGATTTTCTGGCCGGGGGCGCCCTCGCGGTGCCCTGGGGAGACGAGATTGTACCGATCATCAATCGGCTGGCGCAGGAATTTTCTCATGTCGTCCTGACACAGGACTGGCATCCCAAGAATCATCTCTCTTTTGCTTCCAGCCACCCCGGCTGCAAACCGTTTGAGACCTTCAAGGTCCCCTATGGGCTACAGACCTTGTGGCCGGACCATTGTGTGCAAGGCACCGAAGGTGCCGCATTCAGCGAGCATCTGGACGTACCTTGGGCAGAACTCGTATTGCGCAAGGGCTTTGATCGGGACATCGACTCCTATTCAGCATTCTACGAGAACGACCATAAAACGCCGACCGGCCTCGCCGGTTATCTTAGGCAGCGCGGATTTACGCGCGTGTTTATCGCCGGACTTGCCTTCGATTTTTGCGTGCGCTGGTCGGCCGAGGATGCTCGGCGCGACGGTTTCGAGGTAGTCGTGATCGAGGAAGCCTGCCGAAGCATCAACACCAACGGTTCGCTTGCGGCGGCGCGGCAAGCGCTGGCGAACCTCAACATACCAATGATCAGTGCCGACCGATCGGCGTTGCATCGTAAACCTTGATTCGCTTCTCGCGACGCCTGGTCCTACAGATTTCTTGTGCTATCCGACGAGTTGGTGAATTTCATGGTGATAATCTTCTCGAATCGGTCGGCGGACGTATCGACTCGATCGTTCGAGAAGGGCGAAATCTTGATCTTCATCAAGAAAGATTCCGGAAATTGGAATCATATGCGATCAGGGCGCAAATTGAAAAGCTAAACAAGATTCGCGAGTGAGTTGATCGCCAGCCATGGTTGCGCTGCCACTGCCAGAACTGCCATCCGAAATATCGGTCTTGCAATCGCTTGCTTTCGACCTGCGCTGGACGTGGAGTCATGAAAGCGACGCGCTATGGTCCTATATTGACGAACCGCTTTGGGAACGCATGCGCAACCCCTGGGTCGTACTCCAGAGCACGCCCGCAACGCGGCTCAAAGAGCTCGGCGATGAATTTTGCGCGCGCCGATTCCTTTCCTCACTCACATGCGATTGCATGATGCCCGAACACCGATAAGGGAGAGAAGATAGCCGTGATCGATCGTGGCTGGCAGCATTTTCCGCATGAAGCGGATATCGGCATTTGCGGCTGTGGCCCGACCCTCGCCAGTGCCTTCGAAGAAGCGGGCTTGGCTCTGACCGCAGCCATCACAAGTGCAAAGGTGCGGACCGACTCAAAGGTTGAAATCGCCTGCACGGCACTGAACCGCGAACTGTTGTTCGTCGAGTGGCTCAATACGATCATCTATGAGATGGCAATCAGGAACATGATCTTTGGCCGCTATGAGGTACACATCGAGAATGAGAGGCTTGTTGGCGCTTTGTGGGGTGAAGCGGTCGATGTGGCGCGGCATGAGCCGGCTTGCGAGCCGAAAGGGGCGACATACACGGAGCTGCGCGTGGAGCAGACCAAAGACGGCCAGTGGTGCGCCCGCTGCGTCGTCGATGTGTGAGGTGAGACGCCATGGATCTCTCGCGCCTTACTCGTATTCGTGAAACCGCCTGGAAGATCGAACCTGTGGGCACCATGCGAGTCCCGGCGATTATCTTTGGGGATGAGGCGCTGATCCGCGCCATGGACGACAAGGTCTACACGCAGGCCGCCAACGTGGCGATGCTGCCGGGGATCGTACGTGCCTCCTACGCAATGCCCGATGCGCATTGGGGTTACGGCTTTCCGATCGGTGGCGTGGCGGCCTTCGATGCGGAGGCCGGTGGTGTTGTTTCCGCCGGCGGCGTGGGTTTTGACATTTCGTGCGGTGTCAGAACCATGCTGACCGGCATACGCGTTGCCGATATCATGTTGGTGCAGCGTTCGCTCGCGGATTCGTTCTTTCAGCAGATCCCTGCAGGTCTCGGCAGTGAAGGTGCGATCGAGCTCGATGCTCTAAACCTGGACGCCATGCTGAAGGGCGGAGCGCGCTGGGCCGTTGCCGCGGGCTATGGCGAGGAGCGCGATCTCGGGCGCATTGAAGAACGGGGGTGCGCGGCAGACGCACGACCGGAATATGTTTCGGAGCGTGCAAAGAAGCGGCAGCGGCGCGAGATGGGAACGCTTGGCTCCGGCAATCACTACCTCGAAGTGCAGGCCGTCGCCGAAATCTTCGACGTGCGCGCATCGGAAGCTTACGGGCTTGTACCAGACGAAGCGGTCATAACGATTCATTGCGGCTCGCGCGGCCTTGGCCATCAGATCGGGACGGACTACCTCAAGGAAATGCTGGTCGCCGCCGAGGAAGCCGGGATCACTCTGCCGGACCGCGAACTCGCCTGCGCGCCGATCGCATCCGATACCGGCCAGCGCTACCTGGGCGCAATGCGGGCAGCTGTAAATTGCGCGCTGGCAAATCGGGAAATTCTCGGCCATTTGACACGACGCATTTGGCATCACTTCTTTCCCGACGCCGACATGTCTCTGCTTTTTGATGTCTCGCACAACACCTGCAAGGTGGAAACGCACAAGGTCGACGGCAAGGAAAAGAGACTTTTCGTCCATCGCAAGGGTGCGACCCGAGCATTCGGGCCCGGGCATGCTTCGATCCCCGATTCGTTACGCGCGACAGGTCAGCCGGTTCTCATTGGTGGAAGCATGGGCACAGGCTCTTATGTGTTGGCCGGCGTGACGACGAGCGAAGAAATGGCCTTTTCGTCCGCGTGTCATGGCGCCGGGCGGGCAATGTCCCGTCATGCCGCAGCCAAACAGTGGAATGGACGCGAAGTCGGCGATGAGCTTTACAAAAAGGGCATCGTCATACGAAGCCCGTCTATGCGCGGCGTTGCTGAAGAAGCCCCCGGCGCGTACAAAGACGTCGGAGCGGTCGTCTTGGCCGCCGAGCAGGCGGGCTTGGCCAAGCGTGTAGCCCGGCTGGAGCCTCTTATCTGCATCAAGGGCTGACGCAACGAATGTTTACTTGATAGGCCGCGGCTCGTCCTCAAGATCAGCTGTGAGGATTTCAAAGATGGCCGCGGGTTTACCGCTTAGGGAGTATCCAACCTTTTCAAGCTCATCGGCCTGGCCATCGGCCCAGAGCACAGCCTCTTCGACTTCCGCCACGTTTGGAGTAAGTTCCAGAATCTGCTCGAGGCGAATATCGTCGATGTCGCCAACGAGATGGATCAATTCCGCCTTAGTTATCATCGATGTCACGCCTTAACCACCCTGCCCCGACCGCCTGCATTCGCACGATCATCAAAGATCGAAACAGCGCTGTGCTCATTGATCTGCTTCAATGGTTTTGACGATGATCAATGCGAGTGATGGAGTTGTGTCTTCTTCGAAGGGCCGCGAGTATCGTTTTGAATTCGGAGGACGGACATGCGTATCGAACACAGCGAGTTCGGCAACATTACTATCGACGGAAAGACCTATGATCACGACGTGATCATCAGCCTGTCGGGCGACGTTAGGAAGCAAAAGAAAAAACTTTCCAAAGAATTGTATGGAACGTCGCACATCATTTCTAAGGCAGAGGCCGAATCGGTCTTCGAAAAGGGAAGCAATTTGCTGATTGTCGGCAGCGGCCAGGAAGGAAACGTCCGGCTTTCGCCGGAGGCCGAGGCGTATCTCGCAAAGAAGGAATGCCAGGTGCTCCTGCTGCCCACCCAAGAAGCAATTAAATCTTTCAACAAGGCGCAAGGACATAAGATCGCGCTCATGCACGTCACGTGTTGACGCGCCGGTGCGGGTTGTCGAGGCGGTAACTTAAGGCTGTAGTGTTTTACGTTGAGTGCGGCCCCCCCTGCCGGCATTCCGAGGCTTCTTGAGACCGGACCTCTGATCTAGATCAGTGCGTGCATTCGAGCAATTGTGATTTAAGTTACTGGCCATCTTGGAGCGCTGACCCATGGCAAGTTTCGCGATGCTCACCCGTCTCAACACCGAAGCCGTCAAGGAACCAAAGCGTCTGGAGCGACTTGAGCGGGATGTTATGGACCGCATTCGGAAGGATTGTCCGGAAGTGGAATGGCTGAGCAGTTATGCCGTTCTGGGTCCCTACGACTACCTGGATATGTTCAGGGCGAAAGATATCGAATCGGCAATGCGCGTCTCTACGCTGGTTCGAACGTTTGGCCATGCCCAAACGGAAGTTTGGGCCGTCGCCGAATGGGATCGCTTCAAAGATATCGTGCAGACCCTGACATAAGGTTGCGCAGGGCGTCGATAGCAGTTCGCGATTTGGGCCGACCGCGCTGTGCGAGCCGCCCACTGGCAGCAAGGAACGGTAATGGCGGTTAGGACGAAGGAACTCGCGCAAGCGCTCGACACGGCAGAAGATTGGGTCGGAGCCTTTGTCCATCTCCTGGGCTGGCACGACCGGGACAGGGCGTTCGCGGCGATGGTGGCCGCTTTGCACGGCTTGCGCGACAGCCTGCCATCGGACGAAGCGGTCTATATCGGTTCATACCTGCCAGACGCACTGCGCGGCCACTACTACGAAGGTTGGCATCCGGCCGGCCGAACTCTTCCGCTCTCCTCGCGAGAAGCCGTTCTGGAACGCATTCGCGATGCCCTCCATCGTGATCCTGGCGTCGATGCCGAACAAGTCTGTCGCGCGCTCTTTTCCTTGCTGACAGCACGGCTACCCCAATCCGAAGTCGAAAATGCCAGGGCCGTCACGCCGGCGGAGTTGCATGCCCTTTGGCCGGCCTGAACGGTGACCCTGCCGAAACGCGCCGGAAGGCATTCGCGCTGCCGTTATGCGTAAGCACTGCAATCCGGTAACCTGCAATGAGTGTTGTTTGGCGGATGGAATAAGTCGCACGCACATCTGCGAATGTCATGCCGGTATGGTTTCCGTCCTGCCAGACGACGAATTGCGGCGCGCGCACGTACGAATTTGCATCTTCAGACCAGACATAGGGAACGAGCTTGCCCCCATCGGGCACGACGCTGCGAACGTGAACCTCGTCGCCCGACATGGCCGTGATGAGATTGGACGACCAGTATTCTCCCACGCCATCGGTCAATCCGTGCTGCTGAAGCCAGTATGCGGCCATGGCCGGCGGATTGTTCGAGATCCAGCGCGGATTGGCTTCGAACACGCCAAAGCTGTCCGCGAGCACCCCGAGCACAGCGCACACCGCCAGCGCGCCGCGCGCGACAGTCCGCACATGCGACTGTGTGTCATCCGACCGGAGCACGCCCTGTCCATGGCGAAATATCTTGGATGAAAGAATCACGGAGATTTGCCTGCCAGCGAGTACCGCGGCGAAGAGAACGGCCGGCATGGCGTACCGCATCGGCGGTCCGCCCGTCCAAACGGCTTGCGCCGTGACTCCTTTGGAGAATTGCGCGCTTACCGCGCAGGCTGCGAGCACGGTCAATATACCGGCACAGAGCGCCCGCTCGAACAGAGATGCCGAATGCAATCCAAACAAGCCGGGCGCCAAGCGCACCGTGGCGGCAATTGCGATCGCAAGCGCGCTCCAGCGCAAGGCCAGGAGAAGAACCGCGCGAAGTCCGAAATCCGTTTCGAACGGGTTGGCGCCGGAAAGCGTGAGGACGCTGGAGAGGAGCACGATGAGATTGCGTCCCGGCGCAGCCGCGAAACCGGTCACCACATCGGTCTCCGTGGTGAAGCCACCGGCAAGCGCGATCGCAGGCGGTAGCAGCAATCCCAGTGCCGTTCCGCCCGCCAACAGGAGAAGCGCAAGGCGGTGTCGGCGCCCCACGGGACGAAACACCGCATCGGCCGTCAACAGCGCCAATGCTGGGCCAAACGCGAACACCAGGCTGAACGGATCGCTGGAAACCGTGATAGCCGTCACCGCGACAAGGCTCGTGCACAGCATGGGGAACGCCCGCGCGTTGGTCCCTTCGGACCGCGTCAGCCGTGCGCACAAGGCGAGTGCGATCAAGGCATACAGCACAGTCGCAAGATGCATGTCGGACAACAGCAAGGGATTCCAGTTCGCGATCGATGCGGGCGCCGCAAGCAGGAGCGCAACGACTGCCGTTGCTTCGATATTCTCCGTCAGTGGCCGTGAAGGGCGCAGGCAGACGATGAGGGTGGTACACACGAATGCCGCGTAGGTAAGCGCAGGTACGAACGCCAG
>Ga0335069_10006576_pt1 | contig 16876 bp, 14 predicted proteins | sample Lox_Sample_11_FD_206714 | JGI IMG/M metagenome (GOLD analysis project Ga0335069, IMG submission 206714) | Soil microbial communities from Loxahatchee National Wildlife Refuge, Florida, United States - Lox_Sample_1.1 | ecosystem: Environmental > Terrestrial > Soil > Wetlands | place: USA...
GTGCTGACGCGGATCAATCCCGCACCGCTGCGCCGTCTGGCGATCGCGCCGCAGAACCTCGATGCGATCCGGACCGGGCTGCACGACGCCGCATCGGTGCCCGGCGGTACCTCGGCTGACGTGTTTGCCGGCTGGCCGCAGTCGCAATTCCCCGTCTACGGCAAGACCGGGACCGCCCAGCACGACAATCAGGCCGACCAGTCGTGGTACGTCTGCTACGTCCCCGACTCCGTCAAGCCGATCCTCGTCGCCGTGACCGTCGAGCAGGGCGGCTTCGGCGCCCAGGCCGCGGCTCCGGCTGCGCGCGAGATCCTCTCGCAGTGGTTCTTCGGCAAGCGCGGCCAGTTCGTCGCCGGAACGTCCAAGACGCTATGAGTGCGACCCCGATCCATCCGGTCGACGAAGCCGCCGCGCCGCGCGTACGAACGCTGCCGCTGTTCGACCCGCTGCTGCTGCTCGCGGCGCTCGGCTTGGTGGCGTGCTCGCTGATGACGCTGAAGGGCGCGACGAAGACGACGAACCCGGGACACCCGCTCTACTACGTCGAGCGCCAGGCGATCTATGCCGCGATCGGCCTCGTCGTCGCGCTCGTCCTGTCGCAGATCGATTACTCCCGGTTGCGCGAATATCGCTATGCCTTCTATGGGCTGCTGATCGCGCTCAACATCGTCGTGTTCGGGATGCCCGCAGTGCGCGGCGCGCGACGGTGGATCCCGCTGCCGTTCTTCCAGGTGCAGTCATCGGAGTTCGGCAAGGCGCTGCTGATCATCGCGCTCGCGGCGTTCGCGGTCGACCGCGCACGTCGCCTGCACGAGCGGCGCACGACCGCGCGGATCATGCTGTTCGCGCTGCTTCCGGCGCTGATCGTGATCCCCCAGCCAGACCTCGGCACCGGGCTCGTGTACGTCTCAATCGCATTCATGATGCTCGTGTTCGCCGGCACCTCGTGGAAGCAGCTGACCGGCCTGGCGGCGATGTTCGTCGCCTCGATCGTGCTGGTGCTCGTCGCCGCGCCGGCGACGGGCGTGCACGTGCTCAAGCCCTACCAGGTTCAGCGGTTGACGGGATTCCTCAATCCATCCCGGGACCCGCAGAACCAGACGTACAACATCCTTCAATCCGAGATCGCGATCGGATCCGGCCAGAAGACCGGTCGCGGTGTCGCCGACGCCACCCAGACGAGCCTTCACTTCCTTCCCGAGAACCAGACCGACTTCATCTTTGCGGTCGTGGGGGAGACCTACGGGTTCGTCGGCGCGGCGCTCGTGCTATCGCTGTATGCGTTATTGATCTGGCGCTCGTTACGAATCCTCACGCTCGCGAAGAACCTGTATGGCACGTTGATCGCCGCAGGGATCCTTGCGATGCTGATGTTCCAGGTGTTCGTGAACGTGGGTATGACGATCGGGATCATGCCCATCACGGGTGTGCCGTTGCCGCTGATGAGCTATGGCGGCTCCTCGGTGCTCGTGACGTTCATTGCCATCGGCCTGCTGCAGTCGATCTACATCCAGGCTCGGATGTCGGCTGCCGGCAAGAGTCGGGCGTTGCTCTCATGACGCGCCCACTCACATTCCGCTTTGCCCGCGCCGCGTCACGCGCGCCGGGCGTTAACCGTCTGCGCCCTGCCTGCCGACAGGTTCAGGGTGCGAATCGATTCAAAGGACTGACACACATTGAAGAAGCAAGTTTTGGTCAGCGTCGACCGTGGGGAGACACGGGTCGCGCTGCTGGAAGCGACGGGTACCGTCGCTCAATCCAAGCCCGGCACCCGGCGCCGGCGTAAGACCGTCAACCCAGCCGCCGGCTACCACGTCGCCGAGTTGTACCTCGAGCGTCGCGGCGCGCGGTCGATCGTCGGTAACATCTACAAAGGGCGCGTCGACAACGTGCTCGCGGGCCTCGAGGCGGCGTTCGTCGACATCGGCCTCGAAAAGAACGGGTTTCTGCACGTCGACGAGATCGTGCTGCCCGGCGTCGAGGCGCCGCGGCGGGGCCGCGGCGGCTCGCGCGACGGCCGGCAGATCAGCGACATGCTCAAGCCGGGTCAGGAGATCGTCGTCCAGGTCGTCAAGGATCCCTTGAAGACGAAGGGGGCGCGGCTCTCGATGGATCTCACGATCGCCGGGCGCTACATGGTGCTCGCGCCGTTCGGCGAGGGCGTCGGGGTCTCCCGCCGGCTCGACGACAAGGAGCGCGAGCGGCTGCGTAAGGAGGCCGCCAAGCTCGATCTCAAGGGCTCCGGCGCGATCATCCGGACCGCCGCTCAGGGCGCCAAGCGCGCCGATCTCGAGCGCGAGCTGCTGTACCTCTTCAAGCTCAACGAGGTGCTGCAGAAGCGGGTCGAGGAGAGTCCGGCCCCCGCACTCGTCTTCCAAGAAGCCGACCTCTCGGTGCGCGTCGTCCGCGACATCTTCTCCGAGGCGTTTGAGCGCGCGATCGTCGATGACCCCAAGCAGCATCACCGGCTCGTCTCGTTCTTCTCTCGGACCGCGCCCGAGCTCGTCGATCGCGTCGAGTTGTGGGAGGAGAAGCGGCCGCTGTTCGAGACCTTCGGGGTCGAGGACGTACTCGCCTCGACGCTCTCGCGTCGCGTCGACCTTCCCAGCGGCGGCTATCTGATGATCGACTACGCCGAGGCGCTGACGGTGATCGACGTCAACTCCGGTTCGTTCATCGGCCGGGGCAAGGGCGCGCGGTTGGAGGACACGATCACCAAGACCAACCTGGAAGCCGCCGAGGAGGTCGTGCGCCAGCTGCGGCTGCGCGACATCGGCGGGATCATCGTGATCGACTTCATCGACATGGCGCGCGCCCGCAATCGCGACGCCGTCTTGAAGACGCTCCGCAAGGCGTTGGACGAGGATCGGACGAAGACGTTCGTCGTCGAGATCTCGCCGTTGGGATTGGTCGAGATGACCCGCCAGAACGTCACCGACGGCGTGCGCGAGATCATGACCCGGCCGTGCCCGACCTGCGACGGCGAGGGCGTGATCAAGTCCGAGGAGACGATCGCGATCGAGTTCGAGCGCCGGATGCGCGACCTGGCGAAGGACACGGACGCCGAGGCGCTCCTGATCCAGATGAACCCGCGCGTCAGCGCCGAGTTCACCGGCAACGATGCGCGCGTGCTCCAGGCGATCGAGGCGGAGACCGGCAAGTGGTTCCACTTCGAAGGCTCCGAGGGCCTGCCGCTCGAGCATTTCGCCGTGCTGATGGAAGCCGACCGCGAGCAGGTGCTCGAGCGGGCGCTGCCGTTCCGCGAAGGCGAGGAGGTCCATGTCGAGATCGTCGAGCCGCACATGTACAGCCCGGGCGACGCGGTCGCCAAGATCGACGGCTACATCATCTCGATCACGGGCGGCACGCCGTACGTGGGCGAGAAGCACCTCGTGCGGATCGAGGAGGTCGGTCGCACGGCCGCCCGGGCTTCGCTCGTCGACGTCGCTCCAGCCGCGGTCGACGGCCGTGGTTCGGCCTCGGGCGCGGAAGATTCGGGCGATGTCCTAGAATCAAAGCCTCGGCGCCGCGGCCGCAGAGGCGGACGGCGCCGTTCCGGCGCAAAGGCCGAGTCGGCCTCGGGCACCTCCTCATCTTCTGACTAGACCATGTCGTACGCAATCGTGAGAACAGGCGGCAAGCAGTACCGCGTCGAGCAGGGCCAGTCCCTGCTCGTCGAGCGCCTGCCCGCCGACGACGGAGCGAGCGTCGAACTCGAGCCGCTGCTCTACGTCGACGGGGCGACCGTGCTCGACGGCGATGACCTCGCGGAGGTCAAGGTGCAGGCGCGGGTCGTGGCGCACGAGCGCGGGCCGAAGCTGCGCGTCGTGAAGTTCAAGCCGAAGCGCGGCTACAAGCGGCGCACCGGGCACCGGCAGGATCTGACGCGGATCGAGGTGACCGGCATCACGCTGGCGGCGCGGTCCTCGCGCGAGCCGGCGTCGGAGCAGGTGCCCCAGCCGGTCGCCGCCGCCGAGCCCGCGCCCCAGCCGGTCGCCGCCGCCGAGCCGGCACAACCTGAACCTTCCACTTCGGAGAGCACCGATGGCGCATAAGAAAGGCCTTGGCTCTTCCCGCAACGGCCGCGACTCGAACGCCAAGCGCCTCGGCGTGAAGGTGTTCGCCGGCCAGACCGTCACCGGCGGCGAGATCATCGTCCGCCAGCGCGGAACGCGCTTCAAGCCCGGTGACGGTGCCGGGATCGGCAAGGACGACACGATCTACGCGCGCGCCGCGGGCACGGTCGCGTTCACGCGCGGCCGTCGCGGGCGCGTGATCTCGGTCGTCCCAGGCGACTCCGCCGAGTAGCGCTTTTTTTGCAGAGCCGGCACGGGTTGCGTCTTGTTCGGTGACGCGATCCCTGTGACGCTGCGGCTATGGCCGAGGCGCCGCACGGGGATTGGCTGCTCCCGCCCGCCCCTCAGGCGGAAAGAGCCATTCTCCTCGTGCGGCGTCTCGCCGATCGCCAGTTCGGCCGGGTCGCCCGTCGGCAGCTGCATTGGCTGGGCATCAGCAACGGGCAGATCGGCCGATGGGTCAAGTCCGGTTACACGCCGCGTGTTCTTCCCGGCGTCTACGCCGTCGGTCACGCGGCGCCGAGCGTCGCCGGTGATCTCGCGGCCGCGCTCCTGTACGCCGGGCCGGGAGCGATGCTCAGCCACGCGAGCGCTGCGTGGTGGCACGGACTGCTCAAGGCGAGGCCGATCACGATCGACCTCACCACGCCGCGGCGCTGCCAGGCGCTCCCGCCGCAGATGAAGATCCGCATCCACGATCGGCGCGACCGCAATCGGATGTGGCGCAACGGACTCCCGGTCACGAGCGTGCCGGATACGCTGCTCGACTGCTCGTCGGCCGGGGCGGCCGTCAACGACCTCCGCCGTCTGCTCGCGCAGGCGGACTACCGCGGCCTGCTCGATCCGCAGGTAGTCCAGGCGGCCTGCCGGCCGGGCCGATCCGGCAGCGCGACGCTGAGAGCCGCGCTCGATCGCCATCTCCCGCTGCTCGCGCAGACCCGAAGCCCCCTCGAGGACGTCTTTGTCTTTCTCTGCGAGGCTGCCGACGTCCCGCTCCCGGAGGTCAACGTGCCGGTCGCCGGTGTCACCGTGGATGCCCTGTGGCGCGAGCGGCGGCTCGTCGTCGAACTCGACGGCCGTGACAACCACCGCACGCCCGCGCAGATCGAGCGGGACCGCCACAACGAGCTGCGGCTACGGCGGCTCGATTTCCTCGTCATCCGCTACACGTGGTGGCAGGTGACGCAGGAATACGCGCTCGTCGCGCCCGATCTCCGGGCGGCATACGACCGTCACGTCAACTACACGCGAGACGTGTAATGCTCCCGCGCGTGAGGAGAGCTGCCGTCGCGATGATCGTGATGCTCACCGCGGCGTGGGGACCGTCGGCAGCTATGGCCAAGGTCGCGCCGTTCACTGCGCGCGGCAGCGCGGAGCAGGTCGACGTGACGGGCGCGAAGCCACACCAGCTGTTGCGCCTCGTCGACCGGCGTGGTCGCACGGTGCAGTCGCGCACCGTCGACGTCCTCGGGGCGCTGCTGTTCCGCAACGTCGCGCCCGGCAACGGCTACCGCGTGCGCGCCCCCACCGGCGTCCAGTCGCCGGCGCTCACGGTCCTCTCCAACCGCCCGGCCCCGCCGAGCACGACGATCTACAACCAGCGGATCCCGACGATGGGGTACGGCTATCTCACGACCCGCGACGGCACGAAGCTTGCGATCGACGTGCGGCTCCCGGGAGGCAACGGCCCGTACCCGACGCTGATCGAGTACGCCGGCTACGGCTACGCCGACCCGTTCCACGGGCCCGACAGCGGGATCGCCCAGATCGCCAACCTGCTCGGGTTCGCCGTCGTCGACGTCAACATGCGCGGCACAGGCTGCTCAGGCGGTGCGTTCGACCTGTTCGAGCCGTTGCAGGGCCTCGACGGCTACGACGTGATCGAGACGGTAGCGCGCCAGCCATGGGTGCTTCACCACAAGGTCGGGATGATTGGCGTCTCCTACGGCGGGATCAGCCAGCTGTTCGTGGCTGCGACGGACCCGCCGAGCCTCGCCGCGATCAGCCCGCTGTCTGTGGTCGACCGCACGTCGACGACGCTTCTGTATGACGGCGGGATCCTCAACACGGGGTTCGTCATTCCCTGGGCAGAGCAGCGCGTGCACGACGCCGAGCCCGCGTCGGCGAGCGGGGGCCAAGCGTGGGCGCTAAAGCGGATCGAGGCCGGCGATCAGACGTGCAGGGCCAACCAGGCGCTTCACGCCGAGGCGGTCAACCTGATCGCGAAGATCCACGCCAATCCGTTCTACGTTCCCTCGATCGTGGATCCGCTCGACCCAATCACGTTCGTCCACAAGATCAAGGCGCCAGTGTTCCTTGCCTGTCAGTTCACCGACGAGCAGACCGGTGGTCACTGTCCCGACCTGGCGGAGCATTTCACGGGCACGGCGCACAAGTGGTTCACCTTCACCAACGGTGTCCACACCGACTCGCTCGACCCGGCGACCTTCAACCGCTGGTACGACTTTCTCGAGCTCTACGTCGCCCGGCAGCTGCCGGACCTGCCGGCAGCGGTCAAGGCCGCGGCGCCGACGATCTTCCAGGCCGCGCAGGGGGTGAAAGGCGTCACGCTCCCACCCGACCCGCTCCAGGGTCTTCCCAGCTACGGAGCCGCATTGGCGGCATTCCAAAGGCTGCCCCAGGTCCGAATCCTGTTCGACAACGGAGCCGGCTCCTCGACGCCGGGCAACCCGATCCCCGGGTTCGAGCAGTCATTCTCCCGCTTCCCGATCCCGGGAACGACCGCTCGCTCGTGGTACCTCGAGGCCGGCGGTTTGCTGTCGGACGCTCAGCCGACCCGGGCCGGCACCGACTCGTTCACGTGGAACAAGACGGCGCGGCCAGCGACCGATTTCACCGGCGATACCGGCGGTGGGCCTGGTGGGCTCTGGAACGCGACGCCGAACTACAACTGGACGCAGAACCCTCCCGGGACGGCTGCGTCGTATCTGACCAATCCGCTGAGCTCGAACACGGCGATTGTCGGCGGTGGATCAGTGCAGCTGTGGATCAAGTCCTCGACGTCAGACGTCGACCTCCAGGTCACGGTTACGGAGGTGCGCCCCGACGGCAAGGAGACGTTCGTCCAGAACGGGTGGCTCCGTGCCAGCGATCGCAAGCTTGACCCGGCGCAGAGCACACTACTCGCGCCCTTCCCGAGCTTCCGGCAGGGCGACGCGGCGCCGCTTGCAAAAGGCCGGCTCACCGAGCTGACGATCCCGCTCTATTACGAGGGCCACGTGTACCGGGCAGGGTCGCGCATCCGCATGATCATCTCTGCGCCCAGCGGCGACCAGCCGATCTGGGCGTTCGCCAACACCGTGCCCTCCGGGCACGCGACGGTCCAGATCGCCCACTCCCCGCAGATGCCCTCACGGCTCGTGCTGCCGCTCGTCCCCGGCGTGCAGGTGCCGACGGCGCTGCCGCCGTGCCCCGGCCTGCGCGGCGAGCCGTGCCGGACGTACGTGCCCCCCGCGGTCGCGCCGTAGGCTCAGCCCGACTGCGCGGTCGGCCGCACGAGAATCTCGTTGACGTCGACGTGCGGCGGCTGCGAGACGGCGAACATCACGGCGCGCGCCACGTCGTCGGGCTCGAGCGCGTTCGAGACCGGGTTGTCGAAGAATGGGGTGTCGACCATCCCCGGCTCGATCAGCGTGACCCGCACGCCCGTGTCGTTGCACTCCTGGCGCAGCGCTTCGCCCATCGCGGTGACCGCAAACTTCGTCGCCGAGTAGAGCGAGCCCGGCAGCGCGCGTCGGCCCGCGACCGAGCCCGTGAGCAGAAAGTGGCCGCGGGCGTCCGTGATCGCCGGCAGCGCCGCGCGGATCGTCAACGCCGCGCCGTACACGTTCGTCAGCACCATCGAGCGCCAGAACTCCGGGGACTCCTTGAGAAATCCCCGCGCGGCACCGAAGCCCGCGTTTGCGAACGCGACGTCGAGCCGTCCGAAGCGATCGAGCGCCGCCTGCACCATCGCCTGCTGCTGCTCCCATTCGGTCACGTCACAGCCGACCGCGAGCGCCCGCTGATCGCCTCCCAGCTCCTCGGCGAGGGCCTGCAGGCGATCGGTCGAGCGCGCGGCAACGACGAGGCGGTAGCCGGCCGCAGCGGCGTGACGGGCGGTGGCGGCGCCGATGCCGCTCGAGGCGCCCGTGATCAGAAACACCGGATCGGAGGAATTGGACATATTTGAAGCATGCAGGATCGTGCGAGGATCCACGTCGTGGCCGGAGCCGGCGGCAATGGCTGCATGAGCTTCCGCCGCGAAGCGCATGTGCCGCGCGGCGGGCCCGACGGGGGCGACGGCGGCCGCGGGGGCGATGTCGTGCTCGTCTGCGACGACTCGCTGCGCGATCTCGAGGCGTTCCGGCGCAGGGCCCATTTCAAGGCGCCCCGGGGCGGACACGGCCAGGGGGCACTCCGCCACGGAGCGGACGGGCAAACGCTCGACATTTCGGTTCCGCCAGGAACCGAAATACAGGTCGAAGCGGACGGCACCACACATGACCTCGTCCGCCCGGGTCAGCGCGCCGTCGTCGCGCGCGGCGGGTCCGGCGGCCGGGGGAACAAGCGCTTCGCGGGGCCGACCCATCAGACGCCGCGCTTTGCCGAGCGCGGGCTGCCCGGCGAAGAATCGTGGCTCACGCTCCAGCTCAAGCTGCTCGCCGACGTCGGCCTCGTCGGGCTCCCGAACGCCGGGAAGTCATCGCTGATCGCGCGCCTCACCCGCGCCCAGCCGAAGATCGCGGACTACCCGTTCACGACGCTCTCCCCGGTGCTCGGCACGCTCGAACGCGACGATCGCCAGCTCGTGATCGCCGACATTCCCGGGCTGATCGAGGGCGCCAGCGCGGGCGCCGGCCTCGGTCACGAGTTTCTTGCGCACGTCGAGCGCACGCGCCTGCTCGTCCACGTGCTCGACATCAACCCGCTCGATGGATCCGATCCCGTCAGCAACCACGAGACCATCGAGCAGGAGCTGGAGCTGCACGATCCGCGGCTGGCGGCGCTGCCGCGGATCCTGGCGCTGTCGAAGGTCGACCTCGTCGACGCGCAGACGGCGGCAGCCGCGCGCACGCAGTGGCGCCGGCGGCTCGGACCAGACGTGCCTGTGATCCTCACCTCGTCGGTGACGCACGCCGGCCTCGAGGAGCTGGGGGTCGAGCTCCTGCGGCGGGTGCCGGTGCAGCAGCCCGGCGACGAGCAGCCGCAACCGCTCGACGAGGAGCTCGCCGAGCATCGCGTGTTCCGTCCGTCGGCGCGGCGGTCTTACCGCGTGGAGCGCGTCGGCGAGCGCAGTTACCGCGTCACGGGCGCCGGGATCGAGCGGCTGCTCGCCCGCTATGACCTCGACAACGAGGAGGCGCTGGCGCACCTCGAACGCCGGCTGCGAGGGATCGGCGTCATCCGTGCGCTTCAGGACGAGGGCTTCGAGCCGGGCGACGACGTCGAGATCGCCGGCGTCGCGTTTGAACTCGATCCGAACGTGTAGGATCGCGCGCTGGCCGGATAGCCAACTCGGAGAGGAGAACGGATGCGTCGTGCAGTGAGCGCGGCAATCGTGGTGATCGTCGCGGCGCTGGGTGCTTCGGCGGCGAGCGCGAAGGTTCTGCGGGTCGGGACGTTCCACGGAATCGCGGGTCAGTTCAGATCGATTCAGGCGGCCGTTGACGCGGCCAGACCGGGTGACTGGATTCTGGTCGGCCCCGGCGACTACAAGGAGCTATCTGAGCGGGCGCCCAAGGGGCGGCCCGACCTGCCGGCCGGCGTGCTGATCACGACGCCGCGGCTCTATATCCGCGGCATGGACCGAAACGCCGTCGTTGTCGACGGCACGAGGCCCGGCTCGCCGACGTGCAGCCGCAAGGCCTCCGATCAGGAGTACGGGCCGACGCTCAAGCATCACCGCGTCGGTCTCAACGGCCTGCTCGTGTGGAAGGCCGACAACGTCTGGATCCAGAACCTGACGGCCTGCAACTACCTGCACGGCTCCGGCGACACCGGCAACGAGATCTGGTGGGACGGCGGTCAGAACGGCATCCACCCATACATCGGCGGACACGGGTTCATCGGCTCGTTCTTGAACGCCACCAGCACGTTCTTCAAGAGCAACACGACCGCAGCTCAGTACGGCATCTTCTCGAGCAACTGGAGCGGCGGCACCTGGGATCAGACCTACACGAGCAACTTCAGCGACTCGGGCTACTACATCGGCGCGTGCGTGCAAGTGTGCAACCAGGTCATCGACCACGGGCACGCGGAGTACAGCGTGCTTGGGTACTCGGGTTCCAACTCGGGGGGGACGCTGGTCGTCGAGAACTCCGAGTTTGACAACAACCAGGACGGGTTCGACACCAACAGCCAGAACGGCGATAACCCCGCGCCCCAGAACGGCGCGTGCCCGAAGGGCGTCAAGCCGCCGGTTCCGGGGGTCAGCACCTGCTGGGTGTTCATGAACAACTTCGTCCATGACAACAACAATCCGAACGTTCCGGCGCTCGGGGCTGCGGCCGCCGGCCCGCTCGGCACCGGCGTGTCGATGTCGGGCGCGCGCAACGACACGCTCATCAACAACCACTTCGTCGACAACAATGCCTGGGGCGTCATCTTCGTCGGCTATCCGACCACCGGCAAACCGTGCATCGGCGGCACCTTGAACGCGTCGCTGCTCGGCAAGGGGAGCTGCCTTTTCGAAGGATGGGGCCGTCATCTGATCGACAACACGTTCACCAACAACGGCGCGTTCGGGAACCCGACCAACGGCGACTTTGAGCGCCTCAGCCTGGAGGAGGCGCCGAGCGACTGCTTCAGCGGCAACATGGACACGGCGGGCAACCTCACGTCGGTGTCGGCCGCGCTCGAGCAGACGTATCCGACCTGCACGACGAGTCCGGTCGCCGCGGACCTCAACGTCGATTTCCTCAACGAGGTCTTGTGCGATTCGTTGATCAACCTCAAGCCGTTCGGCTGCCGGAAGGGCGATCACTATCCCCACCAGACGAAGGTCGTGATGCATCCGCTGCCGAAGGGCCTGAAGACGATGCCGAACCCGTGCGCCGGCGTGCCCGCGAATCCGTGGTGCAAGCGAGGCAAGCCCGTCTGATCGAATCGGGCGGTGGGCGTCGCGGACGGCGCCCACCGCTCCGCTCTACATTGCACGGCGATGAGTCCGATCGTCGTCAAGCTGGGTTCGAGCGTCGTCGCCGATGATCGCGGCGAGGTGCGTGCGGACGTGCTCGCCCGGATCTGCGCCGAGGTCGCCGCACTGCAGCGCTCGGGTCAGGCGATGATCATCGTCACGAGCGGGGCGATTGCCCGGGGGATGGGGGCGATGCAGCTGGCGCTGCGGCCGCGCACGATCGATGAGCTGCAAGCAGCAAGCGCCGTCGGACAGGGCAAGCTCTACCGAATCTACGACGAGCTGCTCCAGGCCCACGGCGCGCGCACCGCGCAGGTGCTGCTGACGTTCTTCGACATGAGCGCGCGCACGCACTACCTCAACGCGCGCCAGACGCTGCGCAAGCTGCTCGAATGGCGCGTTGTGCCGGTCATCAACGAGAACGACACGACGACGACCGACGAGATCTCGTTCGGCAACAACGACTTCCTCGCAGCCCAGGTCGCGATCCTGCTCGGCGCCGAGCTGCTGCTGCTGCTGACCGACGCCGAGGGCGTGTTCACGGCCGATCCGCGCACCCACGCCGATGCGCGGCTTGTCTCCGACGTGGCTGACTTCGACGAGCTCGACGGGCTCGACATCGGGCACGCCACCTCGCCGCTCGGATCCGGCGGGATGCGCTCGAAGGTGGTGGCCGCCGAGATGGCCACGGCCGCCGGGATCCCGACCGTGATCGCCGGGGGTCTCACCCCCGGCGTGATCCTCGCGGCGGCCCGAGGCGAGCCGGTCGGGACCCGCTTCGCCGCGCGCGAGGGGCGCTACTCGAGCTTCAAGTTGTGGCTGAAGTACGCGAAGCCGGCACGCGGCAGCGTGATCGTCGACGCCGGTGCCGCGCGCGCGCTGCGCGAAGGCGGCACCAGCCTGCTGCCGGTCGGCGTCGTCGAGGTGATGGGGTCGTTCGACGCCGGCGATGCGGTCGAGATCGCGCACGAGGGCGAACCGGTGGGGAAGGGGATCTCGAACTACTCGGCGGCCGAGCTGCGCACGGTTCGCGGCATGAAGTCCGCCGATGTGCGCGAGCTGCTTCCGCGCGCCAGCGAGGAGGCCGTCCACCGGGACTACTTCGTGCTCGCGTAACCTGTACCGCCGATGGCCACTGCGACACAGTCGGTCGCGCAGACCTGCGCCGAGGCGAAGACCGCTTCGCGGCAACTCGCGATGCTCGGCTCCGCCCTCAAGGATGCCGCGCTCGAGGCGATCGCCGTGGCCCTGCTGGAGCGTCGCGAGGAGATCCTCGAGGCCAACGCCCGTGACCTCGAGGCCGGCCGCGAGAGCGGCCTGTCCTCGGCGCTGATCGACCGCCTCGCGCTCGATCAGCGGCGGATCGCCGACATGGCCGCCGGCGTTCGCACGATCGTCTCGCTGCCGGATCCGGTGGGCGAGGTCATCGGCGGCCACCGCCTGGCGAACGGGCTCGACATCCGCAAGGTTCGAGTGCCACTGGGTGTCGTCGCCGTCGTCTACGAGGCACGGCCGAACGTGACGATCGACGCGGCCGCGCTGTGCCTGAAGTCGGGCAACGCGATCGTGCTGCGCGGCTCGAGTTCGGCGGCGCATTCGAATGCCGTCCTCGCCGGCGTGGCCGCTGAGGCGGTGCTTGGCGCCGGACTGCCGCACGGCTCGTTGTCGCTCGTCGCCGGCGGCGGTCGCGAGGAGCTCGCCGAGCTTGCGACCCAGACCGGCGTCGTCGACCTGATCATTCCGCGCGGCGGTGAGGGGCTGAAGGCCGCATTGAAGGGCGTCGCGACGGTGCCCGTCATCTATGCAGCGTCCGGCAACTGCCATGTGTATGTCGATGCGAGCGCCGATCTCGAGGCGGCGCAGGCGATCGTGCTCAACGCAAAGCTCCAGCGCCCGGGGGTCTGCAACGCGGCCGAGACGCTGCTCGTCCATGCTGAGATCGCCGGCGCGTTCCTGCCGGGCACGCTCGACGCTCTGTCCGCCGCGGGCGTGGCGCTGCACGGCGACGAGCGGGCCCGGGCTGCCGCGCCTGATCTCGAGATCGCTCCCGCGACCGACGAGGACTGGGACACGGAGTATCTTGCGCTCGAGCTGGCTGTCGGCGTCGTTGATTCCGCGGAGCAGGCGATCGCCCATATCAACGCCCACGGAAGCGGACATTCGGAGGCGATCGTCACCCGCGACACGGCCTCGGCGCGCGCGTTCGAGCTCGGGGTCGACGCCGCGTGCGTGTACGTGAATGCCTCGACCCGGTTCACCGACGGCGGCGAATTCGGGATGGGGGCCGAGATCGGCAACTCGACGCAGAAGCTCCACGCGCGCGGACCGATCGGGCTGCGCGAGCTCTGCACCTTCAAGTACCTGGTCGAGGGCGCGGGCCACATCCGTTCGTGAGCGGTCGCGGTTCAGGCTGAGCCGTGCGGGTCGGCATCCTTGGCGGGACGTTCAACCCGCCACACCTTGGTCACCTCGTCTGCGCACAGGAGGCGTATCTTCAGCTCGGTTTGGACCAGGTCGTCCTGATTCCCGCGCGGCTGCCCCCGCATAAGGCCGTCGAGGACGAGCCGGGGCCCGAGCACCGGCTGGCCTTGTGCCGCGTTGCGGTGGGCGCCGACGAGCGCTTTGCCGTATCCGAGATCGAGATGCGGCGCGAGGGGCCGTCGTTCACGGTCGATACCCTTGAAGAGCTGCACTCTCAGACGCCAGATAGCGAGTTGTTCCTGATCGTCGGTGGCGACGTCGCGGCAGGGTTGCCTTCGTGGCACGAGCCGAAGCGGGTGCTGTCGCTGGCGCGGCTGGCAGTCGCCAAGCGCCGCGGCACCTCGCGCGGAGCGGTCGATACTGCGCTCAAGGGGCTCCCCGGCGGCGAGCGGTCGACGTTCTTCCAGATGCCACGCATCGGCGTGTCCTCGACGATGATCAGGCGGCGGGTGAGGGCGGGCGAGCCGATCAGGTATCTCGTGCCCGACGCTGTCGCGGCATACATCCACGAACACAGGCTGTACGGAGGCCCCACAGACAGATGACGCCTGAAGAGATCGCAGAAGCCGTCGCGGACTATGCCGCGGATCGCAAGGCGCTGGACATCGTTCAGCTCGACCTGCGCGCGATCATCTCCTACACCGACTACTTCGTGATTTGCACCGGTCGGTCCGACCGGCAGACGAAGGCGATCCACGACGCGATCCATCAGGGCATGAAGTCCGAGCACGGCCTGCTGCCCCGGCGCGTCGAGGGCCTGAGCCAGGCCCGATGGATCCTGATGGACTACCTCGATGTCGTCGTCCACGTGTTCACGCCGGAGACGCGCGAGTACTACCGGCTCGAGCAGCTGTGGGGCGAGGCCCCCGTGCAGGCGGTGGGCGCGGGCCGATCCTAGAGGGTGGCCAGCAGCTTCGGCGCCACTTCCTTCTTGCGGCTCATCACGCCGGGCAGCTCGATCGTGCTGTCCGTCGGGCGCACGCCGAAGCTCCGTGCGACAGCGGCCATGTCTCCGGCGACGAGCAGGTCTGTCCCCTTCGTCAAGACGTCGGTGATCATCAGCGCATACAGCTGAAAGCCCTTGCGCTCGCGCTCGCGCCGCATCGCCTCGAGCAGTTCGGGCTTGCGCTCGAGCAGGCCCTTGCCGACGACCTCGATCTGCGCGATGCAGATCACCTGCCCACCGGTCACGTTGTACTGCTTGGCATCTCGCGAGACGATCTCCTCGGCGCTGACCTCGGAGACGTCCGCGGTCGACTCGAACATCTCGCGGCCGAACTCAGCGGCGTTCACCGCGAGCACTCGCTCGAGATACTCAACCACCGCATGATCGCGCTCCGTCGTCGTCGGGGAGTTGAGGATCACGGTGTCCGACAAGATCGCGCCGAGCAGCGCCACCGCGGTCGGCCGGCTGGGCTCCATCCCGTTCTGGCGGAAGCGCTCGACCACGAGCGTGGCCGTCGATCCGACCGGATCGAACGTGGCCGTGACGGGGATCCGCGTCTCGATCGAGCCGATGTGGTGGTGGTCGAGGATCTCGACGATCTCGGCTTCGTCGATGCCGCGGACGCTTTGCGCCTGTTCGGCGTGGTCGACGAGCAGCACCCGGCGCCGCGGCGGCGCGACCAGGTCAGAGCGCGTGATCAACCCGACGGGCCGGCGCTCGGCGTCGACGACGACCGCGGCACCGTAGTGGATCTCCTTGATCTGCTCCGAGACGTCCGCGACGAGGTACTCGGTCGTGACCGTCAGCGGGTCCTTCTCCATGTACGCGCGACACGGCGCCGCGAGCGTGATCATCCGGCCGGAGACGTACGTGTCGAGCGGCGAGACGATCACCGCCGCGTCGCGGCTACGGGCGAGCTCGACGATCTCGGGGGTAGGGCTCGAGCCGTTGGAGATCACGACGAGGGCGGCGCCGAGCTCGAGCGCGAGCCGCTGTGCATCGGCCCGGTTGCCAACCACCACGACGTCTCCCTCGGAGATCCCGCTGGACGTGTGCACGTCCATCGAGTGCACCCACACGCGTCCCGCGAGCAGCTTGTCCTCGCCCACGACCAGCTCGGCCTCGAGCACATCGACGACGGCGCTGATGCGAGTGGGGGCTTCCAGCGTCGAGGTCTGCCGCGTCTCGCGGATGAAGCGGCGCGCGAGCGTCCGCTCGGTGACGACGCCGACGAGCGCGCCCTGCTCGTCGACGATCGGAACGAGGTCAAGGTCCGCCCGCGCCATCGCAAAGCCGACCGACCTGATCGGCTCGTGCTGGCTTGTCCACGGGAAGCTGCTCTGCATCACGTCGCCGGCTCGCAACAGCACGTGCGTGAGCAGCCGCGGCTCGGGCGCGCCGCTGCGCTCGAGCACCCACTCCGTCTGCGCGTTCAGCTCGCCCAGCCGGACCGGTACATACTCGTTGTTGCGGTCAAGCCGGCCCTTCAACTCGGCATAGCCGATCGCGGACGCGATCGAGTCGGTGTCGGGATTGCGATGCCCCGTGACGTAGATTGGTGGCACGGCCCGATTATTCCCCCTTGTCAAGCGACGACGGCCTCCTAGCGGTCCGCTGCGCGGCGCGATAGCGTCCTGTCCGACACGAAGTAGCGGGGGTCCGCCGCTGCTTGGACTTGGCCAGCCGACGAAATGGAGATGGCATGCCATCGGCCCCTCAAATTCTCCCGACACAGATCACGCAGGGCACCGCACCCGGGGTGAACTACCGGCTCGAGGGGGAGCTTGTGCCCGTTCTGCATATGGCCCTCAGCGGCCAGATTCCGGTCTATTTCGAGCAGCACGTGCTGCTGTGGAAGTACCCGCAGATGCAGATCGGTCTGCATCCGCTGAAGAAGGGGCTCAAGCGCCGCGTGTTCGGCGGCATGCCGTTGCTGATGCTGGAGGCGCAGTCCGCCGGCGAGATCGCCTTCAGCCGCGACGCGCCGGGGCATGTCGCGGCGATCCACCTGCAGGCCGGCGAGGGCATCGTCGTGCGCGAGCACCAGTTCCTCGCGGCGACCGGCGGCGTCCAGTACGACTACAGCCGGATCAAGGGCTTCGCGAACATGATGTACGGCGGTGGCTTCTTCGTCGATCAGTTCTTCGCCGCGGATCACGAGGGGGTCGTCTGGATCCACGGGTATGGGAATCTGTTCGAGAAGGACCTCGAGCCCGGCGAGACGATCGACATCGA
>Ga0335069_10006577_pt1 | contig 16874 bp, 14 predicted proteins | sample Lox_Sample_11_FD_206714 | JGI IMG/M metagenome (GOLD analysis project Ga0335069, IMG submission 206714) | Soil microbial communities from Loxahatchee National Wildlife Refuge, Florida, United States - Lox_Sample_1.1 | ecosystem: Environmental > Terrestrial > Soil > Wetlands | place: USA...
AACTTGACCACGCCCAGTCTTCCGGCGCTGCCACCAACCCGCGAATCACCGGGTTGCGGTGCATGTAGCGCAGCTTTTCGACGCGCTTGGGGTTGCTCCAAACGTTGAAGTCATAGTAACGCGCTTGCCAGAAGGGCTCAGCCCTGCGTAGCGCCAGGATGCGCGACACGGATTGCTTAACGGCCTGCAGAGCAACAGACAGCGGCCTGCCTTCGGGCTCGCTCACCAGCAGATGTACGTGCTCTGGCATCACAACGTAGCCTAGGACGCAGAACCCGTAGGCGCGCCGGGCACGCTCAAGCGAGATCTCGAAGACATCTCTCGACCGGGCCGTGCCCAGTTTGGGTTGCCGGCGATAGCAACTGAAGGTGATGAAGTGCAGTTGCCTGGTCTGCTGGAACCTGCGCAGTCCCGAAGTCACTCCTTCAGGCTCGCGCCCTTGAGCTTATGTCGTCTGTGACCTGGGTGACAAGACTCCTCCCACCCCTAACAAAGTCATGGGCGGGGCACCCCAGAGTCTTAGAGAAGGCTCCTCCCACCCTAACAAAGCTAGGGTGGGGCACCCCCGGCGATTTCTTGTTCCGAGAAGCCTTTTCCAGACGTTCACAGAAAGTAATCATCTGGCGAAAAAACATTCCTTGCGCTTCGCTTTTTATTCGCTATAATGCGCGCATGGCAGTCACTCGCAGACAAAAAGAGATTCTCGATTTTCTCGAGTCCTTTGTAGCGCGCAACGGATATTCGCCTTCTTTTGAGGAGATTGCGCGGGGCATGAGCCTTAAAAGCCTGGCCACGGTGCACAAGCACATCACCAACCTCGAGAAGAAGGGCATGCTTGACCGGGTGCATAACCGCAGCCGTTCCATCGACCTGCTGCCACCCGGGGCCCGGACCCGCTCCAGCCTGAAGCTGCCCCTGGCCGGAAGGATTGCCGCGGGGCTGCCTGTGGAGTCCATGGAATCCCCCGAAACCATCTCGCTGCACGACGTGGTGGGCAATCGCGACGTCTTTGCCCTTGAGGTGCGCGGCGATTCCATGCGCGACGAGCACATCATCGATGGCGACTACGTGCTGGTGGAACGCACTCGAACCGCCCACAAGGGCGAGATTGTGGTGGCTCTGGTCCATGGAGCTGAAACCACTCTGAAGCGTTTCTTTCCCGAAGGCACACTGGTCCGCCTGCAGCCTTCCAACGTTGAGATGGAACCCATCTACGTGCCGGCGCAGCAGGTGGCGATCCAGGGTCGCGTGCTCGGCGTGCTGCGCAAGTACCGGTGAGAAAGGGACCACGGAAGCGAGAAACCGGTCCCTAGCTCGCGCCCTGTACCAACCGCGCCGCACGCCACAAGGCTCCATCCAGCGGAACCACTGCGTGCTCCGCGACCGGCATCTCCGGCGCGCCATCACGCAGCCCCTTGAAGAACGCATCCCTCACCAGCTGCGTCTTCTCGATCACACTGCCTGTCCACGCCACGGGAACCTCGCCGGCGATGGAGTGTTTGCGGCGCAGCTTCTTCCTCACCAGCAGAACAAACGCCACCAGATCCTCCGCAGCCTGCCTGAGCACTCCCAGTGCCACTGGATCGCCGGCAATCGCCAACTCATCGATGGCGGGCGCCAGCGCGGCAAAATCTGGTCCCGGGGTTCCGTCGCCGTAGTTGATGAAATCCTCTATGGTGGGCGTTCCCCAAATCTCACTCACCTTCCTCAGGACCTCCGTCGGTTCCTCACGATCGTAAGCGTGCAGCGCCCTGCGAACAGCATTCACGCCGATCCAGTAGCCCGATCCTTCATCGCCCAGGCGTGAGCTCCATCCGCCGGCCGATTCGCGGCTGCCATCCGGCGCCCGTCCGATCGTGTTTGATCCTGTTCCCGCAATCTGCAGGATTCCCGGACCGCCGTGGAATGCTGCATCGAGCGCGATCACCTCGTCACCCACCACTTCGGAGCGCTCTACTCGAAAGTCGTCAAAGACAGCGGTGATCCACTCGGTGATTCCCGGCATGCTGGCGCTGGCCACTCCGCATGTGGCGGCTTTGACACTGCCGATTCCGGCCTCCGCATAGGCCTCCTTCAGCGCCGCGCGCAAATTGGCTTCCGCCGCTGCGGCTCCCACACGCAGCCGTTTGATCGAGCCGCTTTGTCCGCTGCCGACGATCTTTCCGTCTACTTGAATGGCAGCTCGCGTGTGGGTGCCTCCGCCATCGATTCCCAAAATCGCGCTTCCTGAAACCGTGTTCATTTCTTCCTTTCTACTTTTCGGGCGCGCCACCGCCGTCGCGCAAGGTTCCCGACAGGATACTCAGGCTCCCGTCGGACTTCGGTGCTTTGAGACCGAGAAGATGCGCCATCCACGGATATAGGTTCACGTTATCAAACGGAGCCACGGTTTTCCCTTCAAGCAGATCGGGGCCGGCGGCAAAAAAACTGGCCTTCATCTCTGGCACCTTTTGCGGGTCAAAACCGTGCATTCCGGCCGTCGGAGGACGATCGTTTTGCCCCTCGGCCGGCGCGTGAGCGCGTAGGGCATACGGCCCCGTGGCAACGATAACTGGATCGCCCGCGCGCGCGTTTTGATTCAAGTGCAAACCGGCGGGCACATCCTTGAGCCGGTAGACCATGAATTGCGATGACGCCTTCTTCAGCTGGTTGTACACGCGGGCGCGGTCCTCATCGGTCTTCCCATAGAGCAGCGGGCCGACTGCTTCGAAATCCGTCAGGTCGGCAAATTGATCCAGGTTCACCCAGCCGCCTTCGGATCTGACCATGCCGTGATCGCTGACTACGACAAGATCGATGGGCAGGCTGGTCGCCTTCAGCGCACTTCTCAGCTTGCCGATCAGCTCATCCATTTTGAGCTCGGCTTTGCGGGTTTCAGGTGCATCGGGTCCAAACTCGTGCCCCTCGTGATCAGGCTCAGAAAGATAGATCGCAATGAAATGCGGCCGTTCCGCGGCCGGCAGGTTCAGCAGCGCGATGGTGTCGTCGATCCGCGCCTGCTGGGCTTCGCTCGTACCTTCGGTCTTGGAGTCGAAGGTCGCGTAATACGACGGCCGGTAACCGGCGATCTGGGCTTCCGACCCAACCCAGAGCAGCGATGCTGCGCGCATGCCCTGGCTCTCGGCGAGGCTCCAGAGTGGGACGCCTCCGTACCACGAGCCGTCAGTGACGGTCTTTGCGTCGGACATCGAGTAGCGGGCGTTGCGCTGCGGATCGAAAAAGCTGTTGGCGACGATACCGGTGTGCTCGGGGTAAAGGCCGGTCACAATCGTGTAGTGATTGGGAAAAGTCAGCGAAGGGTAGCTGGGCAGCATGCCCTCAGGCGCCCAGACGCCGGCCCGGCCGAGTGCCAGCAGGTGTTTGGCATCGTCGCGCTTGGCGTAGTCCCACCGAAACCCGTCGAGAGAAACCAGCACGAGGTAATGCTGTTTTTGCGCCCACTCTGAGTTTGGCCCGTTGTCGACATGGATGAGTGGAAGCGCCGGACTAAAGCGGGTTCCCTGCCCTGCGAGGGTCAGTGGAACCGCCAGCACAAGAAAGAGAGCAGCCGCTAGAGCCGGCCGGCAAAGACGGCCTGTGTGCATTCGAGTGACCCCCGGATCAGGTTATCGCGCGAGAAATCAGTCCATGGTCCCGGCATCCTCTAGCCGAAAACCCGCGCCCAGGCCATGCGCATCATCCCCACGGCCAGGATCCCCATCTTCGTAACCGTCGGCACGCTGGCCCGCCGGGTGAATACATCGTAATCAGAGCGCTCAATGCGCTTGAGGAGAGAATGGTAGACCGTGACCAGAACCCAGAGCGCCGGACGGCTTTCGCCGTCGATCAGGGGCAGCAGTTGCCAGGCAGAGCTGTAATACTTTTCTGCGCGACGGCCCATCCCGGCGAGAAGCCGCCGTTCCTCCGCATTGGGCGGCGCGCCTGGCCTGCGGCGGAGCAGTGATTCCACTGTGATCTTGTGAGCGGCAAGATCCTTCAGCGGAATATAGACCCGATTGCGCGCAGCGTCCTCGGCCACGTCGCGAAGAATGTTCGTCAATTGGAACGCGATTCCCGTCTCTTCGGCCAATCGTTCCGCACGCAGATCGCGATAGCCGAAGATGCGGATGCATACCAGGCCGACGACCGAGGCGACGAGATAACAATAGCGGTAAAGTTCTTTGAAGGTCTCGTACCTCTCGGGCGATCCTGCTTCGTGCGCCACGTCCATCGCGACACCCGCCACCAGTTCGTCGAGGAGGTTGAGCGGAATATGAAATTTCGCAACCGCGTCGCGAAGCGCAAGAAATGCGGGATTCAATGTGGAGGCGCCGCGGCAGACAGCATCCCACTCGTCAAACCAACGATCGAGCATCTCCCGCCGCTTCGCAATCGAATGGCTCTCGTCGTCGGCCAGATCGTCGGCCTGGCGCATAAAGGCGTAGACTGCGCAAATCGCATCGCGGCGCTCGGCAGGCAGCGCTACAAATGCGTAATAGAAGTTCTTGGCTTCCCGCCGGGCGATCGCGCGACACATCTTGTAGGCGCGAGCCAGCGTCAATTCGTTCTTGGTAATGGTTTGCGTCAAGCAGCTTTTCCCGCGGAATCAGCGCCGAGGCGCAGGAACGGCAGCGCCTTGCCGCCGAGTGCGCGCAACGCTAACGCGAGCTTCGTGGTTTTTGAAATGGCCGGCCGCGCGCTCAGTACATCGTAGTTCCTGCGTTCGATCGCCCGCAAAATTTCCAGGCCGCCGCGGCTGAAAAGATCCAGGTCCAGCGCCAGTTCGCGGTTCACCCGGCCGATCAGTGGCAGCCCCTGCTCAAAGAGCGATCGCGCATAGTCGACTTCGTGCTTGAGAAGCGCCCGGAACTCCGGCGTCGCCACTCCCACTGCAATCGTCTCGTCACGCACTCCAAATCGGCGCATATCCTCTTGTGGTAAATAGACGCGATCTTTCTCAAAGTCGATACGCACATCCTGCCAGAAATTCGCCAATTGCAGCGCCGAACAGGTCGCATCGGAAAGCCGGAAGTTTTCGTCGTTGACCTCGCCGCAGGCATAAAGCACCAGGCGGCCCACAGGATTTGCCGAATAGCGGCAGTAGCCGAGCACATCCTGCATCGATTCGTAGCGCGTCACCGTCTGGTCCTGGCGAAAGGCAACCAGCAGATCGGCAAAGGGCTCTTTGGGAATCGAGCAGGCTCGAATCGTCTCGGCCAGCGCCACAAACACCGGGTGCCGCGACCGGCCCTCATAGCAGGCATCCAGCTCCTGTCCCCACAAGTCGAGCAATGCGAGTGCCGCCGCGCGGTCGCCCACCTCGTCGCCAAGATCGTCGGAGATGCGGCAATAAGCGTAGATCGAGTAAAAATGCGGGCGCAAAGCCCTTGGCAGGAACCAGGTGGCCACGTGAAAGTTCTCGTAATGCGACTCGGCCAGCTTCCTGCAATACGCGCGCGCCTCATCCAGTGTCGGAGCGGTTTCGGGGATGCGATAAGCCGATGGCAATGCAGCCCAGCCGCGGGCGAGGAGTGCGTCGTTGGGGGCGTCGTTGGCTGTCATCTGGCTTTACCAATATTATTTCACCGCCGAGGTATTCTTGCCCCATGCTTCCCCGCTCCTGGCACTCTCTTTGCATACTGGGCATTGTGTTGCTTGCAACTGCCGCGGACGCCGATGCTCAGCAACCCGGCATCCTGCGTCTGCCTCTGGATCAATGGCAGTTGCGCAGCGGTTGCCGCGCCAGACTGTAAGCTGCAGAAATACTTCTTTGACACGACCCGTTATGGAGTTGAATGGCAGCGCATTGAAGTCGCGCTCCCGCACAATCTTCTTCAGTCGCAGCAACAGCTCGGTCTGGTAGTGCAGGGCGAGGATCCAGTGTATGAGGTATACGTGGATGGCCAGCTTATTGGCGGCTCAGGCAGCTTCCGCACCTTTCTGGGTCCGCAGGATTCACGCATCGTCCTGAAGATGCCCGCCAGTCTCCCCTCCGATGGGCACATCACGATCGCGATTCGAGAGCTGAACCTGCATTCATACTTGCCCAGTCCGGGCTTTGATCCCGCCATCGCTCCGCTGGATCAGACGCAGCAGGTGCTGGATGAAGATACGCTCGCCCACCTGCGCTCCAGCTGGCAACACTATGTTTGTTTTGCCCTGCTTGGTTGCACCGGGTTGGTCTTTTTTCTGTTGTTCTCTGTCAACACCAGGCTGCGCGAATACTTCTGGCTCGGGGCTTTGCTGGTTTTGTTGTTTATGTTTCGGCTGGGAGAGCTCGCGGCCGTTCTCAATCTTGGCGTGCCCTACTGGGCCGGAATCGTCAATTACAACTTCGGGAACGGCATACAGCCGCTGATTATCATTGAGTTCGTTTTCTCTTTCCTGGGGCGGCCCGTCCCAAAATTCTTTCGTCTGGTCGAGATTCTCGGCGCCCTGTCGATCTTGAACGTTCTCTTGAACGTCTTTCTGCTGGCTCCGTCCATTTACCAGGCCCTGTTTCCCGTGGTCCGCGTGATTGAGCCCACGGTGATCCGTTCGTACGGCGCGGCCGTGCTCCTGGCGACTCTGGCTCAACTGTTCCTGCTTCCCATGTGCTTCAGGAGCAAGCTGGCTGAGATGCGCTGGATCGGCGGGGCCGTTCTGTTTCTCACTGTGGTCGAGGGGCGCTGGCAGGCGGGGTGGACCCTCTCTCTGGGCAACCCTTATGAGTCTTTCCGTTGGGGCGCACTCGATTTCGATGTGCGCCCGGTGGCGTGGCTGCTGTTCGCAATCGTCATGCTCATCGCCATGACCTTTCGCCTGCGCCGCATTCAGGACCGCAACCGCGAAGTAGAGCAGGAGATGGCTGCAGCACGCAGCGTGCAGCAGATCCTTATCCCCGACCAGCTTCCCACGATTCCCGGCCTTCGCATCGACAGCGCCTACCTGCCGGCGCAGGAAGTTGGCGGCGACTTCTTTCAGATTCTCCCCGTCCCCAACGCAGCCGATCCCGAACGGCCCTCGGCCTTCATCGTGCTTGGCGACGTGAGCGGAAAGGGCCTGAAGGCGGCTATGACCGTCTCGCTGATTGTTGGAACCCTGCGCACTAGCGCCAGGCATTGCAAAGGCCCGGGCGAGTTGCTCGGCGAGGTCAATCGTTCCCTGCTTGGCCGCAGTGACGGCTTCGCCACTTGTCTCGCGCTCATGGTCCAGCCTTCGGGCAAACTTATAGTGGCGAACGCCGGGCACCCCAACCCATATCTGGACGGAGTCGAGATCCAGACCGAAGCAAACCTGCCCCTCGGTCTTGATGCCGGCGTTCGTTACCCGGAGATCACCTTTCAACTTGAACCGGATTCGTTTTGCACTCTGGTCACTGACGGTGTTGTCGAGGCAACCAGCCCGAGCGGTGAACTCTACGGCTTTGAGCGCACCCAGGCCATCAGCAGCCAGCCCGCAAACACCATCGCTGAAGCCGCCAGGCAGTTCGGTCAGGAAGACGACATCACCGTTTTGTCCATCACTCGAACCCTCGATCTCACTCCCGGGCTTCTCGAACAGGCTTCTTGACGATAACGTTCTGGCCAGCGACTCAATCCGTCTCTACCAGCGGCTCATCGAGCTTCACAAGAAGAACTTCTGGCTGACCGTCTACCCGTTCGATCACCATGGATTCGAGTTGGATGACGATGGGTACGACGAGTACCGCAGAATCGATGAACTTTTCGGCACATTTCTCAAAGATACTTCACCGCAAGCAGACGCTCACTAAATCGGAATCAAGAGGCTTCGTCAGGGTTTCTTCACCGCCGCCAGCCGTTGATGCGCCGCGCTCTACGGCACAATCGCTGTCTTGATCTCACTGGAGCGATGCATCAGCTTCTCAAAGACGCGGTTCAATTCGTATAGATGGGCGCGGCCCGTGATGAAGGCGCCGGCCTGGAACCGGCCTCCCGCGATCAGCTCGAGTGCCTTGCGGCAGACCGCGGGCGTGTGGTGAAAGGTGGCGCGAAGAGTAATGTCGCTGTAATGAATGCGCGTGGTGTCGAGTATGACGTGCGTATTCGCAGCGCAGCCGCCGAAGAAGTTCACCGTTCCGCCCTTGCGAACCAGTTCCACTGCCTCCTGCCAGGTTTCGGGCGTACCCACCGCCTCAATCGCCACATCGACGCCGCGGTTGTTCGGGGTAAATGCCCGTGTGTCCTGAATCGCCTTCTTGACGGTTGGTGCCCGCACCACATGCTCCGCGCCTAACTGCTTCGCCGCCTCCACCTGGCCTTCGTGCTTCACGATCGCGATGGTTTCAAATCCGGCCAGCGCCGCCACGTGAAGAATCATCAATCCCAGCGGCCCGCCTCCGATGACCGCGACGATGTCGCCTTTGCGCGGCTGCGAGTCTTCAAGGCCATGGACCGCGCAGGCCAGCGGCTCGGTAAGCGCCGCGTGTTCCAATGGCACGTTGGCGGGAACTTTGAGGGTATTCTTGGCGACGATGCGCGCCGGAATGCGGATGAACTCGGCGTAAGCTCCGTTGTTGAAGAGCAGATCGTCGCAGAGGTTCTCCTGGCCGCGCAGGCAGAAGTAGCACTTTCCACAGGGCGCCGAATTGAGCGCAACCACTCGCTCGCCGGGAGCAAAATCCTTCACTCCATCTCCCGCCTCGACCACTGTGCCGGCGAGTTCATGACCAAACAGGGCCGGCGGAACGATCATGCGGGCATGGTAGCCGCGCCGAAAAACCTTCAGGTCCGTTCCGCACGTCAGCGCCGCGCCCACGCGAACGATCAGCTCACCTCGCGCGGCCCGAGGAACCGGCACGTCTTCGATGCGCACGTCTTCGCGCCCGTGCAGAATGGCTGCACGCATGGTAGCGCGGCCGTGCTCAAGGGCGGTTTCAACCGTCGCGCGCCCATGTTGGATCGCCGTTTCCACCGTGGCGCGGCCGTGCTGAATGGCCGTTTCCACCGTGGCTCGCCCATGCTCAATAGCTGTTTCGACGGTTGCGCGGCCGTGCTCAAGGGCGGTTTCAACCGTGGACTTGCCACGCTTGATCACGGCTTTTACTTTATCTGGCATCCCTGGATCTCTATTCCGCTCCAGCGCCGGGCACAGGCTCCATCATAATCTTCATCGAGCCCGCTTGCGGATGCGAGGCGATCTCGATCGCTGCAACCGCCTCTTCAAACGGATAGCGATGCGAAATCAGCTGCGTCAGGTCGAAACCGTTCCGATACCCGCTGAAAATCAGCTCCGTCACCTCGCTCAACAGTGGGAACGACGAAGAATACGAACCCAGTAAGGTCTTTTCGTCGACGCACACCGCGGCCGGGTCGAAGGTCGCTTCGCCATGCTGGGTTTGCGCAAACAACATCACTTTGCCGCCGGGGCGCGCCGCATCCATCGCCAAGCGGATCAGGCCATTTCCGCCGACAGCGAGAATCACCGCGTCTGCCCCGCGGCCGTCGGTTTCCATCTGCACCCGCGCGATCACATCCTCCGTGCCGGCGTGAATCGGATTGGTGAGGCCAAATCGCGCCGCAATCGCATGCCGCTCTGAAAATAGATCCGAAGTCAGCACGCGTGCGCCCGTACGGCGAGCCAGGGCGGCGTGCATCAGCCCGATCGGCCCCTGCCCGATCACCAGAACCGTATCGTCTGCAGCCAGGTTGAGCAGCTTCACGCCCTTCAGCACCGTCATCACAGGCTCGATAAATGCTGCCTGCTCGAAGGGAACATCGTCGGGGATGTGCACCACCCCACCATATTCGACGACGAAATCCATCACGCGGATGTATTCCGCAAAACCTCCGCCCGAGGGCTCGAACCCCGCCGTCGCCCCAGTCTTCTTGTACAGCGGGCACTGCGCCGGCGTCTGCTTGCGGCAGTAGTAGCACTCCCCGCAGGGAACGTGATGAAAGCTCATCACTCGGTCGCCCACGGCGAACTTCGTCACGCCCGCACCCACCGCGGCAACCACTCCAGCCATCTCATGGCCGAAGATGCGCGGTGCCGAGTGCGAGCCCATGTGAATCTTCTTCAGATCCGTGCCACAGATGCCGCAGGTGGCGATCTTGATCAGCAATTCGCCGGGCCCGATCTTGGGGACAGACACCGTTTCGAGGCGCATGTCGTTGATGCCGCGGTAAACCACCGCGCGCATGGTGGAAGGAATCTGGGAGTCGGCCGAGAATTTGGGAGTTGAAATTTGCGTAGCCATTTCGGATTTCGACGTGACCTCATTCATCGAGACATTTGCCCATCGAGAAAGTCGCGGAGCGACTCCGCGATGCTTTGGGAAGCCTTCCTGCTATTCTCGCCCATCCGGACAAGCGCAGGCCAGTACCAGGGACGGCACATGGCATAGAGAACAAACCGAGGTAATCGCATCTGCCCGCTGGGCGAGAGGAACCGGTTGAAGTCGGGGAGCCGGTCTGCCGGCCCGTCGCTGACGCCTTTGATGCAATAGAAGGGGATGCCGCGCATGGCTGCAAGCCGGGCGATGGCAGCGGCCTCCATGTCAACTAAGGCGGCAGAATAAGCGCCCGCCAGGCGTAGCTTCTCGGCTTGATCGGCAACCTTGGGGCTGGTGACGAGCCAGAGCGGGCCCGCGTCGGCATCGCAATGAAAACGTTCGCCGGTGCGAGCGTCTATGACGCCGGCAGCATTGTGTGCGGAGCCAGGCAACGCGCCGCCAGTAAGTGCTCCCGCCCACCCGACAGAAAAAACCAGGCTGATCGGTCCGCCCTCCTCAATACCTGCGAAGGCGCGCGCAGCGGCAGCCTGCCCAACCCCCGCGCATGCCGCCATCCACTCCTCTTCCGCGTCGCGCCGGACCCAGAAATGCACACCATCGCGCGTTGAATGAGGCCAGCCGCGAACCAGCGCGCTCAGCTCGCCAGGCAGGGCAGCGATGATGGCGACGCGCGTCATAACAATCAGTCCCTCCCAACCGTCGAACGCCCCTTACGCTCCGGGCCCCGCTACAAAATGCGGTGTCCCAGGTCTCGATTTTGAGACCTCGGACCGCGACATCTCAATCCGGCTCGCCTTTCTTGTCACCTTGTTCGCTCGCTCGCCGCTCTTACGGCGCGGACCCGTTGGCCCGGAACCACTCGATCGCCGCGCGCATCGCCGGGTAGACGGGGAGAACGCGAAAGCCCAGATCCTGCACCGCATGCGCGCTCGAGGCGAACATCTTCTTCCGGCCCATGCGCACCTCTTCAAGGGTTGCACGCGGCTCCTTGCCGCGAATACGGCCCGTGATCCACTCCTCGAAGAACGCGTAAGTCGCCGCAACGGCAAACGGAATCTCGACTGTGGGTGACGGAATCCCCGTAATGGCCGACATCTTGTCGAGGATCTGCTTGAGCGTCAGGTTCTCGCCGCCGAGAATGTAACGGCGCCCCGGAGTGCCGCGCGTCAGCGCCAGTACGTGCGCCCGCGCCACCTCCGCGACATCCACCAGGTTCAGCCCCGTGTCGACGTATGCGGGAAATTTGCGGCTAAGAAAATCGACGAAGATGCGCCCTGTGGGTGTGGGTTTCCAGTCATTTGGGCCAATCGGAGTGGTAGGATTCAGGATCGCCACCGGCTGCCCCTGCGTGGCTGCATGCACTGCTTCCTGCTCGGCCAGAAATTTCGAGCGCTTGTAGTGGCCGACCATGTCGGCGAGCGAAACCGGCGTGTCCTCGTTGATGACGATGCCATCGGTGCGGAAGTGCATCGTCGCCACGCTCGACGTGTAGACAAAGCGTTTCACTCCGGCCTCGCGCGCCATGCGCAGCAGTTCGCGCGTGCCGTCCACGTTGGCCTTGTACATCGCATCCGGATCGGGAATCCACAGCCGGTAATCGGCCGCGACATGCACCACCGCGTCGCAGTCGGCCAATGCAGATTGGAGCGTTTGCGGGTCCAGCAGGTCGCCCGTGAACGTGTCGCCCTTCAGTCCTTCCAGGTTCCGCAGATTGCTCGATTTGCGCACCAGAAGGCGCAGATCGGCGCCTTCGGCGGCTAAAGCTTTGGCGACATGATGGCCAACAAATCCTGTCGCGCCTGTCACAAAGATCTTCATGCGGAGTGCGCACTCTGATTCTAAATGCGCCACTTCGGACCGCCTTTAAGTAGTTGAAACGAAGTGATTCGCAATCTCCTCGGTGGTTATCCTGAGTGGCGTGGGCCGCGCCTCGCAGGTCCCCGCGAGGTCGAGGCGCATCCTGAGCGCAGCGGAGGATCCCTCACTTTTTGCGGCTGGGCGTAGAGCCTCACCTTTTGTGATGTAATGTGTGCCAACTCCATAGAGCTGACAAGGGGGCGCGGCTGTGACAGACATTCAAAAACTGATGCTGAAGATGTTCGTGCACATGCGGGTTGGCGTGGGCGTTCTGGGAATCCTGTTTCCTTTCATCCTGGCGGTAGCGGGAAAGGTTGTGGGCGTCCCGTTCGCTGGCTCGATGAGCGCTTACTACTATGCAACTTCCGCGTGCGCGAATCCGGATTGCACGCAGGCTGGCGGCGGGGCCGCTTGCTCGGGCTCTTGCGTTGATGAAGGCGTGGGGCCGATGAGGACGTGGTTTGTGGGAAACCTCTTCTTCATCGGAGCCGCAATGTTTCTGATGAAGGGATTCAGCAGATGGGAGGATTGGGCGCTCAACATTGCCGGAGTGATGGCCCCGTGCGTGGCGCTCTTCCCTATGGCTTGGCCGTGCGATACAGGCCGGTTCTCCTATCATTCGTTTCACTACCCGAGCGCGATTACGTTTTTCGTCTGCATCGGTTTTACCTGCGTGTTCTGCTCGGGGAAGACACTGAAAGAAATGCCGAAAAATCTGCCCAACCGCGAGAAAGTGATCGCTTTCTACAAGCGCTGGTACAGGTTCCTGGCCGCGGTGATGGTAGTGGCGCCATTGGCGGCCTTGGCTTTTACGCACAAATCAGGCCACAAAGCGTTCTACCTTGAAGCAGCGGGTATTATGGCTTTCGGCTCTTATTGGCTGTTCAAGACCTGGGAGCTTTGGAAGAGCGACGTGGAGGGCAGGGCGCTCCGGGGTCAATTGCAGCTGGACCCACGCAATCTGCGGTGAAGGCAGGACGTCTGGGTCTGCAACAGGTCCTGACTTTGGCTACGGCTACGCGTCGCATCGAGTGAGCCGATCGGATGCGGGGATGATCGGATGATGTGCGGACCGGATCGGCCTAATCCAGCTTCTCGGGATGAAGAGCAATATTCTTCTCGCCGGCGGCCTTCTTCTCGTTCCAGGACTTGACCCAATCTTCCCAGTGCTTGCCCGCGGCGCGGTCTTTGCCGAATTCGAGGCGGGCGATCTGGTCGTACGCGACCTTGCGCTTGTCGGGCGCGTTGGGAGCGAAATACTGCACCCATGACTCGGCAAGCGTAGCTCCGGTGTGGCGATTGAAGATGTAGGCCTCGATCTTTTCGCCGGATTTCAGAGTGAGCGTAACGTCGCCGCGAAAGTCGAAGGCCTTTTCAAGAGCGCCGCGCAGGTGTTCGTCCGAGGCGACCTCGGGAATCCAGCCTTCAAGTTCTTCGTGCTCGGTTCCCGGGGCGAGCTCAAGAGCTTCGATTTGCTCGCGGGAGTAGCGTTGCACTTCGGCCGTCATGCCCGGGTCTCCTCGAGAGCGCGACTAGTCGTGTCGATCTGCACCAGCGGCTTGCCGGTGGGCATGGGCTCGTTCAGCAGATTGAGCGCGTGCTGATCCGGGTAAAGCGAAAAGCTGCCCTTGACCATTCCCCAGAATCCCTTCAGCGAACCAAATCCGTCCAGAACCGCCGTGGGCTCGTACCCGCAACTGACCATGCAGTTGGCGCACTTCGGGTTGCCGGAGCCGACACCGTACTCCTCCCACTTCGTCGTTTCCATCAATTCCTTGAAGGTCTCGGTGTAGCCGTCCTGGAGCAGGTAGCACGGGCGCTGCCAGCCGAAGATATTGAACGCGGGCGAACCCCAGGGCGTGCAGTCGTAGTTGCGGTCGCCCATAAGGAACTCGAGAAACAGCGGCGACATATTGAACTTCCACGACTTTTTGCGGTTCGAAAGGATGGCACGGAACATCCGCCGCACGCGGGCGCGGCCCAGAAAGCGGTTCTGGTCGGGCGCCTTGTCGTAACTGTAGCCCGGCGAGAGAACGATGCCTTCGACACCGATGGACATCATCTCGTCGAAGTGCGCGCGGACGTGATTGGGGTCGGTGCCGTCGAAGAAAGTGGCGTTGGGCGTGACGCGGAAGCCGCGCTTTACAGCCTCCTTGATGCCCTCGACCGCGAGATCCCATCCGCCTTCGCGACAAACCGAGAAGTCGTGCTCCTCGCGCTGCCCGTCGAGATGCACAGAGAACGTCAGGTACTTCGACGGCGTGAATTCCGGCAGCCGGCGCTTGAGTTCCAGCGCGTTGGTGCACAGGTAGATGTACTTCTTGCGCGCGATGAGGCCGTTGACGATCTCAACAATCTGAGGGTGGAGAAGCGGTTCGCCGCCGGGAATAGACACCATGGGCGCACCGCATTCTTCGACGGCGGCAAAGCACTGTTCGGGTGTGAGCTGCTTCTTGAGGATGTGCGGCGGATACTGCACCTTGCCGCATCCGGCACAGGCCAGGTTGCAGCGGAAGAGCGGCTCCAGCATCAGCACCAGCGGATAGCGGCTGTTGCCCTTGAAGCGGTTCTTGAGGACGTAGGTCGCGACCGTCCACATCTGTGAGATTGGAACTGCCATCTTCGGGTAAACCCTCCGAAAGCTTGTAGCCGGTAGCCAGTAGCTAGAAGCTTTCCTGCATTCTCAAAATTCAGCAGCGGCGCAGCTACGGGCTTCAAGCTCCCGGCTACAGGCTGTTGTTACGTTCCATCGCCCGCTTGTACGCCGTCAGCGCCATCAGCGGAAAATACTGGCGGTAATACGTATACGCCAGATAAAAAACCTTGGGGAATCCTGTGCCGGTAATAATGCCCTGGCGCGTCGGTCCTTCACCCATCGACTCGTCCCAACTCCCGTCTTGGCCCTGCCGCTCGAGCAGCCAGCGCACGCCCTTGGCGATCGAGTCGGAGCGATCATCACCGGCCGCCAGCAGCGCCAGCAACGCCCAGGCTGTCTGCGAAGGCGTGCTCACGCCGATACCGCGGGTCTCGGGCTCGTCATAACTTCCACACGTCTCGCCCCATCCGCCGTCGGCGTTCTGCACCATTCGCACCCACTCCGCAGCCTGCTGCACCTGGGGCTCAAGGTGATCCACGCCGATGGCCTCCAGGCCGCGCAGCACAAGGAACGTGCCGTAGATGTAGTTCACGCCCCACCGGCCGAACCAGCTGCCGTCGGGTTCCTGCTCCTTAAAGATGAATTCGATGGCCCTCTCGACGCGTTTGTCTTTGCGCGTGTAGCCATACACCGCCAGCATCTCCAGCATCCGCCCCGTAATGTCGACCGACGGCGGATCGAGCATCGCATTGTGATCGGCGAACGGGATGTACTGGAAGATCATCTTGGTGTTGTCTTTGTCGAAGCTGCCCCAGCCGCCGTTGCGGCATTGCATGGCAAACTCCCAGCGGATGGCGCGCTCGGCCACTTGGATCTGATACCGCTCGCGGGGGTTGTCGACCTTGCCTAACGCGAGCAGAACCTGCGCAGTATCATCGGTATCTGGGTAAAACTCGTTGTTGTACTCGAAGTACCATCCGCCCGGCTCGGTGTTCCGGACCTTCACCGCCCAGTCGCCTTTGTGGCGGACTTCCTTGGCCAGCATCCAGTCCACGGCTTTCAGCAACCGCGGATCGTTGCGCGGCACTCCGGCTTCACCCAGTGCGTACACGGCCTGCGCGGTATCCCACACCGGGCTCATGCACGGCGTCATGCGGAACGTGGGCTCAGGCATGTCGGCCGTCGCCGCCTGTTCGATCCCGAGCTTCTCGAATTCATCCCGCGCGCGAATGACCTGCGGGTCATCTTCGGAGTAGCCCAGGCAGCGCAACGCGATGATGGCGTTGAGCATGGCTGGGTAAATGGCGCCCAGCCCGTCGGTCATTTCCAGGCGTTCGAGGATCCATTTCTCCGCGCGCTTAATGGCGATCTTCCGCAGCGGACGAAGGTGGACTGCCTCTGACCAATGCATCAGCCGATCGAGGACGAGAAAGAAGTTGCGCCATGAAAACGGCCTTTTGCGGTCAATGCGCAGCCGGAGGATGGAATTGGCGCGGCCGCCGACGAACAGCTCATCGATTCCCTGCTCCGGCGGGATTTTCTTGTACGGCTTCTTGGCGTACATGATGGCCAGCGGAACCAGGATCGTCCGCGACCAGGATGAGATTTCGTAGATGTTGAAGTAAAACCAGCGCGGAAACAGCACGATCTCTGGCGGAATGGCAGGAACGGCATCGTAGTCGTATTCGCCCAGCGCACAGAGATACATCTTGGTGAAGGTGTTGCACGCGGTGACGCCGCCATGCGCCAGGACCCACTCGCGGCACTTGGCCAGGCGTGGATCGTCAGCGGAGATGCCCATCAGCTTGGCCGAGGAGTAACACTTCACCGAGAGGGAGATGTTGCCCGGTCCGCCGGGATAAATACTCCAGCTGCCGTCGTCGTTCTGGTAGCGCATCATCTCTGTGCAAGCGCGCTTCAGCCGGCCGGGATCGCCGCTTTCGAGAAGCGTGTGCAGAAAAATGTAGTCGGCTTCCAGCATTGAGTCGGCCTCAAGCTCGGAACACCAGTAGCCCTCAGGATGCTGCAGCGAGAGAAGGTAATCGCGCGCGGCCGCAGTAGCCCGCTCGACGAGAGAGAGCTCGACATCGATGCGGCCGAAGCGGGGCTGTCCAAAACCCGGCGTCGCAGCTTGCGTTTTTTTCTCAGCTGTCATGCGATCAGAATGCTCTTCTTTGCCACGACGAATGGTTAAGAAAGATTGCGGCG
>Ga0335069_10006578_pt1 | contig 16872 bp, 11 predicted proteins | sample Lox_Sample_11_FD_206714 | JGI IMG/M metagenome (GOLD analysis project Ga0335069, IMG submission 206714) | Soil microbial communities from Loxahatchee National Wildlife Refuge, Florida, United States - Lox_Sample_1.1 | ecosystem: Environmental > Terrestrial > Soil > Wetlands | place: USA...
AATTCGACGGCAGGCAGTTTAAGAACTTCAACTCCAGGCAGGGCCTTGCCGGTGATGTTGTTGTCAGCACATGCGTTGACAGTCAGGGAAATCTGTGGTTCGGGACTTATGGTGCGGGAGTTTCAAAGTTCGATGGCAGGACCTTCACGACATTTAACCAGAAGGATGGTCTTGGAAATAATACTGTCTGGAGAATGTTCACCGATAATGAAAACAGCATCTGGTTCGGAACCGACGGTGGGGGAGTGACAAGATTCGATGGCAGGTCATTTACAGGTTTCAGTTTAAAGCAAGGGTTGACAAACAATACTGTGTGGGGCATTGCAGAGGACCAGAAGGGCAATCTCTGGTTCGGCACCCTAGGCGGAGGATTGTCGCGCTACAACGGGAAATCATTTACAAACTTCACAACTGCACAGGGGCTTGGAAACAACCTGGTAAGATCAATAGCCGAAGACGACAAGGGTGATTTATGGTTTGGAACAGACCAGGGAGGTGTCACGAAATATGATGGAAGGTCATTTACCAGGTTTTCAATTCCCCAGGGACTTTCAAATGAAACTGTATGGTCGGCGGCAAAGGACAATAAGGGGAATCTCTGGTTCGGGACGGCAGGTGGCGGAGTATTCTGCTTCAACGGGTCGTCTTTCACAAACTATACCACCGACCAGGGCCTGGCAAATACAATCATCCGCAGCATATTCCAGGACTCGCGGGGAAACATGTGGTTTGGATCCTGGCTCGGGGGGGTGTCAAAATTTGACGGATCCTCCTTTACTACCTATACCCGGGAGCAGGGATTACCCGATAACAGCATAATGGATATCGCGGAGGACAAGAATGGCAACCTGTGGTTCGGAACGTACGGCGGAGGAGTGTCGGTATTCGATGGATCAGTTTTCCTGAACATGGGAACGGATAACGGTCTTATTAATAATAATGTAAAATGTTTAACCCCCGACAACAAAGGCAGGATGTGGATAGGAACAGAAGGTGGGATTTCACTCATTCCTGCTTCAGCTGTGATGAAGATGTTTTCAACCGGCAGGGTTCACGGCAAGGATCTTTTTACATCGTTTACGTCGAGGAACGGGCTGCCCGATAATTCTGTGACGGGGATTATTCAAACACGGAAAGGAGAGGTTTATGCCGGGACGAACATGGGGATATGCGAGATAATTGACGACGGCGAGGGCGGTTTAAGGGCAGGTAATCACTATTACACCACCACCGGATACCCCGTAAAGGATATAAATGCAGGATTCTGCACGATTTTCGAGGACAGCCGCGGGGTTATCTGGGCCGGAACAGGGTCCGATCATACGGGCCTGATGCGGTTCAATCCCGGTTATGTAAGAAAGGATAATACCCCCCCGGATGTCGTGATCGAAAGTATCAAGGTTAACAATGAGAGTATAGCCTGGCATGATCTGTTGAATGGAAGCAAGCATGACCTGAATGACAGCCTTGCAGCGGTGAGCGAGGAATACCTGGCTTTCGGCCATGAGCTGGGCGACAGGGAAAGGGCCGCGATTAAATCCAGATTCGGAAGACTAAAATTTTCATCTATCTCGCGGTATTTCCATATTCCTGAAAACCTGGTGGTCCCTCACGGTAACAATAATATAACCATCGAATTCAATGCGGTAGACCCGGGAAGACACCAGATGGTCAGGTACAGCTATTTCATGGAAGGATATGACAAGGATTGGAGCCCGGCAACCGGCAAAACTACCGCCGTGTATGGAAATATTTTTGAAGGCAGCTATACTTTCAGGGTAAAAGCCATGAATCCTGATGGTATCTGGAGCGAGCCTGTTGAATATAAGTTCAGGGTTTTGCCACCCTGGTACAGGACATGGATGATGTATGTGATGTATGCTGTGGTCCTTGCAGGCGGGCTTTATGCATTCTATCGCTGGAGAGTTGAAAAGCTAAGGAAGGAAAACCTTGTCCTCGAGGAAAAAGTACGTTTGAGGACGGCCGAGCTTCAACGGGCAAACGAGGAAATTGAGGCCCAGAAAAACCTGGTAACAAAGCAGAAGGAACATATTGAAGAGATCCACAAGGAAGTAACCGACAGCATTCACTATGCAAGAAGGCTCCAGACGTCAGCGATCCCGGTACCGGATGTACTGTCGCGGCAATTCTCAGGGCTGTTCATTCTCTTCAGGCCCAAGGATGTTGTCAGCGGGGATTTTTACTGGTATGCTGTATCGGGCAGGACAGTTATTTTCACGGTTGCCGACTGCACCGGGCACGGCGTTCCCGGCGCTTTCATGAGCATGCTGGGCATATCCCTGCTTAAGGAGATCGTGATAAAGAGCAAGGTAACCGACCCGGGCCAGATTCTTAACCTGGCAAGGGAGGAGATTATCAGGGCCCTGGGACAAACAGGTGCCTCGGGTGAACAGAAAGACGGGATGGATATAACACTTTGTTCAGTTGACCTGGATACGCTGATGATGAAGTGGGCCGGAGCCAACCTTCCGTGCTATATCGTCCGCGATGAAGTGCTGACCGAGCTGAAAGGCGACAAGATGCCAATTGCAATTTATGAAAGGATGGATAGCTTTACCACCCGTGAGTTCCAGCTCATGAAAGGGGACCAGGTTTTCCTTTCCGGAGACGGGTACCACGATCAGTTTGGAGGTCCTGACGGGAAGAAATTTATGTCGAAAAGATTCAAGGAGCTGCTTGTTTCAATCAGCAAAGAACCCATGGAAGGACAGAAAGCGGCTCTTGAAGCCACTGTTGAGCAATGGCAGAATGCCTATTCAGCCACTTATCCTCAGACAGATGATATTACTGTAATGGGGATACGGATATGATCATTTCCTTATGATCCTCATCCCGAAGAGAGGTCCGGCACTGTTGTTCTCGTGAGCCCTGAGCCTTAGGGTAATCATATTCCTGCCCTTTGTAAGCGTTAATGGCAGATCGTAGACGGAAGTGATGAACTGACCCTCATTTTTAAGAGAGATATTCTCGGTTGCAACAATCCTGTCGCTGACGAGTATATCAAAAGTCCTGGCGCCGGGGAAGCCACCCCAGTATTCAGCAACGACGGAATTTTCATTTATGGGATCGCACTTCATCGAGTATGAGAACCAGCCCCCCCTCGATTCGCGGCAAGCTCTTTCCCTGAAAATGGAAGGAGAAGTCTTTTCGCCGCTGAATTTATGATCCCTTTCGGACTGCATCTGCCCTGGCTGAACAAAATCTACTGTTGCTTCCCTGGTCTTAAGTTCGAACTCTTTAGCGGCATAGTATGCCTCTTTCCGTGTTTTCCATTCCTGTTCATTGTAAAGGTCCCAGTAAACAGAATAACGCCTGTCGAAGAAAGTATAGAACGGACGGAGCTCAACATCCCGCGGTCTGCCGGTATTTACTGTCGTGAAGGTATTTGACTTACCATCAACCTTTTTAATCCAGTTTGAGAGGTTGCGGTCCGAATTCATCATTACCGGAACATAGAAGGGATTACTGGTTGCAGTATCTTTCACCGGTCCCAGGTCGCCTGCCATAACAAGCGGGCCATACATCACCGCGACCCTGTTGCTGTCGTCGGGCATTGATTCGAGCCTGAGTCTGAATGGGAACGAAATATTGAGGAGGTCCCCGTTTTTCCAGGTTCTTCTTACGGGAATAAAGCTACCTGGCCTTGAATCCGCAGCAATTCTTCTTCCATTGACAGAAATTCCAAAGTCCTTTCCCGCCCAGTACGGGCAGCGAACCATTACGGTGAAATCGACAGGCCCGGTACATCTGAAACAGATCTCAGTCTGCTGTTCCCCCGGGAACGCCGTTTTTTGAGTGATCACCACACTTTTTTCTTTCCATGTCAGTTCAGAAGCAATGTACTGGAAAAGGAAAAGCTCATCGGTGTTGTGATAATAGATGTTCAGCCCGTATTTTGAATGGTTCTCCATGCCAGTTCCTATGCAGCAGGTAAAATCACCAGGGTCCTGGAAACTCTTGAATCCCCCCATGTCGAGCGACAGGTTGTAGGTGACATGCCCGTCGACCGGGTTCTGTGATGAAAGAATATGGTTCAGCAGGGCTCTTTCGTAAAAATCGGCCTGTGATGCACCGGCCTCCCATTCAAATAAATGTTCCGTCAGCTTCAGCATGTTATATACATTGCAGGTTTCCGTAGTCTCGTCGCCCAACCTGTTTCTAAGCTTATCCTCCGGGCCGAAATATTCACTGTTCCCGTTGCCGCCCGTGACATATGAATGGTGATGAACGACGGTGTTCCAGAAGAACTGTGCTGCCCTCATGTCGCCGGTGTCGCCAGTAAGCTCATAAAGCCGCGCCAGACCGATCAGCTTCGGGATATTGGTATTGCAATGCCTTCCCGGTAGGATATCCTCCTCTTTTTTCAGGGGATCGAGAACGGCTTTCTGGTAAAAAATCCGGGCCATTTTCAGGTACGTCTCGTCCCCAGTGTCGGCATAGAGATCGGCAAGGACCTCGGCTATGCCGCCATGTTCACATTTCAGCATCTGTTGTACCTGTTCGTCATTCAGGTCCCTGACAACACCATGAAGCCAGCCGGCAAAGCGTTTTTCGACTGCAAGTGCAACAGTATCACCGCAAAAATGATATGCATCCCTCAGCCCGGCCATTATTTTGTGCTCGGTATAAAAGGGAACCCAAATGCCATTCAGGTCGAATCCCTGTGAACGTATATTGCCTTTTGCAACCTCCCGGGTAAGGATCATTTTACCGCGGGGAAATGCACCTATATAACCGTCCCCGTCGTGATCCTGCAACTTCTTAAGTTCGCTTACTATATACGTTTCCCTCTCGAGGAACCTGCTATCACCTGTGGTCCGGTACATCATCGATACCGCGCTCAGGTAATGACCAAGGCTGTGACCTGCAATTGTCTCATCTTCCCAGCCGTGATACTGTTCAGCTTTGGGCTTGAGCCCGGCCTCGGTGTAAAACCTAGCCAGCAGCCTGTCGGGTTCATACCCGAGGAGAGTCTGCATGTCGAGATCCGTGGCATGCCTGAATGGTCCCTCAAGAAGTTTCACGTCCCCCGGGCCGAACTGGACGGCCCTGAAGGGGATAATTCCCGGGCCAGTGGTGTAGAGTTTGTCATAACCGGACCTGCTCCCGCACGACGTAAAGGAACAGAAAGACGCTGCTAATAATGAAATGATAATCAATGGCCTGATCATAATGGAACGAGAGTTTTGTTTTATTTGAATTCTGCAGGGATAATCGACCTTTCCCTTCCCCTGAATGCACACATTTCGTTGTATCCTGCCTCTGCCAGAAGGCTGTAAGCTTCTTCAAAATACTGCCCGGTCCTTTCGGGGAAATGGGCATCTGAATTGACGCAGACCGGCACGCCTGCCTCCCTGAATATCTTCAGGAACCTGCGGTCGGGATAGAAGTCTGCAAGCGGCCTGTTGCGGCCATTTGTATTGAGCTCCAAGGCAACATCGTGACATGCCATTTCATGTGCAAGCTTCCTGTAAAGAGGCTCCGGACAGGTCATGGGAGAAAAATTGTATATCCTGACAAGGTCGGAATGTCCAAGTATATCGAACAGTCCGGATTCCACTGCCTGGCACAGAAGATCAAAGTAAGAGCTGTATAATTCATCAATGTTTTTACCCTTGTAGAAATCGGGGCCGCTGTCAACAGTTGTTTCACCCATATAATGCACCGACCCTATAATATAGTCGAGGTCAAGCGGGGCAAGGAAGTTAAAAATCTCTTGTTCCTTACCGGGGAAAAAGTCGACCTCGAGGCCGATCCTTATCTCAATTTTGCCCCTGTACGACCGGCGAAGCTTTTTCAGGTAACCGATATATTCCCCTGCTCTGCCGGGATCCATGCACCAGTGCTGTCCGGGGACAAAAAGGTTGAGGTGTTCCGAAAATCCTATTTCATCCAGTCCTGTTTTTATGGCATATTCAATATAGTCACGGGCATCGGCCTTACCGTCACTGAACAGCGTATGAATATGGTAGTCTGTGCGATAGATCATTTTATAATCTATAAACGAAGAAAATTAAATTTAATTAAAAATGACCATCCTGAAAAATCAAAGGACAGAATATGTTTGCATAAGGCTTGTACAACACCTGTCCCATGAAAATTTCAGTCAGAATGAACTCACCCCCCGGCCAGTTCTCATACCCATGAACTCACCCCCCGGCCAGCTCTAATGCCCATGAACTCACCCCCCGGCCAGCTCTAATGCCATGAACTCACCCCCCGGCAGCTCTCATACCCATGAACTCACCCCCCGGCAGCTCTCATGCCATGAACTCACCCCCCGGCAGCTCTAATGCCATGAACTCACCCCCCGGCAGCTCTCATGCCATGAACTCACCCCCCGGCCCCCTCTCTACTTCGTAAAGAGGGGGAGTGGGTTTTCTATTGAAATTCATAAAGGAAGGTTTTGATTTTCTGAAGAACTGAAGGTAGGTCCTGTAATTCTGAGTTTTTGATTCTTAAAACTCTGATTCCCAATGCAATCAACTCATTATCCCTGTATCTGTCATAATCCTGTTTACTGTCATGAATATTACCATCAAGCTCAATTATAACTTTCTTTTCGTTGCAATAAAAATCAGCAATAAAGTAATTCAGTCCTTTGAAGTCTGCTTTATAGACAACCGGATGCTGTCTAAGAAATTTAAGGCCATTAAACCTCCTGTTCCTTAGTACTTCCCAAAGTATTTTCTCAGGAGTGGTAAGATTAGACCTTAGTTCCCTGGCTCTTTTCTTTATAAATCTGAAATCTAAATACCTGTTTCGAGACATTAATTCAAATTTAATAAATCTTCTTCTTCCCCCTCTTTGTGCAAACAGAGAGGGGGCCAGGGGGTGAGTTCATGCTGCACCCGAGGGCCAGGGGGTGAGTTCATGCTGCACCCGGGGGCCAGGGGGTGAGTTCATGCTGCACCCGTGTGCCAGGGGGTGGTTCATGAATCCTGAAGTCTTAATCTCAACCATTTCAGGAATTTTATCAGTGGTGGGGTCTTAAATATTTTCTTTCGTGTGAACAAAATCACAAGATTACTGTATATCACTTAGGTGACAGTTATTAAGTAAAAGGATAGCTGACGGCGATCCCCGGATATGATAATTATCACTTCATCAAATAAAAGGTTAATTTTGTAAAAAAAAGGGCCAGTGAGTAGGGATAAATACTGCATCTGCACGAATTGTGAGTTCAGGGATATTGTTTTTGCTCACCTCGATGACGAAACAATACAGGAGATTTGCAATCATAAGGAAGAGATATCCTTCAGGAAGGGCGAGGTAATAAACCACGAGGGGGAGAAGATCACCGACTTCAAATACCTTAAAAGCGGGCTGGTAAAGCTTTACCGTCGGACATCAACAGGCGATGAGCAGGTAATTACAATCACGAGACCGTTCGAGTTTGTAAGCAACATGAGTATCTTCTCGGAGGAGAGGTACAAATACTCCGTTGCGGCAGTGGAGGATTCAGTTGTTTGCACCATAAGGCTTGATTTCATTAAAGAGCTTTTCATGAAGAACGGCGGGTTCGCGATGGGTCTCCTCAGCAAGATTTCAAAAATAAACGACAAGATTATCAGCCAGACCCTCGATATCCGACAGAAGAACCTTGTTGGCAGGGTGGCTTTTGTTCTGCTCTACTTTACCCGCGACATTTACAACTCGATGGTATTCGATCTTCCGGTATCGAGAAAGGAGATTGCCGATTATATCGGGATGAGCACTGCAAATGTCATCAGGACCCTTTCAGACTTCAAGAAAGACGGAATAATCAAAGTCTTTGGAAAAACAATAGAGATAGTCGACATTAACAAGCTGGAGATAATCTCAAAGAGAGGATGACACTGTCTTCAGTACAACAGGTCCGCGAGTGCCTGTTCAAGTCCGGCAAACCTGAAAATAAAACCCTCGTCCGTAATTCTTGATGCGGAGACCCGGCTCCCTTCAAGCGCTATAACCGAGCTTTCTCCCATTGCGGCTTTCAGCAAAAATGCAGGGACAGGAGGATGGATGAATGGTTTCTTCATTACCCTGGCCATTATCCTCATGAATTCTTTCTGTGTAACATGTTCAGGAGAAACGGCATTGTAGGGTCCCTTCATCGACAAGTCGTTAATGGCCCTCAGGTATATTCCGGCCAGGTCGGTGATGTGAATCCATGGAAGATACTGTCTTCCGTTTCCAAGTACCGGGAAGAAACCAAACCCGGCGGGGGAGGTAAATTTTTTCAGGGCCCCTTCATTCCTGGCCAGGACAATTCCTGTCCGGATTATTACAGTTCTCATGCCTATATTGCTGAACATCCCTGCCGCCTCTTCCCACAGCATGCAGGTTCTTCCCAGAAAATCGGAAGACGGAAGATCGGTTTCGGTAAAAATGTGACCGGATGTAAAAGAACCGTATATCCCGGTTGCGGAGGAGGAAATAAAAACTCCGGGTCTTTTCTCGAGCGAGGATACTGTTTTAAAAATAAGTCCCGCGGATTCCACCCTGCTGCCAACGATCTCCGATCTGCGGCCAGTTGTCCACCGGCTGTTTGCGATACCTGCACCAGCCAGGTGAATGATGGCTGAGACATTGTTAAATGCTTCGGTATCGATTATTCCATTGCCCGGATCCCAGAAATACGATTTCACGGCTCCCTGATTTACCGGTTTCCTTGAGAGATGGGAAACGGAATGGCCCTCTGAAAGAAGAAGGGCTGTCAGATTTCGGCCGACGAGACCGGTTCCACCCGTTATCAGGACAGAACCTTTTTCCATGGTTTTACTTTGGCCCCCTGTTATCGAGGAGGTATGAATAGAACAAAAGATGCGCAATTCTCTGCATCACGGGGGAGCAGAGACCCAGGCTGGTCTTGTGTTTCTGGGCCATCTCCTTCCACGCGGGCGGAAGGTAATCTGAATGTGATGCCATACCGTCGTCCGGACCTGGTGTGCAGTATTTTGTGTCGCAACCTGCGGTATTGATCCTGATATAGCACATCGGGCAGGGTTCTGCCGAGCTGAATACGATCAGGCCGGGCTTGTAAACATAGATATTCATATATTTTTTTGCGATATGGCTCTCCTCGAACTGTGTAAGGAGCGACATCTCGGCATGAAGGTCGGACCGGTGCTTCTGCATCTGATTATTGTGAGACTCGGCAATTATCCTGCCCTCCTGGTTTATCAGCACAGAACCGATACCGTACCCTCCTTCGAGAACACTTTTCACTGCCTGGAGGTTTGCAGCTCTGGCATAAACGTCATCGGGGAATTCAGGTTCAGGTTTGAACAGGAGAAGATAATTCTGTACCTTCTGCATCATAACATTAACGGCATCATCTGCCTTGATTCCGCAGGGCAGATCAACCAGTTTCCTGACCTCTTCATCCCTTGTACGTGTTACAAAGTAGCTCAGGTCCGTCTTCTGCTGCAGTGTGCCGCTTTGCTGCGCGAATGATGAACCCATAAGGATCACCAGGGAGACAAGTAATAGCGCTCTTTTCATATTCGGTCTTATAACATGATCCGTACCGTCGGTATGGAGGACATAAAATTAATAATTATAATGACAATACTAAAATCTTTAAAATAGTGAAAGTTATAAAGCAACAGTTAAGGTTATTCTTAATAAATAACAATCCCCGGAACATGTTGTTCTCGCCGGTGAACCCGGCGTGAATATTATCCGAGAATCTCTCGTATCTTGGCTGAAACGACCTTGTTATCTGCTTTGCCCGCGAGCTGCCTGGCTGCCAGGCCCATTACTTTTCCGAAATCGGCCTGTGATGAAGCACCGGTTTCCGAGATTATTTTCCTGATTACCGACACAACTTCATCCTCCGCCATCATAGCAGGAAGATAGGCGGAAATATATCCTGCCTCATTCACCTCCTTCTGGTAAAGATCCTGCCTGTTCTGCTGCTTGTAAATTGTTGCAGCCTCCTCGCGCTGGCTTATGAGTTTTCTCAGTATCCTTACTTCGGTATCTTCAGTAAGCTGATCGGATCCTCCCTTCTCGGTCCTGGCGAGCAGTATTGCTGCCTTTATGGCCCTCAGGGCTTCAAGCTTCTCTTTCTCCCGGGCCAGCATGGCGGCCCTGATATCCGCGTCGATTCGTTCGGAGACTTTCATGATAGTACAGTATTAATTGAAATTGTCGCTCTGTCGAACAATGCTCTAAATTAATGTATTTTCTATGAAAAATTTATACTTTTGAGGTTCTAAAAAATTAAGACCGGATTTTAAAAGCAACTATTATGGCAAATGTTAAAACAAAAAAAGGAGTAATTGCAATTCTGACCGGAGGCGGCGATGTGCCGGGTCTTAACCCTGCTATCAGGGCGGTGACCATCCGTGCAAACAGGGAAGGGTACCAGGTCATAGGTCTCAGGCGCGGCTGGGCCGGGATCATGGAACTGGTCAGGGACAACAAGGCGGATAATTCAAACTGTTACCAGATACTGTCTGACGAGATTGTTAACAGGGCCGGAAGGACTGGAGGTACATTTCTTCATACATCAAGGACCAGGCCAAGCCATGTGGTAAAGGATGATGTGCCTGCTCATCTGAGGGACAAATACAACGCTGAAAAAAATGACCTGACCCCCGAGATCATAAAGAATCTTGAGTGGCTAGGCGTGGATTACCTTATTCCGATCGGCGGTGACGACACACTAAGCTATGGCGTTCATCTTTACAAGAAAGGTGTAAAGGTTGTCGCAATTCCTAAAACGATGGATAATGATGTGCCCGGGACCGACTACTGCATAGGTTTCAGTACATGTGTCACCCGTACCATCCAGATGACAAACAGCCTGAGGACATCAGCAGGCTCGCACGAGAGGATCATGGTCCTCGAGGTATTCGGACGTTATGCCGGTTTTACCTCGATTCTTCCCACGATGGCTGGCGCAGCCAACAGATGCGTTATTCCTGAATACAAATTCAATATCGACCATCTCACAAGGCTCCTGGTTGAGGACAGGAATGCAAACCCGAGCAAGTACTCAATTGTCCTTGTTTCAGAAGGTGCCATCTTCGAAGGAGGCGACATGGTGTTCTCCGACCAGGAAAGAGACGCCTATGGTCATGCCAAGCTTGGCGGTATCGGGGACCTTGTATCGGCAAACGTCAAGGACCTTACAAAGAAATATAACAAGGGCAAAACCATTAACATCATAAACCAGAAGCTCGGATACATGGTTCGCGGCGGAGATCCCGACGCTATCGATTCCATCGTTCCGATGGCTTATGGCAACCTTGCTCTCGACCTTATCCTCAAGGGGATGCACGGGAGGATCGTCGTACTGCATAACGGCAGGTATGACAATATCCCGATCGACGTCGTTACGGCCACCAAGAAGCTTGTCAACGTGCCCGAGTACTATAATGTCGAAAGGCTGAGACCTTATTACCACAGCTTCGAGATGAAGCCTTTCTTCCTTATGGCTTCGGAAAGCTAAAAGCTTTTTAATTGAAATATTTCAGGGGCGCTGAAATTGCGCCCCTTTTGTTTTTCTTCAGTTCGTCCCTCACTGATATTGGATCAGGAATCCCAGGCAGCACCTTAAATTACTACATTTGCAAAAAAAGAAACAGTTGCCCGAAGGCCTGGTCATAAAATCAACAGGAAGCCACTACAGAGTACTGGCCGACGACGGCTCGGTTGCCGAATGTGCCATAAAAGGAAAATTCAGGGTAAAGGGTTCGCGAACCACAAACCCGGTATCAGTGGGCGACAGGGTCACTTTCGAACCCGACAGGACAGCTGCGACAGGCATAATAACCGGTCTGCACGAGAGGAAAAACTATATTATCAGGAAGGCCTCCAACCTGTCAAAAGAGTCGCAGATAATTGCCGCCAACATCGATCACCTCTTCCTGATGATCACCCTCAGGCATCCTGAAACACCGCTTGAATTCATCGACAGGTTCCTGGTAACTTCCGAGGCATACAGGATTCCGACTTCCATCATAATAAACAAGACAGATCTCTACGGGACCGGGGAAAATGAGAAGATGAGCTTCCTGACTGAAACTTACCCCGGGATAGGTTACCGGTGCTATCAGCTTTCTGTTACAGGCAAAATGGGGATAGACGATCTTGCAGCGGCAATGAAAGATAAGATAAGCCTTCTCGCGGGCAATTCGGGCGTTGGTAAAACCTCCCTTCTGAACAGTCTGAACCCCGTACTGAACCTGCGTACCGGGGAGATATCGGAATACCACAGGCAGGGAAAACATATTACCACTTTCCCGGAAATGCACCCGCTCCCGTTCGGAGGATACCTGATAGATACCCCCGGGATAAGAGGATTCGGAATGATCGACATGGAGAGGAACGAGATTTATCATTTTTTCCCGGAGATATTCAGGGAATCAGGCGGCTGCAGGTTTTATAACTGCCTACATCTCGAAGAACCGGGGTGTGCAGTAAGAACCGCAGTCGAAAAGGGAGTTATTGCCGGATCGCGATACCGGAGCTACCTGAATATCCTGTTCGACGAAAATCGGAAGTACAGATAGCAAAAGTCTGTCAGAAAAAACTATCTTTATAACACTCAATAACATGCTTCCTCCGAGATGAGAAGGGTCCTAATAGTGGTTTATTCGGCATTCGCGGTCCTCCTGCTTGCCAATTTCATTTATTATCAAAGCCTTTACAAACGGCAGATCAGGTATATAACCGAACTTCTCGACCGTCAGGTTCAGCTTGTTGGAATGGAGGTCGACAGTACAAACACCGGGTTTGACCACGACCTGGCCCAGATAAATTTCAATTTTTCAAAAGACATTCCGCGTTTTTTCGATAAAAACGCACCCGATATAAAGCTCAGGGTTACCGAGCAGCTGCAGAACTTCTATTCTAAGTACAAGGATTTTGTTGTCATGATAAGATTGTATGACAACAAGAAAAACGAGTTTACACTTTCAAAGGATGAGACCAAGAATGAATGGCTGCAGGACCAGTTTTCTGCCTTTGATCAACGTGAGATCAGAGAGAGGGAGATGCTTGTCAAGAATGATAACGGGAAATTCTTCGATTACTATGTCACCCTCCTGAATAACGGGTTGCCTGGCGGAAATATCGTTGTTACCGTCGATTACCAGAAGTACTTCCTGAGGCTCTTTTCAAAATTTATCCTGGCCGAAAAACAATGGCAGTGGGTGCTGAGCGACAGCGGAAAGATTATCTTTGACAATTTCGGACAGAAAGTCGAGTACACTCATCTTGAGAGAATTACGTCGGACCTTAACAAGGGAACCACTTCCAGGATAACCCATATGGCTATCAGCAGGGGGGAGAGGATGGAAATCCTGTCTTCCTATTATTCGACACAGCTTCTCCAGAGAGATATCGGTGTGGTTTTTTCGGCCCCCACAACCTTCTTCCAGAAGTATATCATCCGGAACTCGATTTTTATTGTTTCAGGGACCGTCGCGATTATACAAATCATAATCTTCCTCTTCCTGTGGTACGACTGGAAGCAGAAAAAAGAAATGAACCGGCTCGCGGAATCCGAAAACACTCTAATCCGGATGATCCAGGAAATGCCTGCGGGGGTCATCATCTACAATAAGAACAGGGAGATACTCAAGGCCAACAGGATAGCTTCAGAATTTTATTCCTTCAGGGACGAATCTGAAATGATCGGCAAGATATTTCCCGAAACATCGCTCTCGGAAGACAACGATTATTTCTCGAAACACCTTGGAGGAGCCTTCAGCCCGGAACAGTTCGTAATTATCAAGAAAGAGATTGGCGAAGTGGTTCTCTACAGGAGCTCGATTCCCATCAAGTACCTCGGGGAGGATGTCATTCTCGAAATACTAATCGATATCACCCTTCTCGAATCGGCAAGGAAGCAGGAAGCCCAGGCCAACGTTGCAAAATCGGAGTTCCTGGCCAGGATGAGCTATGAGATCAGGACACCGCTCAACGGGATAATCGGGATGGCTGATGTGCTTAACAGGTTTGAACTGACTCCCGACGTAAAGGATATCGTTCATCTTCTCAGGCGTTCGACCGAAGTTCTTCTCGGGATAGTGAACGACATACTCGATTTTTCAAAGATCGAATCGGGAAAGATGATACTCGATGAGACCCCTTTCAATATCAGGGAGGAAATTTTCTATGCTGTTGATCTTGCAAAGACAAATATAGGGGAGAAGGATGTCGAGGTGACCTGCCTGGTTGATGACAAGGTGCCCGAAACAATCATTGGTGACCCGTTCCGGCTGAGGCAGATACTTGCCAATATCATTAACCATTCGGTGATCTATACCGAGAGAGGCAAAATAATCCTGAAATGTGTCGTAAAGGGATGGGAATCGGGGGTTGTGACACTTCTTTTTGAAGTGATGGATACCGGGAAGCCGTTCGACAAGGCGAGCCTTAAAAAAATATTCGGCGATTTTGTCGATGCAGACTCCATTGCTGTGAGGGGATCCGACGAGTCGGGTTTCGCCACTATTATTGCCCGCCAGCTTGTCGACCTCATGGGTGGTGAGCTGACTGCCTTCAGTCCTTCAGGACTTGAAGGTCCGCTTGGCAAGAAGGTTGTTTTCAGCATAAAGGTTTATTCAAACGAGCGACAGCCGAAATCGGTTGACCTGTCGCTGATCAGGAAAATTGAACAGATCAGGACGCTTGTTATCACAGGCAGCCAGTCGCGCGATGAAGAGTTCCTCAGCATGCTGCACAAGGTAAAACTGCAGACATCCGTGACTTCTTTCCACAAGGCATCGGTTAACCAGATAAAGGCTAACCTTGGAGCAAAAACTGATAAATACAGCCTTTTGATAATTTGCGATGATATTGATTTTGACGGCTTTGAAGCTGCCAGGAGCATCCACGAAGCAAATCTATCAAAGGAGTTCATCATCTTTATGGTAAGCTCGAACGACAGGAAGGGGAATTATCTTAAATGCCTTAACCTCGGAGTCGATCATTACATGGTGAAGCCATTCGATATGAATGAGCTCATCGAGATGATCAATATCAGCTTTACATATATACTCAATGACAGGGCCATGTCGGAGATCCCGGCAATCAGCAGGGACCTGGCAATCCTGGTTGTCGAGGACAACAAGATGAACCAGATTATTCTTTCAAAAATGCTTTCAAGCCTTGGCTACGGCTGCGAGATCGCTTCCGACGGCTACGAAGGGTTCCAGAGGGCAAAATCGAAGAAATACGATCTCATCTTCATGGACCTGATTATGCCTGAAATGGACGGGTATGAATCCACCCGCAGGATAACTGAGTTTGATAAATCATATCTTATTGTCGCTTTTACTGCCGACAATATGCCCGAATCGAGGAAAAAAGCGGAACTGTCGGGTATCCAGGACTTCATTTCCAAACCGGTAAGGGTTGAGGACCTCAAGCGGTTATTTGCAAAATATTTCAATACCTGATTACAGGCTTTCAGCCATGGCATCACCTCAGAAAAAAGCCGGCATCCAGGAATTTCTCAGGCTGGCTGAACATTTACCGGTTATCGATGTAAGGTCCCCTTCAGAATACTCCCATGGTCATATCCCCGGCGCAATAAACATCCCTCTGTTCGACGACAGGGAACGTGAGGCGGTGGGCACAATGTACAGGAAGGAGGGCAGGGAAAGCGCAATACTTCTCGGGCTGGAGCTTACCGGTACCTCGATGGCACGAAAGCTGGAAGCTGCCATTTCCGCATCTGTTGACGGGAAGCTTCTCGTGCATTGCTGGAGGGGAGGTATGCGATCGGAAGCAATGGCATGGCTCTTTTCACTCGGCGGTATTGAGACTGAAATCCTGGAAGGCGGATACAAGGCCTACAGGAACCATGTCCTTGAATACCTGGGCAGGGAAAGAACATACATGATACTGGGTGGCCTCACTGGAAGCGGCAAGACGGAAATACTGAAGAAGATGCAGGAGCTGAATCACCAGGTGATAGACCTCGAGGGTATCGCCTGCCACAAAGGATCTGCATTCGGATCGCTTGGGCAACCGCCCCAGCCTACCTCGGAGCATTTCGCAAATATCCTGTTTTCGCAGCTTGTGAAAACAGATCCGGGCAGGCCCGTCTGGCTTGAGGATGAGAGTAAAAACATCGGAGCGGTATTCATGCCCGACGGATTTTACTACAGGATGCAGGAATCACCCCTGGTGGTGCTCATGATGGATGTAAAGACAAGGTTGCCACGCCTTCTGGAAGAATATTCCGTTCATTCACGCAATGAGCTCCTTGCCTCTGTAACAAGGATCAGCAGGAGGCTGGGCGGTGATGGTACAAGAGAATCGGTCGGGAGTATAAAATCGGGCAATTTTGAAAGGGCCATTACGATTACCCTCAACTACTATGACAAGGCATATATGTACGGGATAAAGAAGCGGCCCGAAAGAAATATAAGATACGTTGAAACCCTTGCTGATGATCCATCGGGGAACATGAAGCTTGTGCTGGAGGCAGCTGAATATTTCAGGGTGAAAGATCTTTAATCCCTTCCTGCATCAACCCATTTATAAACCTTGTCGGAACGCCTGAGCACGGACCCTGTTTTTACTGAACAGAATTCTCCCATTGCCGCCTTCGGGGAATCTTTAAGATCGACCCTGATCTCATCCGCATCAAGCTCCACAACGCCAGTGGTCGGGCCGATAACAAGAATATGATCGCCCCTCTCCAGGTCGCCGTTCTCGAGCTTGATTTCAGCTACCCCGAGCCTGGTAAAGTAATTCGTGATCTTCCCTATGTAGATTTTTTTCTTAGTGGCGCTCGATCCGTATCTCCCTGTCCATTCCCCCATTTCCCGCCCCAGATAATATCCATCCCAGAAACCCCTGTTGAAGACGGTAGAAAGCCTTTCGGTCCACTCCTCTATC
>Ga0335069_10006579_pt1 | contig 16872 bp, 11 predicted proteins | sample Lox_Sample_11_FD_206714 | JGI IMG/M metagenome (GOLD analysis project Ga0335069, IMG submission 206714) | Soil microbial communities from Loxahatchee National Wildlife Refuge, Florida, United States - Lox_Sample_1.1 | ecosystem: Environmental > Terrestrial > Soil > Wetlands | place: USA...
TCCTCGACCGGTTCGGCCCGGGAGGGCTCCGGCGCACGGACGTCTGGGCCTTCGCCGGGGTGACGCTCGCCGCGACGCTCGCCTGGTACGTCCACGCGCGCCACCTCTACCTCGCCTACGGGAACTCGCTCGGCGCCTCGAACGAGGCCTACCGCCTCATCTCGGCGCAGGGCCTCGTGCACGCCGCGCGCTGGGCACTGCCCGGGAACCTGCGGAACGAGGTGAACGGCGTGTGGACGCTCCCGGGCGCGCTGCTCGGGGTCGCGGGTCTTCTCGCCGCCCGCCGGGAGGCGGCCGGGCGCCTCGCCTGGTACTGGCTCCTGGCGCTCGCAGCCCTGTACCTCGTCGCCGGCCGGACGACGGGCCAGGGGTGGGCGCTCTACTACCACGTCGCGAGCGTGCCCCTGGCCGCGCTCGCGGTCGGGCTCGGCACGGCCGCGGTCGGCCGGCGCGTGGCCGCTTGCAGCGCGGGGCGCGGCGCGGCGCTCGCGGTCGGCGCGGCCTCGATCGCAGTCGGCTGGCTCGGGGTGCTCCTTTGGGCGCTCGCGGGCCGCTTCTCGTTCCCCGCGGCCGCAGCCTTCGCGGCCGCGCTCGGCGGCGCGGCCTTCGTCGTGCTGCGCCGGCTCGAGCCCGCCCCGGCCGGGAAGGGCGCCGGGCGGGTCGCCTGGGCCGGGGCGGCGGCGGGCTGCCTGCTCGTCGGGGCGACGCTCTCCGCCGAGGCGCGCCGCACCTGGAGCGAGGTCCACCCCCGCGGCTTCGAGGAGCAGTTCGCCTGTGCCCAGGCGTTCGTCGCGCTCGTGGAGCCAGGGGCCCTCGTCGTGGCGAGCGGCGGCGCCCCCACGATCGAGGGCGCGCAGGCGCTCGACGCCCCCTACTACTTCTTCTGGATGGACCGGAAGGGGTTCAGCCTGCACCGCCACTCTGACGCCGACGTCGAGGCGTTTCGCGCGAGGGGCGCCCGCTATCTCGTGGCGGAGCGGGAGTTCATCGAGCGCGAGCCGGCCTTCGAGGGCGTGATGCGCGCTCGCTACCCGCTCCTCGCGGAGTGCCGCGGGAACCTCCTGTTCGGCCTCTCCCGCTGACGGCCGCCGCCCGCGCCGCCGTCAGCGCGGGGCCGGTGGCACGACGTCGTGCACGTAGTCGTGGGCGGCGAGCGCGCTCGCGGGCAGGGAGCCTGCCCGGACGCGCGCCTGGACCTCCTCGCGCGGGAGGTCGAAGACCGCCTCGAGCAGCGGTCCCCGCTCGGCGGGCGTCGCCTGGCCGACGAGGAAGAGCGCGCGCGCGCTGTGCTGGACGTAGCGCGGCGAGACGAGCTGGCGGCGGAGCAGGTCCATGATGACGGGGGCCTTGGACCGGTCGAAGCGGCCCGGGTCCCCGCGGCGGTCGAGCTCGGCGAAGAACGCCGCCGTCCACTCGTCGTGGTAGGTCCAGACGCGGTCGAAGAGCTCCCGCGTGAAGCGCGTCCCCGCCTTGACCGGCTCGGCGCGCGCCGCGAGGACGACGCCGTCCTCGGTGAGCGCCTGGCGCAGGAAGTGCCCGTCCCTGGTGATGGAGGCCTCGTGGCGGAGCACCGCCCAGAGCCACGACACGTTGATGCGGTAGGTGGCGAGGTCGTTCATGAAGCGGAGCTTGAGCTCGTAGTCGTCGATGGCGGCGGCGAAGTTGCCGTTCAGGATCTGGAAGCCGTAGTTCGCCGCCATGTAGAAGGCGTGCTGGACGTGCTCGATGGTGAGATCGCCCTTCGGGACCTGGTAGATGGAGGTCCACAGCTCCGGCGTGAGGAGCTTCTCCGGCGCCTCGAGACCCGCTCGGGTCACGACGAGCGGCGTGATGCGCGCCTTCGCGTCGAGGAGCCCGCGCGACGCGAAGAGCTGCCGCTCCGCCTCCGTCAGGCCGCTCGCGGGAGTGGGCACCGGCTTGCCGGCCACGTCGCGGGTCTCGACGGGCGCCTCGACGAGCGCCTGCAGGGATGCGACCGGGGCCTGCAGCGGGCCGTTGCCGGCGCCCACGTACTCCGGCTCGGGGCTCGCCACCCAGCTCTGGCGGTAGAGGTCGAAGAGGCGGCCCCTGGCGCGACCCGCGAGAACGTCCGCGAGGGTCGGCGGGGAGGACGGCGGAGCGCCCTCCGGCACGAAGAACAGGCCGAGCAGGCGCTCGCGGAGCTTGTCGATGAAGATGGCGCGAAGCGCGAGCGGGTTGTAGCGGGAGCGGCCGTAGGGATCGCTCCCCTGGTAGATCATGACCGCCGCCATGCCGCCGATGGGGCTCGCCTGCGTGAGCGCCCCGTCCTTCGTCCCGGCGAGCAGCATCGTCAGCGCGTTGTAGCGCTGGTAGGCGATCATCGTCGGGGTCGCCATCCCGATCGTCTGGGGATCGGGGAACGTTCCGCGAGGGTCGTCCTTCCACATCTCGATGAGGCTCCCGAGGTAGTCCCAGCGTCCCACGTTCGTGCCGAGGAGGCGCCGGCGGAGCACCCAGGCGATGGCGGGCAGGAAGCGCCCGGCGTTCCCCTCCTCGTAGAGGATCTTGATCTTCAGGGTGCCGGCGGGGACGCCCGCGAGCCCCTCCAGCCGGGAGAGCAGGCGCTCCACGAGGAGGGCCTCCGCGGGCGTCTGCAGCTTCGGCACGTAGAAGTACACGCCGCTGCCGGCGCGGGAGAGCGCGTCGAAGTTGTTGAGCGTCCAGAGGGTCGCGACGACGACCAGACCGGGCGCGGGCTTTCCGTCGACGGTGACGTGGTCGTAGCGGATGTGGAGGCCGGGCGGGCGCGCGAAGCGCGTCGGCCAGCGCTCCGGCGGCTTCTCGATCGCGTAGCTCCGGCGCTTGCCCTTCTTCACGACCTCGTAGGAGCGGCCGTTCCACCGCCCCTCGTGGATCTCCTTCGCGTTCTGCAGGGCGGCGAAGACGCCCACGGGCTCGCTCGCGGGCGTTCCGTCGGGCCGGAAGTGGGGAGGGGAGGCGTCCTCGAAGTCCGGCATGTTCATCGGGGCGGCGCTGTTCAGCGCGTTGAACGCCATGTCGAGGGGGTGCCAGGGGCCCGTGAGCTCGAGCCCCGGGTTCCGCGACGGATGGGCGTGCTCCGGCACCGGCACCTCGTCGTTGAGGCGCCAGCGCCAGGGGCTCTCGCGGCCGAGGAAGTTGTCGAGGAGGCCCTGGACGATCTGCCGGAAGGTGAGGCGGCGGCCGGTCACCGGGTCGTCGAAGGAGTCGTCCCAGCGCGGCCAGCCGTAGCGCTCGGCGACCGGGACCGTCGAGTCGAGGATCGCGCGCCGGGCGGCGAGCGCGGTCGCGATGTCGGGGGCGAGCTCGCGGGAGAGGGCGGCGATGGTCTCCTCGACGGAGACCTCCCTCCCGTTGACCTTCTTCCGGCCGAAGAGTTCCGGAAACGATCGGAGCACGTCCTCGCGGATCATCGCTGTCCTCCTCGCACGCCGGCGGTGGGCCGGACGGGCCGTCCGGGGGCGGGAGACCTCCGGAGCCGGCTCCGGTGGAGACTGCCACACCAGGCGGTCCCCGCGCCCGGGGCCGCCCCATCCAGGCCCCGGTCCGGCGGGCGGAGGAGCGAAAGGGGTTGCGGCGGCGGGCGGGAAGGTGGCACTTCAAAAGGCGGGGGAGCCCCATGCGCGAAGCCTTCACCTTCGACGACGTGCTGCTGGTGCCGGCCTACAACCACTACGAATCCCGGCAGGACGTGGACATCTCGGTCTCCGACCGGAGCGGGAGGCTCTCGCTCGGCCTGCCGGTGATGACCGCCAACATGGACTCCATCACCGAGTCGGCAATGGCGAACTTCATCGGCGGCAAGGGGGGCATCGGCGTCCTCCACCGGTTCATGTCCGTCGAGCGCAACGTGGAGGAGTTCCGCAAGTGCACCCATCCGGCCTTCGTGTCGGTCGGGACCTCCGAGGCCGAGCTGGAGCGGGCCGAGGCGCTCCGGGACGCCGGGGCGACCCACTTCGTCGTGGACGTGGCGCACGGCCACGCCCGCTACGTGGGGAAGACCCTCAAGCGGCTGCGGCAGCTCCTTCCCAACGCCTGCCTCATGGCGGGCAATGTGGCGACCTACGCCGGCGCCGACTACCTCGCCTCGGTGGGAGCGGACCTCGTCAAGGTCGGGATCGGCCCGGGCAGCGTCTGCACCACCCGCGTGAAGACCGGCCACGGCGTCCCCCAGCTCACCGCCATCCAGGACTGCGCCCGCTGCGACCGCTCGATCGTGGCCGACGGCGGGATCCGCTACGCGGGAGACGTCGTGAAGGCCCTCGCCTTCGGTGCCGACTTCGTGATGCTCGGCGGCATGCTCGCCGGCACGCGGCCGACCCCAGGGCAGAAGGCCCAGGACGCGGCCGGGAACTGGGTCAAGACCTATCGGGGCATGGCGAGTCGCGAGGTGGCCGACGAGTTCCTGGGCGGCATCGCCGACTGGAAGACGGCGGAGGGCGTCTCCGTCACCGTGCCCTACCGGGAGGACGAGGACATGATCGTCGCCGACATCGTCGGCGGGCTGCGGTCCGGCCTCACCTACGCCGGGAGCCGGACCGTCCGCGAGCTGCAGCGCAAGCTCAACTACGTCGTGATCACGCCGAGCGGCTGGCTCGAGGGCATGCCCCACAAGTCCATCCGCTAGCGCCCGGCCGCGCCGCGGGCGGGCGCCCTCGCGGGGCGCGCCAGCCGGCGGCGCAGCTCGGAGAGCGGCAGCGCGTTCCAGACGTCCTTCGCCTCGAGCCAGCCGCGGCGGGCCACCCAGACCCCGTAGCGAAGGTTTGCGAGGTGCGTGGCGCCGTGCGCGTCGGTCGAGATCGCGACCGGGACCCCGGCCTCGCGGGCCATGCGGCAGCCGACGTCCGTCAGGTCGAGCCGCTCCGGCATCGCGTTCACCTCGAGCGCCACCCCCTCCTCGCGCGCCACCTCGAGCACGCGGGCGAGGTCGAGCGCGTAGGCCTCGCGGGTGCCGATCACGCGGCCGGTGGGGTGCGCGAGCACGTGGACCCGGCCCGACCGCAGCGCCTGGACGACGCGCCCGGTGAGCTTCTCGGCCGGATCGCGGAAGCGGGAGTGCACCGCGGCGACCACGATGTCGAGCGCGGCGAGCGACTCGTCCGGGAGGTCGAGCGCCCCCGATGGCAGGATGTCCACTTCGATGCCGGCGAGCAGGTGCGGGCGGCCTCCCAGGCGTCCGTCGAGGCGGCGCACGGCGGCGGCCACTTCGGCCAGCCGGGTCGCGTCGAGGCCGAGGGGGCGCGAGCGCGAGTGGTCCGTGATGGCGAGGTACCGCCGGCCGAGGCGATGCGCTTCCCTTGCGAGCTCCTCGAGGCTCGAGCGTGCGTCGCTCGACGCGTCGGAGTGCACGTGCAGGTCCCCGAGGACGTCCTTCTCCTCCACGAGCCGCGGAAGCCGGCCGGCCTCGGCGGCCTCGATCTCGCCCGCGCCCTCGCGCAGCTCGGGAGGGATGAACGGAAGCCCGACGGCGCGGAAGACCTCCTCCTCCGAGGCCCCGCCCAGGCGGTGGCCGCGCCGGTCGAAGACGCCGTACTCGGAGAGCTTGAGCCCCATCTTCACCGCGCGGGTGCGCAGCGCGATGTTGTGGGCCTTCGAGCCGGTGAAGTAGTGGAGCGCCGCGCCGAAGGACTCGGGCGGGAGGACGCGGAGGTCCGACTGGATCCCGGCGCGAAGCCGGGCCGACACCTTGGTCGGTCCCTCGGCGACGACCCCCGAGATCTCGGGGAAGCCCCCGAAGGCCCTCGTCACGGCGGCCGCGTCCTGCGCGCAGACGAGCAGGTCGAGGTCTCCGACCGTCTCCTTGCGGCGCCGCACGCTGCCGGCCGCCTCGGCCCGGACCACGCCGGGGACGCGGCGAAGCCGCTCGAGCAGCGCGTCGGCGTACTCCAGTGCCCGGTGGAGGGGTGTTCGCCCGGCCCGCTTCCGGTGGCGCTCGATGGCGGCGAGGATCGCGTCCACCCGCGCCTTGCCCATGCGCGGCACCTCGAGCATGCGCCCCGAATGGCACGCCTCCGCGAGGCCCGCGACGTCCTCCACGCCGAGCTGCCGCCACACCGCCTGCACGGTCTTCGGCCCGACCCCCTCGAGCCGCAGCATCTCCAGGACGCCGTGCGGGACGCCCGCGGCGAGGTGCTCGTGCTCGCGGCACTCGCCCGTGTCCACGAGCTCGCCGATCTTCCCGGCGATCCCCGTCCCGATCCCCGGCAATTCCGTGAGCTTCCCCTGGCGCCAGGCATCCGCGATCCGGCCCGGGTAGGTGTCGACGAGCTGCGCCGCCTGCCGGTAGGCGCGCACCTTGAAGGCGTTGCCCCCGGTCAGCTCCAGGATGTCCGCGATCTCCGCGAGCACCCGGGCGACGTCCGCGTTCTCCAAGAGGCCTCCTCGTCGACAACGTATGCCTTCCGGGGCGACCCGCCCGGCTCCGCTCGGGGCCTTCCGGCGGGGGCGTGGGGGGGACCCGTCCGGGTCCGGGGACGGCCCCGCGGGATGGCTACGTTCGAAAGCGGCAGGGGCCCGTGACGTGCCCGGCCGAAGGAGTGCTCCCGTGGCCAACTGGCGGAAGATCTGCTGCGCCGTCGACTTCTCGGAGACCTCGCGGCTCGCGGTGCGGGAGGCCGCCGAGCTCGCCGGCCACTCGGGGGGCGCGCTCGTGCTCGTCCACGTCCCCGAGGGCCCGACGCCGAGCGCGGCGACGATCGTCGCCCCTCCGGAGCTGTTCGAGAGCATGGCGACCGAGGAGGCGCAGAAGCTCGAGGCCGTGCGGCGCGAGGCGGAGGCCGCCGCGGGAGTGAAGGTGGAGGCGCGGATGCTCCAGGGCAACCCCGCCGAGGAAATCGTCCGCTACGCTCGCCTGAGCGGAGCGGACCTCGTCGTCATCGGCACCCACGGCCGGAGGGGCCTCCGGCGCATGGTGCTCGGCTCGGTGGCCGCCCAGGTGGTCCGCGAGGCCCACTGCCCGGTTCTCGTCGTCCGCAGTCCGCTCGCCTGACCCCGCCGCCGGGCCCCCCGGCGGAGTCGCCACCCGTCGAGGTAGGTGAACGGCGCGCGTCCGGTGCGGACATTCCTCGTGGAGCAGGCGGGCGGGTCGAGACGCGAGCGCCGAGGAGGGGTGCGGGGCGCGCGCCGGTGGAGTCCAGTCGATCCGACGCCCGCGAGCCGGGACGGGAGCGACGTCCCAAGGGGGTGGATCATGAAGCGTCTCTACGCCGTGGCCGCGACGGCCGCCTTGCTGTGCTGCGGCAAGTCGTCCTCCGGCCCCGTCTACGACGGGGGCATCGTCGGCACGCCGCCCGCCGGCCAGGCCGGGTTCTCGTTCGCGCCAGCGGACGGGGCCGCGCTGTTCGTCGGGCCGGCCACGTGCACGCAGGAAGGCGTGACCGCCCAGTTCACTGGCCTCTTCCTCGGGTTCTCCGGCTACTCGAACGTCTGCGGCTTCATGCGGACGCACGGTGCCCAGTGCGCCGACGTCGGCAAGGCGAGCACCACCTTCGTCGGGGTCGTCATCCTGAAGGGCGCGCTCGGGAGCGTGAGCGCCATCGGCCCGGGGACCTACGACGTGGGCGAGGTGACGGGCACCACCGAGGTGACGGCCACGGGGGCGACCGTCACCGTGAACGACGCCGCCTGCACGAACGGCGGGCCCGACCCGAGCACGAACCCCGTCGGCGGGACGCTCACCATCACCTCGGCCAGCGCGGGCGACGTGAAGGGGACCGTCGACCTCACCTGGACCGGGGGAGGCTTCTCCGGGCCCTTCGAGGTGATCGGCTGCACGACCAGCGTGGACGTGTGCGGGATGCTTGCAGGGACGGCCGGATGCGCGGGATGCTTCTAGACGGAGACTTGATCGCGGGCAGGACCATCGCGGGGGGGTGAGCGTGTTCCGGAACATCCTCGTAGCCTTCGACTTCGGCCGAGCGTCCGAGCGGGCGCTCGAGGTCGCGATCGACCTCGCCCGCCCGGCCGGTGCGCGGCTCACGATCCTGCACGTCTGCGAGGTCCCGGCCTACGCCTACGTGGGCGTGGACGTCGCGCCCGCCGACCTCCTCACGCCCATCGCCGAGGCCGGGGAGGCGCGGCTCCGGGACCTCGTCCGAAGCGAGCAGGCGCGGTTTCCGGGCGCCCAGGGTGCCTTCCGCGTGGGCGTGCCGGCGGACGAGATCCTGGCGCAGGTCGCAGAGGGCGCCCATGACCTCGTCGTCATGGGAACGCACGGGCGACGGGGTCTCGCGCACCTCGCCATCGGGAGCGTGGCCGAGCGGATCGTCCGTACCTCCCCCGTTCCCGTCCTGACGGTCCGAGGCGAGCCCGGCGAACGATGAGCGACCGCGCCGACGGCGGGCCGGGCCGCCCCGGGGCGGCCATCGAGACGAAGGGCCTCACCCGGAGGTTCGGGGCGCTCGTGGCGGTGGACCGGCTCGACCTCGAGGTTCCCCGGGGGGCGATCTTCGGGCTCATCGGCGCGAACGGGGCCGGGAAGAGCACCGTCATCAAGATGCTCTCGACGCTCCTCCCGCCGTCCGCCGGGTCCGCGAGGGTCGGGGGCTTCGACGTCAGGACCGAGTCGCGGCAGGTCCGCCGGCGGGTGGGCTACGTCCCCCAGCTCGTCTCGGCGGACTCGGCGCTCACGGGCCGGGAGAACCTGGTGCTCTCCGCAAGGCTCTACGGCATCGGCCGCGGCGAGCGCGGGGGACGGGTGGAGGAGGCGCTGCGCTTCATGAACCTCGTGGAGGTGGCGGACGTGCTCGTCCGCAAGTACTCGGGAGGGATGATCCGGCGGCTGGAGATCGCGCAGGCCCTCCTGCACCGCCCCGAGGTGGTCTTCCTCGACGAGCCGACCGTGGGGCTCGACCCGCTGGCCCGGGAGGCGGTCTGGGAGCGGCTCCTCGACATGCGCGCCCGCTACGCCACCACGGCGCTCCTCACCACCCATGACATGGAGGAGGCCCAGACGCTCTGCGAGACGGTCGCCCTCCTCCACCGGGGGCGGATTGCGGCGCAGGGCGCACCCGCGGCGCTCGCCGCGGAGGTCGGGCCCGAGGCGACGCTGGCCGACGTCTTCGTGAAGCACACGGGAGGGTCGGTGGACGAGGGAGGAGGCTACCGTGACGTCGCGCGCACCCGGCGGACCGCTCGCCGGCTCGGCTGAGGTCCTGACCTGCGCGGTGGACTTCGCGAGGCAGGCCCTCGCCGTCGCCGACGCCGAGCTCCACAAGCTGTTCAGGGACCCGACCGAGCTCTTCACCCGGTCGGTGCAGCCCATCCTCTGGCTGCTCGTGTTCGGGCAGGTCTTCACCCGCACCCACGCCATCCCCACCGGCGGGCTCACCTACCTCGACTTCATGGCGCCGGGCGTTCTCGCGCAGAGCATCCTCTTCACCTCGATCTTCTTCGGCATCGCCATCATCTGGGAGCGGGACCTCGGCATCCTGCAGAAGACGCTCGTCACCCCCGCCTACCGCGGGGCGCTCGTGCTCGGGAAGGGGCTCTCCGCCGGGGTGCGCGCGCTCGCGCAATCGGCGCTCGTCGTGGTCGTCACCCTGGTGCTCGGGGTGCGGCTGCGGGCCGCCCCGCTGCCCTGGCTCGGCGTCGTGGTCGCGGTCCTCTTCGGGGCCGCGGCCTTCTCCACCTTCTCGCTCGTCGTGGCCTGCCTGGTGAAGACCCGCGAGCGCTTCATGGGGATCGGCCAGGTGCTCACGATGCCGCTCTTCTTCGCGAGCAACGCCATCTACCCGATCGACCTCATGCCCGGGTGGCTGCGGGTCGTGGCGCGGCTGAACCCCCTCACCTACCTCGTCGACGGGCTGCGGGCGCTGATGGTCGAGGGAGCCGCGAGCGCCTTCGGGCTCGGGACGGACCTCGCCGTGCAGGCCGGCGTGCTCGTGCTCCTCGTCGCCCTGGCGGCGCGGCTCTACCCCACGGTTGCGGTATGAGCGGGGAGGCGGCCGAGTGCCCTAGACCCAGCGCATCCCGCCATCGCCGGTGAAGAGGAGGCCGCAGCGGACGCGGCCGGCCCCGGCGAGGCCGAGCGCGACGAGCGCGCGCCCGTAGGCGAGCACTTGCTCCACGTACGCCGGGTGGGACGCGCGCACGTCGCCTCGCGGCGGGGCGTCCGTCTTGAAGTCCACGACCGACACCTCCCCGTCCTGCGAGGCGACGAGGTCCACGTACCCGGAGACGAGCAGGTCCTCGCCCCCGGCGGCGACCGGGTACTCGAGCCGGAGACCGGGGCCGGGCACGCGGCGGAGCCCCTCGCGCTCGAGCGTCCGGAGCGCCCGCGCCACGTCCTCCGCCGCCTCGGCCTGGTCGGCCGAGAGCCCCGTGGAGCGAGCGGCGCGCGCCACCGCCGCGGCGGGCTCCAGGCCGGGGTCGAAGAGCGCCAGGCCGATGGCGGCGTGGACGGTGTCGCCGAAGAGGCGGCCGTGGCGGCCCTCCCGGACCTTCGCCGACGTCCCCGCCTCGTCCTCGGCGTCCTCGGCGGCGCGGTGGGCCTCCGCTGCGATGCCGCGGGGGACGAGGCGCGCCCGCCCGGCCTCCTCGGCGGCCTCCCGGTACCGGGCCGCCGCGGCGAGCGCGGCTGCGCCGGCCCGGGCCGGCTCGCGCTCGGGTGGCGGCTCGACCCCGAGCGCCCACGCGGGGACGTGGTCCGCGGTCCAGGCCTCGAGCTCGTTCACGCCGGCAGCCGGGAGCTCGCCCGCGAGCTCCCGGGTGATGTACCCGCCGCCGCTCGCGAGCGGGAGGACGAGCAGGTCGCGGGCACGGGTGCCCGCCACGTAGACGAGCCGCAGCCGCTCCGCCCCGTGGTAGGCCTGCTCGCGTGCGAGCACGCCGCACCCCTCCGGCTCCTCCCAGCGCAGGCCGTCGAGGGAGAGGGCCCAGGACGACCCGGTGCGGTCGACGAACCAGGGCGAGCTCCGGTCGCGCGGGGCCACCTCCGCGTGCGCGTCCCACCAGGCGACGACCGGGTACTCGAGCCCCTTCGCCTGGTGGATGGTGAGGATCTGCACCGCGTCGCCGCCCACCGGGCGCGGGGGATCGAGCCCGACGGGGTCGATCACCCACTCCCGCATGCGCGCCGTGGCGCCGTCGTAGTCGAGCCCTTCGGCGGCGGCGAGCCGCTCGAGCTCGAAGCAGAGCTCCCGGAGCCGGTCGAGGCGCTGGGGGCCGTTCGGTCCAAAGGCGACGGCGCGTGCGAAGCCGGTGCGCTCGAGCAGGTCGCGAGCCGTGTCTCCGGGGGGACGCGCGAGCCGGCTCTTCCTCAGCTCGGCGAGCAGGGCCTCGGCGGCGCGCACGCGCTCGACGTCTCCGTCGCCGCCCGGGTCGACGGACGCCCGCGCCCGGGCGACGTCGGCGAGGTCGAGCGCGAAGAACGGCTCGCGAAGCAGCGCCGCCTTCGCGACGCCGTCGGCGCCGTTCGCGAGGGCACGCAGGCCGAGCAGGAACTGCCGGTGCAGCGGGTCCTCGAGGAAGAGCGCTCCGCCTCTCGCCGACCAGGGGACGCCGAGCCGGTCCAGGGCGTCGAGGAGGAGGCCGACGCTCCAGGTGGAGTGGGCGAGGACGGCGATGTCGCCGTAGCGCACCGGTCGCGGCCGCCGGGTGGCCGGGTCGGGAATCTCCTGCTTCCGCGTCTCGACGGCGGCGCGGATCCAGGTCGCGAGGACCGTCGCCTCGAGTGCGCGATCGGAGGCCGCGTTTCCGTCCCGTCCCTCGAGCGGGAGGGCCACGACGCACGCGCCCCGGCCGCCCGTGCGCCAGGCCTCGAGGCGCTGGTTCGCGACCGTGCCCGCGTCCCGGTCGAAGTGGCCGTCGGCCGAGGTCCCGAGGATCGCGTCGAAGCGGTCGTTCAGGTGCGCGACGAGGGCGGCCTGGGAGCGGAAGTTGGTCGTGAGACGGGCCTTCAGGCAGGGGCCCTCGAGGACGAGGCTCCGGACCGCCTCGTAGACGGCGATGTCGGCGCGCCGGAACCGGTAGATGGACTGCTTCGGGTCGCCGACGAGCGTGAGCCGGCCGGGCGCGACCCGGACGTCCCGCCAGTCGCCGGCGCGCGTCCCCTCCTCGCACAGGTAGAGGATGACCTCGGCCTGCAGGGGGTCCGTGTCCTGGAACTCGTCGACGAAGAGGTGGCTGAACTGGGCCTGCAGCTCGCCCCGGGCGCGGCGGTTCCCCCGCAGGAGGTCCCGCAGCTTGAGCAGCAGGTCGAGCTGGTCCACGACGCGGTGGCGGGCCTTCACCTTCTCGTAGAGCGCGATCACCGCCGGGAAGCACCGCGCGAGCCGCGTCGCCATGAATCGGCGGAGCGGCCGGGTGAGGGCGTCGCGGATCGCCTCCCCCTCGCCCCTTCCGTTCCACTGCTTCCAGGCCTCCCAGCCGCCCGGGTTGTCGGGGAAGTCCCGCCCCATCTTCAGCTTGGCGAACCCGGGAGCGTAGCCGACGAGGCGCCCGACCTCTCGGTAGAGCACGACCGGGTCCGTCTCGCGGGCGATGGTGCGCAGGCGCTCCGCGGTCTGCGCGACCCAGAGGGAGCCGTCGCCGCGGCCGCTCGACGCCGAGGCGACGACGAGGAACCGGTCGATCTGCTCCTCGACGCGCGAGAGCTCGAAGGGTGCGGCGCGCCGGTCGGGGGGAGGGACGTCGCGATTCAGGATGAACCCGGCGACGAGCGCGTCGAGGCCGTCCTTCCTCGACCACGCCCCCTCCCGGGACTCGGCGAGGACCCGGGCGTCCAGCGCCGCGACGATCGCCGTCTCGGCCTCCGCCGCGCGCGCCCGGTCGCAAAGCGGGCTGCCCTCGAGTTCCTCGGCGAGACGTCCCGCCCCCGCGGCGTGAAGCAGCGCGTCGAAGGTCTCCCGGCAGAGGGCGTCCGTGTCCTCCACGACCTCGTACGAGGGGCTGAGCCCCGCCTCCACCGGGAAGCGGCGAAGCAGGCGGTCGGCGAATCCGTGGATCGTGCCGATGAAGGCCGTGTCGGCGGCGGCGAGGGCGTCTTTGAGCCGCGACCGGCGCACCGGCGACGCCTTGCCCGCGAGCGCGGCGAGCAGGCGCTCCCGGACGCGGAGGCGGAGCTCGCCGGCCGCCTTCCGGGTGAAGGTCACCGCGGCGATCCGCGCGAGCGGGACCTCCGCCTCGCGGTCGTCCCCGGGGGCGACCATCTCCAGGAGCCGCTCGACGAGGAGCGTGGTCTTGCCGGTCCCGGCCCCGGCGTCGACGAGGACGTTCACGCCGCGGGCGCGCACCGCCGCGTCGCGGTCGGCCTGGTCCGGAGGGTCGCGCCGCGCCGTCACTCGCCGACTCCCTTCAGGCGGAAGAACTCGGCGAGCGCCCCGCTCGCGTCCCCGGCTTCGGCCTCGGCGACGGACCGCGCGGTGGCCGAGGGCCCGCAGACCGGGGCGAACGGGCAGTAGGCGCAGTCGCCCTTGTCCGGCGTCGGGGGAAAGGCGCGCTCCGAAAGGGCGCGGGCCGCGAAGGAAAGCCAGTCCCGGGTGGACGCCTCGAGGAGAGCGTAGTCGCCGCGAAAGGCCCGCTCGATCCCCCTGCGCGCGTAGGCGTATGCCGCCTCGAGCCTGTGCGGGACCTTCCACGATGCGGCGAGCTTCCGTGCCACGAGCGCGTAGAGGCCGATCTGGACGTCTCGGACGGGGTCCGGGGGCTCGTCCGGGTCCCGCGGGTAGGCGGTCCCGGTCTTCAGGTCGCGGACGAGGGTGTGGTCCCCCTCGACGTCGATCCGGTCGACCCGGCCCTGCACGTGGAGCGGCCGGCCGCCGGCGTCGAGGTCGGTCGCGAACGGGACCTCCACCCCGACGAGGCGCTTCAGCGGCCGCTTCCAGTCGTACTCGAGGAACCGGGCCAGGTCGTGGTCCAGGCGGGCACGCTCCTTCTCGGCGATCCCGCGCCCCACGAGCGGATAGCTCGCGAGGTTCCTCCGGAAGACCTCGTCGGCGATCCCGTCGGCCACCTTTCGCCAGCGGGAGAGCGACCCCTTCCTCTCGACGAAGGCCTCCCCGTGCCGTCGGTAGAACTCCTCCATCACCTCGTGGAACAGGCTTCCGTAGGTGAGGGCGTCGAGTTCCCGCAGCGGAGGCGCCTCCGCCGGCTCCTCCCATCGCAGCACCCGCCCGTAGAGGAAGCGGAGGGGGCAGGCAAGAAGGTCCTGAAGGGCCGAGGCCGAGATGGGCCGGTCGGGGTGGAGGCCGGGCAGGCGCGGGAACGGCTCCGCAGGCCCGATGAGGCCGTCGGCGGGTCCGAGGCGCTCGCGCCGGCGGAGCGCGAGGACGCGGCCGACGTCGACCGGGCCTCCGGAGGCGAAGGCCGGCGGCACCTCGCCCTTCGAGGCCGCGCGGTCGAGCCACTGCGTCGCCGTGACGGGGTGGGCGTCGCGGAAGGCGGCGGCGCCGTCCCGGGCGGGCCCGAACGAGGTTCTCCCCAGCGAGGCGAGGTCCGGGATCGGGCCCGGGCAGAGCGGGTCCGGCCTCCAGAGCGCCGCCCCCGCCTCGACGAGCAGGGAGGACGGCTCGCGCTCGCTCCGCTCGAGGTCGCTGCGCGGTGCCGACAGGCAGACGGCACGGCCGGCGCCGCGGACCGCCAGGTCGACGGCGTGCAACTGTGCGAGCGAACGGTCCGCCGCGACCAGTAGCGATCGCTCCGCCTCGGCGCGCATGCGGTCCGGGAGGATCGCGTCCTCTCGCGCCGCGGACGGCAGAGAACCCTCGCACAGGCCCAGGACGCGGACCGCCTGGAACTCGAGGCCTGCCGCGCCGGCCAGGGTGCCCACGTACACGGCCGGCTCCCCGAACCGGAGGGTGGAGACGCGGAGGGAGAGGAGCCGCTCCTCGATCAAGGCCAGCGCGTCTGCGCCGCCGACCGCGCGGCCCACCGCGTCGGCGCGCGCTCCCTGCAGGCTCCCGGCGAGGAGCGCACCCACGGGGGGCGCCCCGGGGTCGAGGAGCCAGTCCTCGAGGAACCCGAGCACGGCCGACGCCATCTCCGAGAACGGCCGCCCCTCGACGAGCAGGTGCGCGACCCCGACGAGCGCGTCGATCGCCGGCCGCGCCGCGGCGACCTCGTCGAGCGCGGCCCGGCAGGCCCGGCCCTCGCGGTCCTCGAGCGCCCCGTCCTTCTCGATCCGGGCGAGCTCGGCCTCCAGCTGCGCCGCTCGCGCCTCCGCTCGCGGCCTCCACTCGAGCGCTCCCTCGGGCCGGGCCGCGCTCCCACCCACCGTGCCGAGCGACCATGCGAGTCCCATGGCCTCTTCGCGACTCAGGTGCTCGCGCTTGCCGATCGGGGCGCGGAGCGCCGGGAGGAGGTCGCTGACGAGCTCGGCCGGGAGGAACGCGCCGAGCGCCCGCACGAGCGCGAGCGCGCGTGCGCCGCCCGCGAGCGACACGGCGGGCAGCCCACCGGCGACGTGCACCGGGAACGGGCCGCCCGTCCACGGGAGGCGCCCGAGCCGCGCCGCGACGAGGGAGGCCATGGGGTCCCTCACCGGGAAGAGGATGGCGACCTCGGAGAGCGGCGTGCGGCGCTCGACGACCTCCCGGGCGACCCACTCCGCCGCCGCCTCGATCTCGGCGTCCGTCCCGGCGTGCTCCTCCAGGTGGACGGTGCCGTCGGGCCCCGCGCTGCGGGGGCGGCCGTCCTCCGCGAGGCGCTCCGGGCTCGCGAAGAGGTGGCCCGCGAGCAGGTCCCGCTCGGTGGCGGATGCCGAGGGCGCGGGGGCGCTGGCGAGCGCGTTTCGCGCCTCCGTCCCGAAGAGGGCCTCCACGCGATCGAGGTGCCGGTCGCGAAGAGGCCGAGCGGCGAGGATCGCCACGGTCGCGTCCGGGAGCTCCCGGACGAAGGCGGCCTGCACCAGGGTCTCCCGCCCCGTCGCCGCGGCCAGCACCGGGCCCGTCTCGGGCCGGATCCCGCGGCGCAGGGCGTCCGTGGCGAGCGCGTAGGTGCGGGCGGCGGTGAGGCTGTCGCCCGCGGCGGCGTCGAGCCGCCGCCACAGGAGCGCGAGGTCGCGCCAGTGGCCGGTCGATCCCGGAAGGCGGTCCGGGGACAGGCCGCCGGCCTCCAGGTCCCCGAGAGCCGCGGCGATGGCCTCCGCCCACCCGGGCGTCCGGCGGGCGAGCGAACGGTCGAAGTGCTCGAGGCCGAGGTCTTCCGCGAAGAGGGCGGTGAGGCGCGCGGGGCGCAGCGCCTCCTCGCCGGTCCGGAACGACCGGCCCGCGGCGGCGAGCACCTCGCGCGCGAGGGTCAGGGCGCCGACGAAGCGGGTGCCGGCGAGCACCCGGGAGCGTCCGTCGCGGACGAGCCGCCGCCGCAGCGCGTGGGCGTGGCGCTCGGAGGGCACGAGCACCGTCCGGAGCGGGAGCGCTCCGTGGGCCGGCAGAGCGGCGACGGCGTCGGCCCACTCGGCAGGTGACTGGAGGATGGGGACCGTCCCCATGGCGACATGTTACCGGTGCGTCGGACACGCGTCTTGACGCGGGACGCGGCTCGTCAGGAGACCCCCACGCCAGGAGGCTGCCCTGCGGAAGTTCGGGCGGCGGGTGGCGGAAGGGATCCCGGCGCCGACGACGGACGAGCGCTCCCCGGAGCAGGAGGGGATGGCGGACAGCCGGAGGCGCGCCCGCCGCCCGCGGAGGTCTGGCTCGTGAAGCGCGCCGACCGGGCGACGGACCTGGATCGCTCGCCGAAGAGCCAGTCGCACGAGAAGCGCCTCGAATGCCCCGACGAGGCGCGCCGGATCCTCGGCGGCGCGAGCGCGAGGATGCGCGAGCGCTTCGCGGGGAAGCTCGTCGCCTGCGAGGCCCACGGGGAGGAGTGAAGGTCAACGGGGGCCGCCTGCCCCGGGCGGCCGGACGTCCCAGATGAGCCCCTCCACCCTCCGCG
>Ga0335069_10006580_pt1 | contig 16871 bp, 16 predicted proteins | sample Lox_Sample_11_FD_206714 | JGI IMG/M metagenome (GOLD analysis project Ga0335069, IMG submission 206714) | Soil microbial communities from Loxahatchee National Wildlife Refuge, Florida, United States - Lox_Sample_1.1 | ecosystem: Environmental > Terrestrial > Soil > Wetlands | place: USA...
ACCGGATCGAAGTCCACGAACCACGACCGGAAGAGCGCCCGCGCCATCGCCTCCAGCGTCTCGTTCATCCGCCGGTTCAGCTCGATCTTGTCGTCCAGCGTGCCGAGGATGTGGGCGATGGCGCGTTGTTCTTCCAGCGGCGGAACCAGGACTGACATCTGCCGAAGGTGCATCGGGCCGAAGTGTCTGATGACACTTCCAGCGCCGACCATCTCGGCCTGCTGCTGGAAATCCGGCCCTTCGAGCAGATAGCGGATAAAGGCCGCAACTAGCCGCGCATCACGCGGACGCATGCGAATGATGCCTGTATACGGAATGGCGCCTACGCCGTCGTCGCCGACGACGGCGATGCGACCCAGCGAAGCAGAAGTACTTAGGAGAATGTCGCCCTTCGCGAGGCCGAAGTGCGCCCACTTCGTGGCCACGGTCTTGGGGTCGAGATAGTTGCAGCCCTCAAGTACGGAGCCTCCACGGTCCAAACCAGCCAGCCTCACGAGCGGGACGCCTTCGTCTCGGAAGTCCTTTGCCAGAATTCCCGGGCCTTCCTGGAAGTCGATGACGTCCGAGAAGCGCTCTTCCTTCCACTCACCCTCCATACCCAAGCTCCCTCAGGTTGGAAGCAATGGCGGCGTCCAGCTTTGCAGCCTCGGCCTGCTGCTCGCGGAGCGTCGCAGCAAGCCGCTTCATCTTCTCCTCGAAAGGCTCGCCGTCGTCTTCCTGCGCCGCCGCGCCGACGTACCGGCCAGGTGTGAGCACATGGACGTGCTTGCGGACTTCCTCCAATGGTGCGCCCTTGCAGAAGCCAGCGATGTCTGCGTATCCGCCCGCATCCTTCTCGCCGCGCCAGGCGTGGTAGGTGGCGGCGATGCGGGCGATATCCTCGTCGGTCAGCTCGCGATGCGTGCGGTCCACCATGCGACCGAGCTTGCGCGCGTCGATGAAGAGAACGTGGCCTCGCCGGTCGCGGAACTTGCCGTCCTTGCGGTCACGCGCCAGGAACCAGAGGCAGGCGGGTATCTGCGTCGAGTAAAATAGCTGGCCCGGCAGCGCCACCATGCAGTCCACGACATCGGCTTCGATCAGGTTCTTGCGGATGTCCCCCTCGCCGGACTGGTTCGATGACATGGAGCCGTTGGCGAGCACGAAACCGGCTACGCCGGCAGGTGCGAGGTGGTGGACGATGTGTTCCACCCAAGCGAAGTTGGCGTTGCCTGCCGGCGGCACGCCGTACTGCCAGCGTTTGTCGTCGCGCAACAGATCACCGCGCCAGTCGCTCACGTTAAACGGTGGGTTGGCGAGGATGAAGTCAGCCTTGAGGTCGGGGTGACGGTCGTTGTGGAAAGTGTCGCCGTGGGCGATCTGGCCGTCGATGCCGCGGATGGCGAGGTTCATCTTCGCCAGCCGCCAGGTGGTGTAGTTCGACTCCTGGCCGTAGATCGAGATGTCAGCCTTGGCCTTGCCGCCGTTGCCGTTGCCCTTGGCGTGCGCGCGGATGAACTCCACCGACTGCACGAACATGCCCGAGGAGCCGCAGCACGGGTCGTACACCCGGCCCCGGTAGGGTTCGATCATCTCGACCAGCAGCTTGACCACGCAGCGCGGCGTGTAGAACTCCCCGCCCTTCTTGCCCTCGGCACTGGCGAATTGCGAGAGGAAGTACTCGTAGACCCGGCCGAGCACGTCCTTGGCACGGCTCGCTTCGTCACCGACTTTGATGTTGCTGATCATGTCTATGAGCTGGCCGAGCCGCTGCTTATCGAGTCCGGTCCGGCCGTACTGATCAGGCAGCACGCCCTTGAGAGCGGGGTTGTCGCGCTCGATGCCGGCCATCGCGTCGTCGACAAGTTGGCCGATAGTAGCCTGCTTCGCTCGCGCCTTGAGGTGCGACCAGCGCGCCTCGGGCGGCACCCAAAAGATGCTCAGGGCGCGGTACTCGTCCGGGTCCTCGGGATCGGCCCCCTGCGCCTTCTCCGCCTCGAGCTTCGCGTGCTGCTCCTCGAAGGCGTCGGAGATGTACTTGAGGAAGATCAGGCCGAGGACGACGTGCTTGTACTCGGCAGCGTCCATGCTACCGCGCAGCGCGTCGGCCATCTGCCAGAGCTGCGCTTCATAGCCGACGTTGGCAGCGGTGGCTTTGCTTCTGTCGTTGGTAGTTGGTTTGGGCATTGTGAGTGTACTGGAACACCGAAAGATCGCCGCGTGTCAAGGAAAGGGCGACTCCCTTCCTCTTCCGGCGGAACCCTTCCGCTTTGCGCGACCGACCTGGACCCCCTCGGCCACCGAGCCGCACGGCGTGGATGCGGGCGAACGGGAGGGGCACAGCCGGCCTCGGCGAGCTGTACGGCGTCTACCTGTTCACCACACTCTTAGTAGCTTCCGGATAGTGGAGGCCGGCGGCGGTTCCCTTCGGCGAGATCTCGTCGACTGTCACACATCGGCAGAGCCGAACCAAACTCCTAGAACCACTCGATGAAAGACATAAGTCGAGCGCAAGAACGCTCAATGGACGACTTCGATCCGGTTGGTTGCAGGTGGCGCCAAGACCGGTAAGCCCCTGCCAGCACAGGGCTTTTAGCCGAATTGGAAGCCTGCGACTGGCCGAACTTTTAGGGGTCCACCGAGACTTTATCGGTTCCCTTTCTCGCTCATTTCCCCTTCCTTCGCTGCTCCTTAGGGCGGCTCGAAAGCAAATTAAGCGCGGCACATCGACCGTCTGGACATGGGGTTCGCAAGATGTGGTGCGTTCTTGTAACGATAGTGTCGAGTGAACGGCCGAGTATCTCGGCATGACGACCAGATGATGATGACTAGATAACTCACAATGTATTGCCTGTATGATCATGTCTTGTGCTTTATCACTCATGAGCACACGGGTTCTGGGGGTGCCGGATGCACAGCGCGGGTGTAGCCAAGCGGCCCCAACGACCCGACGCACGCGACGCGGCGCGGGAGTACATCCGCCGCGGATGGGCGGTCGTGCCTGTGCCTGCGCGCCGCAAGGGCCCAGTGCGCGACGGCTGGCAGCGGGGCGGCTTTACCGCAGACGACGTCGACCCCGACGGCAACCTCGGGCTCCTGACCGGCGAGCGGAGCGGCGGACTGGTCGACGTAGACCTCGACGTGCCAGAGGCGATCGCCGCGGCGCCCTATCGGCTGCCGGAGACTGATATGGTACACGGCCGGGCATCGTCGCGAGCCTCACACTGGTGGTACGACGCACCGGGCACCGAGACCGTACGCAGGCGTGACCCGGACGGCACGACGCTGGTGGAGACACGCTCCAGCGGCGGACAGACCGTTGTGCCGCCGAGCCTGCACGAGGACACAGGCGAGCTGATCCATTGGGAGCGAACCGGCGAGCCGGCCAGGGCAAGCGCTGAGACACTGGCGCGCGCACGTGACTGGATCGCATCCGCTGCGATGCTCGCACGGCGCTGGGCGGATGGATCGCGCCACGATATAAGTCTCGCGCTGGCGGGCCTGCTGCTGCGCGGCGGAATGACACGGCACGAGGCGGAGCGCCTCGTCGAGGCGGTGGCCCGGGTCGGGGGTGACGGGCAGTGGCGGGACCGCGTGCGCGCCGTCCGCGACACCTACGCTGAGACCGGCCCGACCACCGGCGGGCCGACGCTCGCGGAGCTGCTGCGCGATGGTGAGGCGGTCGTCCCCCGGCTGTGCGAATGGCTCGGCCTACGTGGGGGCAAGGACCACGCTGACGCCGGACTACTGCCGCAGCCCCCCTATGCGCCCGATCTTGGCGAGTTTCTTGCCGTGGAGTTTCCGCGGCGTGATCACATCTTCCAGCCGGTTCTCCAACGCCAGGGGCTCGCGATGGTCCACGCCTGGCGCGGCGTCGGAAAAACTTACTTCACTTTGACGCTGGGGCTCGCTGCGGCCGCCGGGGCGGGGTGCTTCCACTGGAGCGTATCGCGACCGTGGCGCGTCCTGTACGTGGACGGCGAAATGTCGGGCGTAGATATGCAAACCCGGCTGGCACAGCTCGCAAAAGGAATGGGCTTGCGACCTGAACCGGGCGTCTTTCGTATCGTGACGCCGGATCTGCAACCGCGCGGCATTCCCGACCTCAGCACAACGGCGGGGCGGGAATGGCTCGACCAGATCATCGCGGACCGCGAGTTACTGTTTTTGGACAACCTGTCGAGCCTAGTGCGCTGCGAGGACAATGATGACGCACCCTGGTTGCCGCTGCTCGGCTGGCTGCTGGGACTCCGAGCAAGTGGCCGTTCGGTTGTCCTCGTACACCACGACGGCAAGAACCGTAGTCAACGCGGAATTAGCCGGCGAGAAGATCACCTAGACACGACGTTCCACCTGAAGACGCCGGACGATCAGAAAACGAGCGACGGTGCGCGGTTCGTTGTCCATTTTCGACAAGCATCGCGGCTTTCACGGGAAGGACGCCGAGCCCTTCAAAGCGGAGCTCGTCGCTGCGCCAGACGGCAGCCTTACCTGGACAATGGCCGGTATGGAGGAGTGTGTCACGAGGAAAGTGGCCGCGTTGTTGAACGAGGGCTGCACCGTTTCGCAGGTGCGAGAACGTCTCGGCATCGGACGTGCGACCGTTGATCGGCACAAGAAGAAAGCTGCCGAGCTGGGACTTCTGCAATGACTCGAAAGCATTCCGCCGTGCGTTCCGCCGTTCCGCCCCGTAGGGCGGCGGAACGCGGAACGGCACGCAGCACCCCCGGAACGGAACACCGGAACGCTAGCACTCGAAGCGCTGATAGATCGTGTGCTTTCCCGGACCCGCAGCGGAACGCCAAGCGGAACGGAAGCGGAACGCACCATCGAAAATGCCGTTCCGCCGCCCCGGAACGCAACCTGCCCGCACATCGACAACCCGGTGCTTGCCGAGTGGTACGCCAACCATCCGCAGGTTGTCTGCGCGCGGTGCTGGCTCGATGGGCACCCGACACGCGGGGGGCGGCATGACTGATACCTTCTCGACTTTCGCCGCAGCCCTCGAGGCGCGCCTCCAGCGAGGCGCCACGACCTATCGGGTGAACCTGGAGGGCTGGCAGTGAGGCGAGCGAACACGGCACGCAAGACCGGCTCTGACCCGGCTGCGAGCACTGTCCCTGCCCTCAAGGCGCACGAGGAGGCAGCGATGCCCCTTGGCACGGTGCGCCCGTACATGTCGATAGAACAACTGGAGGCGGCGACGCCGTGGAGTGTCCCTGCCATTCGGAAGAAGATGGCGCGTAGCGTCCTGAAGCTCGGCGTCCACTACTTTCGACCGCTCGGCCGGCGGCGGGAGGTGGTCTTCAAGTGGTCCGCCATTGTGGCGATGGTTGAACAGCAGTCACCCCGTGTGGAAGAACCGGAGTCGGCGCCAAGTCGGCCACGACGAACGACGGGCATCATCGATGTCGAACAAGCGACAGCGGACTTTGAGCGGCTGCTCGGTTGAAAGCCACGACGGCTGGCTCCGGCTCCGTTTCCGGTCGCTCGGGCCGGACGGGCGGCGGCACCAGATCGCTCGCGCCACTGGCAAGACAGATACGCCGGAGAACTACAAAGTGGTGCGCCGCTTGGCCGATCTTGTCGGCGCTGCGCTGGCGACTGGTCGCACGTTGCAAGAGATCGATGCCATTCTCGGTCACATCCCGAGCGGGGTGGCAGAGACGGGTCCCAAACAAAAGAGCAGGACGATCAGCGAGCACGTTGAGCGGTGGCTTGCGACGCAAGCCCCCGTCGTCCGCAAGGGGCAGCTCCACGACTATCGCCGCCACTTGCGGGGCTACGTTGTGCCGCTCATCGGACATCTACTGCTGGTCGACCTTGAGCCGGCCGACACCCGCGCCGTTCAAGCTGAGTTGCTGTCCCGCAAGCTTTCGGTGAAGTACGTGCGGAACATCGTTGCCTGCAGCTGGCGGGCCTTCCTCCGCGATGCCGCTGAGGACGGCGTCGTCACTCCCACAGTCTATCCGCATCTCAAGTGGCCGGAGTGGGACTTCCCCGAGGCGGATCCGTTCACGGGCGAGGAGCGGCGCGCGATCATCGAATGGTTCCGTGTCCATTGCTTCCGCTGTCATGCACCCGGCACAGCCACTGGGTACGTGAAACAACCTCATCTGCCATACTACGTCTTCGTCCATCTGCTCTTCTGGTCTGGGCTGAGACCCTCTGAGGCGGCTGGGTTGCGCGACGGGGATCTTGACCCTCCCGGGGCGCGACTCCACGTGCGACGCTCTCGCCACATGGGGGAGGACAACCGCCCAAAGACGCGGAGCGCGCGCCGCACGGTGGAGCTGTTCCCGGATACGGTGCGGTTACTCCAGGCCCTGCGCCCGTTGCACGTGACGGCGGAGACGCCGGTGTTCACCAACTTGAACGGCGGTCCGATCGAACCCAAGGCGTTCTTGGAGCGATGGCATGACTGCCTGCGTGCGCTCGGTATTCGGCAGCGTGGGCTGTACTGCACCAAAGACACGTTCGTCACGACGGCGCTGCACGTGGGCGCGAAGCCCGCCTGGCTGGAGCAGCAGACCGGGGTGCAGTACGAGACCTTGCGGCGCCACTATGGACGGTGGATGGCTGGCGAAGTGGACAGCGAGCTGCGACGGTTCGCAGTCTCCGACCCCACCCTGTTCGGCGAGACCAGCCGTCAACTGTTACCGCGGCGCCGACGTGCGGTAACAGATGGGAGGCAAGTCATTGGTATTGCAACGGTTGGGAAATGCGAGGAGGGGGACTTGAACCCCCACGGGTTTTACCCCACTAGCCCCTCAAACTAGCGCGTCTGCCAGTTCCGCCATCCTCGCAGGTCGTGATTCGTGTTGAGCTTGTCCTGAGCCCGCCGACGGGGTGTTCGTGACTCGCATCAATCGCTTGCCGGTTCGCCTGCCGGTGCGCCGCCCTGTGGCTGCGCCGGCACCGCGGCTTGAGGGGCCGCAGCTTGCGGTGCCGCCGCCTGCGGTGCGGCCGCCTGCGGTGCGGCCGCGGCTGGCTCGTTCGCCGGCGCGGGCGCCGGGGCCTGGGCCGGTGCGCCGCCAGCTTGCGGCTGCGCGGGTACTTCCAGTGGCGGCGCCTCCTGCAACGGCGCCGAGTCGAAAACGGTCGAGCTGACACGGCGCGCGCCCGTGTACGTCAACGTCAGCGATGTCAGCATGAAAACCACCGCCATGATCGTGGTCAGCCGCGTGAGGAAATTGCCGGCACCGCCGCTGCCGAAAATGGTCGAGCTGCTGCCACCAAACACTGCGCCCATGTCGGCACCCTTGCCTTGCTGCAACAACACGACGCCGATCAGAAACAGACAAGCGATGACGTGAATGATCGTCACGACAATCAACATACCCTACCTCACGCGACAAACTTGGCGATGCGTACGAACGACTCGACCTGCAAACTCGCTCCACCGACGAGCGCGCCGTCGATATCTGCCTGGCGCATCAACTCATCGATGTTGTCCGGCTTGACGCTGCCACCATACAGGACGCGGCACGTGTCGGCCACATCCCTGCCGCCCAACTCCGCCAGCGTCCGGCGGATGAAGGCGTGCACCTCCTGGGCTTGCCCGGGCGTGGCCACTTTCCCCGTCCCGATGGCCCATACCGGCTCATATGCAATGACCAGCGCCCGTATAGCAGCCGCATCCCGACCCAGCAAACCGCGCCGCAGCTGCCGATCGATCACCGCCAGCGCTTCGCCCGCCTCGCGCTGCGCCAACGTCTCGCCAATGCAGACGATCGGTACGAGCCCGTGCGCTTGCGCGCCGGCGGTCTTCTGCGCCACCGTCTCGTCCGTCTCGCCAAAGAACTGCCGGCGCTCCGAGTGGCCGATGATGACGTGCGTGCAACCGGCGTCATGCAGCATCAGCGCCGACACCTCGCCGGTGAACGCTCCCTTGGGCTCGGGATGCACGTCTTGCGCGGCCAGCAGCACCTTGCTGCCGCTGAGCACCCGCGCCACCGTCTCCAGCGCAGTGTATGGCGGCGCCACCAACACCTCACGGCCTGTCACACCACCGACGGCCGCTTTGATGCCTTCCGCCAGTGCGGCCGCCTCCGAGCGCGTGCCGTGCATCTTCCAGTTGCCGGCGATCAACGGAAGACGCTGCGGGCTCACTTGTCCTCCAGTGCCGCAATGCCGGGAAGCACACGACCTTCCAAGAACTCGAGCGACGCACCACCGCCCGTCGAGATGTGCGAGATGCAATCCGCCTTGCCCGACTGCATCACCGCGGCGACCGAGTCGCCGCCGCCCACGATGGTCAGCGCACCACTGCTCACCAGCGCGTCGACCATGGCCATCGTGCCGTGGCTGAACGCCGGGATCTCGAAGATGCCCATCGGACCATTCCAGAAGACGGTCTTCGCCTTGGCGACTTCGCCAGCGAAGCGGCGCTCGGTTTCCGGACCGATATCGACACCCAACAGCCCGTCGGGAATGGATTGGGCGACGGTCTGCACCGGGGCATCGCCCTTCGGCGACGTCGAGACGCGGTGGTCCACCGGCAGCAGCAGTTGCATGCCGCGCTGCCGCGCTTGCTTGATGAGTTGCTTGGCCGTATCGAGCCGGTCGGTCTCGACGAGCGAGCTGCCGACAGCCACGCCGCTCGCCTTCAGGAACGTGTACGCCATCGCACCGCCGATGAGCAGCGCGTCCACCTTGGTCACCAGGTTGTCGATCACCGCCACCTTGTCGGAGACCTTGGCGCCGCCCAGGATCGCGACCAGCGGCCGCGCCGGGGCGCTGACCACCTTGCCGAGATACTCACACTCCGTTTGCAACAGGAAGCCGGCGCCGCGCTGCTTCACATACGGCACCATGCCGGCGGTCGACGCGTGGGCGCGGTGTGCCGTACCGAACGCATCATTGATATAGACATCGGCCAGCCGCGCCAGGGCGCGCGAGAAGCCGTCGTCGTTGGCCTCCTCCTCAGCATGGAACCGCAGGTTCTCCAGCAGCAGCGCCTGGCCCCCCTGCAGCGCATCGACCATGCGTTCGACGGCCTCACCGGCGCAGTCCGGCGCCAGCTTTACCTCCTGACCGAACAGCTCCGACAGCTTCTTGGCGACCGGCGCCAAGCTGAACTCCGGCTTTGGCTTCCCCTTGGGGCGGCCGAGATGCGACGCGAGCACCAGCCGCGCGCCGTGATCACGGGCGTAGCGTAGCGTCGGCAGCGCCGCGCTGATGCGCGTCGCGTCGGAGACTGCGCCGTCCTTCAGCGGGACGTTGAAGTCGACGCGGATGAAGGTGCGCTTGTTGTTCAGCTCGATCTGGTCGATGATGCGCATGCTACACCCCGACCCTGCCCCTCCCCCGTTGCCGGAGGTGGCAACAGGGGAGGGAAGCTGTTGCCGTAACACAGTGCATCAGAGGCTGCTGCCGATCAGCTTCGTCACGTCGCCCATGCGTTTCGAGAAGCCCCATTCGTTGTCGTACCACGACAGCACCTTGATGAAATTTCCGTCCATGACCTTGGTGCATTGCGCGTCGAAGATGGAGGAGAAGGAGGTGCCGTTGAAGTCGACCGAGACGAGCGGCTCGTCGCAGTAGTCGAGAACGCCTTTGAGCGGGCCTGCGGCGGCGGCCTTCATCGCCGCGTTGACCTCGGCGTCGGTGGTGTTCTTCCCCAGCTCGGCCGTGAGATCGACCACCGACACGTTGGAGGTGGGCACACGCACCGCCATGCCGTCGAGCTTGCCCTTGAGGTCGGGCAGCACTTCGCCGACCGCGCGTGCCGCTCCGGTGGTCGTTGGGATCATCGACAGTGCGGCGGCACGGGCGCGGCGCAGGTCGTCGTGGGGCAGGTCGAGGATGCGCTGGTCGTTGGTGTAGGAGTGTATCGTCGTCATCAGGCCGCGCTTGATGCCGAACTTTTCGTGCAACACCTTGGCGACGGGCGCCAGGCAATTGGTGGTGCAGGACGCGTTCGACAGCACGTGGTGCTTGTCCCTCTGGTAGGCGGTGTGGTTGACGCCATAGCAGATGGTCAGATCGACGCCCTTGGCGGGCGCCGAGATGATCACCTTTTTCGCACCGTTGGTGAGGTGGACCTCCGCCGTGTCTTTGGAAGTGAATCGCCCGCTGCATTCGAGGACGACCTGCACGCCGAGGTCTTTCCAGGGGAGCTTGGAAGGCTCGCGTTCGCTGAGCACGCGGATGCGCTTGCCGTCGACAACCAGGGAATCCTTCTCCGCGGTGACGCTGTGGGCAAAGCGCCCATGCACGGAGTCGTACTTGAGCAAGTGCGCCAGGGTGGCGGCGTCGGTGATGTCGTTGACGGCGACGAACTCAAAGTCGCGCTCAGCGATGCAGGCGCGCAGCACGTTGCGGCCGATGCGCCCAAAACCGTTGATTCCTACCTTGATGCTCATGGCGTTCTCCTCGACGAAAAAATTTCGTAAACCACTTCGCCCGCGGGCAGTCAAGGTGATGCGCGCCGCGTGCGTTGACTCCCTGGGGTCCGTATACTAGCGTCCCAGCCACTGGGTGGCGAGGGGACGATGTATGTTTGTGGAAATCATTCCTGCCGCGTACGCCCAAGCCGAAGGCAGCGTGCCGCAGGAAGGGCTGGTCAGCATGGTCACCGGCTCCGGACTGGTGGTCCAGCTGGTGCTCTACTTGCTGATCCTGTTCTCGGTGTTCAGTTGGGGTGTCATCTTCTACAAGTTGCGTCAGGTGCGGGTGGCGCGCCGCCAGTCCGCGCGCTTCCTTGAGCTGTTCTGGGAAACCAAGAACCTGACGACGATCCACACGAGCAGTCAGGACTTCAAGCACAGCCCGGTCGCGCAGGTGTTTCGCGCCGGTTATCAGGAACTCGTGCGCCTGACGCGCACCAAACGGCAGAGTCCAGGCAGCGAGGTGGGGCTCGATACCACCGAGCTTGCGGGCGTCGCCAACGTCGAACGCGCCATGAAACGCGCTTCCAACCAGGAGATCACGCGGCTGGAACGGGCCCTCACCTTCCTGGCGACGACGGCGAGTGCCACGCCCTTCATCGGCTTGTTCGGTACGGTCTGGGGCATCATGAACGCCTTCCGCGGTCTGAGTGTCACCCATTCCTCCAGCATTCAGGCGGTGGCGCCGGGCATCGCCGAAGCGCTGATCGCCACGGCGACCGGCCTCGTCGCCGCCATCCCAGCGGTGATGGCGTACAATTACTTCGCCCGTCAGATCCGCGTGCTCTCGGCCGAGATGGAAAACTTCTCCTCTGAATTCCTCAACATCGCGGAGCGTCATTTCCTCAAGTAGGAGTGGGCCGATGGCTTTCGACGAGCAGTCCGCCGGAGCGATCTCGAATATCAACGTCACACCGCTCGTGGACGTGATGCTGGTGCTGTTGGTGATCTTCATGGTGACCGCACCGATCCTGCAACAGGGTGTCGACATCAACCTGCCGAAGGTGAAGTCGGCGCCGTTGGCCGGTGAAGAACAGCAGCTGGTGGTGGCCGTGAACCGCGCAGGTCAGGTCTATTTGAATGATACGGCGATCACCGTGCCGGAGCTGGGCCCGAAGCTGCAGGCGATTCTGAAAGTGCGCCCCGACCGCGAGGTGTTCCTGCGGGCCGACCAAAATGTCCGCTACGGTGACGTGATGCGGGTCATCTCGACCATCAAGGGAGCCGGTGTCGAGCGACTCGGCATGGTGACGGAGCCGCCGCCCGACCAGCGTAGTTGACGAGTCTCTCGGCAATAATGAAGAGGCTGTCGACTTTTGGCGCAACAGCCCTTCGAGACGCCGCCAAGAAAAGGCGGCTCCTCAGGGCGAATGGAAGCGTGCTTGGAATTCTGAATCTCACGCTTCCTAGACCGTTCGCGCTGAGGCTCTCGAAGCGCGATTTTCGGCCGTGTTCGCAGCCCTCGTGAGGTGCGTCCGTGACACCTCCCGTGACCAGCGAGTTTCCAGTAAGCGGCAGTGAAGGTGACTGGGACCGGAGCCTGTGGTGGATGGTGCTCGCCTCGGGCGCGTTGCACGTTGTGGCCATTGGCGTGCTCGTGCTGATACCGCAACGGTTCATTCACCACCCGCCGCCGCTGGTGTCGTACTCGGTCGACCTCGTCGCCCCGGATCGCGTCGGTGGCAGCAACATTGTGCAAGGTGGCAAAGGACGCGTCGAGGGTGCGCCGCTGGTAGCCGCACCGCCAGCCCCGAAGGTAGAGCCGCCCAAGCCGCCACCGAAGGTGGAGGCCAAACCCGAACCGCCCAAGCCGGAGCCCCCCAAAGTGGAACCGCAAAAGCCGCCCGAACAGGTCGCCAAGCCGGTCGAGCCGCCCAAGCCGCAAGAGAAACCGAAGCAAGACGAGATGGCGCTGGCGGAGAAAGCGAAGAAGCCGTCGCCTCCGCCGGCACCCACCGCGGCCAAACCGCAGCCGTCGCCGCAGGTGAAGCCACAACCCTCGCCGCAGGCCGTCGCGAAAGCGGAACCGCCGAAGCCGCAGGTCGACACCAAGGCGGCGGCAGCCAAGAAGGCCGCCGAGGCGAAGGCAGCCGCCGATGCCAAAGCCACTGCCGATGCCAAAGCCGCCGCCGACGCCAAGGCCGCCAAGGAAGCAGCCGCCGCTCATGAACGCGACGAGCGCATCGCCGCCGCCATCCGCCGCGTCGAGCAGCGCAGCGGTGTACGCGGCGGGGGCACAGGCAACAAGGCCGGCGAACAAGCCGGCGGACCGATTTCCGTTGGGCCCGGCGAGGGCGTGGGCGGCACCATCAAGGGTGTCGAGTACCTGCTCTACTACAACCAGTTGCTGAATCGCATCAAGCAAGCCTGGGCGTGGGCGGGAACGGACCGGTCGTTGGAGGCAGTGGTACGCTTCAACATCACCGAGGAAGGTGAGATCCTCAACGTGCGCATCGTGCAGGCAAGCGGCGACGCCAGCTATGATGCCTCGGTGGAACGCGCGGTCCGTGCAGTCAACCCGTTGGCCCCACCGCCGGAAACCTATCGAAAGGAGTTCAGCGACGTGGAGCTGACATTCAGCCCGGAGCAGATGCAGCAATGAGTGGAGGTGGGATGAAACGAGCGAGGTTGCTGGCAGGAGTGAGTGTCGGTGCGCTGCTCATTGACGTCGGGGTGTGTGCCGCACAGATGAAGGGCTCGATCTTCGGGCCGGGCACGCGCAGCTACCCAGTGGCGGTCGCGTCGCTCAAGAACCTCTCCGGTCCCGCGGCTGAAGATGTCGGAACACGCTTCGCCGACATCGTTGGACGCGACCTGACGCTGTCGGGCTACTTCAAAATCCTCGACCGCTCCGCCTACATCGAGAAGTCGGAGTCGTCGGGATACACGGTCGATTCCATCAACTTCGACAACTGGTCGGTGCTCGGTGCGCTGGCGCTGGTCAAAGGCGGCTACACGGTGCAAGGCGACAACCTCACCCTCGAGGTGCGGCTGTTCGACGTGTACCAGCGCCGCCAACTGACCGGGCGGCGCTACCATGGCTCGGTCAGCGAACTGCGGCGCATGGCCAACAAGTTCGCGGATGAGATCATCGCCCAGTTCACTGGCGAGCGCGGTCCGTTCGACTCGCGCTTCGCGTTCGTCTCGACGCGCGACGGCAAGTTCAAGGAGATCTACGTGATGAGCCCCGACGAGGGCGACTTGCAGCAGATCACCAAGAACCAGACGATCAACGTGTCGCCGTCGTGGAGCCCCGACAGTCGCTCGCTGCTCTACACCTCATACAAGCGGCGCAACCCCGATGTTTTCCTGATCGATCTGATCAGTGGCCGCGAGACATTGCTGTCGCAACGCCCGGGCCTGAATCTGGGCGCGAAGATGTCACCGGATGGGACGAAGGTTGCGGTGACCGTGGAGGACGACGGCAATGCCGATATCATCCTCTTGGACCGCAGCGGCAAGGTGATGCGCCGGTTGACCGACAGCTGGGCGATCGACGTCTCGCCCAGTTGGTCGCCGGACGGCAAACAGATCGCCTTCTGCTCGAACCGCACCGGGTCGCCGCAGATCTACGTGATGAGTGCGGACGGCGGCGCCGCCCGGCGTGTCACCTTCTCGGGCGACTACAACACCTCACCGGCGTGGTCGCCAAAGGGAGATCTGATTGCCTACGTCAGCCGCTCCGAAGGAGAGTTCAACGTCCACACGGTGAAAGTCGACGGCGGGGAACCGCGGCAACTGACCCAGGGCGCCCGCAACAACGAGGACCCCAGTTGGGCGCCCGATGGACGTTACCTCGTGTTCAGTTCATCGCGCTCGGGACACAGCAAGCTCTTCATCACCGACGTCACCGGCTCCAGCCAGGTTCAATTGACTCATGGTGGGGGAGATGATAGCAGTCCCGCTTGGTCGCGTTGGCTTGAGTAGTCAACAATGAGGCTGAGTCGCGTGAACGGGAGGAGTGGCGTGATGGGTAAGCGGCTGCTGGGTGTGGTTGTTGCGGGGCTGCTGGTGGCTACCATCGGTGTTGGCTGTTCTGCGAAGAAGAAGGGAGCACAAGCAGGAACGGAAGGCGGCAGCGGCGTCGGCGAAGAGGGGTTGGGTGGCGGCGGCAGCCTGGAGCAATACAAGGCGGGGACGCTGGGAGCTGGCGAAGAGGGGCCGCTCAAGGACATCCACTTCGCGTTCGATTCCATCGATTTGGACGAGACGGCGCGTGGCATCCTGCGTGACAACGGCAACTGGATGAAGGACCACTCCGGAGCCAAGGTTGAAATCGAGGGGCATTGCGACGAACGTGGGACGGTCGAATACAACTTGGCCCTGGGTGCGAAACGCGCCCGTGCTGCGAAGGACTATCTGGTCACGCTCGGAATCACGCAAGACCGTCTCTCGACCATCAGCTATGGCGAAGAGCTGCCGCTCTGTCGTGAGCATACCGAGGAGTGCTGGGCGAAGAACCGGCGCGATCACTTCGTTGTTGTCAGCGAATAGATTCGCCTGCACAACGCGCCCCCGCCGCGCGGCCGTGGCGCTGCTTTCTGTGGCACTGCTGGCGGGTTGTGCCACGCGTGCCGATTTCCTCCAGGTCCAAAAGGATCAGCGTGAAGTTCGCGCCCTGGTCGCCGACCAGCAGGTTGCGGTTGAGGGGCTCCGGCGGCGCCTCGACATCATGCGCAACGAGATGTCTGAAGGTGGCCGCCGCGCGGGCGGAGGCGGCACGCCGAGCGACGTGCGGCAACAGCTCGCCGATTTGGAATCTCGCATGATGGCGCTGGAACAGGCACGGGGCGTCGTCGCTCCAACGCCGCCCAGCAGCGCCACGCCCGCGCCCGAGCAGCCGCTGGTCACGTCGCGTCCGCCGGAAGTGCCGCCGCCGGTCGTGCCGACGCCGACGCGACCGCCGACCGCACAGGAAGCTGCCCTGTCGAAAGAGGAGGCCGCCTTGACCGGGCGCGGCGACGCCGACTATCGTGAGGCCCTCGGATTGATCCGCCAAGGGCAATGCGGCCCAGCCATCCCGAAGCTGCGCGACTTCATTCGTAAGAACGCGAAGTCTGACCTCGCCGACAACGCGCAGTATTGGATCGGCAGCTGCTACTACTCGCAGCGCGACTACAATCGGGCGATCATTGAACTCAACGAAGTATTGCTGAAGTACCCGAAGGGCGACAAAGTACCACCGGCGCTGCTCATGCTTGCCGATGCCTTCGCCGACTCGGGTGACAAAATCGACGCCCGGCTGATTCTGCAGAAGCTGATTGCCGACCACGGGAGATCAGAGGAAGCAGACAAGGCCCGGCAAAAGCTGCAGGCTCTCGGCGAGTAGCGCGCGGGTGCCGCGGGCACCTGCGGCTGAATTGACGATGCGGCTTCTCCGCCACTTGGAGCGGGTGGGCCGGCGTTTTCATACGCCGGTGCTGACCCTGGGTAACTTCGATGGCGTCCACCTTGGGCACCAGGAAATCCTGCGCCGTTTGGTGCTGCAGGCGCGCGCCCTGGGCGGCAGCGCCATCGTCCTCACGTTTCAACCCCACCCGACGGCGGTGCTCGCACCGGCGCGGGCGCCGCGCTTGATCACCGACTGGCGCACGCGCGTCAATTTGATCGCCGCCATGGGCGTGGATGCGATCATCGTGCAGCACTTCACGCGCGCCTTCGCGGCAGTCAGTGCCGACGAGTTCGTGCGCCGGTTTCTGGTCGATGGTTTGGGCGTGCGCGCCGTCGTCGTCGGGCACCGGGTCAGCTTCGGGCACAACCGCACGGGCGGCGCGGAGACGCTGCGACAGCTGGGTGGACGCTGGAACTTCGGCGTCGAAGTCATCGGCCCGGTTGAAGTGAGCGGCATGCTCGTCAGCAGCAGCGCGGTGCGCGAAGCGATCAGCGTGGGCGACTTCGAGCGCGCGCGGACCTTGCTGGGTCGCGTCTTCAGCGTCGCCGGGCGCGTGATCCACGGTCACCACCGTGGGCAGGTGCTCGGGTTTCCGACCGCCAACCTGCGCATCCCGGATCTGGTGCTCCCGCCAGACGGCGTCTACGCGGTGCGTGCGCTGGTGAAAGGGGTACCGCGGGAAGGCGTTGCCAACCTCGGGTTCAACCCGACCTTCCAGCAGCACGAGCGCAGCCTGGAAACGCACCTCTTCGATCTGAACGACGATCTGTACGGCCAGCGCATGGAGGTGCGCTTTGTCCGCCGCTTGCGGGGCGAGGCCAAGTTCCCCACCGTGCAGGCGCTCGCCGAGCAGATTGCGCGCGATGCGGCGGCGGCGCGCACGGCGCTGGCCGCGTCGCCCGAGGAATGACTCAAGCACAGCAGTTCCCCGTCGACGAGCGCGGTACGCGCCAGCGCCTGGACCGCTACCTCGCCGCGCTCGGCAACTGGGGCTCGCGCTCGCAAGTGCAGCGTTTGATCGACAGCGGACACGTGCGCGTCGATGGCGAGCCGGCCAAGGCAGGCACGCTGTTGCGCCGCGGGCAAATGATCGCCGTCACGCCCGCGCC
>Ga0335069_10006582_pt1 | contig 16870 bp, 16 predicted proteins | sample Lox_Sample_11_FD_206714 | JGI IMG/M metagenome (GOLD analysis project Ga0335069, IMG submission 206714) | Soil microbial communities from Loxahatchee National Wildlife Refuge, Florida, United States - Lox_Sample_1.1 | ecosystem: Environmental > Terrestrial > Soil > Wetlands | place: USA...
GCCGGCGTTCACTGCGGTAGCCATTGGGTTCCTCCCCTCGGGAACAGGTATCACAACCGGTCTGCGCCGGTTCGTGCGGGATCGTAGTCGAGACGACGCACAGGCGCCATGGCCTCGCGTCCCGTCTCCTCAATTTCGGCGAGCACGTCGATAAACAACGATCGGGGAAATTTAGTCCAGGGACAACGCGAATTTGCCGCTTGCATTGCCGACGGTCGGCCTACTCGATGGCCTTGCCCTTGCGGTAGCTCTCTTCCAACAGACGCATATTGTTCTGGACATATTTGTTGGTCGGGTCTTTTCGTTGCGCAGCAGCAAGCGCCGCGTGGGCGCGTTTATAGTCGCCGCGCAGCATGTACGAGTAGCCCTGGTTGTTGAGAATGGCGACCGTCGGCCCGACGATGCCGATCGCCTGAGCATAGGCGCGGTCGGCAAGATCAAAACGCCGCAGGCGATCGTAAGAGGCGGCAAGACCGAGCCACGCCTCGGCATCGCGAGGATGCAATTCTACGGCACGCCGGAAATGTTTTTCCGCCAGGCCAAAATTGTTGGCGCGATAGTGCTTTTTGCCAAGGCTCAATTCGTCGTTCGGGTCGCTGCCGAGCAGCCCAGGCTCTGACGCGGCCGGTACGCCCAAAGGCGGCGGGACCGTGCCGGTGGAATCGACTGCGGCAGTCTGCGCGGTGCCGGCGGACGGCGGAATCGACGTATCCGCGGCCTGCGCATCCGTGCCCGATTGCGACGCCGTTGCGTCGCTCCCCGTTTTCGATTTCAGGAAATCGGAAAAATTGCTCGACGTGCTGCAGCCCGCCAGCCACAAGCCAGTGGCGGCGATGATTGAAACTCGGGCAATTCCAATAAGCATGTCAAAGCCTTGCGGAAAGGCCCGGTATTGGGACGCCGTCAGGCTATGGGAGGATGGTTAAGAAAATCTTCACCCTATGCGCCCGGCGGGCACCGAAGGCGGACCATCGGGCCGCAAGGGGCGTCAGAAATAGCCGCCGACGTGCAACCGCACGATGACCGGAAGCAGAATGACGACAAACAGCACCGGGAAGATGCAGACCATCATCGGAACGGCGAGCTTGGCGGGCAGGGCATAGGCCTTCTCTTCAGCGGTTGAAAGCCGCTTGTGCCGCATGTCGTCGCTGTAGACGCGCATGGCGTCGGTGATGCTCGAGCCAAGATCGATCGACTGGTTGATCAGCGTGGCAAAGGCGCGCGACTCCTCGAGCGCGAGGCGGTCGGCGAAATGCTCAAGCGCCTCCTTGAGCGGCCGGCCCGCCCGGATCTCGAGATTGGTCAAATGAATGTTGGCGGAAAGCGAGGGATAGGTCTGACCAAGCTCGCCTCCGACCCGCTCGAGCGAGGCTTCCATCGACAGACCGGAGTCCGCGCACACGACGAGCAAATCCATGAAATCCGGAAACCCGGACCGATGCTCGAGTTTTCGTGCGGAAATTCGTTTGTCGATATAGACGCTGGGACCGACATAACCGAGGACACCGCCCGCCATGACAAGCATCCACAATACGGTACTGCTCGTGGAAGGCCGCAGAAACGGCAGGAATGTAAAAACGGCAATGGCCAAACTGATCGCCAACGCCGTCCGCGCGATGAAGAAAAAAGCCACCGCGCGCGGGTCGTAGATGCCGGCCTGCACCAATCGCCGGCGAAGGATTTTCATATTCTCGTCGTTGGCCGCCGAATAATGCTTCGTCGTGTATTCCAGAAGCTTGCCGACGGTCTTTTGGCTGGAATGCTGCAGCGCCCGGGCGCCACCGCGGCGTTGCTCGTCGTCCATGATCCGTGACGTGCGTTTCTTGACCGCGCCGCGCACGCGAACGACAGCCATCACCGAGAAGGCAAGCGTTCCGGCGGCAAGAAACACCAAGAGCGCCATCAGCATGGTGCTGGTGTCGCTGAACGCATCGCCGAATACTGAGACAATGGCGTCCATGCTCAGATCCTGAAATTGACCATGCGGTACATGATGAAATTACCGACACCCATCCAGCATCCGGCCATCGTGAGCGCGATTTTGGTCAGATCCTCGTGCCAGACGCTGCCGTAAAAATTCGGCACCAGGAACTGAATCACCGCAAACATGCCGATCGGCAACGACGACAGGATCAAAGCCGAGGCGCGGCCTTCGGCGGCCAGCGCGCGTATCTTGCGGCGCATCTTGAAACGTTGACGGATCACGGATGACAGATTTTCCAGAATTTCGCCGAGATTGCCGCCCGTCGAGCGCTGGATGGCAACGGCCGTCACAAACAGCGGTAAGTCATCTGTTCCGACCCGGAAATACAGGTTTCGCATCGCCGTTTCGAGGTCGGAGCCATAGGTGAGCTCGTCGGACACGATGCCGAATTCGGTGCCGATTGGATCCGACATTTCCCGGCCGACCATCGTTATGGCGATCGGCACCGGATGACCCGCGCGCAAGGAGCGTACGATGATGTCGATCCCATCGGGAAATTGGGCGCTGAATTTCTTCTGCCGCCGGCTGCGCAGCATTTTCAGGATGAAGGGCGGCAAAACGACACCGCAGAACAAAGCGGCAAGCGCGGCATAAGTCATGCTGCCTTTGAACATCAGCACGCCGGCAAACACGCCAACCGTGCCGATCACGATGATAAGGACCAGCCGGCCAAACCCGATGGTCAGCCCCGATTGCAGCAGGAGCTGGTTGAGATTGATGAGCGGCAGCCGGTAGTCGCCACCGCTGGTCAGGCCGCGCTCACGGCGCAACTGCACGAGCACGCTCTCGCGGTCCGTCTTGTCCGACATGACCTTGAGGCGGCGGTTGATATTCTTGCGGTAGGAGGCGTTGTTATAGACGAGCAGATAGACGCCCTCGGCCAGCATCGCCGCGGAGAGGCCGATCAGAACGTAAAACAGGTAGATCGAATCGAAATTGGCCATGGCCGATCAGAGCGGCTGCGAGGGATCGAAATAGTTACCGGGAATCTTGATTCCCATGTTGGCGAGGTGTCCGAGAAAGCGCGGACGCACGCCAGTCGCCTGGAAATGGCCTTGCACGCTGCCGTCGGGCGCAGTGCCCGTGCGCACGTACTTGTAGATTTCCTGCATCTGGATGATGTCGCCTTCGAGGCCCGTGACTTCGGCGATCGAGGTGACCTTGCGCTTGCCGTCCGACTGACGCTGCAGCTGCACGATGAGCTGGATGGCGTTGGCGATCTGGCTGCGGATCGAGGCGACCGTCATCGGAAGACCGGCCATGCCGATCATTTGCTCGAGGCGCGAAATTGCATCGCGCGGGGTGTTCGCGTGAATGGTCGCCATCGATCCTTCGTGGCCGGTATTCATTGCCTGCAGCATGTCGAAGGCTTCTTCGCCGCGGCACTCGCCAAGGATGATGCGGTCTGGGCGCATACGCAGCGCGTTCTTCACGAGCTCGCGTTGGCGGATTTCACCTTTGCCTTCGATATTCGGCGGTCGCGTCTCCATGCGGCCCACGTGCGGCTGCTGCAGCTGCAACTCTGCCGCGTCTTCGATCGTGAGCAGGCGTTCCTTTTCGGAAATGAACGCCGAGAGCGCGTTGAGCATCGTGGTCTTGCCGGAACCGGTGCCGCCGGAAATGATCGTGGTGACGCGCGATTTCACGGCCGCCGCGAGCACGTCCGCCATCGGTGGACGCAGCGCGCCCACCTCCACCAGCTTGTTCAGATTGAACGGCTTCTTGGAGAATTTGCGGATTGAAACGAGCGGACCATCGACGCCGATCGGCCTGACCGCCACGTTGACGCGCGAGCCGTCTTGCAGGCGCGCGTCGCAGAGCGGGTGCGATTCGTCGACACGGCGGCCGACGGCAGAAACGATTTTGTTGATGATGCGCAGCAGGTGCTGTTCGTCCTTGAAACGGACCGACAGCGGCTCAAGGATGCCAGCGCGTTCCACGTAGACGCATTCGTGCCCGTTGATCAGGATGTCGTTGATGCTCGGATCCTTGAGCAGCGGCTCGAGCGGGCCGAGGCCCGTCATCTCATCGAGAATTTCCGAGACAAAATCGCCGAGCTCCTGCGTATTCAGGGGCAACCGCTCGACGAGTACATATTGAGAGACCAACTGCTGCACGTGCCGGCGAAGTTCTTCTTCCGGTACCTTGTCGAGCGCGGAAAGATTGATCTCCTCGATCAGCCGGCGGTGCAGCCGTACTTTTGCGTCAAGGAGCTTGTCGCTGAGCAAAGGATTTTCGGACTGTTGAGCCGGCACCTGCTCGGTGGTCTCGGGCGAGGCCGCCCACGAAACACCTTCGATCGCGGATGGCGCAGGCTCTTGTGCCGGTGGCACATCCAGCGGCGGCGCACGGCGGACTGTAAAACGACCGGCCACATCAGCCTCCCGCGACAGAGAGCTTGAGTTTCTTCATCAAAGCCATCGGCTGACCATCGGCCGCAGCTTTGCCGGCCGGCGCATCCAGCACCATCTTCTTGAGTTCGGCGGTGATCTTGTTGCCGGGCTTGACTTCATCGAGCGGTACACCACGGTCGATCGCTTCGCGGACTAGCGCGTAGTCGTTGGGAATTGCACCCAGGAACGCATCGCCCAGCGTCTGTTGAAGGTCGCCGCGACGCAAACCGGAATCGAACATGCGTTGGGCGAAGCGATTGACGATCACGTGCGGATTCGGCCCCTCGCCCAAACGCTCAGTGATCGCGGCAACCAGCTGCTTCGCGTGACGCAGACCGGGAACCGTGGTTTCACTGACGATGAACAACTTGTTCGATCCGAGAAGCACGCTGTCGGTCCACGAGAACCACGTGCGCGGCATGTCAAAGACGACGTATTGGAAATTGCTCGAGACGAGATCGAGAAGCCGCGTCACGACATCGGGATCGAACGAACGCATTTCCGCCGGCCGATTCGGCGCCGCGACAACCGCGAGGCCCGAAGCGTGATACGACAGCATCACTTCCAGCAATTGCCGATCGAGGCGATCTGGCCGCGGCTCGATCTCGGCCAGATTGAGGCGCGGCTCGAGGTCGAGATAGTCGGCAACGGCGCCGTGCTGAAAGTCGAGATCGACCAGGCATGTTGACGGTTTCGTGCGCTGGCCTCCGCTGTTGAGCAGGATCAGCGCCGTCTGGATCGCCAGCGTCGTACCGCCTGCACCTCCCACCGCCGGAAGGAAAGTGTAGATTTTCGCTTCCATCGGCTCGGCACTGCTGCCTGGTCCCTTGGCAACACGCGCGCATGCGCGGACGAGGTCGATGGGCGCGACTGGCTTCACCAGGAAGTCCGCAATGCGCATCTGCAGCAAGGTACGCGCAACGCTTTCGTCGAAGGTTTGCGTTACAGCGATGACCGGCGGCCAAGTGCCGATCCGTGCCATCAGCCGCGCCAGCGCACCCATCTCGTCGGCCCGACCAGCGTCAAGGTCAACCACAACGACGGTGGCATCGGCGGTTTCGAGCGTATCGCCTTTCTCGGCGAGCACGCCTGGTACCATCTCGAGCTCGATTGCTGACGACGCCCCGAATGTCGTGCGCACGGAACGGTCGAACTCCGCGTCCGCGGTCAGAACCACGACACGTGTTCGATTCGTTTCGGTTGTGCGGCCCATGCGCATGATACGATTGCCGATCCTCTTACTTCACTGCGGCCGCCGGCGCCGTCACGGCGGTCGGGACGGGACCTGCGCTGTTCTGGTTGCTATTGCCGGAGTCCGAATAGCTTGAGGACGTATCGATGCCGCGAGGCTGGATGACGCGGTTTGTACGATAGCGTGTGAACGCCGTTTCCATCCGGTCGCCGTTGAAAGCGAAGTTACGATCGGCGCTGGCGGGCGGCCACGGATCGACCACGTGCGTCACGACGTTGGTTTCAACAGCGTTGCCCCCCGACAGCGCGATGCTGTCGCGGCGATCGAGATACTCCGAGCAGCCACCGAGGGTGGCAAACAAGCCGGCAAGCGCGAAGCTACGCGCGACGTTATTGAATTGCCGCATTGGATTCCCCCTTTGGCATGTCGAGCATGTGACCTGTGAACGGGCGATCTCCTGCGACCGCAATTTGCGCGGTTGCCGGCGTGAGCGCGCGCGCCTGTTCCCGCGTGACTTCCGTTTTTCCAAGCAGGAAGAAGTCCGGGTCGTTCGGCGGCAACGTGTCGTCGGTCGGCGCCTTGACGACGTCGCCGGGCCGCGCCGGACGCACCAGGTGCGGCGTGACAATGATGGCGAGATCGGTTTCGTTTTTCTGGTAGGACTTGCTCGAGAACAGTGTGCCGAGCACCGGGACACTGCCGAGCCAAGGCAACTGCTCGATAGAGTTCTTGTTGTCGTTCTGCAGCAGGCCACCGATCACGAAGCTCTGACCGTCGGTAAGTTCGACGGTCGTGGAGGCCCGGCGCACGATCAAGGCCGGCACGGAAACGCCGTTGCTCACCGTAACTGTATGCGTCGTGTCGATCTGGCTGACCTCCGGCTCAATCTTGATGTTGATCAGGCCGCGGCCGAGCACGGTCGGCGTAAAGGCGAGGCCGACGCCGTAGCGCTTGTAATCGACGGTGATGTTACCGAACGAGCCGGCGACCGGGATCGGGTATTCGCCACCCGCGAGGAAGCTTGCCGTATCGCCCGACAGCGCCACCAGATTGGGCTCCGCAAGGCTTCGGGCGATTCCCTTCTCTTCAAGCGCGTTGATCAGCACGTCCGTGGTGACGCCGCTCGCCACGATGCGGCCGACCAAGAAGCCGAAGGGCGAGGCGCCCGATATGACACCCGCCGCGGTTTCACCTGCGATTGTGGACGCGGTCAGGGGAAGGTTGGCGGCGCTCACGCGATTACCGATATTGGTGATCGAGCTGCCGCCAAATCGATTCCACTGCACGCCCAGTTCGCGGCCGGCAGTCCGTGAAATTTCGATGAACCGCACTTCCAGCAGAACCTGCTGCGGCGACATCACCGAAACCGTATTGATGACGTCGGGCCCAAACTGGCGTGCGATCGTCACAGCCTTGTCGAGGGTCGCAGCATCGGCAACTTCGCCCGACAGCATGATCCGGCCGTTGACGCTCGAGGCCTGGATACGCGAACCGGGGAAACGCCGCTGCAGCTCGTTGGTCAGCCGTGTGATGTCATAAGAGACTTCGACATCGAAAATACCGACCAGCTTCTTGCCCTCGGCGTACACGGATACGCGGGTGGTGCCGATTTTTTTGCCAAGGATCGACAGCGCGTGATCCGTCAGTGGATTGACGTCAGCCACTTCCGGATCGCCGACAGTGATGTCGACGAAGCTCGTATCGGTACGAACATCCTGCGACTTGCCGATCGGCACGGTCACCATTGCAGTGCGGTTGACGCCACTGATCTGAATCATCTTCGGTTGCTGCGCATAGGCTTCACCGATCAATCCCAGGATCGATGCCGCGAGCGCGACAACCAGTGCGATCGCCAGGTCGCGCAGCCAGTTGCCGCGATTGCTGGTCCTGTCCTCGGCTTGCCAGCGGAAGCCGACACGGATTTCACTATGATTTTTCACGACACACTCCCCACCCCTTCAATGATCTCGAGCCTGGAATTACCAGGCAGTTCGCCTCCGTTCCGTTGCAGTCGAGACCCCATCATTTCCCTCGACTGGAACGGTGTAGTCCTGCTTGGCCGCCGCACGGGTCACCACCACAGTCGTGGTAGCGGCCTTTTCGCCGACCGGTTCATTGGTCCCCAAATCGTTGAGCGTAACTTTGCGCGTTCGCACTTCGGCTGTTTCGCCGGCTTTCCGCAGCAGCAGCGAAAGGCTGCCGACGGAAGACGCAAGCCACAGTTTCTGCGCGTCGACCGTATCGACTTCCAAGGTGACGGATTTCGCGACTGTCGCTTTGGCTGCGCGATCGTCAGCAGTCTGGTCAACTGCGAGCACGCGCGTGTTTTGCAACACGACCTGAGTGGTCGCGGACCCTTTTTCAAGCTGACGCGTCAGCACGACATCGACGTGGTCGCCGGGCAATACAAAGCCGCCGACACCTTCGACATCGTTGACGCGGATCGTCACCGCTTTCATCCCAGGCTTCACGAGCGCTGAAAGTGTTGCGCGCTGACCGGGACCGGTGATTTTAAGTGCAAGGACAGGTTCGTTGGCCTCGATCGCGGCCAGCACGACGCGGCGGCCACCCGTCAGAACGTCGCTGATTTTGCCGAAGGCGCCTGTCGGCAACGCATCGGACGGCCACGGCACCTCCTGCAGCATGGAGGCATTGATCTCGGTGCCAAAGCGCAGAGATTGCCTGGCGACGACAACCGTTTGCGACGCCACTTGCGTCGGCTTGGGCTCGGTATTCTTCGCCCGCATGTTGGCCTGGTTGTGAAGCCAGATCTGGGCGATGAATACGGCGAGCAAGCCGAAGACAACGGCGAACCCGATCATGACGATTGTACTGGCACGCACGACAAGCAGCCCCGGTTTGACGCGACCGAATTCTTCCCCGGCCTCTTCGTGCAAACTCTATGGGGCGAGGCAGTATTGAATTACTAAAACGATCGTCGCAATTGCGCCTATGCTGAAGACCACATGAATTCGTAGCGTTTACGACGCGTATCTAGAACGCGATAAACTTTAGAGTAACCTTGCATTGGATTAACAATACTGCAGCGGATGCTTGCGCAGCGGGTAAGTAGCGGTTAAGCGTAAGGCGCGTGCCGAAATTCAAAAAGTGCCGGAATGGCGGGGCAAATGCCCAATCGGCAAGCAGAACATTGGGCGCATTGGGAGAGCATCAAGACTAAGGCAGGGTTACCGAAATTTTGCGGCCGGCGTTGCCCGTGCTGACACGTTGCGGCAACATGTCATGGCTGCCGACAAGACCAACAAAGTTGCATCGAAGCCGGTGCGCCAAAAAATTTCTTCCGGGAGAAAGTGCCGATGTCGAAACCTCGCATTAGCTATGTGGATCCTTCGACGATTAAGGATCCCGCCATGCTCGCCGAATTCGAGCGCTGCGCTCGTGAGGGGACGCCGCGACCGGAAAGCCAGGCCATTCGAGCGCACGTGCCGGCGACCTTCTGGTCATTCGCCAACACATGGCGCGATGTCTTCAAGAACGGAGTCGCCGACCACAAGATAAAGGAGCTGTGCCGGATCTACGTTTCGCGCTCGGTCCTGTGCGAGTTCTGCGGTAATCAGCGTTCGATCAAGGCGGCAAAATCCGGCCTCAAAGAAGATGATTATTCCGACCTGATCAATTTCGAGAGTTCTTCGCGATACGATGAACGTCAGAAGGCGGCTTTGGCCTATGCGGAGGCGATCACGTGGGATCTGCCCGCAACCGACGAATTGTGGAATCGTCTGCACAAACACTTCAGCGAGCCGGAACTGGTCGAGATCGGCTACTTCGTTGCCATCACGATGGGGCAGCAACGCTGGCTACGCACCCTGAACATCGAACATCATCAGATTCTCGCGGGCACCGACGCCTCGATGGCGCCGGGCTTCGAGACTTTCGATGCTCTTAAGCAGTCGAAACTGGCTGAAGATTATTGGGCCAAGATCAACCCCAAACCCACAAAACAGGCCGCAGAGTGAAAAGCCAGACAACAACGACGTCCGCTATCCGCGTGACCCCCGTGCCGGCCGGTAAAAGCGAGCCTCGCATTCGCGTCATCGGGTTAGGCAAACATTACGGCTCTCTCGAAGTTTTCCGTAACATCGACTTCGAAGTCGGCGAACGCGAGATTGTTGCGATCGTTGGCCCTTCCGGCTGCGGCAAGACGACGTTGCTTCGTTGTATCGACGGCCTGCTGCCGCACGATACCGGTGAGATCAGGGTCGGCAACGAACGCGTTGTCGAACCGATCGCCGGAGTCGCCATGGTGTTCCAGCACTTCGGATTGTTTCCCTGGAAGACCGTGTTCGAAAATGTCGCCTACGGCCTGCGCATGGCCGGCGCGTCGAAAGCGGAAGTCGACCGTAAAGTTCCTGAATTCATCAAGCTGGTCGGGCTCAACGGTTTCGAGAATGCATTTCCCTACCAGATGTCCGGCGGCATGCAGCAACGCTGCGGCCTTGCTCGCGCGCTGGCCGTCGAGCCCAATGTCCTGTTGATGGATGAACCGTTCGCCGCCGTCGATGCGCAAACCCGCGAGATCCTGCAGTTTGAGTTGCTGCGCATATGGGAACAGCGGCCGACCGCGATGATTTTCGTCACGCACTCAATCGAAGAAGCAGTGCTGCTCGGACATCGGGTCATCGTCCTCAAGGGCCGGCCGTCCAGCATTCACGAGACGATAATGATCGACTTGCCGCAGCCGCGCACGCGCGAGACGCTGCGGGAACCACGTTTTTCCGAATTGCGCGAACGCGTCTGGGGCACGCTGATGCGCGAGGCGCGCGAGGCCGAATTCCAACTCGAGCGTTAAGAAGAAAATAGCCAGATCAACAGGGAGGATTCCATGATCAGCAGAACCATCGCGTGGGCAGCGGGCGGAGCTTTGCTGGCCGCCTTGCTCACGAGCGCTCCGGCTGGTGCGCAAGACAAGAAAGTCGTGATTGCAATACCGGGTATTCCGCCGATCTTTTCGGTGACCATCGCCTTCGTTGCGGAAAAACAGGGCTTCTTCAAGAAACACGGCGCCAATGTCGAGATCAAACCGTTCGACAACGGCACGGCCGCGGCGCGCGCGGTCGTCGCCGGCGACGTCGACATGGCATGGTCGCCGACGCCGCCCGTGATCAATCAGGTCTCCAACGCCGACGTTCCGCTGGTTGCGGTCTACGGAATGCCGAACCCGGACTGGGTGATCGGCACGACCGATGAAGGCAAGACCTGCAAGGATATGGTTGGCCAGGATGTCGGCGTTGACTCGATCAATGGCGCCCGTTCAGTGGCGCTTCGTTCGATGCTGGTCGGCTGTCCCGGCGTCAAGATCGAAGACGTCAAACAGGTGGCTCTGGGTTCCAGTCCCGGCCCGGCACTGCTTGCCGGCCGCCTGCATTATTCGGTCCTGCATCTCGACGACCTTGCCGAAATTCAGCATCAGGGCAAAAAGCTCAACGTCCTGCTGGCGATGAAGAACACCAATCCGACAAGTCACTACCTCATCATGGTCGTGCGCAAGGACAACCTTGCAAAGAACCGTGACGCCATCGTTCGCGCGGTTGCGGGCATGATCGAGGCAGCGCGATTCATGCAGGATCCGAAAAATGCCGACGCTGTCGCGGATGCAGCCGCCGTGACCGGACATAACAAGGACGTCAACAAAGCCGCGCTTGCCGAGTTCCTCAAGATCGACTTCTGGGCTGCCAAAGACGACGGCATGCCGCGCAACAAGATAGAGGCGGTTGCCGCCCTGATGAAGAAGATCGGCTCGATCAAGCCGGACAAGGAGCCCGTGAGTTATGATGCCTTCGTCGACGGCTCGGTCTGGAAAGACGCCAACGCGATGGTGAAGTAAGCACCCGCCGTTCGCCGACGAAGATGGCAAAATGTCATGCCCCGCTTTGGCGGGGCATCGGCTAAAATCGGCCCGAGACATATCGCAAGGCGGCAGTATCGGATCATCCGCCCGTGCGGGGGATGGCAGCGAGCGACACGGAAACCATGCAGACGACCTACCTCCGCCGCCACGGTCCGCTCTGGATCAGCATCCTGGCCGGTATTGCCGCCTGGGAGATTGCCGGACGATCGACCAGTGCCGCCTTCATGGTGCCGTTCTCGGAAACGCTCGTACGGCTCTGGCAGCTGACCGTGCGCGGCGAATTCCTTACCCAGCTGCTCGACTCGGCCGAGCTGTTTCTCACGGGCTTCATCCTGGCGCTCATTGTCGGCGCCCCGCTCGGCCTGCTGCTGGCCCGGGTGCGCGTCCTACGCATCGGCATCGAGCCCTACATCATGATCCTCTACGCCACGCCGATGGTGGCGTTGATCCCATTCATCTTGTCGATGATGGGATTCGGTTTTGCGCCAAAAGTGCTCGTCGTTTTCCTCTTCACGGTTTTTCCCGTGCTCTACAATACTGTGGAAGGTGCACGCAGCATCAAGCCCGAGCTGATCGAAGTCGCGAAATCGTTCCGCTCCAGCGAATGGTCGCTCTGGCGCGAAGTGATGTTGCCTTACACCCTGCCCTACATGATGACCGGCGTGCGGCAGGCGATCGGACGCGCCCTGGTCGGCATGATTGCGGCGGAGTTCTTTCTCTCCTCCACCGGCCTCGGCCAGCTCATCATGGGCGCGTCGCAGGATTTCGATACTGCCGGTGTTTTTGCTTCCATTCTGGTCATCGGCGTGATCGGCGTCGGATTGACCCGGCTCGGTCTGGTCATCGAGCAGCACTTCGCACACTGGAGGCAGTAGCTTGAGCGTGATCGGGGCATCGTCGACTGCGGCCACCGACCTCCCGGCGGCAAAACGGCTGCTCGGCCGCGAGAGCAGCAGTTTCGTGCCGCGCTTTGCCACCGGCCTCGTCATCGTGCTGACCTGGGAAATCGTGGTCCGCGCATTTGCACCTGCGTATGTGGCAAAGCCGAGCACCGTCGTGCTCGCGATCCCGCGCGTCATCACCGATCCGGCTTTCCTGCAGGCTCTCGGCGCGACCCTTGCTGCCGTGGCGGAAGGGCTGGCAATCACGATCGTCGCCGGCACCGCGATCGGGCTTCTGATGGGCCGCAGCGACACGATCGACCGGATGGTCCGCGTCTACATCAACGGCTTCAATGCCATGCCGATGATCATCGTCCTGCCGCTGTTCTCGTTGTGGTTCGGTTATTCAGGCGCGGCGCGAATTGCCACCATCATTTTTGCGGCGATCTTTGCCATTACCATGAACGTCGCCGATGGAGCGCGCTCGGTGCCGCGCGAATACCTGGAAGTCTCCCGTTCGTTCCGCTCCGGCCGCTTGCGGATGCTGACCGATATCGTACTGCCCGCTTCGATGCCTTATCTGCTCGCCGGCTTCCGGCTGGCCGCGGGGCGCGCGCTGATCGGCGCAGTCGTGGCCGAGTTCTTTCTCTCAATCGGCGGCCTCGGCTACTACATCCTCTACAATTCGCGCTCCTATCATCACAACGAGGCCTTTGTCGGCGTGCTGCTGCTCGCCGCTTTCGGCGTCGGCTTTGAAGTGCTGGTACAGTGGGCGACGAAACGCTTCATGCCCTGGTATCGCCGCGACGAAAAGGCGAACTAGCCGAACTCCTTTCCAAGTCTGGTCACAAGTCTCATCACAAGGAAATTCTGCATGTCATCCGACCCCTTGCTTAAGGCCGCGATCGCGCATTGGGGCCCTCGTTTCGTCGCCAATGGCGTGGTGCTGACCGACTTCGAGGAAGTCACCAGCTCCATCACGTCATACAACGATTGGTGCCGCGCGTGGTCCGCACGCGCCGCGCATCACGAGCAGCTCGGGCGCGAGGCCTTGGCGAAAAAACATTTCCTCACGGCGGGTGAATGCCTGCAGCGCGCCGCGGTCTACTATCACTTTGCCTCGTTCCTGTTCGTGCACGATCAGGCACAGATGAAAGCGGCGCATAAAAAGCAAATCGAATGCCGGCAGGCCGCCCTTCCGCATCTGCGGCCGCCCGGCGAACGCGTCGAAATTTCCTATCAGGGCAAAACGCTTGCCGGCATTCTGCGCAAACCTGCGGGAATCGATAAGCCACCGGTTATTGTGATGGCGGTCGGCCTCGACTCCACCAAGGAGGAAGGCGATGCCTATGAAACGCCGTTCCTCGCGCGCGGCATGGCGACCCTCATCTTCGAAGGTCCGGGGCAAGGCGAAGCGCAGTATGACTTTGCCATCCGCGGCGACTACGAGGTGCCGGTGAAAGCGGTGATCGATTTCGTCGAGAAACGCGGCGATCTCGATGCCCGGCGCATCGGCATGTGGGGTGTCAGCCTCGGCGGCTATTACGCACCGCGCGCCGCAGCTTTCGAAAAGCGCATCAAGGCGTGCATCGCGCTCGGCGGGCCATTTAACTGGGGTGAGGCCTGGGATGGATTGCCGGAATTGACGCGCGAAGCTTTTCGCGTCCGCAGTCACTGCAAGACGCAGGATGAGGCCCGCAAAAATGCGAATACGCTCGCGCTCGAAGGCGTGGCGCAAAACATCACTTGCCCGCTGTTCATCGTGAACGGTCGGCTCGATCGCATCGTGCCTGCAAAGGACGCCGAACGCCTGGCGCGCGAAGCCAAAGGTCCGGTGCAATTGATGATGATCGAGGACGGCAACCACATCGCCACCAACCGTGCGTACCGGTGGCGTTCGCAAAGCGCGGATTGGATGAAGGAGCAGCTCGGCTAGGCCGGCAAACTAAAGCTGCACAAATCCGCGGGGAATCGTGTGAAAGCGCTCGATTCCTGCTTCGGTGATCAGCACCATTTCGCCCGTCTGAACGCCCGCTTTCCCATCGCGCGTCACCACATTCGGCTGAATGACCACGGTTTGGCCGGCGCGAAACGGCTCTTGCTGCACCGGACCGGCGGGGCGGCTTTTGCAGCCGAGGATCGGCGGCAGGTAGCCGCCACCATATCCGTGCAGCAGGTCATCGATGATGGTGAAGCCCGCATCCTCGATCACCCCGGATGCATCGATCACTTGCGCGGGTGTGGTCCCGGCCTTGAGCACCGACGCAATCGCATCGAACGCCGCATCGGCTGCGACGTGCAGATCCCGGTAGAGCCGGCTCGGTTCGCCAAGCGCAAAACTGCGCAGGACCTGCCCCGGATGATCCCAGAAAGCCGCAGTTATTTCCGCAACCACGGCGTCGCCTGCCTGCACTATCCGCATGCGCGGGAACTGCCTGGGCACGCCGAGATCGGGCGCGTTCATTGGCGTGACGCCAATGTAGTGGATGACGTTGGTGGCACCCTGCGCAACGTACGCGCGTTCCACCAGATTGCCGAGTTCACGCTCGTTCAACCCAGGTCTCACTCCATCGCGTAACGCAGCCATGCCGAAGTCGCTGAAATAAGCGCCGATCCGGAGCCAATCCAGTTCCTCAGCGGATTTGACCTGCCGCAGGCGGATGTAGCCGCGATTGAGGCTTTTCGATTTTCCAAACTTCGACGACAGCGCTGCAAACTGGTCCGCCGTCACAGGACCGAGCGTTGCCACACGGTTTTCGCGTGCGCCGCGTTTCGTCAGCACATCGATTGCCGCTGCGATCGACGATTCCCCGCCCCACGCCACGTCGGCTTTGTCGGCGAGAATGCGAGCCTGCGGCGCGTGGTTGACGTACTGCACGAACATTGCATCGCGCGCACCCGGCGTCAGCACGCCGACGGCTTCTGCCGTCACCGGCCACTGCGTCAGCCACTGCACAGCAGAACCGAAGCGATTGGCACCGCAGAACACCAGGTGGTCGCATTCTGCCTCGGCCAGCAGCCGTTCAATTGCCGCACGCCGCCGTACCATTTCCGCGTCGGAGAAACGCGGATATTCAGCTTCGACGATACGCGCGAGATGTGGAGGTAGCGTCACGTGGCCTTCTTCGGTAGTGCCACGATCATATCAAGCTCAATGCGGGCTCCCGGCGATGACAATTGATTGATGCACACCGTCGTGCTCGCCGGCCGCCAATCGCCGAAATATCTGGCCATCGTCGCATGCATGGCATCGGCGTCACGGAAGTCGGTGAGATATTTCGTGACCTTCACAACGTCGCGCCAACTCGCGCCAGTCTCATCGAGGATCGATTTGATGGCATCCATGGCCCGCGTGGTCTGCTCCTCGATCGAGTGCGGATGGACGTGCTCGGCGTCGACATGCGGATGCTTGTGATAAAGCGGCGACGGGGTCGCGCCGGATAAAAACATCAGGTCGCAGGCGCCGACGATCCGCACGGCAGGCGCGTAAGGCATCGTGTGCGCCTCCTCCGGCTTCGGATGCACGGGCTCGAGCCGGAAACTCTGCTGCGGCTTGGTGTTGACGTTCATGTTGGCCTCCCATCAGCGGACATTTACCGCCATTTGGGACTGAAACCGCCTTCGACGCAACAGCTCGCATTGCGTGTTGATTGAGGCGCCGGAAACGCTAATTTGCGCGCCACAGGAGAACTCCGAATGCCCTCAACGATCCTCGATTCCGCGGTGTTTCGCGATATCTTCACCACGCAAGCCATGCGGGACGTGTTCTCGGACGAGAACCGGGTACAGAAATATCTCGATTTCGAAGCCGCGCTTGCGCGGGCGCAGGCAAAACTCGGAATTATCCCGAAAGAAGCGGCAGCTGAAATCGTCCGTCACTGCTCAGCCGACAAGATTGACATGGCGAAACTCAAGGAGGCGACCGAAAGGATCGGCTACCCGGTGCTTCCCGTGGTCCAGCAACTCGTAAAGCTCTGCAAGGACGGGCTCGGCGAGTGGTCCCACTGGGGAGCGACCACCCAGGACATCACCGACACCGCGACCATCATGCAGATTCGCGAAGCCCTGGCGATCGTCGAAAAGGAGATCAACGGTATCTGCGACGGCCTTGCCGCGCTGGCGAAAAAGTATCGCGACACGCCGATGGCCGGGCGCAGCAACCTTCAGCAGGCGGTGCCGATCACCTTCGGTTACAAGATGGCGACAATGCTTGCTGCTTTTGAGCGCCACAAGCAGCGTCTCAAGGAACTCAAGCCGCGCGTGCTGGTGGGAGAATTCGGCGGCGCTGCGGGAACCCTGTCATCGCTCGGCAAAGACGGCCTGAAAGTTCAGGACGAGCTGATGAAGGAACTCAAGCTCGGCCAGCCGGAAATTTCCTGGCACACGGTGCGCGACCGCATTGCCGAAGTCGGATGCTTCCTCGGGCTGGTCACCGGAAGTTGCAGCAAGATTGCGTTTGACGTGAAGCTGCTGATGCAAACCGAGGTCGAGGAAGTCTACGAGCCGTTTCATTCGGGGCGCGGCTCCTCATCGACGATGCCTCAGAAGCGC
>Ga0335069_10006583_pt1 | contig 16869 bp, 17 predicted proteins | sample Lox_Sample_11_FD_206714 | JGI IMG/M metagenome (GOLD analysis project Ga0335069, IMG submission 206714) | Soil microbial communities from Loxahatchee National Wildlife Refuge, Florida, United States - Lox_Sample_1.1 | ecosystem: Environmental > Terrestrial > Soil > Wetlands | place: USA...
CGCCGTGGTGTGGCTGCTCGCCACGAAAACCTTTTGGTGAGTCAGTCGCCGGCTACTCGTGCAGGTACGGTTGCCCCAAGGCTGCGGGCGCACGCGTGCGGCCGGCTGAGATTGCGAGGGCGATCAGCGTGACGCCGTACGGCAGCATGAGAAGGAACTGATACGGAATCGCCAGGGCGAGGGCTTGAAAGTGAAACTGCAGCGCGGTGGCCAGCCCGAACAGGAGCGCCGCGAGTAGAATACCCCACGGCGACCAGCGCCCGAAGATGACGATCGCCAACGCAATGAAACCGCGGCCAGCCGACATGCCTTCGACGAACGTTCGCGCGTACACCACCGCCAAGTCGGCGCCCGCCAGGCCGGCGAGTGCCCCGCACGCCAACAGCGCCATCAGCCGAACCCGCGCGACCGGCACCCCTTGCGCGGTCGCGGCGTGTGGATTCTCGCCGGCCATCCGAAGTTCCAAGCCCGGGACGGTTTGCCCAATCAGGAAGGCACACGCCGGCACCAGCGCAAAGGCGACATAGCCGACAATAGTCTGTGAAAAGAGCCCGCTGCCGACGATCGGGATCTGCGCCAACAATGGCAGTGGGAGCACCTTGAGGCTGTTGACTGTCAGGGCAGCGCCGGTGACGCCGAACACCGCGCGGTATCCGACGCCGGTCAGGCCGACGGCCAACAGATTCACGGCCACACCGGCAACCACTTGATTCGCGTTGCGTTGTACGGCCGTGTAGCCAAATAGGGCAGCGAGCACGATCCCCGCCATTACGCCGGCGAGCACGCCGAGCAACGGTGAGCCGGAGAAGTAGGTGGTCACCATAGCGGCGAACGCGCCGGTCAGCATCATCCCCTCGAGGCCGACGTTGATAACGCCCGCCCGCTCGGCCAACAACTCACCCAGCGCTGCCAACAGCAGCGGCACCGCCATCGTGACCGTGGAGCTGAGCAGCGCGCTCAACAGATTCATTGCAGTGCTTCCTCGGCGGTCGACGGTCGGCTCGGCAGCCACCGCCCGTGTTCGGCGGCCACCAGAAAAATCACTACCGTCGCCTGAATCACCGACACCAGTACCGCGGAGACGCCGGCATCGCGCTGCATGGCGTTGGACCCTGCTTCTAACGCGCCAAAAAAGAGCGCTGCGAGGAGCACGCCGACGGGCGTGAGACGGCCGAGAAGGCCGACGGCGATCGCTGTGAAGCCGTAGCCAGGTGAGAAGCGCTCGTAGAGACGGAAGGTGATTCCCATCACCTCAATCGCGCCGGCGAGACCGGCGAGCGCGCCGCTGAGAACGATCGCCCCGAACATGCGCCGCGCGACCGGGATGCCGGCGAGTCGGGCGGCGATCGGATTCAGCCCGGCAGCGCGCATCTCGTAGCCCACCACGGTGTAGTACAGCATTGCGTACAGCAGCCCGCAGGCGACGAGCGCGACTGGCAGGCCGGCGTGCACGCGCAACGAGGGAATCAGGCGAGGCAGGCGCAACCCGGTCAGGACCGCGTCGGTTTGCGGATAGCGTCCGCCGATCTCCATCAGCGGACCCTGCACCAGATAGCTGACAATCCCGAGCGCGATGAAGTTCAGCATGATGGTCGAGATGACCTCGTTCACGTCGCGCCGCAGTTTCAGTGTACCCGCGAGCGCGCCCCACGCCGCACCACTCAGCGCTGCAGCGGCCATGACGGTTGGGATGCCGAGGGCGCCGGGTAGCGGCAAGCGGCTGCCAGCGAAGGCCGCCGCGAGCGCGCCCATCAGCAGTTGCCCCTCGGCGCCGATGTTCCACATGCCGGTCTGAAACGCCAGCGCCACGGCGAGGCCGCACAGCAGCAAAGGGCAGGTCTTTACCAAGGTCTCCGATAGACTATCGGCACTGCCGAAGGCACCGTCGAGCAGTGCGGCGAAGGCGTGCGCCGGATTCGCGCCGGCGGCCGCGATCACCACGGCGCTCACCGCGGTCGCTGCCGCCAGCGCGGCGATCGACGGCACCGCCCGAAGCACCAGATCCTTCACCCGGCGGCTCCCGCCATCAGTCTCCCCACCACCTCGGGTTCGACCGGCGGCGTCAGCGGCGCGCTGAGCGTACCGTCATATAGCACTGCGAACCGATGACAAAGGTCAACGATTTCGTCGAGGTCGCTGGAGATCAACATGACCGCGCGCCCGCCGGCGACGTAGGCATCGAGCGCATCATACACGCCGTGCGCCGCGGCGATGTCGAGTCCGCGCGTGGGATTGACGGCGATCAGCACCCGCGGTTGCGGTGCGAGTTGGCGCCCAACAATCAATCGCTGCTGATTGCCCCCGGACAAGGAGGCGACCGGTGCTTCCAGCCCTGCGGTTTGGACGGCGTAGGTCTTCACGAGCTGCGCCGCAAACGCGTGCACTGCGGCGGGCGGCAACCAGGGGCCGCGTCGAAGCTGTGCCAAGACGTTCCGGTTGAGCACCGCGTTTTCGGCTACCGTCATCGGCAGCACGAGTCCGTCGTGATGGCGATCCGGCGGAATCGGTCCGATGCCCGCCCGTGCGGCGGCGTCCGGTGAAGAAAGCGCGGCCGGCGTGCCGCCGATCGCTACACGTCCACTTCCCATCGTGCGCAGCCCGGCAAGCACCTCGAACAGTTCTTGTTGTCCGTTACCGGCAACTCCGGCCACGCCGAAAATCTCTCCGGCACGAACGGCGCACGTCACTGCATTCAACCGGCAGCCGCCGTCGCGCGCGGTCGTTACGTTGTCTAGGCGCAGGACCTCCGGTGCGTCGGCAGCGAGCGGTCGTCGCGGGCGACGTTGTGGTGCGGCTCGCCCAATCATCAGCTCCGCCATTTGTCCTTCGTTCACCGCGGCAAGGCGTTCCGTGGCGATCACCCGACCGTGGCGCATGACGGTGACGCGATCGGCGATTTCCGTCACTTCGCGCAATTTGTGGGTGATGAAGAGGACGAGCCGATCACGCGCACGCAACTGACGCAGCAAGGCGAAGAGCTGCGTGACTTCTTCGCGCGTCAGCACCGCGGTCGGCTCGTCGAGAATCAGGATGCGCGTCTCGCCGGCGAGCGCCTTGAGGATCTCGACTCGCTGACGGAGTCCGACTGGCAAGGTGGCCGTGACCGCCCGCGGATCGCCGATGTCGATTCCTGCTTGCTCGGCAAGCGCGGTGGCGTGCGCCACGGCGTCGTGCGGCGATAACCGAAAGGCCGGCCGATCGGGCGAGCACAGCACCAGGTTCTCCGCCACCGTCAGCGGTTCGACCAGGGTGAAGTGCTGGTGCACCATGCCGATGCCCGCGCGCCGCGCCGCGAGCGGCGCGCCAAGTGTGAGCGTACGACCGTTGAGTGTGATTGCCCCGCTGTCAGGGTGGTAGAGCCCGGACAACACATGCATGAGCGTCGATTTGCCGGCGCCGTTCTCACCGAGAATGGCGTGAATCTCGCCAGCGGAAACTTCGAGACTCACGTCGGCAAGGGCTTGGAGACGACCGAAGCGCTTACTGATTCGGTCGATGCGCAAGATGGGCGGCATCACGCGGCGGCGACGAGCCTGAAGCCAGGCGGATCAGAATTCAGCGGTCGGCACCTGCAGCGTTCCAGCGACGATGGCAGCCTGCGCTTGCTCGATGCGGTTCGTGGCGGCGGGTGGGAGCTTGTCGGCGAGCCGAGGATTGATGACGAACGAGACGACACCATCCTTCATGCCGAGCTTTTCGATTTTGCCGACGAAGGTGCGATTCTTTACTTCCTTGGCGATTTGCACAAAGCCGCGGGGAATGTCGGCGATGGCGCTGGCGATGACGACGTCTGGGGCGACGTCGTTCTGGTTCTTATTGCTGCCGAACGCATACACCTTGCGCTCCTGGGCGGCTTGGAACACGCCCAGGCCGGCGGCATCCGCGTTGTGAAAGATGAAGTCGGCCCCTTGTTGAATCAAGGCGAGCGCCGCTTCCTTGGCGGCCCCGACGTCTTCCCAATTGCCGATGTAGGAGGTCGACACGCGGAAGTCGGGTCGCACCGACTTGGCTCCCGCCTCGAAGGCGAGGATCGTGCTCTTCACCGACGGCAACTCGATCCCGCCGACGGCCCCGGCCTTGCCGCTTTGCGACAGCAAGCCGGCCAGCATGCCTTCGAGGTAGGTCGCCTCCTCGAGCATAAAGCGCAGCGGCGCGACGTTCTTCCGGACGGTGTTGCCGGAGGTGGTGATAAAGATCACGTCCGGAAAGTCGGGGCTGACCGCCGCGGCAGCCTCCTGAAACTCGAACCCATGACCGATGACCAGATTGAATCCTTGACGCGCGTAGCTCCGAAACCCCTCTTCGAATTCCGCCGGCGTCTTCGTCTGCGTCTGACTGATCGTCGCGCCGAGCTGGTCACGGATCATCAGCAATCCTTCGTACGCCAGCGCGTTCCACCCGGCGTCGCTAACCGGTCCCGGACTCAGCAGCGCCACTTTGAAGCTGGTCGATGCGGCCGCGGATGTCGACGGCGAGTTGGCTGCCGGCTCGGACTTCGAACAAGCGGCGAGGAGGCAGACCAATGCGGCGAGCGCGAGCGAGCGGCGAGAGCATGGCATCGATGACCTATATCCAAGGGCCGTAGACCCAGCAAGGTAACCGGTGGATCAGGGCGAATGGTGATAGCTGGCGCGCAGCATAAGGGAGAAATCAGCCGACGTGAGTACGCCGCTGACGTTTTCCACGAACGCGAGCTGAAGCAGTAACGAGCCGCAGCGAAGATTGGCGCCGCCGGTGATCTCCACCACCGTGCCGTCCAGCAACCGTGTCCCGGTGCCGTGAATCGGGCTGGTGTAGAGTTCTTGCTGAAGCAGCAATGATAGATTGCGTGCAACCTGGGCCTCGGCGGCGACGGCTTCGTTGACGAATGGATTGAGTGTGAGTTGTTCCGCCGCAACCGGGCCGACGGGAAAAATTCCGGATAGATCGCCGTACAGCATCAACCAACTCAACGCCTGATACTCGGCGGCGAATCCCAAGCCGAAGTCGGAATGACCGCTGCCGAACACCTTCTGCGTGTCGCCGGTGGGCGCCTTGATCGCCGCGCGCAGCGAAATCAGCGGATAGCCCGGCGATTCGAGAATCTCTTGTTTGCCGCTAAACCAGATGTCGCCGAGCTGGAAGGCTTCGTGGTGGCCGGCGAAGAGGGTGACGTCGTTCTGCCGATCCCGCACATAGAAGGCGCCGAAGCTGTTGTTGGGATAGAGGCTGCGCTCAGGATTGACGCTGCCGAAGGCGCTCTCGACCGAGTCGATGATCGGATCGAGGAAGCCGCCGAAGCGTGACAGGAACGGGAGATCGATCCCAAGTTCGAGTCCCGGGCGCACGCCATATTTTCCGCCGATGACGGTGCGATTGGTTTCGAACTTGAGCGCCGACTGAATCCGCGGCTCCTGGGTCGTGGCGATCTCGTTGATCTCGACGCTTTCGAGATGAAAATCGAAATCACCGCGAGTCGTGACCCGCGCGCGTTCGACCGGCAGATTCAAGAAGATGAGCTGGATCGGCTGATAGTTCCGCACCGGAGCCGGACCGAAGCCGGTGAACGGCGTGTCATCGCCGTCCGCGAACACTGCGGGCGCCAGCACCACGATCGCCGCAATCGCCCACAACACGCACCGCCGCATCCGGCGGCGCATAGCCGACCCCCATGCCGGACTCAACCGTACCCGCGTATTGATTCGCCGCGAATAACGCCTTAGCCTTCGCCGCGTGCTAGTTGTGTTCATCGTATACGTCCGTCGGAGGGCGCACCGCCGTGTGCCCCTACGGCGTCGGCACCGGAGCGTGTGCGTCCACGGCATCGCCGGGTTGGAGTGTCGGTGAATGGCCCACGTTCGGCTCGCGGTATTGCTGTCCGGAGGCGGCAGCACGCTGCAGAATCTGCTCGACCGCATTCAAGACGGTTCGCTTGACGCAGAAGTCGTGATGGTGGTCGCGTCGCGCGCCGATGCCCTGGGCTTGGAACGCGCCCGGCGCGCGGGCATTCCCGCAGTGTGCGTGCCACGCAAGGAGTTCGGCGATGCCGATCGCTTCAACGACGCATTGCACGAGGTCTTGGGTCGACATTCGTTCGACCTCATCGTGCTGGCGGGCTTCCTATCGCCGCTGCAATTGCGCGGCCGATATCAGGGGCGAGTACTGAACATTCACCCCGCGCTCATTCCGGCATTCTGCGGGAAGGGATTTTACGGCGCGAAGGTACATCAAGCCGTGCTCGATGCCGGAGCGAAGGTGACCGGCTGCACCGTGCATTTTGCCGACGACCAGTACGATCATGGGCCGATCGTCCTTCAAGGCGCGGTCGCGGTTCGCGATGACGACACGGCTGAGACCTTGGCCGCACGGGTGCATGCGCTAGAAAACGACCTCTACCCGGAAGCGATTCGCCTGTGGGCCGATGGCCGGTTGCGCATCGACGGCCGGCGGGTTCGGATTGACCCGTGAATCCGCGCCTCGCGGTCGCCTACGCTGTCATCCTCGCCGTCTCCGCACATGCGTCGGCGTCGGCGGCACCAATCCCGAGCCCCGACTTCAGTCGTCTCCCGATGCTAACAACCCGCACCAGCGCCCAGCGCTCGGGCGAGGTCCTGTCGACGTCGCGTACGTGGATCGAGCCGGTGGAACGCAACGGCGAGTCGCTGATCGCGGTGGTCTCCCACACCGCACAACCGTTGGGGACGACGGTGGAGGAGCGCACGCTGGTGCGTGCGGGCGCCACCGTGCGCTGTATCGAGCAAGAACATCGCGTGCGCGATGCCGGCGGGGAGGTCGTCGCCGTGAGCATGAAGCAGTTCCGCGCCGAGGCGGTGCCGTTCTCAAGCGCTCGGCTGCCCGACGACACCTATCCGCCGGGCGCGCTGTTGATCTATCTGCTCGCATTGCTGCCGCTCGACGGCACTGGTCACGGGTCATTCCACGTACTCGGTGAGGCGACGGTGTGGAGAATGGACGCGTGGCGCGGCACGGCCGACGGGATCGTCGTGCCGGCTGGGCGCTTCGCGTGTCATCGCCTGCGCCTGCGTCCGGACCCAGACAGTCTGGGTTTCCCGGGCTTCCTGCGCCCGTTCGTGCGTTACTTCATCCCGGAGTTTGAAGCCTGGATTGCCGACGACCCGCCGCACCTCGCGGTGCGGATCGCCGGCCCATTCGGCCCGCCGCGCGAGCGCGACATTGTGGTCGAGCTAGCCAGCATCAACGATGAACCGCGCCCGTGAGGCAAGCAGTCGCCCCGCATCTACGACGTCGGCTGCGACGGCGGCGGCGTCTCCTTACTCGGCTCCTTCGGTGGTTTGGCCACGGCCTTCTTTTTGACGCCGGGAGCCAAGATCACTCCCATCATTCGGCCTTCCATTTTCGGCGACCCTTCGATCGAGGCGACATCCTTCAGCGCCTCACACACCGCTAACAACTTCTGACGTCCGAGGTCTTGGTACGCCATTTCGCGGCCGCGAAAACGGAGCGAGAATTTCACCCGATCGCCCTCGGCGATGAACTCGCGCGCGCGCTCGATCTGGCGATGGGTGTCGCCGGTGTCGGTGCGATAGCCGAGGCGCAGCTCCTTGACCGTGGTCGTGGTCTGCTTGCGGCGCGCTTCGGACTCCTTCTTGTGCTGCTGATATTTGAACTTGCCGTAGTTCAGAATCCGGCACACCGGCGGCTGTGCCGTCGGCGCGATTTCAACCAGATCGAGCTCGGCCTCCTGTGCGCGGCGCAACGCCTCTTCCAACTGGACGACGCCGATCTGGTCGCCTTCTGGGCCGATCAACCGAACCAGTGGAGCGCGAATGAAACGATTGATGCGATGGGCATCCGGGGGTGGGGGAATGAACCGTGGACCTCTGCCGCGAAACGCCAATGGACCTCCTTTCACATGGCTCCATATCGGAGCGGGGACACCTTACAACGATGCGACGCGCCAGACAATGACTCCCCTCCGTCCGTTGACCCCCTGTGCGGAACTCCCTAGGATCGCGCGATCGGAGGGCAGCATGAAACGGTGGTTTGCGTTGAGCGCGATTGGTGCGGATCGACCGGGAATCGTCGCGGATCTGGCCGGTCTGATCTACGAGTGCGATTGCAACCTCGAGGATTCGAGCATGACCATCCTCGGCAGCGAGTTTGCGGTCTTGCTGCTCCTGACGGGCGAGGGCGACGCCGTCGAACAACGCCTGTCGGCGGCATGCAAGCGCCTCGAATGGGAAAAGCGCTTGACGGTTTTCTTTCGGCCGCTCGACAGCGCGCCGCTGTCGTACGGTGCGCGCCATCAGGCGACGCGCTACGAACTGCAGGCCGTTGGTGTCGATCAGGCCGGCATCGTGGCCAAAGTCGCTCGCTGCCTCGCCGATCGTCGGATCAACATTTGCGATATGCGCACGCATGCGCGTCCCGAGCCGGGTTCAGGCACCGTCATCTATACCATGCACATCACGATGGACGCGCCGCAAGGCACCGACGAGACGGTGCTCCGCCGCGACCTCGATCGGATCGCAAGTGAATTGAATATCGACGTGACGGTGATGCGGGAGTCGTGCGAGGTGAGTCGTCAGTCGTGATGCGTGAGTCGGCGAAACGCGCATAACTGCCTCGCGCAACCACTCACCACTCACGACTCACCAAACTCTGGATGGCGCTCCAGCCATGCAGCGGCGCCGCGCATCGATTCCTCGTTCCTTTTGTTGATGAAGCGATAGATCGGGCCTTCCAGCCAGCGCAACGGCCCGATCATGTGGAACGACTCGCGGAAACGCAGCTGCGTCCGCTGCGGGCCGAGCGGTTCGAGCGTCATTGAGCCGCTCAAACCGGTGCGCAGCATGAGATAGTCGTAACCGCGATTGACTTGGACGTTGGTCACCAACTCGAACGACTCGCCCCGTCGCCCGAAGGGGAGGGGATAGATCACCTTGCGCAGCAACCCGTTGCCGTTGTGGTCGCCCGGGTAGATCACTTCGACATCCAAGACGGCGGGCGCGTATTCCTTCCACAGGTCATAACGTTGGAACAGCGCCCAGATTCGAGCGGCGGGAAACGGCATCTCCAGGACGAACTCGTGATGCCGCATCGGTGTGATCAACCTGCGCCTGGCGGAGCCGCAGGATCGCCGGGCGCTTGGACCAGCTCGATGCGGGTGCCGTCTGGATCGGTGACGAACACGGCTGCCGCGTTGAACGCCGGGATGTCAATGCGCGACGGTTCGATCACCCCCGCGCCCACCGCAGTGAGCGCCGCAACCACAGCGGGGAGATCGGTGACCCGCAACGACAGATGCGTCAACCCGAGCTGATTCATCGGTCGCGGGTGCGTCTCGCCGACGGCGCCGGGCGACGCATAACGCAGCAGCTCGATCCGCGTTCCATCACGTTCGAGGTAGCACGCGTGCAGCTCGACGTTCTTGAGTTGGAGCAAGCTGTCGGTCGGTTCGCCGGCGATGTGCAAGTCGGACAGATGCGTGAAACCTAAGCCGTCGCGATAGAAGCGGATTGAGCGCTCCATGTCCGACACGCAGATGCCGATGTGAGTGAGTCGCTGAATGCCCATTCCGTGAGCGCTTCTACGCCGCGCGGCGACGCTGGGTCAACCTATCGTAGCGGCTCCGTCCGAAGATTGCGGGTGACTGGATCGACGCGAACGGTCGTCCGTCCTTCGAGGACGTCGAGGAGCTGGGCTCCCGCCAACTCTCGGCGCCAGCCGTGCAAGAGCGGCAGGGCCTCGGCATCGGCTGTCCCGTGTCGTGTCACCAGCAGCTCAAGATCGGCACTCGTCGCCAGCAGGTTGGGCGCGATATGGGCTCGTTCGGCAGCGGCACGCAGGACAGCCTGGAGCAACTCGATTAGTCCGATTGGTGTGCTGGCGGTGCGCGGTGTTGGAGGCTCGGGCCACTCCGACTTTGGCAGAGCGAGGGCGTGGGCAACCGCCGCCAGCAGTGCGTCGGCACTGCGGTCCAACTCGCGCGAGTGCAAGGCGCGCACGGAGTGCAACATTGCGGGGGTGGTCGGCGCGCGCCGCGCCAACTCGACCAGCAGCTCGTCTTTCAGGATACTGTTGCGCGGCTTGTTGCGTGTGCGAGCGATTTCCTCGCGCCAGGCCGCCAACTCCCGCAGGATCGCCAGCCCCTTCGCCCGTAGCCCGCCGCGGCCGCGGACGCGAAGGTAGGCTTCGGAGGGGTCGGACCGGCTCACGACGGCAGCGCGCTCGAGGCGGCGAAACTCCTCTTGTGTCCACTCGGTCCGATGCAGTCGCGCCAGGCGTTGCGCTAGGTGATCGCGGAGCCGAAGCAGGTGGCGCACGTCATCCGCGGCGTAGACGAGCTGCGCGTGGGTCAGTGGACGGTGGCTCCAGTCGGTCAGCGTTTCGGTCTTCTCGATCGCGATACCGAGCAGCCGTTCGACCAACGGCGCGTATCCTGGTTGCGCACCGTAGCCGACCATTGCCGCGGCGACTTGGGTGTCGAAGGTCGGCGTGGTCACCTGCTGCGTGAGCGCACAGAACAGCTCCAAGTCCTGCTGACCGGCGTGCAGCACCTTTTCGACCGCCGGATCGGTCAGCAACGGGAAAAACGGATCGAGCGCGTCAATGGCGCGGCAATCGATGATCGCACACAGGTGTTCGTTGGCAACTTGGATCAACTCGAGCTGCGGCGTGTAGGTCCGCTCGCCGACGAATTCGGTATCGAGGCCGAAGCGTGTGCCGCGGCGCAACTGCTCCACGACCTTGCGCAAGCCGGCGGCGTCGTCGACAACGACGAATGTGTCGGCGCCTGCGTTTGGTGGGGTGTGCTGCATGCGCGCTTGCTCATGGCGGAATCAAGCCTCGACCGCAAGTGAGGCCCCGCCACAGATGTCGAATCGGGGCGGCTCGACCACGTTGCCGCTCAGCTGCCGAGGCGGTAGAGCGTCGGCATGACCGAGCCGAGAACGCAGCCCCCATTCTGGATGTACGAGGAGATTCATGCGCAGCCGGACGCCGTGCGCGCGGTGTTGGCGGAGCAAGCCGAGGCGGTGGTGCGCGTCGTTGCGGCGCTGCGAGCGCGTCGGGCGCGTCGAGTCCTCTTCGTCGGTACAGGCACGTCGTATCATGCGGCGAGCTGCGCTGCTTGGCTCGCACGCCTGCACCACGCGCCGCTCGCGGCCGCTGCGGTGCCCGCCTACGACTTCGCGACCTATCCGCTGGCGCTCACGCGCGACGATGCGGTCGTGGTCATCAGTCATCGCGGCACCAAGCGCTACACGGGCCAGGCGCTCGCACTCGCGCAGGCGGCTGGTGCGCTCACCATCCTGGTGACCGGGCAGGGCCCGCACGAAGCGCCCCCGGGTGTCGGCGTCATCCGCACCTGCCATCAAGATCGCAGTTCCGCGCACACGGTGAGCTACACCAGCGCGCTGGCGGTGCTGGCGTTGATCGTGGCGGAGCTTGCCGAGAGCGAAGGTTTGCGCGGCGCGGTGCGTGCGCTTCCCGAACAACTGAGGGCGGCGCTCGCCACGGAATCGGCTGTGCGTGAACTGGCCGGGCGCCAGACGGATCGGGAACGCGTGTACTTCGTCGGCGGCGGTCCCCACGCGACTACCGCGAGCGAAGCGGCGTTGAAGTTGAAAGAGACGAGTTACATCGTGAGTGAAGGCTTTGCGGTGGAGCAGATGCTGCACGGGCCGATGCAAGCGGTCGAGGCGGGCGATTTGATCGTCGCGATCGCCCCGTGCGGTCCGTCGCTGGCGCGCATCGGCGATCTGCTGAACGCCGCGGCGGAGATCGGCACGGCGCGCGCGGCCATCGTTTCCGACGAAACACCGCTCAACGCGGAGGACGTCGTGCGTATTCCGTTTACGACCGAAGGAGTCAGTCCAGTCGTTAGCGTCGTGCCGGTGCAATTGTTTGCGTACTTCGCGGCGCTCACACGCCGTCGCAATCCCGATTGTTTCCGCTTGACCGACGCCCGGTACCAGCGGGCGAGCAATCGGTTCGCGTTGTAGCGCCTCACGGCACGGCGCCGCTGTCCTTCAGCTTGGCGATGGCCTCCCAATCGTAGCCGAGTTCGAGCAAGACCTCTTCGCTGTGCTGGCCGCACTCGGGCGCCATGGTCGTGGGCGACCACGGGGTGCCGAAGAAGTCGGCGGGGCTGGCGAGCATCTCGGCTTCACCCTCGGGCACCGGCACCTTGACCACGCCGCCGTTGGCGCGGAGTTGCGGATCGGTGACGGCTTCGTCGAGCGATTGCACGGCCGCCCACCACATGGTCTCGCGATCGAAGCGCGCGCCCCAGTCGGCGAGCGGTTTGGTCGCGAACACCGCGTCGAGAATCCGCACGCATTCGGCGTTGTGCTCCCGGCGGACACGGATGTCCTTGAACCGTGGGTCGTCGAGCAGATCCGGCCGTTCGATGGCACGAATGAGATCGGGCCAGTGGCGATCGCCTTGCAAGCCGAGCAGCCAAAACCAACGACCGTCACCGGCCTTGTAGGAGTTCACCAGCGGGTTGGGAATCCCGAAGCGGTCGTAGGGCGAGTCGATGTAGCCGAAGCGCAGGCGGATGTTGGCGTCCCACCCGAGCATGTACAAACCGTTGCGCAGCAGCGACGTGGTGACGAACTGTCCTTCGCCGGTGCGTTGGCGCGCAACCAGCGCGCCGCAGATCGCACTGACCGCGGAGACCGCGGTGAAGTGGTCACCCATCGCGCCGCGCTGCTGCGGCGGCTCGCCGCCTTTGGGCACCAGCGAGCACCCGACGCCGCCGCGTGACCAGAAGGCGCCGACGTCGTACGCGGCGCGATCACGGTCGTCGCCGTCTGGGCCGTAGCCGCTGACGCTGCAGTAGACCAAGCGCGGGTTGTCCTTGCGCACGGTTGCGTAGTCGAGCCCCATACGTTCGAGTCCGCCGAGACGAATATTCGAGACGAAGACATCGGCACGCGCAATCAATTGGCGTGCGATCTGCCGGCCTTCGGCGGTGGTGAGATTGAGCGCGATGCTGCGCTTGCCGCGGTTGTCGAGTTCGAAGGGCGGGTTCATCGGCACATCGATGCCGGCGGCCTTGGTGAACAAGCCGCGAAACGGATCGCCGTCGGGCGGCTCGATCTTGACGACGTCGGCGCCCCAGTCGGCCATGATGCCGCCCGCCGCCGGGCCGGCAACCCAGAATCCCATTTCCACCACGCGAATGCTTTCCAACGGTCCCGGCATGATCTCTCCAAGTCTTCTCCGACGCTCGGCGATCCGTGGGCAGCGATCAGCGAAACGCCGGCATCACGTCCTTCACGAATCGACGCAGCATCTCTTTGTCATACGGCGGTTCGATGTGCACGATGATGTGGGTCGCGCCGGCGTCGACATAGGTCTGAATCTTCTCGATGATCTCCTTGGGCGTGCCGGCCAGCATCGCCGCCTGCGCACCTTTGCCTGCCACCAAACGAGCGCCGAGCCCGATGGCGGAGCCGACGACCGGCACGTCCGTGATGCGATAGAGGATCAGGAACGCGGACACTTCCGGATCGCACGGTGTGCGGCCGATGCGGCGACACTCGTCGTGGACAATCTGCATGCGATTGCGAATGCCCTTGGGTGTCACGCCGATCGGGACGTTCCACCCGTCCGCGTACTTCGCCACCAGCGGCATGACCCATTTCTTGCCTTTGCCGCCGATGACGATCGGCGGATGCGGCTGCTGCACCGGCTTCGGATTGAAGGGCGCGTTCTTGAGCGTGTAGAACTTGCCGGCGAACGACGGGTGATCGACGGTCCACAGCTTGGTGATGACGTCAAGCGACTCCGCGAGACGTTCGGTGCGTTCCTTCGCGGTGAAAAAGGGAAAGCCGTAGGCTTCGTGCTCGGGCTCGAACCACGCGGCGCCGATGCCGAGGTTGAGGCGGCCGCCGCTGATGATGTCGACGGTGGTCGCCATCTTCGCGAGCAACGCGGGATTGCGATAGGTGTTGCCGGTCACCAGCGTGCCGATGCGGATCTTGGTGGTGTGCGCGGCCAGTGCGCTGAGCAGCGTCCAGCCTTCGAGGCACGGGTTGTTGAGATCACCGCGAATCGGCGCGAAGTGGTCGAAGTTCCACGCGCTGTCGAAGCCGAGCGCCTCGGCTTCCTTCCAGATATCGACCAGTTCTTGGTAGGTCGTGTCCTGCTGTCCGGTCTGAATGCCGAACAGGATCTTCTTTTTCGGCGGCTGGTCTTGCGCCCAGACCATCGACGCAAAGATGAGTACAACCAGCAGAGCAAACGACTCGCGCATCAGCCGCATCGCGACCTCCTGTGCTTTCCGAAGACTGAGCGGGCGAATCATTTCGCCAATGACAAGCTACGTCAACGGTTGGGGGGATCGCGTGCGGGTTGGCAGTGGGCTATCGTTCGCCGCACACGAAGGGAGAGCCAGATGAATCACAACGATGCGATTCGATCGTTCGCCAAGACGCTGCAGAACCTCGAACGGTGGATGGACAAGGCCGAGGCGCATGCGAAAACCAAGTCGTTCGAAGTCGACGTGCTCGCCCACGCCCGGCTGGCGCCGGATCAGTTCGACTTCGTGCGCCAGGTGCAATCCGGCTGCGACCAGGCGAAGTACGCCGCGGCCTACCTCGGGGGCAAGCCGGCGCCGTCGCACCCGGACACGGAGCAGACGTTCGCCGAGTTGCGGCAACGTATCCAGAATTGCCTCGCATTTCTGGAAACCGTTCAGGCGAAGGACTTGGCGGGAGCGGAAGAGCGCAAGGTCGCTCCGCCGTGGCTCGGCGGCAAGTGGCTGCGAGGCGACGACTACTTGGTCCACGTGGCGATCCCGAATTTCTTCTTCCACGCGACGATGGCGTACGCCATCTTGCGCCACAACGGCGTCGACCTCGGCAAGATGGACTACATCGGATCCTTGCCGGCGCGGGAAAGCTGAAGTCGCGACGAGATCGGCGGGTCCGCGATCTTACGATGGCAGGCTGCTGGCCCCGGCCAAGAGCGCGAAGAGATGATCGGCCGCCAAACGCGGCGGGCGAATGATGTACGCGGCGCCGGCACGCTGCAGCGCGGCCGCGGTTGCCTCGTCGTCCGCGGTCATCACCAGCGCGGCACTCGGCGCAAGCTGCTTGACGTGGCGGAGCAAGCGCTGGGCGGTTGTGCCCTTGAGGAACGTGTCGGAGATCGGGCAGATGATGGTGGCGGCGTGCTCGATGCCGAGGTGCTCCAAGGTCTCGGGATGGGCGAGATCGCCATAGACCCAGCGAAAGCCCTTCGGGCTGAGCTTGCGCTCGAGCAAGGGATTGTAGTCGACCACCAGAATCCGGCGGCTCAGCTCGGGCGCGCGCTCCGCGACCAGGTCCAGTAGCGCTTCGCCTTCGCGAAAGCACCCGAGGACGACGATGTCGCGGCGGTCTTCCGGCGCGCCGTGGCGTTCATCGGCATGACCGCTCTCGTGCAGGCCGAGACGCTCTATCATCGTCAAAATCAGACCGGCGAGTTGGGCATTGTAGAGGATGAGATACGTTGCCAGCACCGACGTGAGCAGCATCGAGAGCAGCACGAGCGATTGGATTCCCGATGACACGTGGCCGTAACCGGCTCCCAGGGCCAAGATAACCAGGGAGAACTCGCTGATCTGGGCGAGATTCAGTCCGGTGAGAATCCCCATGCGCAGCCCCGTGCCGGTGACCCAACTCAACGGGATGAGTGTCACCAACCGACTGACGAGCACCACTGCCGCGATCATGAAGGCCGCGGAGGTCAAGGCGAGGCTCGGCTGCGGCATCTTGAGGCCAAGCGAGACGAAGAACAGCGTGACAAAGAAGTCGCGGACCCCGCCGATCTTAGCGATGACATCGACGCCGTACGGAAATGCAGCGATCGTCAGGCCGGCGATCAATGCGCCCATCTCTCTGGACAGACCGGCGTAGTCGGCGAGGCCGCAGAGAAAGAAACACCACGCCACGGCGGTCAGCAGCACCAACTCGGGCTGCTTGCCTGCGGCGCGGAAGATGCCAGCCAACACGAAGCGGGCGACCGCAAACGCGAACCCCACCAGCAGGCCGCCCGACAGAACGGCCCGCAGAACGATCCCGGCTTGGGGATGAAGCAGGTTGGGTTGCACTCCCATGAACACGATGGCCCAGAGATCCTGGAGCACGAGGATGCCGACCGTCATCCGTCCAGCCGTAGTGTGGATCTCGAACTTGTCGTGCAGCACCTTCACCACGATCAGCGTCGAGCTGAGCGAAAGCACGACCGCGAGGTAGAGCAAATCGAAGCGTTCCGTTAGGAACGCGCTGCCGGCGAGGGAAAAGAACCCGGCGGTGACGAGTGCACAGCCGACGAACTGCCCGACGCTCATGACTGCCATCGAGCGGCCCATCTGCACGAGGTCGCGCAGATTGATTTCGAGTCCGATGATGAACAACAGGAAGATCAGCCCGATCTCCGAAATCAGCTCAATGCTCGCTTCGTTCGTAACCAAGGCGAAGCCGAGGTGCGGTCCCAGGACTAGTCCCCCGGCAACATAGCCAAGGATGGCAGGTTGGCGCATCAACCTTGCGAGATGCGAGAACACCGCGGCGAACACGATTCCGAGCCCGATGTCTTTCAGCAACGAAGCGAAGTGAGCGTCCATCTGATCTGAGCGAATGATCGCAGTCGCCGACTGGCCGTTGGCGCGTATCCGTATACGCGGCGAAGGTCAACCCGATGCGCGATGCCTCCAACGCGAGCAGTGCTCAGGCGATGCGCAGTCAGACGCCGCAACCAGCCTACGACGATCATGTTCCAGCTTGCGCTCCGGATGGCACGCCAACTGCTCTCGCGTCGCCCGAATCTTCCTTCGCGGCTGTTGACTGATTTGGCGGACGCTGCCGCAGGGATGTTGAGAACCAGAAGCCAGCGAAACGGGGGAAGTCCGTC
>Ga0335069_10006584_pt1 | contig 16867 bp, 14 predicted proteins | sample Lox_Sample_11_FD_206714 | JGI IMG/M metagenome (GOLD analysis project Ga0335069, IMG submission 206714) | Soil microbial communities from Loxahatchee National Wildlife Refuge, Florida, United States - Lox_Sample_1.1 | ecosystem: Environmental > Terrestrial > Soil > Wetlands | place: USA...
GCGACGCCGCAGGAGGCTCAAGCCGCCCGCGACGCGCTCGACGGCTCACTGCAGGGGGGCAAGTCGATCTCGGTCCGGCCGTTCCAGGCGGAGCCCCCGCGACGAGACGGCCCCGGTGGTGGTCCTCGCATGGGCGGCGGCCCTGGTGGACCGCGCGGCCCCGGCGGCGCGCAACAAGCGCCGGATCGCACGCTCTACGTCGGCAACCTTCCGTACGACGCCACGCAGGAAGAAGTGCAGACGCTCGTGCACAGCGTCGCGCCCGACAGCGTCGTGCGCGTGCACCTTCCGATGGATGCCGACGGCCGCAAGCGCGGCTTCGGATTCGTCACCCTGAACAGCTCCGAGGCTGCCAAGACCGCGTCGGAAAAGCTCCAGGGCGCGGACCTGCGGAGCCGAAGGTTGGTGGTCAACCTCGCTCACCCCAAGGGCGAGCGTCCGGCCCGCCCAGAGGGTGGCTTCGGCGGCCCGGCCAACTTCGGAGGGCCTCCGCCTTTCGCGGGCGGCGGCCCCGGCGGCGGAGGTGGTCCTCCCCCCAAGAGGGACTTCGAGAAGCGCAAGCGGACGTTCGAGGACGGAGGCGGCCCGCGCAAGAAGACCAAGGAGCGCGGCGGCGCCAACAAGTTCAACTACGGCGACGACGACGATTGAGCCTCGCGCGAGCAATCGCGACTTCGCGACGACACGCGGGAGCCGATAAGCCGGGAGCAAGGCGAATCGGGCCAGGCGTGATCCACCGCGCCCGCGCATAGTTCGACTGCTGCTGCACGACGGGCGGCGAACCGCGCGATCCCACGGAGGGACCGCACGGAGCCGAGTCATCGCGCAGCGGATGCTGACGCACGAAGCGGTCCTGGTACGGATGTGGCTTACAGCGGCTCCTCGTGATGCCCCATCCGTGCCGAGCCGCGGCCAGGCTCGTGTCGTCCGTGCTGGCCGTCGTTTCGTCGGCATGCCTCTCGATCGGTTGCGGGTCCTCGTCGTCGCCCATCGACGGCACGGGGAGCAACGCGCTCGCCTCCTCGAGCGGCGTCACCTGGACCAACGTCGGGAACGGCATCCACGGGACGACAGTCGGTAGCGGGCCCAACGTCCTCATCGTGTACGGGGGCTACACGGCGACCGACGCCGACTCCGAGGCCCTGTCGCTGCAGTACGTCTCGGCGCAGATGGGCGCCCTCGGCGTGGGCCACGTCTACGCCGTGCGCGGCCCCGAGGACGCCTCCTACTCGGCTCGCGAGATCGGCAACTCGTCACTCGCCGCGCAGCTCGCCGGCATGGTGAGCTCGATCGGCTTCGTGGCCGTCGTCGCGCACTCGAGCGGCGCCTTCGTGGCCGACGAGCTGTTCACGGAGGCCAGCGCTCAGGTCCTCTCGAGGATCGTGTACTTCGACCTCGATGGCGGCTCCTGGGCACTGAACGACACGCTGGTCGGCGAGATGGCGGGGGTCTACTTCTGCAACGGGCACGACTCCGTCGCAGGAGAATCGGCGAACTACTCGGCCATCGTGAGCCTGCACGCCGACTTCCCGGCCTCGCACTACTACACGGTCAACTCCACCGGCTCGGGATGCAACGTCGGCGCGCAGTGGTGCCTGCACGACACGCTCATCACGACGCGGCCGCACAACCCGGCGACGTTCGACCTCGACCTGGACTACGTGGACTTCACGGGAACTGGCCGACACGTCGTCGTCGCCGAGATGCAGCAAGCGATGGCCGACGGGGTGTTCTCCGGGGGCACGCCGCCGGTCGACGCCGGATCGGGCGTGGACGGCGACGCCGGACCGCCTCCGCCCCCACCCCCACCCCCGAACGACGACGCGGGGGACGGCAGCTGCCAGCTCGGCGGGCAGAGCTATGCGTCGAACACCTGCACCGAGACGTTGCAGTGCGACGCGGGCGCGTGGGTCTCGCGGACCAACGACCCGGCCAATTGCATCACCGGCGTGGTCGCAGGCGCCGGATGCGTCACCGACACGGGCTCGGTGGTGCCTCAGAACACGTGCACGTCGACGCTCCAGTGCGACGACGGCGTGTGGGTCAGTCGAGCCGACGACCCTTCTTCGTGCCTCTAGCGCGCGGCGAGGATCCCCACGAAGACCCCGCTCTCGCTGGCGATGTTGTAGCCAGGCACCGACCAGTGGATGGCGCGCGTGATCGTGTACCCCTCGCAGCGCATTTCGGCGGCGAGCTGGTCGACGTCGGCGACGAAGAGGCGACGGATCCCGTCTTCGCCCTCGACCAAGGCACCGGCGGCCGACTTCTCGACGACCCTGCCTCGCCGCTCGAGCGCGTCGCCGTGCGCCTTGAACGAGATCCCGAGCACGCCGCCCTTCACGAGGGCGCCTCCGAGGATCCGGTACTGCTTCCGTCGCTCCTCGGCCGTCAGGAAGTGGAAGACGGAGTTGGCGTAGACCCCAGCCAGGTGATCCGGCGCGAGCGCTGCGGTGAAGGCGCATAGGTCCGCCTGGACGATCTCGAGCTCGAGCTTCGCGTAGTGTCGAACGCGCTCTCGCGCCTCGGCCACTGCGACGCTGCTGTACTCGACCGCCGTGGTGGGGAAGCCCTCCCGCGCGCAGCGAATCGCGTGATCGCAAGAGCCCGCGCCCAGCTCGACGACTCTCCGCGCCTGCACCGCGAGCGCTTTCACCTGCTCCACGAACGCTTCGAGGAAGGGGGTCGAGCTCTCTCCTCGCGTGTTGTGACTGAATCCGGAATACGTGCCGCGCTGCCACACGTGGTCGAACAACTCAGCAGTCGCGTGTTCATGTTTTGCCATCGATTGACTCCGTCTGGCGCGGGCAACGTGGATGCAGCACGCGTTGTTCCCCGGCGCCGAATCGAGCTACGTCGGAGTCAGTCGATGACGATCTGCCTCATCGTTGCTTTGAGCGCGTGCATCGGAGTGGCAGCTGGGCTGCTCGGCGCGGGGACGTCGATACTCACGGTTCTGCTTCTGGTCCATGTGGCGGGGCTCCCCATCGGCAGCGCCATCGCGACGTCGCTCGTGGTCGTCGCCGCGATGAGCGTCGTCGCTCTCGTGCCCTACTCCCGCGCGCGAGCGGTGATGTGGAGGGCCGGTGGCGCCTTCAGCGTGTCCTCGATGATCGGCGCCTTCGTCGGTGGGCGCATGTCCGCGTGGCTGCCGGCGAGAGTCCTGCTCGCGATCTTCGCCACGACCATGGTCGTCGCGGCGATCGCCATGCTGTGGTCCCCGCGCCCGCGGTCCGGAGAACGCGCGGGCGGCTCGAGGCGGGTGCTCGCGGTGGCGGCGGCAGGTTTGCCACTCGGCGGGTTGACGGGGATGGTGGGGCTGGGCGGTGGTTTCGCGGTCCTTCCGCTGCTCGTGCTTTTCACGAGCACGCCGGTCCCTTCGGCCGTCGGTACGACGCTCTTCGTGGTCACGATGAACACGCTGGCCGGTCTCGCCGGCCACCTTCCTCACGCGGCCGTCCAGTGGCGGCTCGCTGCAGGCCTGAGCGTCGTGGGCTCTGCGGGCAGCCTCCTCGGAGCACGGCTCGGCAAGCGAATCGACGCACGTGTGCTGCGACGCGGATTCGCGGCTGTCATGCTCGCTACAGCGTTCGCTCTGCTCGTGAGCACCCGCTGACGCGCCATCCCGGGCTCGAGTGGCGACGGTGAAGCGCCTCGCCGAGGCGCACGGGGGGCACGTGGGGTGCGAGTCGACGCCGGGTCGGGGCAGCACGTTCTCGTTCGAGCTTCCGCGCGCTCCTCGGGGCGAGTAGACGTCACGCGCGACGCCGTGCGCCGGATGCCATGCGCAAGAACTGCCCGTGCCACTCAGGGAAACGCTACGAGTCCTGCTGCGGCCCATTCCATCGGGGCGACCTCGAGGCCGAGACGCCGGAAGCCTTGATGCGATCACGATACTCCGCCTTCGCGCTCGGTCTGGGCGGATACCTGGTGAAGACGCTCGCCGCCGACCATCGGGATCGGGCGCTCGACGAAGCGGCCCTCGTCATCGAGCTCTCCCGCGCCAAGGAACGCCAGCGCTTCCTCGGTCTCACGATCCTCGATGCGCACGACGATGGCGCGCGCGGCGAGGTCACCTTCCACGCGCGGATCTTCGAGCGCGGACTGGACCGCTCCTTCACCGAGCGGTCGACGTTCGTGCGCGAGAACGGAGCCTGGAGGTACGCAGCCGGCGAAGCGGTCGATTGAGGCGCAACGGCGGCCTACGGCTCCACGTAACGCCACAGCCCCGCGCTCCACATCGCGCCGACGAAGATGGAGTGCGTCCCATCGCTGGTGACCGCGATGCTGTTGGGGCCGATGTCCAGACCAGCGGGCACGCTCGTCGGCGTCCACGTGTTCCCCGTCGCATCGGCCACCTCGAAGTTCGTGCCGAGGTTGCAGCCGCTGCAGGCCCAGCCCCACATGGCGTACACGTGCTTCGTCGTGCCCCACACGACGGCCTCGGGGAACTGTCCGCTGTCGACGCGCGACCAGGCCGCGCCGAGGTTGGTGCTTCGATAGACGCCCTGGCCCGGGCCGTAGAGCCCACCGACGAAGAGGCTCTGGCCCGTCTGGTAGAGGGCGGCGGCACCATGGGGATGCTGCAGGCCCGCCAGGCCGTTCGCTGCAGTCCAGATCGACCCGCCGTCGTTCGTCATGACGGGGGTGGCGCCGTCCTGCGCGTAGGCGAACCATGTGACGCGCGTCGTGGCCGCGGAGCCAGTATCGACGAAGTACGGGTACCAGGAGATGCCGCCGGCGGGCCAGCCGGTGCCACCCACCGCCTGCCACGTCTGACCGCCGTCGGTGGATTCGACGAGACCGTCGGCCTCGTGAAGGCCGCTCAAGAGGTGCGTCGGATCGTACGGGTCGACCACGATCGAGTAGAGGCCGGCGGTCTGCTTCCCAGGGATGAGCGTGAACGTCTTCCCGCCGTCCGAGGACTTGTAGATCGAGCCATGCCCGTCGCCGCTGTCGATCCACAGCGTGGCCGCGGGCATGGTGCCCGCAATCGCCATGGGAAGCCCAATCGGCGCGTAGCCGAGCATCGTGTTGATGTGTGACCAGGTGTTGCCGTAGTCGGTCGACTTCCAGACGCCGTCGATGGGTGCAACGTACATGTCACTGGGCCGCACGGGGTCGACCACGATGCTGCCCGGCCCGAATCCGCCCCCGTCGCCGAGATCCATCGGGGCGACGCCGGCGGGTGTGACGTTGATCCACGCACCGGGAGGACACGTGCCGGCTTCGACGCAGGGATCGGGTCCGGCGTCCTGCGGGGTCGGTTTGCTGGCGTCGGACGCGGGGTGACCGGCATCCGGAGTGGGGACGACCGCCCCCTCGTTCGCGCCGTCCTGGGGGCTCACGTCCCCACCGCCGTCCGGCACGGGAGCTTCGCTCGTCGCATTCGACGAGCAGCCGACGAGCAGTGCGCTCGCGGCGAGGCTCCGGAGCATCATGGGTTCCGCGACAAGCAACTCACGGACCCAGGCTGGTGCATGTCATGTCACGGGACACGACGACCGGTCTCGTCCGCGCCGCGTTGCACTCGTGCCCTCCGATTGCATCTTCCACGGAACGGGGAATCTGAAATCCCGTTTCGTCGGCGCGAGTCATCTTGCGTGCACGACCACGCTCGGAGCAAGTAGGCGCGCCGTCCAACGAGGGACCGATCGAGCGCGCCGATGCGTGCTGCGGGGGGTGCCTCTCTCGAGGGAGTGCTGCTCGTCATGAGAAAGATCCATTCCGCTGCATCGGTCTGCCTGCTGCTCGCCGCTGCTGCGTGCTCCTCTTCGCCGGAGTCTGCGCCCGCCGGAGCGCTGCCCCAGGCTGCGACCACCACGTTGCGGACGCTGTCGTCGTCCAGCAGCGGAAGCGGGTCGCCGACGCTCGATCTGGGCTCCACCGATCCGACGCAGGTGGTCTCGGTCTCGATCGTGTTCAAAGTCACCCAGCCGGATCTGCTGGAATGGTTCGTCCGGCAGACGCAGGAACCGACGTCGCCCCTCTATCACCAGTTCCTGTCCGTGGACGAGTTCGCGAGCGCCTTCGCGCCGTCGGCCCACGACATCAAGCGGGTCGCCGACTACGTGAGCTCCTTCGGCATCACGGTGGGCGGCACGCTCGCCGATCGGCTCGTGCTCAAGGCTACGGGCACCGTGGCGCAGTTCACGCAGGCGTTCAACTTCACGATGCACGACTTCCAGCAGGGCTCGCAGCAGTGGCACCGACCGACGTCGGCGCCGCACCTGCCGAGCGCGCTCTCGGACGTGATGCTGGTCGTGGCAGGGTTCTCCACGCAGCCCGCCTTCGTGCCCAAGATGACGTCCGCGAAGGCGGTGGTGCCGACGTACGCGCAGAGCGTCGTTCTCCCCAAGAGCGGGACGGCGACTGGCGTGCCGGGCAGCTACACCGTCGGCGACTTCGCCAACCAGTACAACGTGAACCCGCTCTATGCGGCCGGGATCGACGGAACCGGGTCGACGATCGGCATCGCCACACTGGCAGGCATCGACCCGAACGACGCGTACACGTACTGGAGCCAGATCGGCCTCAACGTGCGCCGGGACCGCATCCGCCAGGTGCACGTCGACGGTGGCGGCACCATCGGGGCGCAGGCCGGAACGGGCGAGACCGCGCTCGACATCGAGCAGTCCGGCGGCATCGCCTACGGCGCCAACATGGTCGTCTACGACGCGCCGAACACCGACGGCGGGTTCCTCGACGTGTTCTACCAGGCGGCCTCGGACAACGTGGTCGACAGCCTGTCGGTGAGCTGGGGCGAGGCGGAGATCTTCTACGAAGCAGCCCTCAACGGCGGCACCGACCTCACGACGGAGCTCCACGCGTTCCACCAGGTGTTCCTCGAGGGTGCCGCGCAGGGCATCTCGATCTTCGCCGCGTCGGGTGACTCGGGCGCGTACGACAGCGGGCGCGTCCCCGGTTTCTCCGGCCCGCTCACCGTGGACTCACCGGCTTCGGACCCGGCCATCACGGCGGCCGGCGGCACGACCACGCCGTACACCATCAGTGGCGCGGCCCTGGGCGATCCGAGCGTCACCGCCACGTATTCGGTGACCGGCGAGCAGGTCTGGGGCTGGGACGGCCTTCAGGCGTACCTCGACGCCAACGCAGTCGACGGCATGACGACGTGGAATCTCTTCTCCGTCGGAGGCGGCGGCGGCGTCAGCGTGCAATGGCACGCGCCCTGGTACCAGGACGACTATCCCGGGATTCGCCGGAGCGAGCCGGGGCAAACGCTCACCTCCACGGATTCGGCGAGCGGCGCGGTGACGACGCTGCTCACCCTGCCGGCGCACTTCGCGGGACGAAACGTGCCCGACGTGTCGGCGGATGCCGATCCGTTCTCCGGCTACGTCGTCTACGACACGCCGGACGGCGGGTGGCAGGCGGGTTACGGCGGCACGAGCTTCGTCGCTCCGCAGATGAACGGCGTGGCGGCGCTCTTGCGGCAGCGCGCGGGCGGCCGCGTGGGCCTCTGGAACCCGATGCTCTACCGCTTCGCCCAGAAGGCACGCGGCGGGGTGAGCGACGTCAAGGCGGGCGACAACTGGTTCTACGCCGGCGTGCGTGGCTACGACCCGGGGTCGGGCGTGGGTTCGCTCGACGTCGACGCCTTCACGCGCGCCGTCTCGCGCGGCGACTGCGAGTAATCGGATCGCCCGGCGCGGGCGGCCGAGACTACGGTGTCTCGAACACGGCGCGGACGGCCACGGCGGTCGGCGCGTGACAAGTCGTGAAGCCCAAGAAGCTCGAGCACTGGGCGGTAACGGCACCGTAGAAGAAGTCGCCCGCGCTGACGGCGGCACTCGCCGCCGTCGGATCGACCGTCGCGCTGTAGTCGAATGCCAGCGAGGCCGCGCTGGCCGACGGGTACGTCCGCACCTGCGTCTCGCTGACCACGATGGGGTCGCCCACGGGCGGCTGCAGCTGGTAGAGGGCGTCCTTCTGCTGCACGTCGGCCAGCAGCACAGGCTGCGCGGGCAGGTACAGGTCGACGATCTCGTAGAGGATGCCGGTGCTGGACGAGGACACGTCGCGTGCGGTGACCAGGGCCACTGCGAGGTCGCCGTTGCCGTCGTAGGGGGTGGCGAGGAGCGCGTCGACCTGCGCCTGCGTGGCCGTGGAGTCGGCCGCGCGCCGGAACGTGGTCACGATGCCCGCGCCGTTGGTCGGCGAGAAGAAGCTGGGCTTCGCGTTGGCCTTGTGCAGCACGAACGGCGCCGTCGAGTCGGGCGACGCCGGTGTGACGTACATGTACGAGGTGGAGGACAGGCTGCTCTCGCTTTGCTGCGCCGGGGTCTCTTCGGCGGCCCCGCCGGAGTCGGACGCGTCGGCCACGCAGCCGAGCGCGAGGACGGAGCACAGGAGCATCGCCGTGGGAGCCCAGAGGAGGTTCCGCATGACATGCCCCTACCCGCCGACACACGGCCGCGCCATGCGATCTCTCCTGAAAACTGCCCGATACGCTGGCTCGATTCCGCACTCGTCAGATCATTTCGGACTGGCCGTACGCTCCGCCGCCGTTCGTGACGGAGTGAGTATGCTGTGACTCGCGCGTGAACACGGCTGCGCCCCTGCTTGTCGTCGAGGAAGCCTTCGCGGTGCGAGGCGGGTCGGTCCAGCTCTCGCCGCGCATCACCGTCGCGCAAGACGCACCGCGCACCCCCTTTCCGGTGCGACTGCGCTTCCCCGACGGAACGGAGAGAGAGGCGACGGCCACCCTCGACGTCGCGCACATCCGAGGGCCGCATGGCGCCTTCGCGCTCGTGCGGCTCCTGCACCTGCAGCCGGGCGAAGTACCCGTGGGAACCGAGATCTGGCGGCAGCCCGGTTGAGAATCGCTGCCCCACGTGCACGCAGCTGCGTCACGCTTTCGCGGCGTTGTACGATGCGAGAGTGAACTACCTCTTCGGAGACTCGACCGAGTCGCCGTTCGCGTCGAACGTGCTCGAGTTCCTCCGCGACGCCTTGGACTTCGCGGTCTTCGTGCTCCAGGCCGACGAGCAAGTCGCGCTCGAGCACGCTCGTGCAGGCGCGACGAGGCGGCAAGCCGACGCCGACGTCGGGCACCTGGCGCAGTTCTTCGGGCGGATCGTCGGCTCCATCGATGGCGCGGAAAAGGGCCTACCCGACTCGCCGACGGCCCGTTGTGCCGCCCAGTTGAGGGCGGCGATCCTTCATTCGCACGGTGCGTGGGAGGGCGCCCTTCGCGGCGACATGGAGGCGGCACTCGGTCACATCAGGGCCGAGGAGGCAGCACTGCGCGCCGAGTGCGGACGCGCGCTCGCCACCCTTCTCCTCGAGCACGACCCTCCCGGTGCCACGATCTCGAAGCGCGTGCTTCTCCGGTCCAGAGCGTACCAAGCCACGCTCGTCGGCCAGTTGGCGATCGGGTTGGACTGGACGCTCGAGCTCCTCGTACCCGAATCGTGGTCGGTTCCCGCCCGCGTGGAGCGCCTCGTGCCGGCCATCGAGATCCGAGCGCCGCAGACCTCCGGGTGGCTCATGAAGGAGGTGACGGTCCGTCCGCAGAAGCTCGAACGACACGTCCTCACGGAGCTCGTGTGCGACCGCGAAACGACGACGTTCAAGCTGCGGACCGAGCCGGACGTCGAGGCGGGATTCGACGTGACCTCGGACGCGGCGGGCGTGAGCGCCGTCCGCGTCGGCCCGAAGGACGACGCGGCCGTCGGCGCATTCGAGCTCCAAGCCGAGGACGCAAAGGCGTTGCGAGGTCTTGCCCACAAGCTCGACGAGTGGGCCTCCGGGCTCGCGCGGCAGACGCTTCTCTCCGCGTCGTTCGATGGAGCCGACTTCCTGACGTTGCCGGTGTTCGCTCCCCTGGTGCAGCGCCTCTTCGCGATGCTCGCGCCCCTCGTGGAAGAGATCGCGCGCCGTTCGCCAACCGCGACGGAGCTCGTCATTCGTCGTCTGCTCGCGGACAATCGGCGCGAGGAGGTCTTCGTCAGCAAGGCGACCCTGCGTGCAAAGTACGCGGAGCTGCCGGACGAGCAGCGCGCGTTGTTCTCGCCGCTCGGTCTCGATGCGCCGAAGCCACCGGCTCCGCCGCCAGCAACGCCGGATCGCGAGGCGCCCACGACTCGGGCGGAGGTTGGCCCGTCGGTGCCTCCGCCGCGGTTCACGTCGCGTCCGCCGCCGCGTGCGCCCAGTCTGGCGCCGCCGCCGGCCGTCTCCGACGCGAGTTTGGCTCCGCCTCCCACGACCAACGGAGTCGCCGCCGTCGGACCAAGGCCCGCCGAGGACATGAAGAACGCCGAGCTGGCCAAGACGCTGAGGCTCATCTTCAACACGGCACGCAGCGGACGGACCGAGTACGCCTACGGCAAGCTCGCGGAGCTCTTCTCGAGCGCAGGGTTTGCCCAGTACGAGCCGGACGAGCAGCGCGAAGCGCTGAGGCTGATGGTGCACGCGCGCAATCCGCCCAAGAAAGACTTCGTGCTCGCCGCCAACCGGGCCGCCCTCGTACACCTGAAGAAGCTCGCCGAGACGCTCGCCGAGCCCACCGACTACGAGATGCTCGGACTCACGAACCAGCGACTCGAGGACACGGTCGCGGCCAACGCCGCGTTCGAGAAAGCGCTCGAGCTCGAGCGCGCGCGAGACGCGGACTCCGAGCTGACGAAGAGCCTGACGAGGCGACTGGGGCGCGAGTGAATCAGGGGCGGGCGGGGCTTCACCAGGCGTGAAAGAGGCGCCTACGGCGTCTTCGGCAGGTTCCGGTAGAACGTCGCGGTGCCCGGCGTGCCGTCGCCGTGGTGCTCGCTCAGGTGGATGCGGCAGTCGCCGCGCGACACCTGCATGTACACGGGGGTGGCGGGCTCGAAGCGGTGCTCCCAGTCCACCTGGAAACCGAGGAACCCGACGTAGAAGTCTTTCGCCTTGTCGAGATCGAACATGCGGAGGATGGGGACCGGAGCGGCGAAGCGCATCGCGCGATCGTAGCGCGTCGTGGCTACGACCCCTTGCGCCGCGCCGTGGGCCTGCGCGGCAGGGGGCACGACACGCGCCAGGCCTCGCGCAGCGCGTCGACGAGAGCTCGCTTCGTCACTTTTCGGAGCTGGATGAGAATGGCGGCGTACCCGTCGAAGTGCGGGATCGTGAAGAATGCACCCGGGTTCGCAGCGAGCACGGCCTCTTTCTCGCCGAGGTCCGCGACGCAGACGGCGAGGATCGGCCCTGCAGGCGGCGTGCGCTTGCCGAACCGCTTGACGTCGGCCTTCGAGAACGGGCGCTCCCATGCGAACGCCTTGTCTCCGACGAACCAAGTGCGATTGCCGTGCCGCTCGCCCACGGTGACCTCCGGTAGGGCCTCCGCGATGCGCGCAACCTCCTCCAGCGTCGCCGGCATGAGTCCGTTCTTACCAGTAGTTTGCTGGCGAAGATTTGTCGTTCGGCAACGAGCGAGTCTCGTTCGCCCGCGAGGGTTTCTCGTTCGGCAGCGAATGATCGTCTCTCGCCAGCGAACGTCGCTCGTTCGGTACCGAATGACCCTCGTTCAGCACTCAACGACGGAACTAGCCGTCTTGACCTCGGAAAACGGGCGTCCCACGATTGGACGATGTCCACGTCGGCGCCGGGGTCGGCGACAGTCACCGATCCCGACGCGCCCCGCCGCCACGACCTGCTCTCCCGCGGGACGATCCTCGACCGCTACACCGTCCTCGAGAAGCTGGGCGCCGGCGGCATGGGCGAGGTGTACGCCGTGTACGACGCCAAGCTCGATCGCCGGGTGGCGCTCAAGCTCCTGCTCGGCGGCGGGGACGCCTACGAGGCGCGCCTCGTCCGCGAAGCGCAGGCGATGGCGCGGCTGTCGCACCCCAACGTCGTGGCGGTGTTCGATACCGGCCGCGTCGACGACCGCATGTTCCTGGCCATGGAGTTCGTGCAGGGGGCGACGCTGCGGAGCTGGCAGAAGGCCGAGCCCCGTCGCTGGAGCGAAGTGCTGCGCGCCTACGTGGAGGCCGGACGCGGGCTCGCTGCCGCGCATGCGGCGGGGTTGGTGCACCGGGACTTCAAGGCGGACAACGTGCTCGTCGCCGAGGGCGGTGCCGTCAAGGTCACCGATTTCGGCCTCGCGCGGGCGCTCGGAGAATCGAGCGAGCACTTCGAGCCGCCCGAGATCCCCTCCCTCGGCGGATCGAACCCGACCCCGATGAGCACTCCCGCCCTCGAGACGCCGATGACCGAGAGCGGAGCAATCCTCGGGACGCCCGGGTACATGGCCCCTGAGCAGTACACGGGCGAGGGCGCCGACGCGCGCAGCGACCAGTTCGCCTTCTGCGTCGCCCTCTTCGATGCCCTCTATGGCTACAAGCCTTTCACGGGGCGCACGACGAACGAGATCGCCGCCGCGACGATCCGCGGCAAGGTGCGCGAGCCGCCCAAGGGCACCTCCGTCCCTGCGCGTGTCCACCGCGCGCTCGTGCGCGGGCTGAGCTCCGACCGGGCTGCGCGCTACCCGTCGATGAACGCGCTGCTCGTCGATCTGACGCGCGACCCGGCGCGGCGGCGCCTCGTCGCGCTCGCTGCGGCGGGAGCCGTCGGCGTGGTGGCCGTGTCCGCGATGGGCGCGGCGCGCGTGGCCGCATCGCGCCAGGCCCAGCTCTGCTCCGGGAGCGAGGCCGAGGCGCGCGAGGTCTGGAACCCCGACATCCAGCAGCGCATCGAGCGCGCGCTCCTCGCGACCGGCGTACCCTACGCGGCGGACACGTGGCGCCGCACGCGCCAGCACGTCGACGACTACGTCGCTCGGTGGGATGCCGCCTACACCCAGACCTGCGAGGCCACACGCATCCACCAGACCCAGTCCGAGCAGGTCATGACCGTGCGCATGGCCTGCCTCGAGCAGCGGCGCGACGAGGTCCGCGCGCTCGCGCAGGTCCTCTCGGACGCGGACCGAACGGTGGCGAGCAAAGCACTGCAGGCATCGATGGATCTCACGCGCGTCGAACGCTGCCAGGACGTCGTCTCGCTGACCGCCGTCGAGCCCGAGCCGGGCGACCCTGCTGCGCGCGCGGAGATCGCGGCCATCCGGAAGGAGCTCGCCGCAGTCGTTGCCGCCCGCGAAGCGGGGCTGGCCGGCGTTTCACGCGATCGCGCCGAGCCGCTCGTCGCTCGCGCGAGGGCGGTCGGCTACCGCCCACTCCTGGCCGAGGTGCTCCTCGCATGGGCGCGCGCCAAGTCGGACGCCGGGGCGCCACTCGACGAGATAGTGGCCGCGGGCGCCGAGGCCGCACACCTCGCCGATCGCGGACGGGATGACGGCACGCGCGCGGATGCGGCCACGTGCCTCGTCCAGTGGATGGCCGAAGCCAGTCGCTTCCCCGAGGCGGAGCGGTGGTCGGACGTGGGTGACGCCGCGCTGGGGCGCTCCAGCAGCGACGAGGCACGCAAGGAGGACTGGCTCCTGGCCATGGGGATGCTGCGCGATCATCAAGGGCGCTTCGAGGAGGCGGCCGCCGTCGATCGCGAGGCGCTCGAGGCGGCTCGGCGCGCGGGCGGCAAGCCGGAGACCGTCGCCCTGGACGAGCGCGTCGCGCCGGACGACGGCCAACTGCCGACCATGTACAACAACGTCTGCTCGGAGCTCTTCGAGAACGACCAGTGCAACGACGCGCTCGCGTACTGCCACAAGGCGGTCGACGCGACCCTCCGCGCCAGCGGGCCTGACAGCGTCAACGTGAGCTACGCGTACAGCAGCACCGGAGACGCCCTCTCCTGCCTGCACCGGTACGACGAGGCGGTGGCGGCCTTCGCGAGCTCGGTCGCGATCCACGAGAGGACCCACAACGAGCAAGAGCCCTGCTACGTGCACTCGCTGCTCGGCATCGGCCAGGCTCGGCTTCGCGCCGGCAAGGCCGCCGAGGCGGTCGCGCCCCTCGAAAAGGCGCTCGCGGTGAGCTCCGCGGCGGAGGGTGGACTGTCGCTGCAAGAAGCGGATGCCTCGGCGGTCCGTCTGACGCTCGCCAAGGCGCTCTGGCAGTCCGGCAAGCGAACGGCACGGGTCGCCGAGCTCGCACGTGCCGCCGCCGCCGTCGACGACCGCGCCGGGCGCGAGACGGCCGCCCGCGAAGCCAGGGACTGGCTCGCAGAGCACGCGCTCGGCGGGCGAGACTAGTCGAGCGCTACTTGTTGCCGCCCGCGGCGACGACCGGCGCCGGCTCGATCACTTTCGGCATCGTCTGGTGGTAGTCGGGGTACGCCGGCCGCTGGAGCTTCGGCGGCGGTGTCTTCTCGAGCGCCTGCATGACGAGCGACACGGCCTTCTCGAGCTGCGGGTCGTGCCCTCGGCGCACGAGCGCAGGATCCTGCTCGACCTCGACGTCCGGCGCGACGCCGTGGTTTTCGACCTCCCACTGCCCCGACGTCCCGTAGCACGCCCAGCGGGGTGCCGTGACGCCGCCCGCGTCGATGAGCCGGGGAAAGCCCCCGATGCCCACCAGGCCGCCCCACGTCCGCACCCCGACCACCGGACCGACGCTCTCCTTCTTGAAGAACCACGGAAGCGCGTCGCCGCCGGAGCCGGACATCTCGTTCGCGATCATCACCTTGGGCCCGAAGATCGCCTGCTGCGGCAGGATCTCGTCGCGCCCGTCGCGGGTGGTGGTGCCCATGAGCGGGTGCTGCTTGAGGACGTTCACGATGTAGTCGGCGAGGTAGCCGCCGTGATTGAAGCGCTCGTCGATCACCACACCGTCCTTGCCGACCTGCGAGAAGTAGTATCGATCGAAGTTCGTTCGGCCTTCGCCTGCGGTGTCCGGCACGAACACGTAGCCCACACGACCGCCGGACAGCTCGTCCACCTTCTTGCGACAGTTGCAGCACCGCGGCGAGCCCTGCCGCCGTGTAAACGAGGCGGAACCAGGCGACGAGCATGGACCACGCGGCGCCGACGGGGCGAAGAAGGACATACAGTCCCCACGCGGCCAGGACGTCGCCGACGAAGTTCACCAGCATGGCGACGATGGCCGCCGAGAAGAGGCCCTGATGGGCCAGGATGTTCTGGCTCGTCTGCGCGGCACTCGTCGGGTCGAGCAGTCGCGGGAGCGCGCCGAACGTCGCGAAGCCCGTCCCGAACATGAGGACGTATCCGACGATCGCGACCAGCGCGCCGTGTCGCAGCGTTGGCAACCGCTCGTACGTCACCGGGCCGGGATGGTGTCACGCACGCGGCGGCAGCGTCGAATTGTTCACGCGTTTGAACAGTCCGTCCGATTCTCGACTTGGGGCATGCGCGAACGACATCCCGACATGACGCACGCGCGTCAACCAACGGAGAACATTGGATCCTCTGGGTTGGTATTCCCCGTGAATGAGGGCTCATCGGGAGGTGTTTCCGATGGGCCGTTCTCGTTCCCTGCTGTTCTGTGTTCCGGTGCTGGCTCTCTTCCTCGCAGGATGCGGTGATGGTGGGCAGACGAACTCTCCGACGAGTCAGCCTCCGAGCACGAAGGGCACTGGCTCGATCCAGACGCAAGACGACGGAGTCACTCTGTCGTCATCGACCCCGCAGCGCGTCACGGGCTCGTATGCCGATCATGCGGGCAACACGCTCACCTTCGACCTCGCGAAGGTGAACGACGACGTGTTCGTCGACCTGACCGGGAACGCGGGACGGCCCATCCTCCGCATCGAGACGAACGGCGACGAGTACGACTTCACGTACATGGGCGGCGGGCTGACGATGCGCACCACGAAGCAGTTCGTGGCGCAGGTTCGTGCCGAGACCCAGACGCAACCGGACAACCTGTCGACCTCCGGCTTCGCGTTCTCGGGCGACATGCACGTGCTCGACGACATGATCAACCTGCCCGAGATGAAACAGCTCCCGGTCCTCTCGCGTGCACTCGGCGTGCGCGGCCTCACCGGCTCGGACTATCCGGCGGTGCTCGCCCTGCACAAGACCGCGCAGCAGGCCGCGCAGTCCCTCAGCGTGAACGTCGCCAAGCTCGACACGCCGCAGTCCTTGAACGGCTACTGCCAGGCCTACCCGAACCAGAGCGACGACTGCTACGGCATGTGCGGACCCGACTGCACGTGCTGGAGCTGGGTGTGCGGCGACTGCTGCTACCACTACGGCTGCGCGGTGCACGACAGCTGGTGCCGCGACGGCGAGTGGTACTACTGCTACAACATCACCGCCGTCATCGCGCTCTTCGGCTGCTGATCGTCGCCGGCGTCGTGGTACACCCACGGGGCCGTGACAGGGTCGACGCCCATTCCCATCGCTGGCCTCGCGCACATCGGCATCCGCGTCCACGATCTCGCGCGCTCGGTGCACTTCTACGAGCTGCTCGGGTTCACCAAGACGGCAGGCCCGGTCGGCCCCGAGCCGGTCGCCATCCTCGACCACCCGTCTGGTGTGGAGATAAACCTCATTCTCAACGCGCCGAGCGAGAGTGAGCCCAACGTCCTCATGGACGTGCCCGAGAAGCACCCGGGGATCACGCACATCGCGCTCCTCTGCCCGGACATCCTTGCCGCCAAGGCGCGACTCGAGGCGGCGGGGTTTCCCTTGTCGGGAGGCCCCGTGCGCTTCTCGCCCACCGCACAGGGCATCTTCGTGCGCGATCCGGACCGCAACGTCATCGAGCTCCACCAGCGCGGGTGAGTCGGGGGCGTCGATGCGCCACGTCGTCATCCGTCGCCCGGGCGGGCACGATCGGCTCCAGGTCGAGACCGCGCCCGACCCGAAGCCGAGCGAAGGCGAGGTCGTCGTCGAGAGCGCTGCGATCGGCGTCAACTACGCCGACTGCATCGTGCGCATGGGGCTGTACGAGTCGGCGAAGAAGTACGTCGGATGGCCGATCACGCCGGGCTTCGAGGTCGCGGGCACCGTTGCCGC
>Ga0335069_10006585_pt1 | contig 16867 bp, 11 predicted proteins | sample Lox_Sample_11_FD_206714 | JGI IMG/M metagenome (GOLD analysis project Ga0335069, IMG submission 206714) | Soil microbial communities from Loxahatchee National Wildlife Refuge, Florida, United States - Lox_Sample_1.1 | ecosystem: Environmental > Terrestrial > Soil > Wetlands | place: USA...
ACTGGTGGCAGACCGAGACCGGCTGGTGCATCGCCGGCAATCCGGTGGGGCTGGGCCTTTTGCCGATCAAGCACGGTTCGCCGACAGTGGCGATGCCGGGTTACGACATCCGCATCGTCGACGAGGGCAATCACGAGCAGGGCGCCAACACGATGGGCTCGATCGTGGTGAAGCTGCCGCTGCCGCCCGGCTGCCTGCCGACGCTGTGGCATGCCGATGAGCGCATGCGCGAAAGCTATCTCGAGGAATTTCCGGGCTTCTACAAAACGGCAGATGCCGGCTTCAAGGACGACGACGGCTATGTCTTCGTCATGGGCCGCACCGACGACATCATCAATGTCGCCGGCCACAGACTCTCCACCGGCGGCATGGAGGAAGTGCTGGCCGCGCATCCCGATGTCGCCGAATGCGCCGTGCTCGGCATCAAGGACGAGCTCAAAGGCGAGGTGCCCTGCGGCTTTATCGTGCTCAAATCCGGTGTGCACCGCGCGCCGGTCGAGATCGAGAGGGAATGCGTGGCGCTCATTCGCGACAAGATCGGTCCAGTCGCCGCCTTCAAGCTCGCCATCACCGTCGGCCGCCTGCCGAAGACGCGCTCCGGCAAAATCCTGCGTGGCACGATCAAAAAGATCGCCGACGGCGACAGCTGGCAAATGCCGGCGACCATCGACGATCCGGCGATTTTGGATGAGATCGGGACGGCCCTGAAAGGGAAGGGGATCGTAGCGTAACGCGATTTTAGCCTTGTTTGACTGAAACAAAATATCGCGTGGCGGCACGCGCCGCGTCACAGCAGGCACAAATTTCGGTGTCATACGTTAGCGGGCATGACGCGTATCAGCGCATCTTTGCTCCTCTGCACTGCGAGGCTCCTGGGCGCGTCTCTGGGTATGTCTCTGGACATGTCTGTCCATGCGCAAGCGCCTTCGAACGAGTCCGCGCCGCCGCCGTCGGCCGCTGAGAGCGTGACCCCGCCGGCGGCGCAAACGGCGCCGGCCGCTGCCGAAAAGCCGGATCAAAGTAAAACCGAACCGTCAGCCGCGTCAGCGCCCACTCAAGCCAACCCGCCTACCGCCGCGCAAGCAGGGCCGTTCACGCCGCACAATCCGCCGACCGCCGACGACATTTGCCGCGCCATCGAAGTGGATGCGGCGGAGAACCAGTTGCCGGTCGAATTTTTCGCGCGGGTGATCTGGCAGGAAAGCCGCTTCAATGCGCTGGCGGTGAGCTCGAAAGGCGCCAAGGGCATTGCGCAATTCATGCCGGCGACGGCGGATTATCGCGGGCTGATCGATCCGTTCGATCCGATCGAAGCTCTGAAGAATTCGGCGAGCTATCTGCGCGATCTGAAAGCGCAGTTCGGCAATCTCGGTCTCGCCGCCGCCGGCTACAATGCGGGTCCCGGTCGCGTCTCCGCGTGGCTTGCCGGACATCGCTCGCTGCCTGCCGAGACACGTAATTACGTCGCCATAGTCACCGGCTGGACCGCCGACGAATGGGCCTCGCCCAAGCCGCCGGAAACCTCGGAGACAACGATCCCGCAGGGCGTGCCATGCACGCGCCTCGCCAATATCATTCTGGCGCCGAAGGAGCAGGCGCAGCGCATCGCCGCTTACATACCGCGCTGGGGCATGCAGCTCACCGCCAATTGGTCGGAAAGCAAAGCCTGGGCTATCTATCGCCTGATCCAGAAGCGATATGCGTCGCTGATCGGCGATCGCGAGCCGATCGTGATCAGAAGCCGCGGCATCGGGCTCGGCTTCGCCACGCGCTACAATATCCGCATCGGCGACGACGACCGCGGTTATCTGGAGCGATTCTGCAAACAGCTGATGGCCGCCGGCGGCGCCTGCGTCGTGCTGCGCAATGATCGGGGGTGAGAAACATCCGCCCCCGCGATAGCGGGGAGGGGGACCGCCCGAAGCGCGGTGGAGGGGGCGTCTGAGTTAGAGCTTCGTTGTCGTTGCAGGATAGGTGAGGGGTGCGCGCTTTCGGAACAAACATCAACGCTGGAGATGCGTTGAGTCCCGGGCCCCCTCCACCATGCTTCGCATGGTGCGCCTCCCCCGTTTTCACGGGGGAGGAAATTTTATTACTCGCCCTTGCCGCCGAGCTGCTTGAGCTTGGCGAACACCGCTTCGACATTGAGATCGTCGCCCTGCTTCGGCGCGGCCGGTTCGGGCTCGGGTTCCTCCTTCGGCGCGGTGGTGACGGCGGCCGGCAGCAGCGTGGCGCCTTGCGCCTCGATCGGCACCGGCTTCTCCTTGGCCGCCTTCTGCACTTCGAGATCGAGATCGATCTGCGAGCACAAGCCGAGCGTCACCGGATCGAGCGGCGTCAGATTGGCCGAATTCCAATGCGTGCGCTCGCGGATCGACTGGATGGTCGATTTGGTGGTGCCGACGAGCCGCATGATCTGGCTGTCTTTGAGCTCGGGGTGATTGCGCACCAGCCACAGAATGGCGTTCGGCCGGTCCTGACGACGCGACACCGGCGTATAGCGCGGGCCCTTTTTGGGCTTGGCTTCCGGCAGGCGCACTTTCGGCTCGGCGATATGCAGCTTGTAATCGGGGTCGGCCTCGGCGGCGGCGATCTCCTCGCGGGTCAATTGTCCGGTGAGGATCGGATCGAGGCCCTTGATGCCCTGCGCGGCGTCGCCATCGGCGATCGCCTTCACTTCGAGCGGATGCAAATTGCAGAGCTGCGCGATCTGATCGAACGACAGCGACGTATTGTCGACCAGCCACACGGCCGTAGCCTTTGGCATCAGGGGGGCGATGGTCATGGATAAATCTCCTCTGTGCTCCGCCCGCCCGGCGAGGCGAAGCCACTGACGTCATCGAGGATGACAGGAAAGTAACGGCAATATAGGCGGGCGGGGGCTGTGGTGCAACCAAAACCAAGTCGAACCTGACGTCGCCGCTTCTCCGGAAAAGGCTGAAAAAGCTCGATAAAATAGGGATTTACCAAAGGGGCGCATATGAATCAGACGAAAACCGACCTGCGCGAAATCGCAGCCGTCCGGGCCCTGCTCGGTTCCAAGCCGCGGCCGGTCGGCTGGGCCGAGCGGCGGGCGCGGATTGAGGAAGTCGGTTCGGTTTGGCCGGTCGCCGGCGACATCGTACTCACGCCGGCCGATGCGGGGGGCGTGCCTGCCGAGTGGTCGACCGCGCCCGGCAGCGATCCTTCGCGCGTGCTCCTGTTCTTCCATGGCGGCGGCTATTGTTCGGGCTCGATTGTCAGCCACCGCCGCATGGTGACGGAAGCCGGCCGCGCGGCCAGTGTGCGCACGCTCGCGGTCGCCTATCGGTTGGCGCCCGAACATCCGTTTCCCGCTGCGTTTGATGATGCATTGGCCGCTTGGCGCTTCTTGCGTCAGCAGGGAATTGCCGCCGAGCATATCGCGGTCGGCGGCGACAGTGCCGGCGGCGGTTTGACGATCGTCTTGATCAATCGATTGCGCGAGCTGGGCGAAGCCCGGCCTGGCTGCGCCTGGCTGTGTTCGCCGTGGACGGATCTGACCATGTCAGGGGCAACACTGACGTCAAAAGACGCCGTCGACCCCCTGATTCACAAGGGCTATCTGGAAGAGCTCGCTGCCGCTTATGTGCCTGCCGGGATTGCGCGCAAGGATCCGCGCATCTCGCCCCTGTTTTCAAATCTCGCCGGATTTCCGCCTGTTCTGATCCAGGTCGGCTCGGCAGAGACTTTGCTGGCCGATGCGACGCGCTTTGCCGAGGCGGCCGGAGCGGCCGATGTCGCCGTCACTTTGCAGATTTGGCCGCATATGACGCATGCGTGGCATATGTGGAATGCGCATCTCGACGCCGGACGGCGCGCGCTCGCCGATGCCGGTAATTTCATTAAGCGTCACTTATCTCAGCAATAAATGCGTGCCCAATGCGACATGTCGGGCCACGATATTGTTTCGACTGAATGAAACGCGCGCCGGATCGCGTCCGCGCGCATGAGGTTTTGACGAATTCCAGTTTCCACTTTGCCGCGCATTGTTCTAAAAGCACTCGCCGAGGCGTCGTCGGGGGACTGTCACCATGGGCGCTACGCTTGATGGGAGAGTGGCGATTGTCACGGGGGCCGGACGCGGCCTCGGCCGTGTCATGGCGCTCGGGCTGCTCGAGGCCGGAGCCTGCGTCGCCGGTGTCGAGCTCGACGAGGCGGTTCTGGAAGAAACGCAGGCGCTGGCCGAAGACAGCGGCGCTGGCGAACGTTTTCTCGGCATCGTCGCCGATGTCTCCTTCGACGACAGCGGGCCGAAAATCGTGCGCGCCTGCGCCGAACGATTCAGCCGGCTCGATATCCTGATCAACAATGCCGGACTGAGCACCGGCGTGCTGCGCGGCGAAGGCCGCCCGGTCGGCAAATTGTGGGAGGCAACGCCGGAAGAATTCCGCCGCGTCATCGACGTCAATGTCGTCGCACCGTTTCTGATGGCGCGCGCGGCATTGCCGACGCTGATCGCGCAGCACTGGGGGCGCATCATCAATGTGACGACGAGCCTCGACACGATGTGGCGGAGCTTCATGCAGCCTTACGGCGGCTCGAAAGCCGCCAACGAGGCGCATCTGCTCGCCATGGCGCAGGAGCTCGACGGTACCGGCGTCACCGCCAATGTGCTGGTGCCGGGCGGCGCCGCCGACACGCGGCTGGTATCGCGCGCCGCTGCTCCCGATCGCTCCAAGCTGATCGCGCCGGAGGTGATGGTGGCGCCGCTGCTCTGGCTGTGCTCGAACGCCTCCGATGGTGTGACGGGTCAGCGCTTCATCGGCGCCAGCTGGGACAAGAGGTTGTCGCCCGCCGACGCGGCGCAAAAGGCCGGCGCGCCGATGTGCTGGCAGCAACTCGGCCGCCAGGCGGCACTACCCGACAGCATGTGGTGACGCGTTCAGTCTCCTGAAGGCGGCGTACGAGCCGCTACTCCGCCGCCATCTTCGTCTTGCTGGCGTTGATCGCCGCCCACACCCGGGCCGGCGTCGCCGGCATGTCGATATGTTCGATGCCGAGCGGTTTCAGCGCATCGAGGATGGCGCCGATGACGGCGGGCGGCGCGCCGGTGGCGCCGGCTTCGCCTGCGCCTTTGACGCCGAGCGGATTGGTGGTCGACGGCACTTCGGCGATCTCCGAGGCGAGGTCGGGAAAATCTTCGGCGCGCGGCATCGCATAGTCCTGGAAGCTGCCGGTGACGAGCTGGCCCTCGGCGTCGAATACGATCGCTTCCATCAGCGCCTGGCCGACGCCTTGAGCGACGCCGCCGTGCACTTGGCCTTCGCAGAGCAGCCGGTTCATGACACGCCCGACATCGTCGACCGCGGCATAACGCGCAAGCGTGACTAGCCCGGTCTCCGGATCGACCTCGACTTCACACAGATGACAGCCGTTCGGATAATTCGGCGGCTCGGCGGCGAACGTGCCCGACGCTTCGAGCCCGACATCGAATTGCGGCGGCAGCATTGCCGGACGATAGAACGCGCGCGCCACCGCGGTCAGCGGCAGTGAACGGTCGGTGCCGACGATGCGGAAGGCGCCGTCCTTGAACTCGATGTCGCCGGCGGCGGCTTCCAGCATCATCGCCGCCATCGGCTTGGCCTTTTCGATGATGCCGTCGGCGGCGCGCTTGAGCGCATTGCCGCCGATCTGCATGCTGCGCGATCCATAGGTGCCGCGCCCGATCGGCACCGCGTCGGTGTCGCCCTGGACGAAACGGATATTGTCGAACGGCACGCCGAGCCATTCCGACACCATTTGCGCATAGACGGTCTCGTGGCCTTGGCCGTGCGAATGGGTGCCGGCGAGAATGGTGAGCATGCCGCTCGGATCGAAGCGGATCACCATGCGGTCATTGAACACCGCGGCCTCTTCGAGGAAATAGCCGATGCCGCGGCCGCGCAGCTTGCCGTTCTTCTTGGATTCGGCGGCGCGCTTGGTGAAGCCGTTCCAGTCGGCGAGGTGCAGGCATTCGTCCATGACATGGGCGAAGTCGCCGCTGTCATAGGTGATACCGGTCTGGATCTTGTGCGGCATGGCGGAGGCGGGAATGAAATTACGCCGCCTGATCTCGATGACGTCGACGCCGACCACCTTGGCTGCGCGGTCGAGCAATTGCTCGATCAGAAAAGCCGCTTCCGGCCGGCCAGCGCCGCGATAAGGCGACAGCGGAATGGTGTTGGTCAGTACGGCATGCGCGACCGCGTGCACTGCCGGAATCTGATAGACGCCGGGCGCCAGACGAATGGCGAACAGCGGCACCACCATTGCGGCGCCGAACACATGCGAGCCCATCGCATGCAGCGCGTTGACGCGGAGCCCGAGAATTTTCCCCTTCTCGTCGAGCGCCAGCTCGCCGGTCACGATCTGGTCGCGCCCCTGCGAGTCGGCGAGCAGCGCCTCCGAGCGGGTCGACACCCATTTCACCGGACGGCCGCCGACGCGGCGCGACGCCCACGCCACCAGCGCGTCTTCCGGATAGCCGCCATGCTTCATGCCGAAGCCGCCGCCGACATCAGGCGAGATCACGCGTACTTTGGTCTCGGCGACCTTGAGCACCTGGCCGGCAACCGTCGAGCGGGTGCCGTGCGGGTTCTGCGTGGTCGAGTAGAGCGTGTAGCTGTCGTTCTCGGGATGATATTGGCCGATCGCGGCGCGCGGCTCGATCGAATTGGCGGTGATGCGCGCGTTGTTGAGCTTGAGCTTGACGACATGTTTGGCCTTGGCGAAGGCGGCCTCGGTCGCGTCCTTGTTGCCCATCGCCAGCGTGAAGGAAATGTTGTTCGGCGCCTCGTCCCATAAGACCGGCGCGCCGGGCTTCACCGCGTCCTCGACGTTGATCACCGCCGGCAGCGGCTCATAGTCGATCTCGACCAGTTCGGCGGCGCTGCGCGCCTGATTGACGGTCTCGGCGATGACGAAAGCGACGCGTTCGCCGACCGCGCGCACCCTGGTCCCTTCGAGGATCGGCCGCGGCGTGCGGAAGCCTTTCGGTCCGCCCATGTCTTCTGGCATCGGCGGCGCCAGCGGCCCGAGCTTGTCGGCCGCGACATCGGCGCCGGTGAGCACGGCGAGCACGCCGTCGGCTGCCTTGGCCTTGGCAGTGTCGATCTTTTTGATCCGCGCATGCGCGTGCGGCGACATAACCAGGACGCCGTAGCATTGATGCGGCAGGTCGAAGTCGTCGACATAGCGGCCGCGGCCGGTGATGAAGCGCGGATCCTCGACGCGCGGAACGGGCTGGCCGATGCCGAATTTCTGCACGGGATTTCCTCCTCACCAAGCGAACGCCTCCTCCGCTTACGGCGGAGGAGGCGAGACAGTTTACCCGTGATTTGCGGCGATGAAAGTCCGGAGTCGGATGTCAGGGCGGGGCCGCCGCCCGCCATCCGAGCGCCCTATTTCAGGCGCTTGGCCGCGTCTTCGACGATGCTGAGATCGGCATGCTGGCCGATATCGATGTCGCCGCTGAAGAAGCCGAGCTCCTTGGTGATGTCGACATTGCTCTTCAGCGCCGCGAGATCGGGCTTGCCGTCCGGATCGCGGTAATAGTCCTGTTTGGTGAACAGCCAGCCGAGGCGTTCCGGCGGCACTTTGAGGAGCCGCGCGGCGATCGCCACCACCTCGTCATGGTTCTTCGGGTCGAGGTACCACCGCTCGATGCGCAGCACGTCCTCCATGAAATCGACCATGGCGGCGCGGTTCTTGGCGAGGAAGGCCTTGCGCGCCGTCCAGATGATCATCTGCGTCCGGCCGACGCCTTCCTTCTGGGTGAACAGCACGTTGCTGGGATCGCGCAGCGCCGGATTGAGCGAGAACGGCAGCACGCCCGGCACGAGATCGACCTTCTTCTCCGCCAGCATCGACGCCATGGCGGGAAACGGCGCTTCGATGGTCGTGTAGTCTCGCTTATCGTTGAGGCCGTGCTTGCGCAGCATCGCCTTCATGGCGACGTCGATGCCGCTGCCGGCGGCATTGGTGGCGATGACCTTGCCCTTGAGGTCCTCGATCTTGGCGATGCCGCCGTCCTTGCGCACGAAGAACTCGTCGGAATAATAGCCCGGCGCGCCGTCCTGGAACTCGTCGGCGATGACCTGCAGATCCTCGATGCCGGCGTTCTGGATAGCGAGCCCCAGCGTCGAATAGGCGAGGTCGGCGATTTCGAGCTCACCGGTCGCCAGCGCCGTGATCATCGGCGGCGTGCCTTGATAGCGCACGGCTTCGAAGTCGTAGGACGTGCCCCAATGCTTGGCGAGATCCTTCTTCTCGGCGAGCAGCGAGGCCCAATTGGCGACCGGCACCACATAGGCGCCCCTGATCTTGACCGGGTCGGCTTGCGCAATGCCGACGCCGACGATCGCGGCGGCGAAGGCGCCTAAAGCAAACTTGGTTAACCGCATCATGGTCGTTTCCCCTCTGGAATTGTTGTCGTCTCTTTTATTTATGTCAGGCGGCGTCGGCAACTGCGGCGTGAATACGCAGCAGTTCGGGGATCGTTGCCGGATCGCGCCGGCCGAAGCCGCATTCGGTCGCAACCGAAAAGTTTGATACGTGGCGTTTGGCGGTCTCGAGCCGCCGCAAGGTGCCCTCGACGCCGTCGGTGTGGTGGACGAGGCCGAGACAGAGTTGCGTTTCGGGCCGCAGCTTGAGCCGTGCGAGTGGTGCGAAATAAGCGTCGTCGGAACGGTTACGCGGCACCGGCATGTGAATGAGCTGCAGCGGCCGCGCGATGCGAGCGCTCAGCCGATTGGCGAATTCGACCATGTCGCTCGTGTCGGTCGGCTCGACGACGTGCTTGTGGCCGGAATCGCCGTAGCACAGGTGATACAGCAGATCGATGTCGGCGGGCACGCGGTTGCCGAGATCGATGAGGATGTTGCCGAAGGTTTCCTGCATCTCCGCCTTGGTGCGGCCATAGCTGGAGGCTTCGTTGCGTTCGAGCCGCGCGAACACGGCGGAAGCCACGTCGAACTGGATCGCCAGTTCATCGTGCGGAATGTCGGCCGCGATCTTGTCGATCTCGCGCTTGAGCGCGTCATTGTAGACGGGGTCGATCGCGGCATGGAGCCCATCAACCAGGAACAGCCAGATCACCGAATGCGCCGGCACCAGATCGACCTGGAATTTCGTGCCGGGTGCGATCTTGCCAGCCTGTTTGAGCCGCTTGAACTCGGCATAGGATGCCTTGGCGATATCGGCATAGAATAGATTGTCGAAACGCACATCTTGCACCTTGACGCCGGCTTTCAGCTTATAGCGCTCGCGCCCGGTGCCGGTCGCATGGATGCGGAAGAACTCGCCGGATTTCTCGAACGCTGTATTGTCGGAGAACACCGGCTCGAGCCAGCTGATCCAATCACCGCGTTCACCGGTCTCGCCGTCCGGCAGCCGCTTGATGCGCGGACCGAGCGCGGCGCTGACTTTCTCGAACACCTCGCTGGCGCTCGCCATCGGCACGCTGCCGACCAGATACACATCACGCGACATTTACTTTCTCCGATTGTGTTTTTAGCCGCAGCAGGCAGCGTGGATCTTCAGCAGCGAGCGCACGATCTCCTCGGAGCGGGCGCGCGCCATGCCGCATTCGGTGGCGATGCCGAAGTCCGGCGCGTAGCGTTGCGCCGCGGCGATGCGGGCTTTGGTGCCCTCGGCACCGTCCTTGGCGTGGACCACGCCGAGGAACAGCGCGGTGCCGGCGCCGAGCTTGAGATCGCGGAACGGGCGATGAAAAGCATCGTCGCTGCGGTCGATCGGCACCGGCATGTGGATGTAAGCGAGCTTGTGTGTGATCGCGCGCGACAGCGCATTGGCGAAATCCACCATCGCCGCGGCGTCCTTAGGCTCGATGAAATGCTTGCCGGCGAAATCGCCGTAGCAAAGATGCAGGCCGAGTTCCACATCGTCGGGGATGGCGGCGCAGAGCCGTTGCATGCGCGCAAGGATCTTGTCGCGCGGCTCGTCGGCAAAGGGCACGGCGTCGGTCTTCTGGCCGTCCCAGACCACCATCTCGTTGCAGAGGTCCCACTGGATGCAGAGATCGCGATGCGGAATGTGCCGGCACAAGGCGGCCACTTCGGCGATCATCGCCTTCTCATAGGCGGCCTCGACCGCCGCGAGCGCTTCCGGCACGACGACAGAGCTCACCACCGCGAAGGGTGTCGGCAGGCAGACTTGGAAGCGGATATTTTTCGGCAATTCGCCGCGCTCGCGCGCCGCGAGGAAATCGAGATAGGAGGCGCGAGCCTCGCGCATATAACCGAGTTCGCCGAAATGGACGTCGGCGGGCGCGACGCCTTCGCCGAGCGTGAGCAGCGCGAAACGATTGGTCGGCCGCACTTTGCCGGACGGATCGGGCTGCAGGAAAGTGGAAGCGCGCAGCAGCGGATATTGCCAGCTGATCCAGAGCTTGCGGCCGCCGACTTCGCCATCCGGAATGCGCTTGAGATGCGGGCCGAGTTCCTTGCCGACGGTGCGGAAGACATCCTCGACCGTGTCGAGTCCAATGCTGCCGACGAGATGCACGTCCATCGCGTTGTCCTCCCGCTTGGCCCGCTGCGAGGGCCTTTTGCAGCATCAGTTGACAGCCGGGGAGCCATAATGTCCAATAAGAATATCCCCACTTAGCATAATCCTGATTTATGGCTGATCGCGTAACTCCTGGCGTCGATCCGAAACGCCTGATCGAACTTTTGCGCATTGCCGACGACGGCTCGTTCACGCGCGCCGCGGCGACACTCGGTGTGTCGCAGCCGGCGCTGTCCAACAGCATGGCGGTGCTGGAGCGGATGCTGGGAGTGCGCGTGTTCGAGCGCACGCGAAACGGCGCGGCGCTGACCGAGTTCGGCCAATTGCTCGCCGGTCATGCCGCTGCCATCGACTCGGTGCTGTCGCGCGCGGCCAGCGAGCTTGAGGCCAAGAAACGCGGGCTTGAAGGCTCGCTTGTCATCGGCGCCTCTCCGGTCGCTTGCATCGATATCGTTCCGGCGGCGGTGGCTCGGCTCAAGCGCGAAACGCCGAACATCGTGGTGTCGGTCGAGGAACGCGCCGACGATGAATTGATCGCCGGCTTGCGCAGCGGCGAGATCGATCTTGTGATCAATTCGGCGGGGCTTCTGGCCGAGGGGCCCGATATCGTCAGTGAGACTCTGGCGCACGACGTCTTCATCGTAGCGATGCGCGCCGGCCATCCGTTGTCCGCGAAAAGGTCGCTTCTGATCGCCGACCTTCGTGAGGCGCAATGGGTGATGCCAAGCCCGGATACGACAGTGTCTCGGCAGATCGAGCTGTTGTTTGCCGCGGAGAATGAGCCATGGCCGTCGCGGGCTGTCACCAGCAATTCGCTGATCGCGCTAAAGTCCATCATCATGCGGTCTGACTGCGTTATGATCATGTCGGAGAAGCTGGTGCAACTTGAGGTCAAGGCGCGCCGTATGGTTTGCGTGCCGCTGCGCAAGCAGCACTTTACGCGGAAGATTTGTCTGCGACGGCGGCGGGCGCCGCCGTCGCCGCTGATCGAGCGCTTCGTCGCCGCCGTGCGCGAGGCTGCCGGGACCGATCGCGACTAACGGCGGACCAACAGTCGGTCTGTATCCCCGCCCGGGTTCTGCGCTATGGTCAGGGCCAGGGAGAACGCTGGGCATGTCAACGAATTCCACCGGAAACGCCGCGCATTTCGATTACATCATTGTCGGCGCCGGTTCGGCCGGCTGCGTGCTGGCCAATCGGCTCACGGCCTCAGGCCGGCATCGCGTCCTGCTCCTGGAAGCGGGCGGGCGCGACAGCAATATCTGGATTCACATTCCGCTCGGCTACGGCAAGCTGTTCGACAATCCCAAGGTCAACTGGCTCTACAAGACCGAGCCCGAGCCGGAGCTGAACAATCGCCGCGTGATCCAGCCGCGCGGCAAGGTGCTCGGCGGCTCAAGCTCGATCAACGGACTGCTTTATATCCGCGGCCAGCACGAGGATTACGATCACTGGCGACAGCTCGGCAATGCCGGCTGGGCCTTCAAGGACGTGCTGCCCTATTTCAAGCGCGCCGAGGATCAACAGCGCGGCGCCGATGAGCTGCACGGCGTCGGCGGCCCGCTCGCGGTGTCGGACGTGAGCGAGCCGCATCCATTGTGCGAGGCTTTCATCGAAGCCGCCGTCCAGGCCGGCTATCCGCGCAACGACGATTTTAATGGGCCGAGACAGGAAGGGGCCGGGTATTTCCAGCTCACCACCAGGAACGGGCGGCGCTGGTCGACCGCGGTCGGCTATCTGCGGCCGGCGCGCAAGCGGCCGAATCTCGCGGTGATCTCCGATGCGCTGGCGACGCGCGTTCTGTTCTCCGGCCGCCGCGCTGTCGGCGTCGAATACCGGCAGGGCAATGTAACGCACACCGCTTATGCCGACGGCGAAGTGATCCTGTCCAGCGGCGCCTTCAACTCGCCGCAGCTGTTGCAGCTCTCCGGCGTCGGGCCGGCGCAGCTGTTGCGCAACCACGGCATCGAAGTGATCGCCGACATGCCGGGCGTCGGCCATGACCTGCAGGATCATCTGCAAATCCGCATGCAATATCGCTGCACCATGCCGATCACCATGAATGACGTGATCAACGATTGGCGCCATCGCTACGCCGCGGGACTGCGTTATCTGGTGACCCGCAAGGGCATGTTGACCATCGGCGCCGGCTATGCGGCGGCCTTCATCCGCACTCGGCCCGAACTGGCGACGCCCGACGTGCAGATTCACTTTCTCATCTTCAGCGCCGAGGCCGCCGGCGCGACGCTGCATCCGTTCTCGGGCTTCATGGCCTCGGTGTGCCAATTGCGGCCCGAGAGCCGCGGCTTCGTGCACATCAAGTCGGTCGATCCGGCGGCGCCGCCGGCGATCCAGCCGCGTTACTTCACCGCGCAGCTCGATCGCGACACCATCGTCGCCGGACTGAAGGCGTTGCGCGGCATCATGAATCAAAAAGTGATGCGCCAATATATCGCGGAGGAATTGCAGCCGGGCGAGGCCTGCGTCAGCGACGAGGATTTTCTGGCCTTCTCTCGCGCGACCGCGACCACGGTCTATCACCCGACCTCGACCTGCCGCATGGGCTCCGACCCCAGTGCCGTGGTCGACGAGCGGCTGCGCGTGCATGGCTTCGAGCGGCTGCGCGTGGTCGATGCTTCGATCATGCCGACGGTGGCGTCCGGCAATACCAATGCCGCCGCGGTGATGATCGGCGAGAAGGGCGCGGATATGATTTTGCAGGATGCCGCCGCAGGCGCGCCGCTGGCGATGTCGGCATAAGGCCTCACCTGCCGCTCGTCCCCGCGGAAGCGGGGACCTAGCTGCTGGATTCCCGCTTTCCCGGGAATGAGCGGAAATGTTGTACTAGGCCGATCTGAGCCGCGCAGTCTCTGCGAGGTCGATCTCGCCGCGGGCATCGACCGCGACGCCGTAATCGCTGCGCGCTTCGTCCACAGTGATCAGGCCGTCGAGCACGTCGTCGCGCACCAGCTTCGGATCGCGCTGGCGCGGGTCGCCGAAGCCGCCGCCGCCGGGCAGTCCGAGTTGGATGGCATCGCGCGGCGGCACGGTCTGCCGCCCCTTGGGTCGGATCGGCCGCCCGGATCGCAACGTTACGGTGCCGCCGGCGCCCGCGCGCCCGCCGTTGCGGCCGCGCGCCGGATTGCGCACGCGCTCGAAATTGCAAAGGAGCGCGACCGGCGTGCTGCCGGCGCCGCCAATCTCGATCACCTGGCCGAGCCCGCCGCGCTGCTTGCCGGCGCCGCCTGAGCCGGCGCGGAATTCGCGGCGATGAAACACCACCGGCGCGATGCTCTCGGTGGCTTCGACCGGGATGGTGCGCACGCCGGAAGGAAACGATGTTGCGCTCAAGCCGTCCTTCTGCGGCCGCGCGCCGGCGCCGCCGCAGTGGAAGATGACGGTGGAGAATTCTGGCAGCATATTGGCGTCGGTGCCGTCTTCGACTTCGTCGACCAGCGAGCCGCCGCCGAAAATCTGCGGATTCCACAGCGACGACGCCCCTTCGGCCGGCACGCCGCCGCCGATGACTTGATGGAGGCAGCCGAACACGACATCCGGCAGCATCTGTCCGACGGTGTGGCGCGCCGCCACCGGCCAGGGCCGCTTGGCATTGAGCACGCAGCCTTCCGGTGCGCTGACCATGATCGGTTCGAGCGAGCCTGCATTGTTCGGCACGTCCGGCGCCACCAGGCATTTGACGCCGAAGGCGGTGTAGGCAATGCAATAATTGAGCACGACATTGATGCCGTAGCCCGACGCCGGCGAGGTGCCGTCGAAGCCGACATGGATGCCAGCATCGGAAATGGTCAAAGCGGCGTTCAGCGTCAGCGGCTTGTCGTAGCCGTCCATGGTCATGCTGTTACGATAGGTGCCCTTCGGCAGCGCGCGAATGCGCTGAAGCGTCGCCTCGCGTGAGGCCTCGAGAATGGTGTCGCCGAGCCGATCGAGATTGGTGATCTCGAATTCGTCCATCATCTCGATCAGCCGCCGGCTGCCTTCGTCATTGCAGGAGGCGCAGGCATAGATGTCGCCTTCGACCTGCAACGGCTCGCGCACATTGGCGCGCACCAGCCGCAGCAGGTCTTCGTTCATGCGCCCTTCGCGGGCGAGCTGCATGATCGGGATCGACAGTCCCTCTTCGAACACCTGCCTTCCGTCGGGCCCCATGCCGAGCCCGCCGATATCGACGACATGGATCGTATTGGCGAATAGCCCGACCGCTTCGCCGCGATAGAAGCTCGGCGTCACCACGGTGATATCGTGCAGATGGCCCGAGGTGAGCCAGGGGTCGTTGGTGATGTAATGGTCGCCCGGCTTCATGCCCTCGATCGGAAACACGTCGAGAAAATATTTGACGCCGTTGGCCATGGAATTGACGTGGCCGGGCGTGCCGGTGACCGCCTGCGCCAGCATGCGGCCGTGGCGATCGAACACGCCGGCCGACAGATCGCCGGCCTCGCGCACCGAAGTGGAAAACGCCGTGCGCAGCATGGTCTGCGCCTGCTCCTCGACCACCGCGATCAGGCGATTCCACATGATCTGAGTATGGATCTGGGCGAGTGCGGCATTGGGACGTGCGACCATGGTCCTGATCCTCAATCCGCTCGGCGCGTCAGCTCAATATAGCCGAATTGGTCGATGCGCGCGTCGAACAGCGGGCTGACCACAGTTGAAGTGTCATCCTCGGCGATCACCGCCGGCCCCGCGATCAGCGCGCCGGGAGCGAGATCAGCGCGCCAATAGATCGGCACGTCGAGAAACTCGCCGCTCTGCGGATCGAATACCGGACGCCGCCCGCGTGGCGCGGGCTTGGCCGGCTTCACCTCGGCGGGTGCGGCGAGTTCGCCTTCGGACGGCGCGCCGAGCGTGAGCACCCAGCTCAGGATCTCGATGTCGACGCCGGGGATCGGCCGGCTATAGAGCCGCCGATAGGTGTCCTCGAATAGGGTGGTGATGATCTCGCGATCCGCCGCGGTGAAGTCGCGGACCGGCAGTTCGACTGCGATCTCGTGGCCCTGACCGCGATAGCGCATGAAGGCGGAACGCCGCTCGGTCAAAGCGGCGTGTGGCGCGCCGCGACGCACGATCGCTTCGGCCTCGGCGCGCATCCCGGCGAGAAGCCTGTTGACCGCGGCCGGATCGAAACCCGACAGCCGCATCAGCCGGCCGCGCACGATTTCGTAGGCGACCGGCGCGCGCAACAATCCGACTGCCGAGCCGACGCCGGCATTGGCCGGGATGAGAACGCGTCCGATGCCGAGCTTTTCGGCGACGCGCGCGGCATGCAGCGGCGCCGCCCCGCCGAAGGCAATGAGCGTGCGCGGCCGCAGATCCTTGCCGCTCTCGATGGCGTGGACGCGCGCCGCGCTCGCCATGTTCTCGTCGACCATTTCGCTGATGCCGAGCGCCGCGTGTTCGCCGGCAAGGTTGAGCGCAGTGCCGACCTGCTTGGCAATCGCGTTTTGCGCGGCAGGCACGTCGAGCGGCATCTTGCCGCCGGAAAAAGTCGCGGGGTCGATGCGGCCAAGCACGAGATCGGCATCGGTGACCGTCGGCTCGGAGCCGCCGCGGCGATAGCAGACCGGGCCGGGCTCCGAGCCCGCGCTTTCCGGACCGACAGTGATGCGCCCGAGTGCATCGACGCTCGCGATCGAGCCGCCGCCGGCGCCGATCTCGACCATTTCGATCACCGGAATGCGCAGCGGCAGGCCGGAGCCTTTGACGAAACGGTAGATGCGCGCCACTTCGAACATGCGCGCGGTCTGGGCGCGGCCTTTGTCGATGAAGCAGATCTTGGCGGTGGTGCCGCCCATGTCGAAGGAGACAACATCGTCGAGGCCGTTCTGGCGCGCAATGGCGGCGGCGAAGATCGCGCCGCCGGCAGGGCCCGATTCGACCAGCCGCACCGGAAAGCGAATGGCGGTATCGGTCGTGGTGATGCCGCCGCCGGATGTCATCAGCAGCAGCGGGCAACGAAAGCCCGACGTCGTCAATTCGCGCTCGAGCCGCGCGATGTAGCTGCCCATCAGCGGCTGCAGATAGGCATTGGCGCAGGCGGTCGAGAAGCGCTCATATTCGCGCATTTCCGGCGAGACTTCCGACGAGAGCGTCACCGCCATGGCGGGGAAGCGGCGCGCGATCGCCTCGCCGACCCGGCGCTCGTGATCCGGATTGGTGAAACTGTGCAGAAAGCCGATGGCAACGGCTTCGATATTTTGCGCCGCAACCGTGTCGAGCGCGCGCGCGACGCTGTCGTCATCAAGCGGCACCAGCACCTGGCCCTGCGCATCGACACGCTCGCGGATCGGCAGGCGCAGCCGGCGCGGGACCAGCGGCGGCG
>Ga0335069_10006586_pt1 | contig 16866 bp, 16 predicted proteins | sample Lox_Sample_11_FD_206714 | JGI IMG/M metagenome (GOLD analysis project Ga0335069, IMG submission 206714) | Soil microbial communities from Loxahatchee National Wildlife Refuge, Florida, United States - Lox_Sample_1.1 | ecosystem: Environmental > Terrestrial > Soil > Wetlands | place: USA...
TCCGGCTTGGTGTTGGTGTTCTGATCGATGGCGAGCACCAGGATGTTGCGCATCACCAGGTGGCTGGTGGCCACGTGGGATTGGTCGGTCGAACCCGGCTGCTGCTTGGCGTTGAGCATCACGTCCACCCGGTCGCCGGGCAGGACGAACCCGCCGGCGGCGCTTTCGGCGGTGATCGGCACCGACATGGCGCGCATGCCGGTCGGCAGCTTGACGGCCATGAAGCTGCCGTCGCCGCGGACCAGCTTGGCGGCGGTGATCGGCTCGCTCTTGGTGATCGGTTCGCGCACCAGGGCGCCGGCGACCGATTGCAGCGCCTGATCGCCCTTCTCGACATTGACCAGGGCGGTGGTCGCCTGGGCCGCCAGACTGGGCTGGGGGGCGACCATGCCGCCCGTGATGTAGATCGGGTTGACCGACCCGCTCGGCCAGGACTCCCAGGCGACGTTGTCGGCGGTGATCCGGTCGGCGACCTTCAGGTCCACCTTGGCCACGAGCACGCGGGTCATCGGCTGCTGCACCACCTGCTGCACGACCTGGGGTGCGGCGGCCGCCTTGTGGTTGGCCGCCATCGAATGCACCAGGAAGGCCAGGGCGAGCGCGGCGACGCCGGCGACAGCCAAGACGATTAAGAGGCGGGCGGCTCCCATTTAGGGACGTACTCCCAAAAAATTACGCGGCCGAATCGGTGCGCCTTACGCATGACGCGCCTCGTCGGGTGGACCATCGGCGCTTCGTGGTTAACGGTCGCCTAAGGTCCGAAGGAATTCATCGCCCCAGAAGCGCGGCCACATGGCCGAGCTGCGCCAGCCGGCAGGCGGGAAACGCGGCCAGGGCGCCGAACGCGATCGCCACGCCATAGGGCGCGGGCTCGCCGGGCGTGGTCAGCCGCTCCGCCCAGGAGCCGAGAATGGCGGCGTGCACCCGGGCGGGCTGGCAGCGCATGGCAAGCAGCATCAGGGCCAGCGCGCCGCCGGCCACGGTGGCCCCGGCCAGGAAGCTGATGCTTGCCGGCCAGCCGAGCCACAGGCCCACGGCCGCGAACAGCTTGGCGTCCCCCCCGCCGATCCAGCCTAGGGCGAACATGCCCATGCCGACGACCAGGGCGCCGCAGCCCACCGCCAGATTGACGCCGATCATCGACAGGGGCGCCCCCAACAGCGGGGCGGCCACGAAGAAGGCCGCCGCCAGGGCGAGGTTCAGGCGATTGGGAATGGTGAAGCTGGTCAGGTCCGTGAGGGCCGCGAGGATCGTCAGGATCGGGAAGACCAGGAGCGGGAGGGCTTGGAGCATGGCGGGACCGTTCAGCGGAGGCGAGACCGCGATCATCCGGCAACAAGGTGAAGCAACCGTTTCGCGTGGCCGTCCTCAGAGGGCGCGGGGGCGGGCGGGCGCCAGGCCCCAACCGTCCGGCCCCAAACAATAAAGCAGGCGGGGTTCCGGGCCCCGCCTGCTTCAAAGGTTTGGAAGCAACTTCCAGATGGCGTCGGCGGCTTGAAGGACCGCCCGACGCCAGACCGGATCTTACGAGCCGCCGGGGGTGGTGACGGTGTTGCCGAGCGACTGGAACTTGCTGTTGAGCGCGGTACCCAGGGCGCTGGCGCCCGAGATGATCACGACCGCGATCAGAGCGGCGATCAGGCCGTATTCGATGGCCGTAGCGCCCGACTCGTCTTTGGCAAAACGCGCGAAGAACTTGTTCATTGCATATCTCCTATTCGCAAGCAGGTCTTTAGTAGGAGGATCAAGCCCCAACGGCCTGCTTGCCTCCGATGACTTGGGGACTTTCGCATTACTGGATTAATGCACGGTGAACATGCGGAACCTGGCAAAAATTATTTATAGTTGCTGGGCGTTTACGATTAACATCTATTAACTACGTGACTAAACTGATGCCGCGTGGCGGCTCTTCACATTATGATTCCCGCGCGATCCCTAAGGGCTTCGCTGGCTGCAGCCTGCCTTCAGACTTTGTTGACCGTTCCGGCCCACCTTCGGACTGCGCCGACTTGCGGCGCTGTTTCGCGCGCACCCGCCATGTTCCTCGATCGTCCGATCCGCCTCGTCCTGGCCGCCGCCGGCGGCGTTTGCGTCTTGGCCGCCCTGCCCCACGCGGCCTCGGCCCAGGCGTTCAGCGTGCCCTTGAGCGAATCCAGGCCGCTCAGCCTGCCAGGCTCGGCGTCCGATGTGCTGGTGGGCGATCCGGCGATCGCCGACGTCACGGTGGTGGACCACCATCACATTCTGGTTCACGGCAAGATGTTCGGCCGCACCAACCTGGTGGTGATGGACGGCGCGGGCCGCACCCTGTTCAGTGGCCCGATCGTGGTCAGCGCCGCCGACGAGGACCATGTGTCCCTGTTCCGCGGCTCGCAGCAGAGCGAATACTCCTGCTCCACCCGCTGCGAACGCATCAGCGGCGCGGCGGCCGGCGCCGGCGGCGCGGCGAGCGGCGGGGGCGGGGCCAGCAGCGCGCCGGCCATGCAGTCGGTCGGCAACGCGCCGCCAGTTCAACCCTAGACCTAGCTGACGTCGCTCAACGCGGCCTTCAGCGCGGCGATCCGGCGATCGGGCGCGAACACGCGGTCGTCCAGTCGCGACACGGGCCGCACGCCGATCAGGCTGTTGGTGATGAAGAGCGCGTCCGCGCCCGCCAGATCGGCCAGGCGCGCGCGCGTCTCGTAGGGGCGCAGGCCGGCCTGTACCGCGCGGGCGAGCACCTCGCCCCGCATCACGCCCGCCAGCACGCCGCAGACCAGAGCGGGGGTGAAGAGTTGATCGCCCACGACCCAGAACAGGTTGGCGGCGGCGCAGCCCGCGACCTCGCCGGCGGTGTTGAGCATGAGGGCCTCGTCGGCCCCCGCCGCGCGCGCCTCGCGCCGCGCCAGCACATGGTCGAGATAGGCCAGGCTCTTCAGCCGCGAGGCGGGCGAGTGTTCGTTGCGCCGGATGTCCGCGACGGCCAGCGCGGCCGGCCCCTCGACCATGGGCGCGGGCGCGGCCGAGGCGAGCAGGCGCGGCGCGGCCGGCTCGGGCCGGTCCAGGCCGCGGCCGCCCGAGCCGCAGGTCCAGGTCAGGCGCAGCGCCGCGCGCCCCGAAGGCTCGGCGCCGATGGCGGCGGCGCCGGCGGCCTGGAGCGCCTCGGGCGCGGGCGCGGGCAGGCCGAGCGTGTGGCATCCAGCCCACAGGCGGTCGATGTGCGCCTGCCACATCGCCGGCTGTCGGGACGTGTACAAGATGGTCTCGAACAGCCCGTCGCCCAGCAGCAGGCCGCGGTCGTCGGCGGGAACGGTAGCGGTCATGCGGCGGCTCCGCGCAGACCCTGAAGGATGGCGGCGATCTTGGCCTCGGTTTCCAGGCGCTCGGCGTGGGGGTCGCTGTCGGACGTCAGACCGGCCCCCGCGCCCGCCTCCACGCGCCAGTGGTCGCCCGATCGCACGCACCCCAGGGTGCGGATCAGCACGCTGGAGTCCATGGCTCCGTCAAACCCCGCCCAGAACAGCGAGCCGCAGTAGGGTCCGCGGGGCGGCTCCAGCGCCGCTATGGTCTTCATCGCCTGGACCTTGGGCGCGCCCGTGATCGAGCCGGGCGGAAAGGCGGCCCTGATCGTCTCGGCCGGCCCGGCCCCGTCGAGCAACCGCGCGCTGATGGTCGACACCAGGTGATGGACGTTGGCGAAGGTCTTCAGCGCGAACAGGGTCGGCGCGGTGACGCCGCCAGGGTGGGCGACCCGCGCCAAGTCGTTGCGCATCAGGTCGACGATCATCAGGTTCTCGGCGCGGTCCTTGGGGTCGGCCTGCAAGGCCTCGGCCAGGGCCCGGTCGGCGGCCGGGTCGGCGCCGCGCGGGCGCGTGCCCTTGATCGGCTCGGCCACGGCGACGGCGCCGTCCGGTCCGGGCGTGATGCGGATGAAGCGCTCGGGGGAATTGGACACGACCGCGCGATCCTCCAGGCGAAGGTAGCCGGCAAAGGGCGCGGGGCTGGCGGCGGACAAGCGTTCGAACAGGGTGAAGGGGCCCGCGCCGGGCGCCAGCCGCGCGCGCCAGCGCCGCGCGAGGTTGGCCTGAAAAATCTCGCCCCGGGCGATGCGTTGTTTCACGGACTCGACCGTCGCCTCATAGGCGTCGCCCGAGTCCGCCTCGACGACCTCGGCCAGCGGACCTTGCGGCGCGGCGGCGCCGGTCGATCGAGCCAGCCCCGCGATCACGCCCCCTGCGCGGGCCTGGGCCTGGATCGCGGTTTCACCCTGGCCGATGGCCAGAACGCGGCGGCTTTGGGGATGGAACGCCGCCAGCGAGCGGTAGAGACCGCAGGCCAGATCGGGCCAGCCGTCCAGCCGGTCGAGCGCGACCGGTTCGGCCCAGGCGCCGAATTCGTAGCACATCAGCCCCGCCCAGCCGCCTTGGAAGGGCGGACCGTCGGCCCGGGCCGCGCGACGCGGACCCAGCCCCTCTCTAAGATCGGCGAAGGGATCGCCCGCATCTCCAGCGCGCACGGTCAGGACGCGCTCAGGCTGGCGGGCGAGATAGGTCCAGCCGTCGGGCGTGAACAGCAGCAGCAGCCCCGGTTCATCGGCGAACGGCCGAGCCGCGTCCAGCGGATCGCACCAGGGCCGCTCGATGATGACGGTCTCGTCCATGGCCCCGGCCATAGCGCGTGAGGCGCGGGCGGGCCAGGGGCATGGACCGGCGCGGTCGCCTAGATCGACTCGATCCGGCTTGCGGCGCCGTCCAGTTCGGCGGCGATCGCCTTGATCTCGTCCTCGCTCAGCGGCCCGCGGGCGAGGCGCAGCCTTAGGGCGGCCTTGAAGTTCTCCATCGCCCGAAGGATCTGCGGGGCGCCGCCGCCATAGGCCGCGCCGGCTTGCTGCATGCGCTCGAGCAGGGACTGCACCGCGGCCTCGTTGGCCTTGAGGTGGTCGCGGCCCTGGTCGGTGATGGCGTAGAGTTTCTTGCCCTCGCCGCTCTGGACCTCGACCAGGCCCATGTCTTCCAGCAGGGTCAGGGTCGGATAGACCACGCCGGGGCTGGGGCTGTAGAGGCCCGACAGCTTTTCCTCGATCGCCTTGATGATGTCGTAGCCGTAGCGCGGCTTTTCCGAAATCAGCTGCAGGATCACCAGGCGCAGATCGCCCTGGTCGAACATGCGGCCGCGGCGGCCGCCGCCCGGACCCGCGCGAAAACCGCGCCCGAAATGTCCCGATCCGCGACCAAGTCCGACCGGGGCGCAGGCCTTGTGGCCCGAATGATGTCTGTGCATATTTGCTCCTCTAAGATACATCTTGTAGTTCGATATATCTTAGACGGTGCGAGTGCGCAAGCGCTATCGAACAGCGGGCGTTTCGGGGAAGCGGGGCCATGCGGGAGACGGCGCTGAGCGCGCGGACACCACCGCGTGATTTGGCGCGCTGCCCGTCCGGCTCACGCCCTAGTGATTAGCTCTACGGATAAAGGCGCGCGAATGTGGGGGCCGGGATGGAGGTCCAAGGTCCCGTGCGCGTCCGTCGCTCCGGCGACGGGCGCGCTCCCTTTATCAGCTCAAATTTCGATCTGAAAAAGAAGCGGCGCGAGACGCGCCGCTGTCGCCGGCTACTGCGGCAGGATCAAACCTTCGGCCCGGCGCGCCTGCATCTTGTCGAATTCGGCCCACACGCCGTCCGCGCCGTGCCATTGGCCGCGGGTGGCGGCCTTGGAGTATTCGGTGGCGCGCGCCTCGAAGAAGTTGGCGTGCTCCACGCCCGACAGCAGCACCTGCAGCCAGGGTAGCGGGTTCTCCTGCACGCCGTACACCGGCGGCAGCTCAAGCTGGCGCAGGCGCCAGTCGGCGATGTAGCGGATGTACTTTTTGATGTCCTCAGGCGTCATGCCCTGCACCGGGCCCATCTCGAACGCCAGGTCGATGAAGCGGTCTTCCATGCCGACCACGGTCTTACAGCAGTCGACGATGTCGTCGGCCACGGCCTTGGTCACGCAGCCCGTTTCCTTCTTGAAGGCGTGGAACAGCTTGATCATGCCTTCGCAGTGCAGGCTCTCGTCGCGCACCGACCAGCTGACGATCTGGCCCATGCCCTTCATCTTGTTGAAGCGCGGGAAGTTCATCAGCATGGCGAAGCTGGCGAACAGCTGCAGGCCCTCGGTGAAGGCGCCGAACATGGCCAGGGTGCGCGCGATGTCGGCGTTGGTGTCCACGCCAAACTTCTGCATGAAGTCGTGCTTGTCGCGCATCGCCTGGTAGTCGAGGAACGCCGCGAACTCGCTCTCGGGCATGCCGATGGTCTCGAGCAACAGGGCGTAGGCGGCGATGTGGATCGTCTCCATGTTCGAAAACGCCGAGAGCATCATCTTGACTTCGGTCGGTTTGAACACGCGCGCGTAGCGCTCCATGTAGTTGTCGTTCACCTCGACGTCGGACTGGGTGAAGAAGCGGAAGATCTGGGTCAGCAGGTTGCGTTCGGAATCGTCGAGCTTGGCCGCCCAATCCTTGCAGTCCTCGCCCAGGGGAATCTCCTCGGGCATCCAGTGGACCTGCTGCTGCTTCTTCCAGAAGTCATAGGCCCACGGATAGCGGAACGGCTTGTAGGCGTAGGACGGGACGAGAAGGCCAGGGGGTTGCGAACCGGTCATGTCAGAGCGCCCGAGCTGAGTGTTACCGCCAGAAGGATGGGCCACATATAGGGGCTCGTCTAGCCTCTGACCTACTATATATTGTGGACAAGCCGCTGTAACGACGCCTGCCCGGCGCGCCTTACTGGCAGGCCAGGCACTCGTCGTAGTCGGTGCGCGCGCCGTCCACCGCCATGACCTGCTCGGCGATGTCGCCGCCGGCGAAGGCCGCGCGCTGGACCGACTTGGAGCGCAGATAGTAGAGCGACTTCATGCCCCGCTCCCATGCGCTGAAGTGCAGCATGTGCAGGTCCCACTTGTCCACGTCGCCCGGCAGGAACACGTTGACCGACTGCGACTGGCAGATGTCGGGCGTCCGATCGGCCGCCAACTCGATCACCCAGCGCTGGTCCAGTTCGAAGGCGGTCTTGTAGACGTCCTTCTCATCCTGGGTCAGGCAATCGAGGTGCTGGACCGAGCCTTCCTTCTCCAGGATCGAGGCCCAGGTTTCCGGCGTGTTGGCGCCCTTGGTTTCCAGGAGCTGCTCCAGGAAGATGTTCTTGACCGCGAACGAGCCCGACAGGGTCTTGTGGGTGTAGATGTTGGCCGGGATCGGCTCGATGCCCGCGCTGGTCCCGCCGCAGATGATCGAGATCGAGGCGGTCGGCGCGATCGACAGCTTGTGCGAGAAGCGCTCCATCATGCCGCGCTCGGCGGCGTCGGCGCAGGGCCCCTTCTCTTCGGCCAGCACGCGAGAGGCTTTGTCGGCCTCGCGGCGGATGTGCTTGAACAGGCGCATGTTCCACGACTTGGCCAGGGCGCTTTCGAACGGCACGTTCTGAGCCTGAAGGAACGAGTGGAAGCCCATCAGCCCCAGGCCCACCGAGCGTTCGCGCTTGGCCGAGTAGATCGCCGCGGCCATCGACGGCGGGGCGCGGTCGATGAAGTCCTGCAGCACATTGTCGAGGAAGCGCATCACGTCCTCGATGAAGCCCGGATGGTCGCGCCACTCCATGAACTTCTCGGCGTTGACCGAGGACAGGCAGCACACCGCGGTGCGCTCCTTGCCCAGGTGGTCCAGGCCGGTGTGCAGCATGATCTCAGAGCACAGGTTCGACTGGCGCACCTTCAGGCCCAACTCGCGCTGGTGCTGCGGCAGGGCGCGGTTCACCGTGTCGGAGAAGATCAGATAGGGCTCGCCGGTTTGCAGGCGGATCTCGAGGATCTTCTGCCACAGGGTGCGCGCGTCGACCGTCTTGACCACCTCGTGGGTCTTGGGCGAGCGCAGGCCGAACGGCTTGCCGTCGCGCACCGCTTCCATGAACTCGTCGGTGATCGACAGGCCGTGGTGCAGGTTCAGCGCCTTGCGGTTGAAGTCGCCCGACGGCTTGCGGATCTCGAGGAACTCCTCGATCTCGGGGTGGTGCACGTCCAGGTACACGGCCGCCGAACCGCGGCGAAGCGAGCCTTGCGAGATGGCCAGCGTCAGGCTGTCCATCACACGGATGAAGGGGATGATGCCCGAGGTCTGGCCCTGGCCCTTGACCTTCTCGCCGATGGAGCGGACGCCGCCCCAGTAGGTGCCGATGCCGCCGCCATTGGCCGCCAGCCACACGTTCTCGTTCCACACCCCGACGATGCCGTCGAGGCTGTCGTTGACCGCGTTAAGGAAGCACGAGATCGGCAGGCCGCGCTCGGCCCCGCCGTTGCTGAGGACCGGCGTCGACGGCATGAACCACAGCCGCGACATGTAGTCGTAGATGCGCTGGGCGTGGTCGGCGTCGTCGGCATAGGCGGTCGCCACGCGGGCGAACATGTCCTGGTAGGACTCGCCCGGAAGCAGATAGCGATCTTCCAGGGTGGTCTTGCCGAAATCGGTCAGTAGATCGTCGCGCGAACGATCGACTTCCACCTTGCGCACCAGGTGCAACTGGGGCCGCTCGACCGACCGGGACGTCGCGCGTTCTTGGGCCGAACCGACCGTTTTCTTCGCTTCTCCACCGATCATTTCGTACCCTGTCCCTGCCGGGGGCGAACCCCTGAACCCCAACCTCGAACCACTACATATTGTGGCCGAAGCACGCCGTTGCCCGATATATGGGGACATAGCGGAGACGGGCCGTCAACGGGGAGAAATGACCCAATCCGGACTTTTTCGTAAAGAAACTGTTGATGAACATCGCCGGCCGGCCAGTGTCTTAACCCCCCATCAAATAAGGTTGCCGGGGCGTTCCACAATGCCAGGGACGCACGCCTGATACAGGCGTGTCCAGCCGTATTTCCGGAACGGCGGGCGGCGCGAAAGGGCGCCGAATCGCGTGCGGCCGATAAGAGTGCTGGGGCGCTAGATCGTGGCCTCGACCGCGGCCTCGACCGCCTGGGCGGGCGCGAGCGGCACGCTGAAGCGGAACACCGCGCCCTGGCCAGGCTCGCCATCGGCGGAAATCTCGCCGTTCATCATTTCGACCAGTTCGCGGCAGATCGCCAAGCCCAGGCCCGATCCTCCGAAGCGGCGCGTGATCGAGCCGTCCGCCTGGACAAACCGCTCGAACAGGCGCGCGCCGGCGGCCTGATCGAAACCGATGCCGGTGTCCTGGACCTCGAACACCGTGCGCGGACCTTCGCGGCGGACGCGCAGCGTCACCTGTCCCGCGGTGGTGAACTTGACCGCGTTCGACAACAGATTGCCCAGCACCTGGCGCAGCCGCAGCGGATCGCCCATGGCCAGGCCCACGCCGGGCGCCAGATCGACCTTGAGCGCCAGGCCCTTGTCCTGGGCCTTGGCCTCGAAATTCGCCGCCGCCTCGTGGGCCAGCTTGGCCAGGTCGACGGTTTCGTTGCGCAGAGCCAACCGACCGGCTTCGATGCGCGACAGGTCGAGCACGTCAGACAGCAACTCCTCCAGGATCGTCGCCGAGTCGATCATGGTCTTGAGCAGCTTGGTCTGCTGGGGATCGAGCGAGGTGCGCGCCAGCACGTGAGCCAGGCCCAGCACCCCGTTCAGCGGCGTGCGGATTTCGTGGCTCATGTTGCTGAGGAATTCGGTCTTGGCCTGGTTGGCGGCCTTGGCGTCCTGCACGGCGTGCTGCAGCTTCTCGGCCGCCAGCTTCATTTCGGTGATGTCGATGCGCAGGCCGATCACGCCGCCGTCGGCGGTGCGCCGCTCCTCGATCAGAATCCAGCGGCCGTCCGCCAACCGTTGCTCGTGGCGCTGCCCCGGATTGTCGAGCTTGGCCAGCCGTTCGGCCAGCCACGCCTCCTCGCGGCCGGCGGCTTCCGGATAGTCCCCACGCTCGACGCCGATCCGCAGGGTCTCGGCCAGCTTGCGCCCCGGCTCGAACAGGTCGGCGCTGCGGTGGTAGATTTCCGCGTAGCGTTCGTTCCACAGGATGTAGCGACCTTCGCTGTCGAGGAACACCACGCCCTCGGGCAGGGCCTCGATCGCCGCGCGCAGGCGCTGCTGAGCCAGGGCCGCGGCCTGTTCGGCCTTGTCCAACGCCTCGCGGGTCACCACCTGCGGCGGCGGATGCACCCAGCGCGCCAAGGCGCTCAAGCCGCGCGCGATCAGGACGCGCGGCCGCGATGCGGCTTGGCGCGGCGACGCGGGCTGTGACAGGGACAAGGCTTCGGCAGACATGCCCAACACGGTCAGCCCCATACGTGGACGACGCGTTAATTCCCGCCCCGCGCGCAGAGAACGCCCAGCACACGCCTAGGCATTAAGCTCAGTATGCTGGAGAAACGGGCGCCCTTGCCAGCCGGTTAACGTCGCTCAGACCACCGGCAGGTCTTCGAGATAGGCCGCCTCGGTCTTGGCGCGGATGTCCTCGGCGGTGACGCCGGGGGCCAGTTCGATGAGCCTGGCGGGTCCGCCGGCGCGATCGAGCGTGAACACCGCCAAGTCAGTGATCAGCATGTCGACCACCGAGGTTCCGGTCAGGGGCAGGGTGCACGCCTTGACGAACTTGGCCCCGCCCGACTTGTCGTTGTGCTCCATCACAACGACGATCTTCTTGACCCCAGCCACCAGGTCCATGGCGCCGCCCATGCCCTTCACCATCTTGCCGGGAATGGTCCAGTTGGCCAGGTCGCCGTTCTCGGCCACCTGCATGGCGCCCAGCACGGCCATGTCGATATGGCCGCCGCGGATCATGGCGAAACTCTCGGCGCTACTGAAAAAGCTCGACTGCGGCAGGGCTGTGACCGTCTGCTTGCCGGCGTTGATCAGGTCCGGATCGACCTCGTCGTCGTAGGGAAACGGGCCGATGCCGAGCATGCCGTTCTCGCTTTGCAGCGTCACATTCACCCCCGGCGGAATGGCGTTGGCCACCAGCGTCGGAATGCCGATGCCCAGATTGACGTAGAAGCCGTCCTGCAACTCCCGGGCCGCGCGGGCGGCCATCTCCTGCCGGTTCCAGGGCATCAGACGGTCTCCTCGCGCGGACGGGTGGTGCGGAACTCGATCCGCTTCTGGTAGTCGCGCCCCTGGAACAGGCGTTGCACATAGATGCCCGGGGTGTGGATGTCGTCCGGATCGAGGGCGCCGACCGGCACGATCTCCTCCACCTCGACGATGGTGGTCTTGCCGGCGGTGGCGATCATCGGATTGAAGTTCCGCGCCGTCTTCCGATAGATCACATTGCCCGCCTCGTCAGCCTTCCAGCCCTTGACGATCGACAGGTCGGCCGTGAGCCCGCGCTCCATCACATAGCGCCGGCCGTCGAACTCGCGCACTTCCTTGCCATCGGCCACCACCGTGCCGACGCCGGTCGCGGTGAAGAAGGCCGGAATGCCCGCCCCGCCGGCGCGGATACGCTCGGCCAGCGTGCCCTGCGGGTTCAACTCCAGCTCCAGTTCGCCGGACAGATAGAGCTGCTCGAACAGCTTGTTCTCGCCCACGTAAGAGGAGATCATCTTGCGGATCTGGCGATTGTTGAGCAGCACCCACAGGCCGTACCCGTCGGCGCCGCAGTTGTTGGAAATGATCGTCAGGCCCTTCACGCCCGACTTGAGCAGCCCCGCGATCAGGTTCTCCGGATTGCCCGACAGGCCGAACCCGCCCGCCATCACCGTCATGCCGTCGAAGAGCAGCCCCTCAAGGGCCGAGTCGGCGTCGGCGAACACTTTCTGGCTCATGCAGTCTCCTCGCAGGTGCGAGATGACATTGCCTGGTCGGCGCGCAAATTCAATCGCCCCTATCGCCTGTCACGAACATTCCATGGCACAACCCGATCCATGAGCGAGCCTGCCCCCCCGCTTGAGACCCCTGCGCGTTTGCTTCTCGTCATGGCCCACCCGGCCATGGAGCGCTCGCGCGCCAACCGTGCGATGACGCAGGCCATGCAGGACGCGCCGGGCGTGACCTTCGTCGATCTGTACGAGATTTATCCTGACTTCGTGATCGACGTGCGCGCCGAGCAGAAGCGCCTGGTCGCCCACGACAGCATCGCCATCCAGTTCCCGCTCTACTGGTACTCGACCCCCGCCCTGCTGAAGGAGTGGTTCGATCTGGTGTGGCTGCACGGGTTCGCCTATGGGCGCGGCGGAACGGCTCTGGCCGGCAAGAAGATGATCGCGGCCTGCTCAACCGGGGCGAACGAGGCGGCCTATCATCCCGCCGGGGCCAACCGCTTCACCATCGAGGAATTTCTGCGGCCGATTGAGCAGACGGCCGCCCTGTGCGGGATGGAATGGCTGCCGCCGTTCGTGCTGCACGCGGCGGCGGCCAAGAGCGAGACCGATCTGGAGCGCGAGGCGCGCGCCTATCGCGACCGGCTGATGGCTCTGGTGCGCGGCGGGCCGCTTCAATGAACGGCCGCTCGCTGCTGATCCAGGCGTTGGTCTATCTGGCCGCAGGCGTAGCCTCGGTGCCGATCGCCAAGCGGCTGGGCCTGGGCTCGGTGCTGGGCTACCTGATCGCCGGCGTGCTGATCGGTCCGTTCGCCCTGGGCCTGGTCGGCCAACAGGCGGACGTGATGCGCTTCGCCGAGTTCGGCGTGGTGTTCCTGCTGTTCCTGATCGGGCTGGAGGTGCGGCCCGCCCTGCTCTGGAGCCTGCGCGGGGCGATCTTCGGCCTGGGCGGGGCTCAGGTGGTGGCCGTTTCCGCGGCCATCGCGGTGGGCGGCCTGCTCGCCGGGCTGCATGTGCGCACGGCCCTGGCCGTGGGCCTGATCCTGTCCATGTCCTCGACCGCGATCGTGCTCCAGATGATCGAGGAGCGCGGCCAGCGCTCCAGCCCCGTGGGCAAGGCCGCGTTCGGGGTGCTGCTGCTGCAGGACCTGGCCGTGATCCCCCTGTTCGCCATACTGCCGCTGCTTGCGCTAGGCGCGCCGGTAGCCGCTTCGCAGAACGGCGGCCTGTTCTCGGCCGAGCCCGCCTGGGTCCAGGGCCTGGCGATCCTGGGCGCGGTGGCGGTGGTGGCCGGCGGCGGACGCTATTTGATCCGGCCCGCCTTCCGCTTCATCGCCGCGGCGCGCCTGCGTGAGATCTTCACCGCCTCGGCGCTGCTGCTGGTGATCGCCGTGGCGGCCCTGATGGAGATGGTCGGGCTGTCGCCGGCGCTGGGCGCCTTCCTGGCGGGCGTGATGTTGGCGGAGAGCGAGTTTCGCCGCGAACTGGAAACCGACATCGAACCGTTCCGCGGCCTGTTCCTGGGGCTGTTCTTCATCACCGTGGGCGCCGGCCTCAATCTCGGGGTGGTCGCGGCCCAGCCGCTGACGCTGATCGGCGCGGTTCTCGGCATCATGACGATCAAGGGGCTGGTCATGTACGGCCTGGGCCGCGCGGCCCGGCTGCAGCCGGGCGACGCGGCGAGCACCGCGGTTCTGCTGTGTCAGGTGGGCGAATTCGCCTTTGTCCTGATCGGCTTCGCCGCCTCGGGCCGGGTGCTGGACGCCAGCCTCGCCGCCCTGCTGACTGCGGCGGTCGCCCTGTCGATGGCGCTGACGCCCTTGGCCACCTTGGCCTTTGACCGACTGGCCGAGCGGTTCAGCAGCCTCAACCCGCGTCCGGAACCGGAGAACAAACCGTTCGACCCGGGCGCGCCAGACGCGATCATCGCGGGCTTCGGCCGCTTCGGCCAGATCGCCGGCCGCCTGCTGATCGCCAACGGCTTCTCCACCGTGGTGCTGGATTCCAGCATCGAGCAGGTCGAGACCCTGCGCCGCTTCGGACGGCGGGTGCACTACGGTGACGCCACGCGGCTCGACCTGCTGCGCCAGGCGGGCGCGGCGAAGGCGAAGGTGCTGGTGGTGGCGATCGACGACCGCGACGAGGCGTCCAAGCTGGTGGAATCCGCCAAAGCGGCTTTCCCCGACCTGAAGATCCTGGCGCGCGCCTTCGACCGGCGCCACGCCTACGACCTGCTGCGCAACGGCGCCGACGCGGTCGAGCGCGAGACCTTCGAGTCAGCCCTTCTGCTGGGCGTGCGGACGCTCAGGGTCCTGGGTTTTCGCGCGCACCGCGCGTACCGCGCCGGAAGCCTGTTCCGCCAGCACGACCTGCGGGCCTTCAACGAACTGGCCCCGGTGGCGGGCGAGGAGGAACGCTACATCCTGGCGGTGCGCGACAGCCAGAGCACGATGGAGCGCCTGCTCAAGGCCGACCTCGATCGCCTTCGGCCGGACTATGTGGACGAGGCCTGGGATGTGACCAGCCTCAACGACGAACTGACCGGGCGGTCTGCCGCGCCGGAGGCGGGCGCCGATGACGCCTGACGATCGGCCCAAGACGGCGCCCCGACCCGCCGCCTTCCTCGACCGCGACGGCGTGATCAACGTCGACCTCGGCTATGTCCACCGCATCGAGGACCTGACCTTGATCGAGGGCGCGCCCCAGGCGATCGCCCGGCTGAACGCCGCCGGCTATCTGGTGATCGTAGTCACAAACCAGTCCGGGATCGGGCGAGGCTATTACGACGAGGCGGCGATGGAGGCGGTGCACGACGAGATTAGCGCGCGCCTGAACGCCAGGGGCGCGGCGATCGACGCCTTCTACGCCTGCCCGTTCCATCCCGAGGCGGAACTCGGGCGCTATCGCCACCCCGATCATCCCGACCGCAAGCCCAATCCCGGCCTGCTACTGCGCGCCATGACCGACTTCGCCATCGACCGGGACCATTCGTTCCTGATCGGCGACAAGGACAGCGATCTTGAAGCCGCGCGCCGGGCCGGCGTGGCCGGCCACCGCTTCAGCGGCGGCGACCTGGACGCCTTCGTCGCGGGCATTCTGAACCCTTAGGCGCCCGCCGAGATTGGCTCTCAGGCTTTTCAGCCATGGCGCGGCGGGCGGCGCGGCCTCAGGGCTGCTTTTCGAAGGGCGCGCTGATGGTGATCTGCACGTCATCCCCAATCATCGGTACGCCCTTGGTCACGCCGAAATCGCTGCGCTTGATCTGGCTGGTGGCGTCAAAACCGACCGTGTAGGCCTTGTTCATCATATTGACGCCCCCCGCGCGGAACTTGACCTTCAAGGTCACCGGCTTGGTCACGCCGTGCAGCGTCAAATCGCCGGTGACATCGGCGGCGCCGGGGCCGGTTTGGGTCACATGAGTGGATTTGAACGTTATGGTCGGGAACTTGGCGGCGTCGAGCCAATCGGCCGACTTCAGTTCTCCGTCAAGCGTGGCGTTGGTGGTCGAAACCGTGGCGACATCGATGGTCAGGTCCACCTTGTCGGCGGCCGGGTTCTTCGGATCGAAAGTCGCCGTGCCGGTGGGGCGGGCGAAGTCTCCGAACCATTCCGACAGGCCCATGTGCGAAACCTGCCACACGATGCGGGTGTGATTCGGTTCAACCTTATAGACGCCCGCGGGCACGGCGGCGGGATCAGGATTCGGCATCGGCGGGGCGCCCTGCGCCAGAACTAAAGTCGGCGCGGCGATCAGGGCGGCGACGGCGGCAGTGGAGTTAAGGGCGAATTTGAGAGGCGATTTCACGGGCGTTTCCAGGTCGATCATCGAAGGGCCTTAAAGTGTGCATCGCCGCGTCACAGCCGCGGCCCATAAGGTATCGCGCCGATCTCAACGAATGGCAAGCTTTTTGCAACTGGTACTGTTGCTAATTTTCCACCAAGACCTTTAGCTGTCCTGCGGCATAGTGTGGGCCGCCTGTTCGACTCGGGATCCGCCGTGACCGCCCCTGCCCACCCCGCCCAATCTGGCCTGATCGAGCCGGTGTCGCTCCATCTCTACGCCCGCGATTTCGACGCCTTCGCCCAGGCGCTGGGGAACAGCTTTGCCCGCTACGGCTTCGCGGTCGTGGCCGACCACGACCTGCCTGAGGGCCTGGTCGAAGGCGCGCTCAAACGGACCAAGGCCTTCTTTGCCCTGCACGAGGCGATCAAGCGGCGCTATCGGGTGGCCGGCGGCGGCGGCCAGCGCGGCTACACCCCCTTTGGCGTGGAGACCGCCAAGGGCGCGGCGGCGCACGACCTGAAGGAATTCTGGCACACGGGGCGCGAACTGGCGCCGGACGATCCGCTGCGCGCTTACATGCCCGACAATCTTTGGCCCTCCGAAATCGAGGGCTTCCAGACCTATATCGGGGCGCTTTACGCCGGACTCGACGACCTGGGGGTGCGCCTGCTGCGCGCCATCGCCCGCTATCTCAAGCTCGACGCGCACGCCTTCGACGAACCGGTGCGCCAGGGCAATTCGGTGCTGCGTCTGCTGCACTATCCGCCGGTGGCGGCCGACGCGCCGGGCGTGCGCGCGGGGGCGCACGAGGACATCAACGTCATCACCCTTTTGCTCGGCGCCGAAGAGGCCGGGCTGGAGGTGCTGGACCGCGACGGCCGCTGGCTGCCGATCAACGCCCCGCCGGGAGCGGTGGTGTGCAACATCGGCGACATGCTGCAGCGCATGACGAACCACGTCCTGCCCTCGACGACCCATCGTGTGGTCAATCCGCCGCCCGAACGGCGCGGCGTGTCGCGCTATTCCACGCCCTTTTTCCTGCACTTCGAGCCGGACTACCTGATCGAAACCCTGCCGAGTTGCATCGACGCCGAGCGCCCCGACCGGTACCCAGAACCAATCACTGCCGACGCTTTCCTTCACCAGCGTCTGCGCGAGATCAAGCTACTCTAAGCTGTCGAAGGGGGCCGACGAGCCGCCCGTGCGCGCGGAGGAAACGGATTTGAGCCGGAATTTCATGAACACCTCAGCGCGGCGAGCACGCACCCTGGCCCTGGCCGGATGCCTGGCCATCACGACGGGGACCGCAGCCCTCGCCCAGCCCGCGCCGACCCAGCCCGCCCTCCCCTT
>Ga0335069_10006587_pt1 | contig 16865 bp, 14 predicted proteins | sample Lox_Sample_11_FD_206714 | JGI IMG/M metagenome (GOLD analysis project Ga0335069, IMG submission 206714) | Soil microbial communities from Loxahatchee National Wildlife Refuge, Florida, United States - Lox_Sample_1.1 | ecosystem: Environmental > Terrestrial > Soil > Wetlands | place: USA...
CCCGCATCCGCCAGTTCAAAATCATTCCGGAGTTCTCGATCATTTTCGGCAATCCCCGCGATCCCGAGGGAGACACGCGCGAGTGCTTCCGGTTTGTTCGACAACTGAAGCGGCTGAACAACGACGCAGAGATCGTCGTGGAGCATTACACCCCGGTGCCGCAACGCGAACAAATGTACGGGGGGGTGGAGAAACAATTCCATTTTCCGACTACGCCCGACGAGTGGGCCACGGACCGATGGCAGCGGTTCGCCACCCAGAAGGATCCGTCAACCCCGTGGCTGCGGCCGCGCACCAAGCGGCTGATCGACAATTTCGAACTGGTCGTGTCGTCGCGTTGGCCAACGGCGCAGGACATCCGTCTGCCCGCCTGGGGGCGGCGGCTACTGAAGGCTCTCAGTGCGTGGCGCTACCGATGGGAACTTTACTCTATGCCCTGGGAACTGAAGTGGGCGCAGCGAATGATCGACATTCGTAAGCCCAAAGCCGAAAGCTTATGAGTTCCGTTTCCGTTCAGGAAGGCTATGCGCGGTGGGCCCCCACCTACGATCAGGATCCCAATCCCTTGCTCGCTTTGGAAGAGCGCCTTCTCCAGCCATTGCTTCCGGAGCTTGCAGGCAAGGTTGTGCTGGACCTGGCGTGCGGCACCGGGCGGTGGTCGTCAAGGCTCCTTTCGCAAGGCGCACGGACGGTCGTCGGAGTCGATTTCTCACCTGCGATGGCGGCGGCCGGAAACATGAAACCGGATCTCAAAGGGCGCCTGGCGCTCGGTGACTGCTGCGATTTGCCCTTCCGAAACGGGGCATTTGATCTCGTCATACATTCATTCGCTCTCGGACACATCCAGGACGTCGAGCGCGTCGCCCGCGAAGTTGCACGCATCACGGGCGTGAACGGTGACGTTTACGTAAGCGACCTCCATCCCTATGCGCGCGCGCAGGGCTGGAAGACGGGGTTTCGCGATCGCCACGGCCCCGTGGAGATTGCCACTTGGCCCCGGCCGCTTGAGGAACAAGTTGACTTCTGGGGGGCGGCGGGGTTCCGCTGCGTCCGGTCAATATCCGCACGGCTGGAAGAGTTGGAAATGCCCATCCTCGCCCGTGCAGGAAAAGCTTATCGGTTTGAGGAAGTCAGCCGCGTGCCGGCGATTCAAATCCTCCATTTCAAGCCGCGGCATTGAAATCGATTTTCGGACTAATCACCGGCAAATAATGAGCAGCCAGAGCACACTCGCTGAGCCGGATGTACCGCCCGCATTCCGCCGGGCAAAAGCCCGGTCACGCCGGGAGGATCTGGCGCGGCAGGCACTTCTTATTGCCTCGGCCGCGTGGCTCGTGTTCGCCGCCTTCTCCGTCTGGCATTTCACTTTTGACGATTCCTATATTGGCTTTCGCTTTGCCTGGAATTTTGCGAGGGGCATCGGGATTGTGTACAACGCAGGCCAGCGGGTGGAGGGATACACCAGCTTCCTTTGGGTTGTGTTGTTAGCCGGAGCATCGCGGGTTGGCCTCGACGTGGTTTTTGCGTCCAAAGTCCTGGGCGTTCTCTTCTCGTTGTTGACGTTCCTGGCCAACTACTTCCTTTGCCGCCTGCTGTCTTCCAGCAAGGCGCCCGTGTATGGCGCCGGCCTGCTGCTCACCGCTACCAACACGTTCTTTATTGTGGGCTGTGTGGCCGGGCTCGAAACACCATTGTTCACAGCCCTCCTATCCTGGTGCTTGTTTGGCTGCTTGAAGGCATTTCGAGAGACCAATCAGGCGATGCAATCAAGTTGGTCGGTGGGGACAGCAGTTTTGTTTTCTTTGCTCGTCATGGCGCGCCCGGACGGAATTCTGATCTACGCCGTTATATGGCTGTATGCCGCCAAAGGACTTCGCAAGCAACCGCGCGCCCTCGCCTTTTTCACGCTTCCCTTCCTGTTGGTGTATGCGCCTTATTTCCTCTGGCGCCGGCATTACTATGGTTTACTGTTTCCCAATACCTTCTATGTGAAACGCGGCGGAACGCCCGCCTTGTTCGCCAAGGGCGCCGCGGATACGGGGAAGTTCCTCGGCCTTGAGACCGGTGGATGGTTCTTGAGCGGGTTGGTCGGGCTCGCTGTGGCCCTTTTCCCCGCCGCGGACACCACTGTTCTGGCTTTAGCTATCGCATCCAGAATCATCTTTGAGCTCTGGTCAGGCGGGGTTTCACCGGGTGAGTATCACTTTCTTGTTTCGGCTTTGCCCATCTATTGGATTCTTGCTGAACGGGTATTGGCAGGCAGGTTTGCCGTCCTGAGGGGGCGAGGACGAACGCTTGCCACTGGGGTGTGCGTGTTCCTGCTGGCCATGCAGGTCGCATCTTTCTTCAGCTATCGGAAACACCATATGGGTCCGGTAGAAACCGGCATGGAACGCGCCCACGTCGCACTGGGAAAGTGGCTGGCAGCGAACAGCCCGCCTGCGGCCACCGTGGCGGTGGGAGATATCGGCGCCATCGGTTGGTGGTCGCGCCGGAAGATTCTTGACCTTGACGGTTTGACGGATACTTACATCTCGCACCTGCCGGGGGTGTACCCCGCGAGGCATGACTCACGCTATGTCCTTCGACAAGCCCCGGAGGAAGTAATTCTTCGCGCGTCCCGATGCCGCCCCGAGGCACAGGACATCCCTTTTGGGATGGACAAGGCAATTCACGCGGACCCTCAGTTCTCCAGGGACTACCGGTGGAGTGGTTGCTGGGAGTTCTGGCAAAATTATGACCTCATCGTGTATAACTTGAACGCTCAACCCCAATCTGGTGCAGGAGAAATGCGGTGAGGGCGCGGAGTTGCTCGTCCGTGAGGTTCTTGAAGGAGGGCATGATCGAACCTGGGACATATGCTCCCGGGTCCTTGAAATGACCAATCAACCAGTCGGCGGAGCGGCCGCGTGTCCCCTCCTTCGTCAGGTCGGGGCCCACTTGGGTGCCTTCGCCATCCAAACGATGACATATGAAACAACCCTCTTGCCGATAGAGAGCCCTTCCTGCCGTGATCAGTTGCTCCTCCGTTTTCGGCGAGGCTTGTTCCTTACCGTGAATCAAAGCCCCGGCGGCGTCCAATTCCGGCAGGTGGCGGATGAAAATAACCAGCTTCCACGTGTCATCGGGGGTTATAGCTCCCTTCCATGATGCCATCCCCGTCATGCGAACGCCGTTCTGAATGATCCAGAACATCTCCCCGTCATCCCAGTGTTGGACGTGGGGCGATGTCAGGTCCATGGCCGGGGGGTACATCGCCTGTCCCAGGGTTGTCTGACTATGCCCATCCGGTCCGTGACACACCGCGCACGATTGCAGGTAAACCTGCTCTCCCTCGCTTGCGGCTTGCGAGTTGTTTTGAACGGGATTTTTGAGGCTTTCCGCCTTGATGGGAATTACGATATCCTTGGCCACATTGGCCAGTGCGGTTTCCACCATGGAGGGCTTCTCGTGCGCCGTGCAGGCGGACATCACCAGGGCAAGCGCTCCAAGACCTGCGGCTTTTCGGGCTCTCCGCAAACTGCGATTCATTTCTCCCTCGCTGATTTTGCCGTTATGGGTGCCGGAAGAGGATAGGGCCTCATCCAGTTTACGTTAACAGGCCGCGAAACGTTATATGTCAGTGGCCTGTGGCGAATTTGTAAATTTTCCTTGGAAGCGAGGGTTGGGTAGTGATGGCGCGCTGGACAAACACGGCTAGGTATCCACGGGGCGTTCCGCGCGTTTGCGGGGAAGGATCAGCTTGAAAGCGGTGCCCGATTTGCCGGTGCTTTGGATCCTGACCTCTCCATCGTGGTCGCGGATAATCTTCTGAACTACCGCCAGGCCAAGCCCCGTGCCGCTCTCCTTGCCAAAGGTCACAAATGGCTGGAAGACCTCGTCCCGGATCGAGGCGGCAATTCCCGGGCCGTTGTCCATGATCGAGATCTCGATCCTGTCTTCCAGCGCGCGCGTAACCACCTGGACTTTTCCGGAGTCCGGGGACACAGCCTCGCAGGCATTTTGCAGGAGATTGTAGAAGGCCCGGTCGAGCTTCTTGAAGTCGAACCAGCCGTCAGCTGTCCCTTCGTGTTCAACCGTGATTTCAATCCGCTTGAATTCCGGCCGCAGTCGAATGGTCCGCAGGGTGCGTCCGAAAGCCTCGGTCACATCTCCATGGCTCAATTGCAGGCTTTCCTGCCCCTTGGAGAATTCCAGGAGGGAGGAGATTAATTCCGCCATGCGGTTTACGGCCGACCGGATTTCGCCGTAAAGGGACTGTCGCTGGCCCGGATCGAGAGCGGGTTCCGTTTGGAACTCCGCATAAGCCAGGATGGTGGTCAAGGGATGGCGCAAATCATGTGAAACAGAGCTGGCCATCCGCCCGATGGTCGCCAGCCGTTCGGCGTGCAGAAGGTCTCGCTGGTTCTTCTGCAGGGTTCTTCTCATTCCGTCGAATGCAACTGTCAAATCGGCCACTTCGTCACGGCTGCGGACGTGCAGGGGATAGGCAAAGTCTCCATTCTCCAGCGCGCGTACGCCTGAGACCAGATTGGCAAGAGGCCGCGTGAAGGTGTGCGAGATGACAAAAATCAGCCAACTTCCGGAAATAATCGCGATGAATCCGACGCCCAGCAGCAAGCGGTTCAGTTGCCGCAGAAATTGCGTGGCGGCGTCAAAAGACTTCAAGACCGAGAGAGTCACCGGCTGATCGGTCGCGGGAGCGAGCTCCAGCGAAGCTGCTAAAAATGTCTCGCCGCCCAGATCGACTTCCCGCGAGTTCAAGGAATCGAGCGTGGTGATTGTCCCCATGCGCGTAGCCATTTCCTGCTGCTGGACGGGCAGAAGCGTGCTGGCGACCATATCCCTTCCATAGCGAAACGCCACCTGGCAGGAAGCCACCCGCGCCACGACCTCGGCCAGCGGTTTATCAACTTCGAATCCCACGGCCAGGACACCCAGCACGATATTGTCGCGGGACTCCCCGAAGTAAATCGGCTGAAGAAAGACTGCAAACAGGTGGCCGGCGCCGAACCACCAGTCGCGGCTCAACTGCTTCTGCAGAGTTCGCGTTAAGGAGGCTTGGGCGACGTCCGCGTTATACCCTTCCGCGGAAGTATGGAGGGCCATGAGGTTGCCGGAGCGATCAGCCAGAAGAAAGAGAGCGCTCCCCGCAAGGCGCCAGAGATCGGTGGATGCATCCTGAATGGTGGGAGCGTGCTGGGTGGTCATGAGCGCGCGTAGATTCGGCAAATCCGCCATCAACCGGGCGGATTGGGACAATCCGCGCTCGCGCTGTACTTCAAACTGCTGAAAGGTCACGACGGAATTCTGAAGCTCATCGTGTATTTCCTGTCGCGCATGGTTCCGCAAGTAGTTTTGGACAATGAGGAGGACGGCGCCTGTAAGTATGGTGGTCGTGAAGATGAGGGAGAGAAGGAATTTGGTTCGCAGCCGAAATTTGGCCATGGCCTGTTTCCTTCCAGGCGTCACGCCCTCCCGGGGGGAGGTAGTTCATATGCTGCCCGCTCAGGGCACAAACTTGTAACCGGCGCCATGGACCGTCTTGAAATGGGCGGGGTTCAAGGGATCGGCTTCCAGCTTCTGCCGCAGCTTCATGATGTGATTGTCCACGGTGCGGGTGGAGGGATAGCAATTGTAACCCCAGACCTCGTTCAGCAATTCGTCGCGGGAGATCACCCGCTCGGGATTTCCCACAAAGTACTTCAGGACTTTGAACTCCTGCGGGGTGAGTGCCATGGGCTCGCCCTGGCGCGTCAGTTCCATTTTGGCAAAATCCACCGCCACGTCATCGAAGGCGTATTGGTCCGCCACCTTGGGGCCGCGCACGCGGCGGAGCACCGCATGCACGCGGGCGAGGAGTTCCTTGGGGCTGAAGGGCTTGGTGATGTAATCGTCCGCTCCCAGTTCCAGAAGCAGGACTTTGTCCACCTCATCGTCCGAGGCGCTCAGGATCATGATCGGGACATTCGGCGCCTCGTCCTTGATGGCGCGGCACACTTCCCGCCCGTGGACCTTGGGAAGCTTCAGGTCGAGAACCACCAGAACGGGAGGGGCGGCCCGAAATGCCTCCAGTCCGGATGCACCGTCGGAGGCGAAATCGGGTGAGTACCCTTCGTTTTCAAACGCGCGCCGCAGGGGCGTGTACAGTGTCTTGTCGTCTTCAATGATCAGGATCTTCTCCATGGAGACTCCCATGCTCGGTTCGAGATCCGAGGTCGCCTGACTGCAGACAGCTCCGACGACGGAGCGTCCCGCCGCGGCGCCAAATCCGGTTTGTGCGTTTTGACCTGAATAAACAGACTAACACAACCTTTACAAACTCACTACACGCGCTTGACCACCGGTCGGTGCGGCCGTGTTACCTGTGAATAAGAGGTAGGGGAGGTGAACGGTGATGCGATGGAGGTTTTCTACCCTCGGTTCAGGGCGTCCTTCCGCAAAATCCCAATACCACCAGGGGGGATGGCAATGCGGATTTGCCAACGTCGGGCTGATCATGGGCTTGTGGATGCTGGCGACTCCAACGTGGAGTCTTGTGGCGGCCACCGACCCCGCTACTCCCATTCCGGTCGCCACGGAACGATCCGGTGGGAACGTTTCCCTGGCAAGCAGTCTGGGAGTCCGGTTCATCCCCGGCTCCTCCACCACTTTGCTGATCGACCGGAACGGGACAACCTTTGTCGTTGACCTGGCTAGACAGACGATCCAGGTGCGCGCTTCATCCTCCGCGACTGCTCCGGGGCAGGCAATCCAACTGGCATCGATGCACTCGCCGCCCCAGGAGGCTCCTAGCGGCGCCAAAATCTTTGCCGCACGATGCACTGCCTGCCATGGTCCCGAAGGGAAGGGGGGAGGGGCCATGAAGACTCCGGATTTCACCAACCCCGCGGTTCAGGCTGCGCTTCCCCTTGACGCGGTAATTAAGGTGGTGCGGGAGGGCAAACCCGGAACGGCGATGCCGGCCTGGAGGGAAAGCCTCTCCGATGAGGAAATCAAAGCTGTCGCGGCCTTTGTGAGGTCGCTCGGTCAGGTGAAAAAGCCCGAAGGGGGGACATCCGGCGGCGAGGCGATGCAACTGGTCAAGGCTTACGAACCCGCTGACGATTACCTCTTCAGTTTGCCCACTGGCCGCCGCCTGGACCGCCATGGGTTTTACCTTAATTTCACCCACCGTTTCGTCTACACCCCTGCCTTCACCGGGCCCGGGAACCTCAACACGATGTTCGGCCTTGACGATTTCTCCATCTCGTCCTTTGGCTTGCGCTATGGAGTGACCGACAAGTTCTATGTCAGCGCCTACCGCTCCCCCAGCCTGATTGGGCGCCCCATTGAATTGATGGCTGCCTATCACTTCGCAGACGAGCACGACGGGAATCCTCTTAACGCGACGGTGCGGGCATCAGTGGACGGGCAGAGCGACTTCAGGAACAACTTCACAACCAACCTGGAAATGATCGTATCCCGCACTGTCACCCGGCACTCCCAGCTCTACTTTGTGCCCACCCTCTCTCTTCAGAATCGAGAGCTGATTACCAAGCCAGGCACCCTGGCATCGACCCAGCCCAATCTTCCCGGCATCAATACCTTTTCCCTCGGGGCGGGGGGAGTCCTGGACATCCGTCCCACCGTCGCCCTGGTTGCCGAGGTCATTCCCACCCTGGTCAATGGGTCGGAATTGGGGATTCACAGGCCGGCCTACGCTTTTGGCATCCAAAAGCGGGTTTTGCGCCACGCCTTTACCCTGGGGTTTACCACCAGCCCGGGGACAACGGTTTCCCAGAGGGCCGGAACACGCGCGACCTTTGTGGGAGATCCGTCGGGAGACACGCCGAGCGGTCTCTTCATCGGATTTGATCTGATGAGGCAGATTTATTGAAGGTCAAGGCCGAATGACAATTCTTTTGCACATCCCGGATTGATCCGTGACACACGCCCAGGGCTCGCGCGGCTAAATTGTATGAGCGTGGACAGGCGATGGCGGCATGAGTAACAAAATAGTTCTCTTTCACCCCCCTTACGACGGCCCCCCATTGGGCCCGCCTCTCAGCCTGCTTAGCCTGGCTTCCCCCCTGCTCTCTGCGGGATTTGAGGTTTCCATCGTGGATGGAGCGATCGATGGCGATTACATGCGGTCGCTCGCTGATGAAATCAACGGTGCCTTGTGCCTGGGAATCACTTTGTTGACCGGTCGCATGATCCACTCTGCCCTGGATGTGTCCCGCTTGGTGCGGAAGATCCAGCCCGGCCTTCCGATTGTGTACGGCGGCTGGCACCCCAGCCTCCTGCCGGCCCAGACTCTGAGCGAGGGTTCCGTGGATGCGGTTGTTCGCGGGCAGGGGGAACTGACGTTTCGCGAAACCGTGGAACAATTGCTCGCAGGTTTATGGTTCGAATCCGTGCCTGGACTTTCCTTCAAGCGCGGCGGGGCGCCTGTCCATAACGCCCAACGGCCGGTTGAAAGCGTGGAGCGCCTGCCCACTCCCGCCTTCGACCTGGCCGATTTCGACGCGTATGAGAAGAAGACGGGGATTCGCAAGCTCCCCTACGCTTCCAGCGTAGGTTGCCCTTACGCCTGTCACTACTGCACGGACCAGGTCTTTTACAACCGGCGCTTCAATGCCTATAGCGCTGAGCGCGTGGTTCGCGAGGTTACGGACCTCGTGGCGCGTCATCGCATCGAAGAAGTCCCGCTACTCGACTCCAACTTCCCGGTGAACGTCCGCCGGGCCGTGGAAATCGCCCAGGGTTTCCGGGATTCCAAGCTGAAGTTCCGTTGGACTTTCCAGGCGTCCACCGACCTGATCTGCCGCATGTCGGACGCCGAGGTCGGTTTGTTAGGTGAATCGGGAGTGTCCCACATGGGGTTCGGGACGGAGTCCGCCTCGCAGGAAGTCCTCGCCCTCATGAACAAGAAACATCAGCGCGTGGACGAGATGTACGAAACGGCCCGCAAGGCGGAGCAAGCGGGCATCCGGGTGACCTTCAATCTGATTTTGGGGTATCCCGGCGAAACCGAGGCCGACCGGCTCCAGACTTTTCGTATCATGAGCGACATTGCTTCCCGGCACGCCAACGTCGGCTTTTCTCCCAATATTTTCACGCCCTACCCGGGGATTCCCATCTGGCCGCAACTGCGCAGCATGGGCGTGCATGAGCCGCAGTCGCTGGAAGAGTGGGCCCACGTCGACCTGGGAAGCAACCACCTGCCCTGGCTGCAAGGCAGAGACCTCCAGCGTCTGAAGCGGATGCTCGAATTCTTCCTGCTCCACAATCAGATCCGCAAAGCAGCGGCCCGGGCACCCTGGATTCGCCAGGGGGTGCGCCGGGCGCTGGGCGCACCCCTGCGATGGCGAGTGCGGAAGAACCTGATTGCCGTTCCCTGGGAACTCTGGCTGGCGCGAGCCACGGAGCGCCTGGTCACGCGTCGTTCCCTGCTGACGGGACAATCGCTGGGCCACGGTATGCAGGATGTTTGCTAGAAGAAGGCCGGCATGGTTGACGTCCTCTTGACTCACTCCTATCACCTCCCCTACGACCGCAAGCAGGCGCGGAAGATGCAGCCCTACCCGCCGCTCGGAACGCTTTACGCGGCGGCGCTGCTGCGACAACACGGGTTCACTGTCGCACTGTTTGACAGTATGCTGGAAGACCCCGAACGGGGATTCCCTCAGGCTCTGGCGCGGCATCGACCCCGGCTTGTAGCTATTTACGAAGACAACTTCAATTTCCTCTCCAAGATGTGCCTGACTCGCATGCGCGATGTCGCCTTCGGGATGATCGACGCAGCGAAGGCATTGGGTTCCAGCGTGGTCGTGAATGGATCGGACGCCTCCGACCACAGCCGGGAATATCTCGAGCGAGGCGCCAATTATGTTCTTTTAGGCGAGGCCGAGGTGACGCTGCTGGAGTTGGTGAAACAGCACCTCCAGTTGTCGCGGGGATGCGTGGCTGCGGTTCCCGGCTTGGCATGCCGGAAGGAAGGCGGGGGGCCGGTGGTTCGCACCCCACCCCGGCCCTTGATGCGCAGTCTGGACCTGCTGCCTCCTCCCGCCCGCGACCTGGTGGACATGGACCGATACCGCCGCACCTGGAAAGCCGCGCATGGTTTCTTCTCCCTCAATCTGGTCGCCAGCCGGGGGTGTCCCTACCGCTGCAACTGGTGCGCGAAGCCCATTTACGGTGATTCCTTCCACGCTCGCTCGCCTGAATGCGTGGCGTTGGAAATGCGCGAGCTTCGGGACAAGTTTGGCTCTGACCATCTCTGGTTTGCGGACGATCTCTTCGGGATTAACGGCCGCTGGGTGCTGGATTTTGCCGGCCACGTCGAACGGCAAGGCGCCGCCGTCCCCTTCAAAATGCAGTCGCGCGCCGATCTCCTAAATCAGCAAACAGCCCCGGCGCTGGCGCGGGCGGGTTGCGTGGAAGTCTGGATGGGCGTGGAATCCGGATCGCAGAAGATTCTGGACGCCATGGACAAAGGAATCCGGGTGGAACAGGTGGCGCAAGCGCGCGAATGCATGCGCGAGAACGGCATTCGCGCCTGTTATTTCCTCCAGTTTGGCTACCCGGGAGAAACGTGGCGCGACATCGCTAAGACCGTTCAGATGGTCCGCCGCTCCCGCCCCGATGACGTGGGGATCTCGGTATCTTACCCCCTCCCCGGAACCCGGTTCTACGCGCGCGTGCGCGAACAATTGGGCGAGAAGACGAACTGGGTGGACAGCGAAGACCTTTCCATGATGTTCAAAGGCGCCTATACCAGCGAGTTCTATCGCGCCCTGCACGATGCTCTGCACGCCGAAGTAATTTCTTGGAGTTCGCCCGAGACGTGGCGCTTTGCCCTTCAGGACCCGCTGCGAGCTCGCCCCGCGGACCGGCACGAACGGGCCGAACTCTGGAGGCGCGTCGAACGCCTGGAACAGACCTGCCGCAATTCGGACGCCACCCTGCTCCCGGTGCTGGCGTGCATGCCGGCACAGGGATAAGGGCGCTGCCGGACCCCTGCATCTAAATATACCTTGACACGCATATGCTCCATGGAGTATATAAAGAGGGTGGAATCTGCGTTCGACATCATTGCGGAGCCGAACCGCCGCGCGATCTTGAGCCTCCTGGTCTCGTCTCAACAGTCGGTGGGGGAGATCGAGCGTCAACTTCGCATGCCGCAGCCGACCGTGTCAAAGCACCTGCGCGTGTTGCGCGAGGCCGGTTTTGTGGAATCAACGGTCGACGCCCAGCGCCGCCTCTACCGGCTGAAGCCGGAACCGCTTCAGGAGGTGGAGGCCTGGCTGGCGCCGTTTCGCCGGCTCTGGTCCGCTCACGTGGATGCGCTCGAACGCCACCTCGACCGTATGGATCAAACAACCCCCAAGAAATCGAAGACAGGGAGAAGACGATGCGGCGCAAACCGCGAACCTCTTAAAGGAGAAACGCGATGAAAATTAAAGTGATGAGCGTTTACGTGGATGACCAGGAAAGGGCCCTGCGCTTCTATACGGAGGTGCTGGGTTTTGTCAAGAAGACCGATTTCAGTCAGGGCCCCTATCGCTGGCTAACCGTGGCCTCGCCCGAGGAGCCGGACGGCACGGAGTTGCAGTTGGCGCTAAACAACAACCCCGCGGCCAAAGCGTATCAGGAGGCATTGTTTCAGCAGGGCCAGCCTGCGGCCATGTTCTTCACCGACGACATCAAGGGCGAATACGAACGGATGAAGGCCCGCGGGGCCGAGTTCGCGATGCCGCCCACCGGCGTGACCGGCTCAACCATTGCGAAACTGAACGACACCTGCGGCAACCTCATTCAGGTTACCCAACTGGCGCGCTGGTAAGGGCGGCCGTTCGTCAGGATGGCGGGGCTGGCGCACGTCGAAGGTTCCCGATTAAGGGTAAGCAGAAACGCAGCAAGCAACGAATCGCAGACCTTCGCCCTGCGCCATCTTGCGATCGACGCCAAACCACAGCGGAGGAAATATGTCACGCGGTGAGGTGAAGGCAAGCAAATCCACGGTAACTCTCCACATGGTTTCAAGCCTTGACGGCATCATCGCCAAAGAGGACAACAGCGTCTCGTGGCTGGAAAGCCCTGGGGAGGTCTACGAAAAAGGGGTTTCTGACGACAACGCTGAAGATGTTGTCAAGGCCATCGACTGCTTTGTGCTGGGTTCCCGGACATACGAGCACGCGCTCCAGCTCGGCTGGCCGTATGGCGATACACCGACCGTCGTGATCACAAGCAGAGTGCTGCCATCCACGAGGGAGAGCGTCGAGTTCTATTCAGGCGATCTCAAGAGACTGGTTGATGAGATTCTCGCGCCGCGATATGGAAACATCTGGCTCGTGGGAGGGGCGATGGTCTGCCGCAGCTTTCTCCGGCTCGGCTTGGTGGATGAGATCAGCCTGGTCATTGTCCCGGTCCTATTGGGTAAGGGACTACGCCTGTTTGACAACTCCGGAATCGAATCGAAATGGCATCTTAAGAATGCAGTCGCTTACAAGACCGGCTATGTCGAGCTGTTGTATCGGAGCCGGTGAACCAACTTCCCGCCCTCGCGCTGCGAAATCAAATGTAAGACAACACCCAGCCGCCAGGGTGGCGTATAGTACGATTTTCACAAGAGACACACTCGATGGTGGGGAAAGGCTCCAGATGTCCGCCCAAACCACGGACACTGATGCCCACCCGCCGGGAGAAGATGCATGACCGATCGTGCGCAGTACACACCGGGTCCGGCCAGCGGGGTGCAGGTGCGAAAGGTCGGGGAAAAGTTGACACTCGTTCTCGAGAGAGAGCTGCGGCACCCTCCGGAAAAGGTCTGGCGGGCGCTGACCGAACCGGCGCATCTGCGCGAGTGGGCTCCCTTCGATGCCGATGGGAGCCTGGGTACGAAGGGAACCACGGTTAAGCTCACCACGGTGGGAGCGCCCACGCCGCGCGTTACCGAAACTAGAGTGACGCGAGCCGACGCTCCCAGGGTGCTGGAGTACAACTGGGGCGGCTTCGATATGCGGTGGGAGCTCGAAGCCATTGGCGCCGGTACACGCCTGACGCTGTGGACCAACATCGACCCCCGCTTCATGTCGATGGGTGCTGCCGGGTGGCACATTTGTTTCGATGTTCTGGATCACCTCCTCACCGGAGCTCCCATCGGCCGCATGGTGGGCCCCGACGCCATAAAGTTCGGCGGCTGGCAGCGGCTGAACGGGGAGTACGCCAAGCAGTTGGCCGAGCAGCTACGGGCCATCAGACAGGAACTCGAGAACGCGCGGGAAATCCAATTGTCAATCCTTCCGAGAGAGGTCCCGAAGATTGCGGGTTTGGACATTGCGGCCCGCTACATTCCGATGACCTCCGTGGCAGGCGACTTCTACGACTTTGTTCCGGTGGACGACCAGCGTCTCGGGGTCCTGGTGGCTGATGTATCGGGGCACGGCATGCCGGCGGCGCTCATCTCCTCAATGCTGAAGATTGCCTTGGCCGCGCAATCGGCACACGCGCGAGACCCGGTGGGTGTGCTGACCGGCCTGAATCAAGCGCTGTGTGGAAAGTTCCAGGGCCACTACGTTACGGCAGCCTACGCCCTCGTCGATATGGAGAAGCAAAGCATTTGCTACGCCGGCGCGGGTCATCCGCCCCTGGTTCTACGGAACAAATCAGGGGGCGGCACCCGGGCGATCACGGAGAACGGTTTGTTCCTCGGTTTTTTCTCCAACGCCACGTACACCGCCGTGGAAATACCTTTCCAGGAAGGTGACTGGGCCGTCCTTTACACGGATGGGATTCTCGAGGCCACCGCTCCATCGCTCGAGCCTTATGGTGCGGACCGCCTCAGGCTCTTCGTGGAAAATAACTGGAAAGTCAGCGCCGAGTCCTTTGTCGGCGGATTGCTGGAGGAACTATCCCGCTGGTCGGACCAGGCTTCGGGCCGCGAGCCGGAGGACGACGTCACCGTCGTGGCGATTCATTCCAGCCTTCAGAGCAGGTCCGCTTGAACCCGAACCATTGGGTAAAGACTGCTTTGCGCCTCAGGACGAATCGCCCAACGAAATCGACGTCGAATCGTACGGAGGGGCGCCTCGCGAGCCGCCCCTATGGTGAGGGATGATGAGAATTCCGTGCTGGTGGTCCTATTGCGGAGGTTGCAGGCTATACCGGTTGCAGCTAAGCTGCGCGGCATCGATTGTAGCGCCGCCCTTGAGGGCGGCATGTCAGATGGAATAAACTTTGAAGCAACTGTCGATTTTCTGCCTCTTCGGCGACGATAGGGTGAGAGAGCCGATTCTGGCTCGAATTGCAACCGACACGGAGGATTGAGGGCACCTCCGTCTCCCGCTCTTTTCCCGGAGGGACGCGCGTTCCCGGACGAGCCTTCCACCGGCGGAGCTTGCAGGTTGCGCTGCGCGTCGCTAAATTAAGGTAAGAGTGGGAGGTGCGCATGAAGACGCCCGCGGAGTCTGCTTCGGCATTAATCGACCAGAGGATCAGGGAGCTTGGGGACTGGCGTGGGAAGACGCTCGCGAAATTGCGCGAAATCGTGCACGCGGCAGACCCTGAGATCGTCGAAGAGTGGAAGTGGAGGGGGACTCCCGTCTGGTCCCACGGCGGCATCGTCTGCACGGGAGAGACGTACAAAAGCGTCGTCAAGATGACCTTTGCCAAGGGAGCTGAGTTGGAGGACCCTTCCGGTCTCTTCAACTCCAGCCTCGAGGGGAATGTCCGGCGCGCCATCGACATCCGCGAAGGCGAGAAGGTCGATGCGGCGGCCTTGCAGGATCTCATCCGCGCCGCCGTGGCGCTCAACCTCATGGTCAAGACCCGGCCGAAGCCCCGGCGCGCGAGCCGGTAGCCACCGCCCGCGCTTTCCTGGCCGCAGACTCCCCGTACTGGTTGCGCGAACACCTCGTGGAACGTTAATCTGCCCGCGCTCTTTATCCTTCATAAGCCCACGGGTACGCCGAGCAGGTAGCCACTCCTGGCGGTGCCGCACTGGCAGGAATGCCCATGCCGCCATCGAGAATTAACCCGGATTTCTCATCTGATTGTTGATGCGGGGGCATTTGGGTTTGAGCCCCAATGTTTGGAATCTTTTGTCTGACCTGCGACCCGACCACTTGCAATATGTCGAATAAGAACAAAGCGGACATTCCTTCACCTTGGCGGGAACTTCTGCAAGAGCTGGACGCACTCCTATACAGAGCGACATAAATGCTTGCGCATTCGGTTGTAGCGGCGGTCTCAGACCGCCGCCGTCGATCGGAGATCGACGCTACAATCCGGGCGCGCAGAGAGCGCCGCTACGGGCAATGCGCAGGAACTTATGTCGTCCTGTATAGCATCAACGCAAGCGACCTCCCTCCGGCGCACTCAACCGGAGAGACAATGTTGAAACACCGCGCACGGCGCGGCCATCGCGCAATGATTCCCTGACTGGCCCATGGCCGGGGCGTGGTCGCTCGCGGCGTACCCCCAAAAGCGGTTTTCCCTCTCCCAGGGGAGAGGGTGGCCGACGGAGGAGGTCGGGTGAGGGGTCCCTGTGACTTGAACCATCGGTTGGCGGGTTTTGAACCATCGTTTGGCGACAGATAATGCGTAAACCCTTTAGAATCGGAATGCTCCGAAGTGCCGTACGAGCGGTTTGAACCATCGTTTGGCCGAAAGTACAGATTTCGATGGAGGCTTGCTTTGGTGATGCCCAGCCGCTCTGTTGCCAATAACTGGTGCAACGTCATACGCGACCGCGTCCTCGATTGAAGTGCGCCGGCATTGGGAATATGCTGTGCCCATCCATCCTTTCAAACTCGGAGTGCTAATCCTCATCGCCTGTGAAATGGCTGTTGCCGAGACGAGCATTCGGCATGTCGATTTCAAAAACTTCGATTACGCGTGGAGCGGTCCTCCTGGTTGGTCTGACCGGTTGGAGTGGCAGGAAACGTCGGAGCGACGGCACGTCCGCTTGGTCCATGGTCGGTGGCAAGAGGATACGGAGCACGAAGAGTCCGGTCCAAGGTTTTCAGGCCTCACTCTGGAAACCGTGGAGTTCGCCGATGTGACCGGTGATGGAAAAGAGGATGCAATCGTTGTACTCCGATTCGATACAGGCGGCACGCAGTATTCTCATTACGTGTACATCTACTCATTTGCTGCCGCGAAGCCCAAATTGCTGGCGTATTTTCATTCCGGCGACCGTGCGTATGCTGGTTTGTACAGAGTTTACGGCGAACATGGACAGTTGGTTGTCGAGCTGTTTGACCCTGAGAAGAGGTCTGGCGATTGCTGCTCTTCCGCATTCGTTCGCGCACGGTACCGGTGGCACAACGGTAGCTTTGAAGCATTTGGTGAGCGCGAACTCGGAACACCCAAGGCACCGTCGCGACTTCCGGTGACAGTATTTGGAACGCACATGTAGATTTACGATGGGCGCCAACACTGCAGAGCAACATCACACTTGGCCCCTTTTGCTTTAGAGCCCACCCTTGCCCCTTCGGAGGATTGTTCCATTGGAGTGATACATCGCTCGCGCTGAACGCCCGCTGCCCCCGGTCGCCCGGCGACAAATCTGGGCGCATATTTACACGGTAAGGTATGCGCCACCCGCGGGCACGCGCAAGTGATCGTGGGCGCGGCGGTGACCCAGGAAGCCAACGACAAGAAGTTGGTGCCGATGCTGAAGGAAGTGAAAGTGCAGATGGGGATCCCGCCGCAGCAAGCGACGGCGGACAACGGGTATTTCAGTGAGTCCAACGTCACCGATGCGCAGTTGCAGGGGACCGATCTGTTCGTAGCGCCGGACCGGCAGAAGCACGGAGAGAAACGGCCCGACCCGAACGGGCCTCCGCCCCCCGGGGCCGGCGTGGCCGAGCAGATGC
>Ga0335069_10006589_pt1 | contig 16864 bp, 16 predicted proteins | sample Lox_Sample_11_FD_206714 | JGI IMG/M metagenome (GOLD analysis project Ga0335069, IMG submission 206714) | Soil microbial communities from Loxahatchee National Wildlife Refuge, Florida, United States - Lox_Sample_1.1 | ecosystem: Environmental > Terrestrial > Soil > Wetlands | place: USA...
GCGCCCGCCGCCCGCGCCTACGTCGCCCTCGCCGCGCGTAGCGTCACCGTCATCCCGCCGACGAACAGCAGCAACGCCAGCGCCGAGACGGCCAGGGACGTATGCACGCCGACGACGCTGCCGGCGAGGCCGACGGTGAAACCGCTGAAGGACCGCATGCCGAGCGCCGACATGTTGTAGAGCCCGATCACGCGACCGCGAATCGCCGCGACTGCATGGATCTGCACCAGCGCCTGCGCCATGCTGTTGAACGACAGTTCGAGGAAGCCCGCGGCGAAGAGCAGCAGCAGCGCGAGCGGATAGCTGCGCGCGAGCGCGAAGCCGGCAAGCGCCACGCCCCACGCCATCGCCAGCAGCAGCGCGGTGCGCGGCGTCGACTTCAGCAGGCCGAGGCGCTCGAGCAGGTAGCCGGCGAGCAGCGCGCCGCTGGCGTCGGCGGCGAGCAGCATGCTGTAGGACACGCCCGGGTCGCCGTGGCCGAGGTCGTGCGCGAAGCTCGGCATCTGCGCGTGGTAGCTGTTGCCGACGAAGAACGACGCCGCGCCGGCGAGCAGCGTCATCGAGACGATCATCGGGCTGCCGGAGATGTCGCGGATCGTCTGCACGATATCGGCAAGGCCGCGGACCGCGCGTTGCATCGGCGCCTGGCCGGCAGGCCGGAAGCGCGGGCCGTACGGCGCCTTCCAGAGCCACAGCACGAGCGGCAGGTAGAACGCCGCATTGAGGAAGATGCCGTGCGACGGCCCGAGCGTCAGCATGATCAGGCCGCCGACCGCCGGGCCGACGAGGATGCCGAGGTAGCGAGCCGTTGCGTTCAGGCGCACGGCGCTCTGGAGCTGCGCGATCGGCACGATGTCGTGCAGCAGCAGCTGGCTCGACGTCTGCCACAGGACGCCGGCGAAGCCGTGGATCACCAGCAGCGTCATCGCGTGCCACATCTGCAGGCTGTCGGTGACGAAGAAATAGCCCCAGCCGAGCGATGCGAGCATGAAAAGCAGCATCCCGGCCTGGATGATGCGGCGCGGATCGCCGCGGTCGGCCAGCGCACCGGCCGGTACCGAGAAGAGCAGGTAGGGCAGCCAGTGCGAGACGACCGCGAATCCGCCGAGCGCCGGCGAGTGGAACTTCTGGAACGCCATCCAGTAGCTGATGACGTGCTCGATGTTGTCGGCCATCATCGCCAGCACGAAGGTCGTGAAATGCATCCGGTAACCCGGGTTCCGCATCGCCGCGAACGATTCGGTCGGCGCTGCGGCGGGCGTGGGCGTGGCGGTCGATGTCACGTCGCAATGTCCTTGGTCTGGCAGGTGTGGACCGTGCAAGCACCACGCCGCCCGCGGCGGCGCCCCCGCGCGGGGACGCCGCCGCGGGCGGCGGCTTGTCGGTCGTTCCGTTCTATAGGTCGGTCGGCCTGTCGGTGCGTCAGGCCGGCGCCGCGATCAGCTGTTGCGGATCTCGGCTGCAGCGCGCTCCAGGATCTCCGCGACCTTGCGCTGCACGTCGGCGTTCGCGCCGATCTTGCCGAACAGCGCCAGCTTAAGGCTTCGCCTCGCCTGCCGCAGTTCGCCGATGGCCCCGGCCCACCGGCCACGCTCCGCCCAGCCGGACTCGGCGTCGTTGTCCTCGTCGCCCGCATCGCTGGGGTTTGTCGCGCCGGCCATCGCCTGGCGCACCTGTTCCATCCGCTTTCCCAGCCAGTCGATTTGCTGCAGCAGCGTGTCGACGGCGGCGCGATTCTTTTCCAGGTGGTCGCGGCCGGCATCCGTGATCCGGTACAGCTTGCGCGTGCCCTCGGTCTCGACGGCGGCGTGGCCGATTTCCTCCAGGTAGGTGAGCGCCGGGTAGACCATCCCGGGACTCGGGCTGTAGTAGCCGCTGGAACGTTCGCCGAGGGCCTTGATCAGCTCGTAGCCGTGGCTCGGCTTGTCGGCGAGCAGCGCCAGCAGCAGCAGTTGCAGGTCGCTGGAACCCAGCTTGCGTCCGGGACCGAAACCGCCCGGACCGCGTCGGACGCCGCCCGGCATGCCCTCGCCGAAGTCGTTGCCGAAGCCGAAGAACCCGTGGTGGTGGCGGCCGCCGTGGCGGCCGGCGTGATGGCGAAAATAGTCGAAGCACGTGCGAGTCAGCATGTTCTGTCCTGATGGTTGTTTGTACGATGTACCATGAGATGCATCGTACGATATATTCTTTGACAGGTCAACCCGGTCGGGCCGAGGCGCTATTCGCCCGCTGGATCCAACCACACCCGGATGCGAAAGGAGCCGTAGATATCCTCGGCCATCAAGTTCGATGAGATAGTGAGCACATGCTCTCCAGAAGTATTCAGCGGGATGAGGTCCGGCAGTCCGGGCCCGTCGACGTCGCCCCCGGGGTACCGCAGCGTCATTCGGACGTTCGGCCCGGCGTACGACCAGTGCAGAACGGCCCCCTGCGGAGCGACGAACGACAGGCTGACGCGGGGCTGCTCCGGCGTCAGCAGCCCTTCGTAGCGCGCGGGCGACCGTGCGGAGGGCGTGGCGGGCGCGAGCGCGATCGGGCAGTCCAGTGCGCCGCGATGGCAACCCGCGTCGTCCGCGTTCGCGACCGGCGACCGCAGTGCGCAACCCGCCACGCCGATCGCCCCCAGCGCGAAGCCGAGGGCCAGCAGGACCGACCGCGCGAAGGGCTTCACCGCGTCAGGATCCCGTCCAGAGCTTCTGCAGGTCGGCCGCAGAGGATCCGTTGTAGACGTCGCGATCGACGCGCCCGACGCCCGCCACCTCGTACGGCCCATCGCCCTGCGCTCCGTCGGTGTATTGCCACAGCGTCCACGTCGGCCAGTTCGGCGGCACGACGGCGGTCGGTCCGTACTGCGCGAGCCATAGGGGACATTGCGCCAGGATCGGATCGGTGCCGGTGCCCATGAGTTCCTTGAAATATTGCCCGCAGTAGAACGCCGGATAGCGATTCGTGGCCTGCTGCACATGCGTCACGAAGGCGCGCGCTTCCTCCAGCGTCATGCTGGGGCCGGTCATATTGTTCTCGAAGTCCAGCACCAGCAGCAGGTTGGTCGGGTCGCCGACGGCCTTCAGGAAGGCCTGCGCCTGCTGCACGCCGTCGCTGGCGGTGCCGAAGTGGTAGGCCCCCCAGAGGAGGCCGGCGCGCGACGCGAGCGCGCGGCGGTCGGCGTAGGTCGGATCGACGAATGCCACGCCCTGCGTCGCCTTGTGGATCACGCCGAGGATGCCGGCGCCCTTCACCTGGGCGAAGTCGACGGTCTGGTTATGGTGCGACAGGTCGATCACGACATTGAGTCCGCTGGGCATGATGTCACTCCTCGAAGGAAGGCTGCGAAGGCGCCTGCGTGCACCTGCGACCGTGACCAGGATGCCGCACGATCCGCCGGCCGTCCTCCCCCGCGTGGGCGGGACGGGCTCAATGCGCGAGCTGGTTGATCTCGATGATCGGCAGCAGCACCGCCAGCACGATCAGCATCACGATGCCGCCCATCGCCAGGATCAGCGCCGGCTCCAGCAGCGACGTGAAGAACAGTGCCCGCCGCTCCGCCTCGCTGGAATGGATCGCGGCGGCGCGCGACAGCATCTCCGGCAGCTTCCCGGTCGCCTCCCCGGACGCGATCAGGTGGATCAGCACCGGCGGGAAGAGCCGGACGTGCCCCGGCTGCTTTTCCTCGTCGCCGCCGGCGCGCAGCGCCTTGGCAAGCGAGTAGCCCTCGCGGACGCGTTGCGTCGCATCGAGGACGCGCGCGCGCATCGCCAGGTTGCCGACCGTCTCGCCGGCCGCCTGCAGCGAGCGCAGCATCGGAACGCCGGAGCCGACGAGGATCGCGAGCGTCGAGGCGAAGCGCGCGGTGTTCAGCGTCCGCGACAGCACGCCGACGACCGGCATCGTCAGCAGCCGCCGGTGCCAGGCCAGGCGCACGGCCGGGACCCGCAACGCTCGCTGCGCCGCGAAGGCGCCGAGCGCGATGACGACGGCGACGATCCAGCCGTAGCTGCGGACGAAGTTCGACAGCGCGATCATCGCCCGCGTCAGCCAGGGAAGCGCCTGCCGCGTCTGCGCGAAGACCTGGACGATCTGCGGCACGACGTACGTCAGCATCCCGATGACGAGCGCCACGAGCGTGATGATCGCCGGATAGACGAAGGCCAGAGTGATCTTCTGCTGCAGCCGCGAACGTTCCTCGATGTAGTCCGCGAGGCTCGCCAGCACCGAGCCCAGCCGCCCCGACTCCTCGCCGGCGGCAATCAGCGCGCGGTAGATCTCCGGGAATTGGCGCGGATGCCGCGCCAGCGCCTTCGACAGCGATGTGCCGCCCAGCACGTCGGTGCGGATGGCCGCCATCAGCTCGCGCAGGTGCTGCCGCTCGCTCTGCTCGACCATCACGGTCAGCGCGTCGGCCACCGGAAGCGCCGCGCCCAGCAGGCTCGCGAGTTGCCGCGTGACGACCGCCAGCTCCGTCTGCGACAGCCGCCGGCCGAAGCTTGCGCCGACGCGCGCGCCGTCGCCCTCGCCGGTGCCGGTCATCACCGGCGCGACCGCCAGCGCGATCAATCCGCGGCCGCGCAGGATCTGCCGCGCGGCGCGCGCGCTGTCGGCTTCGATGACGCCGGACTGCTCCTTGCCGACGTCGTCGGCCGCGGTGAAGCGGAAGGCCGTCACCGCGCGACTAGTCCCTCGTCACCCGCAGGACTTCCTCTTCCGAGGTGACCCCTGCATCGATCCAGCGTTTGCCGTCACCTCGCATCAGCACCATCCCGGCGCGGATGGCCGCCTCGCGGATCGCCGCGTCCGAGGCGCCGGTGTGGATGATCTGCCGCATTTCGTCGTTGACCGCGAGCAGCTCGTAGATGCCGGTCCGGCCGACGTAGCCGGTCTGGGCGCACTTCTCGCAGCCGTCGGCGTGCCAGCCGGCGCCGGCCGGATCGCGCCGCTTGCAGTGCGGGCACAGCTTGCGCACCAGGCGCTGGCCCAGCACGCCGATCAGCGACGAGGCGAGCAGGAACGGCTCGATCCCCATGTCGATCAGCCGCGTGATCGCGGCCGCGGCGTCGTTCGTATGCAGCGTCGCGAGCACCAGGTGGCCGGTCAGCGAGGCCTGCACCGCGATCTGCGCGGTCTCCAGGTCGCGGATCTCGCCGATCATCACGACGTCCGGGTCCTGCCGCAGGATCGCGCGCAGCGCGCGGCCGAACGTCATGTCGATCTTCGCGTTGACCTGCGTCTGGCCGATGCCCTCGATGTCGTACTCGATCGGGTCCTCGACGGTCATGATGTTCGTCGTCGTGCTGTCGAGGCGGCGGATCGCGGCATACAGCGTCGTGCTCTTTCCGGAGCCGGTCGGCCCGGTGACGAGGATGATGCCGTGCGGCTGGTGCACGAGCTCGTCGAAGCCGCGCAGCGTCGAGGCCGCCATTCCGAGGTTCGTCACGTCGAGCCGCGAGACGTCCTTTTCCAGCAGCCGCAGCACGACGCGTTCGCCGTGCCCGGTCGGCAGCGTCGAGACGCGGACGTCGACCGGCCGGCCCCCGACGCGCAGCGTGATGCGGCCGTCCTGCGGCAGGCGCTTCTCCGCGATGTCGAGCGCGGCCATGATCTTGATCCGCGAGACGAGCGCGGCGTGCAGCGCGCGCTTCGGTCGCACGATGTCGCGCAGCGTGCCGTCGATCCGGAAGCGCACCAGCGAGGAGTTCTCGAAGGCCTCGATGTGGATGTCGGAGGCGCCGTCGCGCGCCGCCTGCGTCAGCAGCGCGTTGATCATCCGGATGATCGGCGCGTCGTCCTCGGTCTCCAGCAGGTCCTCGACGTCCGGGACCTCCTGCATCATCCGGGTGATGTCGAATTCGCCCTCGATGTCGCCGACAACCTGCTGCGCCGAGCCTTCCGATTGCGCATAGGCGTTCGCGATCGCCTCGGCGAGCTTGTCGGGCGACATCAGGACCGGCTTCACGCGGCCCGGGAAGACGCGCATCACCTCGTTCAATGCCGCGAGCGGCGTCGAATCGCTGATCCACGCTTCGGCGTCGCGCTCGCTGGCCGGCTTCAGCAGGATCGCGTTGTCGCGCGCGAAGCCGTACGGAACGTAGCGCTGCGCTGAACTCATCGGGCCTTCCTCCCGCTGCGCTCGAGGGGCGATGAGCCCGTGGGGCGGCCCGGCGAGTTCATTGCTGCACCAGCACCGGGTCGAAGCCGAGCTTGCGCAGCGTCGACATCGTGTCGGCGACGCTCTGCCGCGCCGTGTCCGGCGTGAGGCGGACGCGGACGATGTCGCCGCGCTTCGTCTTGACGCTCTCCCAGTACGCGTCGTAGCCGGCGTCGCGAAGTTGCCGCTCGATCGCGCGCCCGCGCGGGATGGTGTCGACCTCGGCGACCTGCACGAGCTGCGGCCCGTTGCCCGCGACGCTGGCGTCGGCGGCCGGCGCGGGTGCGGGAAGCGGCGCGGCGGGCTCCGCCGCGGCGATCGGTGCGGCGACGGGTGCCGGTGCGGGTGCCGGCGCGGGCGCCGGTGCCACCGCCGGGGCGACGGCCACGGGAGCAGGAGCCGGCGCCGGCGCAATCGCGGGCGCTGGCGCGGGCGTCGGAACCGGAGGCGGCGGCTCGACGACCGGCGCCGGCGCAGGGGCCGCAACGGGGGCCGGCGCAGGAACCGGGGCAGGAACCGGGGCAGGCGCTGCGGCAGCGACCGGCGCGGCCGACTGCGAACTTGTCGGCGCGGGCGGTGCGGCGGGCGCCGGGGCCGCCGGCGCGGATCCCGGCGCCGTGCCCAGCGGATTGATCCCGCTCGGCTGCACGATGCTGGGCACGCGCTGCTGCAGCGGCTGGGCGCCGTAGTCGCGGAAGACCGGGCTTTCGGGCAGCTGCGACTCGGCGACCTGGTTGCGGATGTAGTCGTAGCGATCGGCCGCCAGGCTCACCGACGAGGCCTCGTCGCGGATCACGACCGGCCGCAGGAACACCATCAGGTTCGTCCGCGTCCGCGCGCGCGATTCGTAGCGGAACAGCCCGCCGATGAACGGGATGTTGCCGAGCACCGGGACCTGGCTCTTGCTGTCGGTCGTCTGGTCCTCGATCATCCCGCTCAGCACGACGTAGTTGCCGTCCTGCACGATGATGTCCGACTGGAAGCTGCGCTTGTTCGTGACGAGGCCGCCCTGGACCGTCGTCGACGTGTTGATCGACGAGGACTCGAGGTAGATCGCCAGCCGCACCGCGCCGCCTTCGGAGACCTGCGGCTTCACGCGCAGCATCAGGCCGATGTCCTTGCGCTCGAAGGTCTGGAACGGATTGACGGTGCCGCTGGTCGTCGTCCCGGTCCCGGTCGACGCGAACGAGCCGGTGATGAACGGGACGTTCTGCCCCACGAGGAACGACGCCTCCTCGTTGTCCAAGGTCTGGATGTTCGGCTGCGACAGGATGTTCGCGTTGGCCTTCGTCTCCAGCGCGCTCGCGAGCATCCCCAGGTTGGCGATCGTGACGTTCGTCCCCGGGATCGTCACGGTGCCCTTGATGACGCCGATGTTCAGCCCCGGCCCGACGCTCGCCAGGTTCTGCGCGACGCCGAGGATGTTCGACGTGCCGAAATTCGTTCCGCCGATGACCTGCGTGCCGCCATTGTTCAGGCCGTTGAGCGCCTGCCACTGGATGCCGAACTGGCCCGCCTTGTCGGCGTTGACCTCGGCAATCAGCGACTCGATGACGACCTGCGCGCGGCGCACGTCGAGCTTGTCGATGATCGCGCGCAGGTTGCGGTACAGCGGCTCCGGCGCGCTGATGATCAGTGCATTCGTCTGCGGGTCGGCCTGGATCATCCCGGCGAGCCCGCCCTGCGTGCTGCTGCCGCTTGCGCTGCCGAATCCGGAGCCCTGCGTCGTCGCGGTCGAACTCGCGTTGAGCGCCTGGGTCGTCGCGCCGCCGCCCAGCCCGCCGCTGTTCGCTCCGCCGGGCTGGCCCGATATCCCGTTGCCGCCGATCGTCGAGCCGCTGCCCTGCGTCTGCGACAGCCCGCTGGCGCTGCCCGCGCTCGCCTGGAAGTTCGGGTCGTTGGAGATCACCGCGCGCAGCGTCTGCGCCAGCTTCGTCGCCTCCGCATTGCGCAGGTAGACGACGTTGATGTTGCCCGGCGTCACGCTCGGCTGGTCGAAGCGCTCGATCAGCGATCGCGCGAGCTGCATCCGCGCGGCGCTCGCCGCGCGGACGATCAGGCTGTTCGTGCGCGGCTCCGCGAGGACCGTGATCCGCTGCCCCGGGTCGACGGCGGCGCCGGACGTGCGCGCGCCTTCGTCCAGCACGCGGCTCACGATGTTCGCGATGTCGAGCGCCAGGCCGTATTTCAGCGGCACGACCTCGACTTCGGACGTCGCCGGCGAATCGATCGACGCGATGATCTTCGCGATCCGCCGCAGGTTGTCCGCATAGTCGGTGATGACGAGCGTGTTGTTCGCCGGGTAGGCGGAGATCGTGTTGTTCGGCGCGATCAGCGGACGCAGCACCGGGACGAGATTGCTCGCCGACTCGTACTGCAGCCGGAAGACCTGCGTCACGACCTGGTCGCCGCGGACGGCCTCGCCCGCCGGTCCGACGACGCGCCCGCCCTGCAGCTTCGCGTCCGCCTCCGGCAGCACGCGCGCGATCCCGCCCTTGTCGCTCGACTCGACGAGCGTGAAACCTTGCAGCCGCAGCGCCGAGAGGAGTTGCTCGTAGGCCTGCTGCCGCGTGACCGGCCGCTCGGTGACGAGCGTCAGCGTGCCCTTGACGCGCGGATCGATGACGAACGTGCGCCCGGTGAACTGTCCGATCGCGCGCACGACCGTCTCCAGGTCGGCGTTGACGAAGTTCATGATCACCGTGTCGCTGCCGGCGCTGCCCGCATTGCCGGTACCCGTCCGGTCGCTCCCCGGCGCCACGGCCGACGGCGGTGCGGCGACGCCCGGCGTGGGCGGCCACGCCAGCGCCAGCGCGAGGGCGAGGACCAGGGACTTGCGAGCGGAAGGCGGGGACGCGGGCGCCGGGACCGGCAAACGGCGGGGTGACGTCATCTCAGGATCCGAAATTAAGGATGGCGTCATCGCCATCGCGTCGACCGAGTAGGGAGATCAATCCGGTCAACTGTGTCTTGACGGCAGCGTCGGTTCCCGGCAGCGCACGAGCCACACCCTGGAAGCGTAAGCGCCCACCTTCGCCAATTGTGCCACTGCCTTTGAGTTCCAGGGGCCCGGCCACAGTGTGCAACGTTAATGTAGTACCGGGAAATACGCCATTCGTATCAAGCTGATACTCCCCCATCGGCGACACCGGCGTCAGCGCGCTGGACGCATACGCCCAGTGCGCGCCGATCTGGCCATTGAGGTGGCCTGCGGCAATGTCGAGGCGCTGCCAGTCGATTTCGATGCGTCCGCCGGGCCGGATCGTGTTGAAGGGCGCCCCGAGCCCGACGAGGAGGGATGCCGGCAGCCGCAGCTTGTCGCCGCTCAGGCTCACCTTCCGGTCCCTGGCGTCGATCCGCACCCGTAGCGGCTGCTCCAGCGCCGACGGATGCGACAGCGTCAGGTCGACGACGCCGGCGAGCAGCGGCCAGGGACTCAGGTCCCAGGACAGGCGTTCGGGGAGGCTCGCACGTACCGCATCCGCGTCCGGGCCGGCTCGCAGCACCAGCGTCGCCTGGCCGTGCCAAAGGGTTCCGGACGCCTCGGCGAGGTCGGCATGGCCACGGGACGCCGCGCGCAGGCCGATCGCGGCCCATTCCGCGGGCGCGATGAACGCGACCGTCGCCGCGCCGACGACGAGGACGAAGAGCAGCAGCGCCACCGCGCGCCACATCGTCATGGCGCGCGACCCCGGCGATGCGGGTGCCGCGCCACGTCGGCGCCACGAGCGGCGGAGCGCGATGCCCGCATCAGCGCCCCTCGCGCCGCGACAACCGCAGCGCGACGTCGAGGTCGACGTTGCCCGGCGTCGCGGTCGCGGTCGCCTTGACGCTCGAGGCTCGCGCCCCCAGGTCGCGCTCGATGCCGGCGAGCCAGACGGCCCACGAGGCGTAGGGCACGTTGCTGAACGACAGCTGCAGGTCGCCGTCGGACAGCGGCACGATGCGCGTCGCCTTCAGGCCGCTCGCGGCGAGCGTCTTCTCGATCTGCGCGCGCGAGTCCTGCGCCGAGACCGTGGCGACCTGCGGACGCGTGCGCAGCGCCTTCACCTCGCCCAGCAGCTGCTCCAGTTGGCTCGCCTGGGCGCGCAGCGGCGGCAGGCCGCGCGTCAGGCGCGTGATGCCGCTCCACGCCGGATCGAACAGGACCGCGTAATACAGCGCCAGCAGCAGGAATGCGCCGCCCGCGAGCAGGATCTGCCGCTCGCGCGGCGCCCGCTCCGACCAGAACTGCGCCAGCTTGTCGGTGAGCTCGCTCATCGGATGCCCTCAAGAACCGAGTGGGGTCACGCGCGCCGTGCCGTCGGCATCGAAACGCAGGTTGAGGCCCTGCTGCACCGCCTGCGCGCGCAGCGTGTTCTGCAGGGCCGGGTTGTCGACGACGCCCGGCTTCAGCGCCAGCTTCAGCGCGCCGTCGTGGTATTCGACGCCGGTCACGGCGCCGACGGGCGCGACCGAAAACAGCTGCCCGACCTGCGCGTTGAGCACCGAGAAGTCGTCGACCGAGGCGACGCCGCCGCGTGCCCGCAGCGCGCTCATCTGCCGCTTCGTCTGCAGCACCGGATCGACGACCGCGGTCGCGTCCGGGAACGTGCTGCGGAACGCGCTCGCCATCTGGCTGCGCAGCCCGTGAGCCTCGGCGTCGAGCTTGAACCAGTAGGCGTTCATCCCGCCGGTCGCCACGACGATCGCGCCAGCAAGCCAGGCCAGCGGCGCCTTCAGCGCGCCCGACCGGACGATCTTCGTGATCCGCGGTCCGAAGGACAGGCGCCCGGCCGCCGAAAACGGCCCCTGCAGCAGGTTGACCGCATCGTCGATCGCCGCGAGGTCGACATTGCTGCCGCTGTCGTCGACCGCGATGCCGAGCGCATCGCCGAGCGTCGTGGCGGCCTCGACGTCGCTGCCGAACACGGTCATCGACGTCGCGCCGAGCTGGCGCAGTGCGAGCTGCAGCGTCGCCGGGACCTCGCCGTCGACGAGATCGAAGCCGAAGCCGTCGTGGCGGCCGACCCGCGCGACGCCGCGGCCGCGGCTGATGCGCACCGACAGGCGTCCGGCCGCGGGTGCCGGGACGGTGTAGATCTCGCTGAACGCCGAGCGCGGCCGCACGCCCGCTTCGTTGCAGACGTCCAGCACGCGCGTCAGCAGGCCGCGATCGATCGCCGCCACCGCGAGCTTCGGCGCGTCGGCGATCGTCGTTCCCGCCCCGGGCGCCCGCGGCGGCTCGAACGCGAAATGGCTGTCCTCCGCGGAGGCGAGCAGCCGGTCCTCCAGCAGAGTCGGCAGCGCGAGGCGCAGCTTCGTCTCGGCGAGCTTCGGCGCGGCGATCGCCGCGCTGAAGACGTCGGCGCAGTCGAATGCGATGTCGACGACCGCCGCCTTCGGCAGCAGCGCGACCGGCGCGTCGCCCTCGCTGCTGCGCGGGCCGTCGATCGCGACGTAGTGGACGACGGTCCCGGTCGCGAACGGCGCGCGCGCCTGAGCGCGCCGCGGGACGAAGACGACGAGGCGGCGGACGACGTTTTCCTTCACAGCTCGCGACTCCATAGGATGTCGACGGGACCGACCTGGCCCGCCGGGGCACGCCGCAGCAGCGCTTCCATGCGCGTCGTCGCGCGCTCCAGGTGGACGTTGCCGCGCACGAGGAAGTAGCGCGACGCGACGGCGAGGTCGGTCGCCGCCTGGACATCGGTGCCGCGGCCGCGCAGCCGGTTGACGATGTCGCCGGTATTGGCGAACGGGATCCGGTCCCGATCGGCCGCCAGGCCCTTCGCGTCCGACAGCGACAGGCCGTTGACCCGCGCGGCCATCACCTCCGGCGACGCCGTATTGAAATTCACCGGCGTCGCGATGTCCAGCACGATGATGTACGGCGCCAGGCGCAGCGCCGCCTCCGGGTCGATGCCGGAGATCCCGGCGAGGTCGAACGGGAACACGAGCGGCAACGGCGCCGGGCCCGACGTGGCCGCGCCGCTGGAGGTCGCCATCGCCGGCGTGCCCGACGACGCCGTCGCTCCGGTTGCCCCGGTTGCCCCGTTCGCCGTGCCGGCCGTGCCGTTGGTCGCGCCCGCGGACGCCGCGGCGAGCGCCTTCCACGCCTGCGCCATCCGGTTGGCGATCAGGTCCGCCGTCTGCTGCGGCGCCGACAGCAGGGTCGCGAGGCGGCGCAACGCCTCGACCTCGCGCGGCACCAGCGTGCCGTCGGAGCGCACGAGGTTGCGCAGGTTGAGGCGCGCCTGCGCATCGTCGATGGCGCCGGAAATCGACGCCTGCGCCGCCAGCGCCGAGGTTTCGCCGAGCTGGTCGAGGCGGGTTTCCGCGAGCGGCTGCGCCCATGGCTCCGCGAGCGTGTCGATCGACGTCGTGCGCGCGTCCTCGCGCAGGATCGCGCCCGACCAGTCGAGCGCGCCGCGCAGCAGCAGCGAGCTTTCGGCGCGGATCTGCTGGTTCTCGATCGTCCGGATCACGACGAACTGGCGCCAGAACAGCCCCGAGACGATGATTGTCGCCAGTGTCGCGATGAACAGCGCCATCAGCACGGCGGCGCCGCGTTGGGTCCGGGTGCGCACGGCCCTACCCCGTCAACAGGACGCGCCGGTACGTCTTGCCGGCGCGCGTGATCGTCACTTCCAGGCCCGGCGGCGGCGCCGCGGCGATCCCCGGCAGCGGCGCGACGCCGCTCGTGTTCGGCTGCAGCTGTTCCTGGTCCGGCGTGACCCAGCCCTGGTTCGCCTGCCAGACGCGGACGGCGAGCGCGGAGACGTTCGACAGCAGGCGCGCGCTTTCGATCAGTTCCGGCGAGACCTGCTGCGCGTCGTCGTTGACGCGCGTCGGCGGCTCCGCGCGACGCACCAGCGTGCCGTCGACGATCTGGTAGGTGATCGTCTGCAGCGAGGTCGCGAGGTCGGGCTGCGGCGGCGCGATCCGCACGAACTGCAGCGCCGTGCCGGCATCGCCGACGAGGACGCGAACCGGGCGCTGCGTGAGCGCGAAGAGCGCCGGCGAGGCGACCTGCGCCGCGTCCAGCTCCAGCTGGCCGAAGCAGGTCACGAGGGCGCGCGCGTCGTCGGCTTCCGGCTCGAGCCGTTCGCGCGTCGTGACGAGCGAGTCCAGTCCGCGCCACGCGATCAGCGCGACGATCGCGAGCACGGTGATCGCGACGAGCAGTTCGAGCAGCGTGAAGCCGCGGTCGCGGCGGCGATCGCGGTCCCCGGGGCGCGGACGCGGCCGCATCAGTTGGCCGGCATCACGGTGAGCAGCTCGACGAGCAGCCGCGGGTTGTCGGCCTCGGCGCGCGAGACGCGCACCTCGACCCGGCGGAAGAACGGGTTCGGCGTGCTCTTGATGTTCTGCTCGCAGCTCATCTTGATGCCGCCCTGCTCGCAGTCGTACTGCGTCTGGCCGACCGTCAGCGACTGGTGCGCCAGGCGCAGCTCCAGCAGGCGGTTCTGCGCTTCGATCGTCGCCAGCAGCTTCAGTCGCGTGTCTTCGGCATTCGCGGTGAGCGACATCGCGCCGCGCATCGACGCGGCCAGCGCGACCGCGATGATCGTCAGCGCGACGAGGACTTCGAGCAGCGTGAATCCCTTCACGTCGACCTCACGGCGTGGCGCCGCGCCCGGCGCTGGAAAGGAGCACGCCGTGCCCCGTTTCGTCGAACGCGATCGCGGCCGAGGCGAGGTCGTTCGCGAGCTCCAGGCGCCAGCGCGGCTGCACCCATTCGCGCGCGATGGCCACGCGCAGCGGCGGCGCGCCAGGACCGAGCAGCGCCTGCGTCGGACGGCCCGCGGCATCCTCGACCAGGATCCGGGTCAGCGGCCGGTCCCACGCCCGCTCGACGAGGAGGTCGTCGTCGGTCATCAGGACCCGCTCGCCGTTGACCTCGGTGGCCCAGCGATAGCCGTTCAGGTCCACTTCCCAGTAGATCGGCTGCTGCCGGATTCGCGACTCGTCCGAGGCCACCTGCATGAGTTGTCCGATGCGCGAGGCTTCGCGCCCGAGCGCCTGCCCCGGGTCGGGAGCGACGCTGATGGAAACCAGCGACAGCACGATGCCCGCCAGCACGATCACGATCAGCAGCTCGAGCAGCGTGAAGCCTCGCGCACGTGCCGCGCGCCCGGCGTCGCCCCGCGGCAGCGGCAGCGGCAGCGGGGGGCAGGGTGGGCGGGCTGCGATCATCGCGAGGACGCGAGCAGCGAGCCGGCCGGGCTCCGCCGCCCTGGCGCTACTGCTGCCAGTTCCCGATGTCCGCGTCCGGCCCTTCGCCGCCGGGCTGCCCGTCGCGGCCGTAGCTCATCACGTCGATCTCGCCGTGCGTTCCCGGGTTCAGGTAGATGTATTCGTTGCCCCACGGGTCCTTCGGGACCGAGGAGCGGTCGAGGTACCCGCCCTGCTTCCAGTTCGTCGGCATCGGCTCCGTCGTCGGCCTTTCGATCAGCGACCGCAGTCCCTGCTCCGTCGTCGGGTAGCGGCCGTTGTCGAGGCGATAGAGCTTCAGCGCCTGCATCAGCGACGCGATGTCCTGCTTGGCCGCCGAGATCCGCGCGTCGTCCGTGCGCCCGACGACACGCGGGACGATCAGCGCCGCGAGGATGCCGAGGATCGTGATCACGACCATGATCTCGATCAGCGTGAAGCCGCGGGCGAGCGCACGGCGACCGCCGCGAACCAGGCCGGGAAGGCACGCGGCGGCGACCGGATCCCGAAGCGGACTGCGCGGCGCGGGTGCCGCGAAAGGCGAAACGCTCATGGGTCGACCTTGAACTCGAGTGAATGGGGTGGACCGCGCGTCGGGCGCGGGATCGCGGGCACCGCGGGACGAATGGCGGGATGCGCGGAAGCTTTCCAACCGCCTGCTCGCGGCGAGCGCGCACTTCGCGCCCATCACGCATAATAGCGAACGGGGCGTCGGTGCGCCGCTGCTAATGCAACGGGATGATCGCCGATCCGATGCCGGCCGTGCACGATGGCGGAAGTTCCCCGGGCGCCCCTTGCAGGCGGCGCCCGGTCGCGCCCCCCGCTTTGATCCGAACCGCCGGTCGCGGCTTGTCCGCGTCCCGGCCACGATGCCGAAATGCTGAAGAAGCTCTCGACGGTCATGGTGCACCTCGTCGGCCTCGCGGTGGTGAGCGCCGTGGGGGCCTACTGGATCGTGCGCATCGTCACGCCGGCGCCCAGCGTCGCGCCGGCGCCGATGGCGCCGCCGCCGCCGCGCGACCCCGATCCGGTGCTAGCGGCGCGGATGTTCGGCAAGGTCCAGGCGCCGACCGAGGCGGCGCCGACGAACCTGCAGCTGGTCGGCGTCTTCGCGGCCGGGCGCTCGTCGTCGGCCGCGATCGGCGTCGACGGCAAGCCGGCGCGCGTCTTCCTGATCGGGCAGGAGGTCACGAACGACCTCAAGCTCGCGAGCGTCCAGGGCGACGGCGTCGAGCTCACGAACTCCGCCGGCGTCACGCAGACGCTGCGTGTCCCGCAGCGCGCTTCCGCGCAGTTCGCGACGTCGGTGCCGGCGCCGAACTACGAGGTCCAGCGCGGCGTGATGTCGGCGCCGTCGGTGGAGGCACCGCCCGCCCCGGTGGGTGGGGCGCGGCCGCCGCCGGGTCGGCCGGCCGCGCAACCGCTGCAGCAGGCGCCGCAACCGCAGGCGAACGCCTCGCCGCCGCCGCTGCTGCCGCCGACGAGCCCACCGATGATGGGGCAGCCGCCGCCGCCCGGGGCGCAGGCGCAGTAGGGGGCAGCAGGGGCAGCAGGCGTCGTCGCGGGGGCGTCGGGGCGTCGGCGACGCACGGGCGTCGGCTTCAACCGACCCCGCCCGTCGGCGCGACGCCGGCCGACTTGCGCAGCGCCCGGTTGCCGCCGAGCCTGACGTTGAGCCGGTCCAGGTAGAGGTAGATCACCGGCGTCGTGAACAGCGTCAGCGCCTGGCTCAGTACCAGGCCGCCGACCATCGTGTAGCCGAGCGGCTGCCGGATCTCCGAGCCGGTGCCATGGCCGAGCATCAGCGGCAGCGCGGCGAGCAGCGCCGCCATCGTCGTCATCATGATCGGCCGGAAGCGCAGCAGGCAGGCCTGCCGGATCGATTGCTCCGGCGGCAGGTGCTGCTCGCGCTCGGCCTGGATCGCGAAGTCGACCATCATGATGCCGTTCTTCTTCACGATCCCGATCAGCAGGATGATCCCGATCAGCGCGATCACGCTCAGGTCGAAGTGGAACGCCAGCAGCATCAGCAGGGCGCCGACGCCGGCGGAGGGCAGCGTCGAGAGGATCGTCAGCGGGTGGATCGTGCTCTCGTAGAGCATCCCGAGGATGATGTAGACGGCGACCAGCGCCGCGAGGATCAGGTACGGCTGCGACTTGAGCGACGTCTGGAACGCCTGCGCGGTCCCCTGGAACGTGCCGGTGATCGAGCGCGGCATCCGGATGTCGTAGACCTCCTTCTGGATCGCGTCGACGGCCTCGCCGAGCGCCACGCCCGCGGCGAGGTTGAACGACAGCGTCACGGCCGGGAACTGCGCCTGGTGGTTGATCGACAGGAAGGCGACGTGGTCGGTGTCGTAGTGGACGAACGCCGACAGCGGGACCTGCTGCCCGGTCGTCGGCGACTTGACGTAGATCCGCTCGAGCGTGCGCGGGTCGGCCTGCAGCTCCGGCGTGATCTCCAGGATCACGTGGTACGTGTTGAGCTGCGTGAAGAACTGCGCGACCTGGCGCTGGCCGAAGGCG